>LXNI01002935.1_pt1 | contig 10686 bp, 7 predicted proteins | sample 809091 | NCBI WGS metagenome assembly LXNI01 (sample SAMN04870527, study PRJNA318959) | sponge metagenome | biome: 01000161; feature: marine sponge reef; material: water | host: Sarcotragus foetidus | place: Greece: Milos, Mediterranean Sea | collected 2013-05-29 | depth 5-7 m | reverse complement strand
CGGCGGGAGCCAGCGCGAGGACGATCTCGACAGGCTCGAGGCGCGCATCGACGAGGAAAAGCTGCCCGCGGAGGCCTACGGCTGGTATCTGGACCTGCGCCGCTACGGCACCTTCCCGCACTCGGGATTCGGTCTCGGGATCGAGCGCTTCACGGCGTGGATGACCGGGCGCCCGCACATCCGCGAGCTCATTCCCTTCCCCCGGCTGATGAATCGCCTGACGCCCTGACCCGCGCCTCCGCCTTCACCGCGTCCCAGAGCGCGTCCAGTTCTTCGAGCGACATCTCCGCCACCCGCCTGCCGCCGTCGCGGGCGAGTTCCTCCACGCGCCGGAAACGGGCCTCCACCTTCTCGTTGGTGCGCGCGAGCGCGTTGCTCGCATGCACGCCCGCGAGGCGCGCGATGTTGACCGCCGTGAAGAGGAGATCGCCGGCCTCGTCCATCACCTCCCGGGGATCTCCGCCGTCGAGCGCGGCCCGCATCTCCTCCAGCTCCTCGGCCACCTTGAGGCGGGCTCCCTCCGCGTCTTCCCAGTCGAAGCCGACGCCGCTCAGCTTTTCCTGTATGCGATGTGCGCGCAGCAGGGGGTCCAGCCCGGCGGGAAGCCCGGAGAGGACGCTCTCACCGCCCGGGAGTTCCCTGGCCTTGAGCGCCTCCCAGTTCTCCCTCTCCCCTTCGCCGAAGAGATGCGGATGGCGTCGCTTCATCTTCGCCTCCAGCCGATCCACCACCGCATTCCGGTCGAAGGCCTCCGCCTCCTCGGCGAGCACGATCTGAAAGGCGACGTTGAGAAGCAGGTCGCCGAGTTCGCCCTCGAGTTCCCGGGCATCCTCGGAGCGAATCGCGTCCACCACCTCCTGGCTTTCCTCGATGAGGTACGGGATGAGCGACTCGGCCGTTTGAGCCCGGTCCCAGGGACAGTTCGCGCGCAGGAACTCCACGATGGCGAGCGCGCGGTCGAGAGCGCCCTCTGAAGGGCCGATGCCGTCGGAAGCCGTGCCGTCGGAAGCCGTGTTGTCGGATTCCGTGGCGTCGGATGCCGTGCCGTCGGCTGAACGCGCGATGCGATGGTCGCTGGCTGTCACGATATCGGGGCGGGGTCGCCTGGGGCTGGGGATCGGAATGGGGAATGGGGGATGGGCCAGTCATGGATGGCCGCTTGCGCGTCGCGGCGCACCGGGGCTCGGATGCCCACGGCGGCGCACCCGGACGATGTTGCCGGGAGTAGTATTCCGGACCTTCGGGGAGAAGTCCAGACGCCGTGTAGCGGTCGCGTGCCGAATTGTTGCCCCTCGACTCCGGCATCGGCACCTTTCGCCGGATCGTCGGGGACCCGGGATTCCCTAGCTCCAGGATAGCATTGGCTGATCGTCCATCTTCATCCTCCGCGGGAAAACCCGTGGATCTCCGGTCATGCGCCTGGGTGGAGGTCGATGCCGCGGCGTTGCGCGCCAACCTCGCGCACATCCGGCAGGCTGCCCGGACCGCCGCCGTCGTCCCGATGATCAAGGCAAACGCGTACGGCCTGGGCGTGCGCGACGCGGTAGCGGTTCTTGAGGCCGAGGAGCCGGACGGCTACGGGGTGGCGACGGTGGAGGAGGGGCTGGAGCTGCGGGCGCTCGGGGTCGGGCGCCCGGTGCTGGTGATGACCCCCGCCCCCGCTTCCTCCCTCCCGGCGGCCGTTGATGGCGGCCTGACCCTGTGTTTGTCGGACCTGGACAGCCTGCGGGCCCTTGCCGCGGAAGCCGCCCGCCGCGGGCGCCGCGCCACCTTCCACATGGAAGTGGACACGGGGATGGGCAGGGCCGGTCTCGACTGGCGCTCGGCGGAGACCTGGGGAAGGAAAGCGGCGGCGCTGGCCGCTCCCCCGCTCCGCTGGGGCGGATGCTACACCCACTTCCACTCGGCCGACGAAGACGCCGGCACCATCGACCGGCAGTGGGCGCGCCTGCAGGACGTCGTCGACCGCCTGTCCCTGCCCGCGGATGCGTGGGTCCACGCCTGCAACTCAGCGGGGGTCCTGCGCCGCCCGCAGTACGCCGGCAGTGCGGTACGTCCCGGCATCTTCCTGTTCGGAGGGCGCTCCGCCCTCGACCTGCCCCGGCCGGCTCCGGTGGCGGCCGTGCGCGCCCGCATCACCCTGGTGCGCGACGTCCCCGCCGGCAGCTCCCTGGGCTACGGCGCCACCCATGTCGCGCGGGCGCCCGAGCGCTGGGCCACCGTCGCGATCGGGTACGGCGACGGCCTGCCGCGCGCTCTGGGAAACCGCGGGCACGCCCTGGTGCGCGGGCGGCGGGTTCCCCTGGTCGGAAGGATCTCCATGGACGTCACGGTGGTAGAGATCTCGCGCGTCCCCGACGCGCGCGCCGGCGATATCGTTACATTTATCGGTTCCGACCGGGATGAGGAGATCACGGTCGAAGAGGTGGCGGATCAGGCCGGCACCATCAACTACGAGGTCCTCACCGGCCTGACCGGCCGACTTCCGCGGATCTGGCAAGCATGACGGACGCCTTCGAGCGACTTCTGAGTGATGCGCGCGCCGCGCGCGAGCGCGCCTATGCTCCCTATTCCGGGTTCCAGGTCGGCGCCGCACTGGAGACGGCGGATGGCGCAGTGTTCTCGGGATGCAACGTGGAGAACGCCTCCTACGGCCTCACCCTGTGCGCCGAGCGCTCGGCGCTGGCCGCGGCCGTGGCTGGTGGACACCGGTCGTTCACCCGAATCGCCGTCAGCACCTCGTCCGGTCCGCCCGCTTCGCCGTGCGGACTTTGCCGCCAGGCCCTCGCCGAATTTGCGCCCGGACTCCCGGTCCGCTCCGAGTCCCCCGAGGGAACCGCCGACTGGAGCCTGGCCACGCTCCTGCCCGCGCCCTTCCGGCTGAACCGCGCCGCCCGCACGCTCGCCGCGGTGGCCGCGCTCCTCGCCGGTGCCTGCGGATACGACACGCCCACCGCGGTCGGAGGGCTGACCTTTCCCGTGACGGTGGTCACCTCGGAGGTCTATCTTTCCCACGACCAGTTCGCCCGCGGCGTTCAGGTGTTCGGCGGCTTCGGCCGGGCGTCGGACGTGGCCTTTCCCCTGGTCGCCAGCGAGTTCGGCGAAGACGGCCTCGAGGCGCGCACGCTGGTGCGGTTCGGTCCCATACCGCGCTCCGCGAGCATTCGCGACACTGCCGGCACCACGGTGACCGACCCGAACCTGACGCTGATCGGCGGGCGCGCGGTCCTCCGTTTCGATACCCTCGCCGCCCCCTCCGGACCGGTGACGTTGTCCGCATCGCTCATCAGCGAAAGATGGCATCCGTCCTCCGCCACCTTCGTCCACGCCGTGGACACCCTCGGGGAACAGGTCCCCTGGGCCAACGCCGGCGGCGGGGACGCCACGCCGATCGCCACGGCGGTGTGGGATCCGGCGGAATCCGACTCCGTCTTCTTCGCCATCGACACCCTGGTCATCGAGGCGTGGGACACCGACGACGAAGCCCGCGGCATGCTTGTGCGGATGGTCACGCCCGGCCAGCGCGTAAAGGTGCGTTCGGCCAATCTGGTGATGGACGCGCTGCCGTCGATCCGGTCGGACACGATGGTCACCACGGACACCTTTGCCGAACAACTGACCTTCGTCTACGACCCGGTGCCCTCGCTGCCCGAGGGCGCGCTGCAGATCGGCGGCGCCCCCGCGTGGCGCACCGTCTTCGAGGTGCAATTGCCGTCCTCGCTGCGCATCCGCGACGACTCCTGTCCCTCGGGCGCGTGCACCCTGCCACTCAGCGCCGACGGCATTACCCAGGCGGCGCTCATCCTGACCCCGGGTTCCGCCGACGCGGCGCTGCGCCCCACCGATACGCTCTTCGTCGACGCCCGCCCGATTCCGTCGCCCGAGCACCTGCCGCGCGCGCCTCTGGGCAACTCGATCCAGGTCCCCGTCCTGCAGGTGCCCCCGGAGATCTTCGCCGGCGAGGAGGGGCGCGTGCTCGAGATACCCATCACCAGCTTCGTCAAGGACCTGGCGCGGGGCATCACCGAAGACAGCGTTCCGGCGCCCAACACGCTGGCGCTGCTGGCCGCCATCGAACCGCAGAGCTTCGAGCTGATGCGGTTCCTGGGGCCCGACTCCAGTTCGCCGCCGCTGCTGCGCATCCTCATCAGCCAGCTTTCCGGGATGAGCATGAGATGAACACCCGTGCCCGTTCCCGCACCGCCTGCCGGTTAGCGGCCGCGGCTCCCTTCGCGGCCGCCACCCTCGCGCTCCTCGCCTTCGCAGCACCCCGGCCGCTGCTCGCCCAGTCGCTCATCGGCAGCCAGGGCCTGGGCATTCCCCTGGAGGCGCTCGACGGGCGATCGCGCGCGCTCGGCTCGGTGGGGGTCGGCCTCTTCGGCGGCGCCGTGCTTCCCACGGACCCGGCCCGCGCCAGCCGGATCACCGTCCCCAGCGTCTCCGTCACCATCCAGCCCAGCCGCGGTGCGGCCACCATCGGCGACGAGATCATCCCGATCGAAGGCACCCGCTTCCCCCTGCTGGCGTTGTCCTACCCGGTGCGGAACTACGGGGTCGCCACCTTGTCCTACGGGGGCCTCCTGGAACAGAACTGGAAGGCCGAACGGACCCTTCGTCTCGCCCAGGAGCAGGACTCGATCGACGTCGCCGACACCTACGAGTCCGATGGCAGCGTGGGCGCGGCCCGCATCGGCTTCGCGCGCGCCCTGTCCGGAGGCCTTTCGGTCGCGGCGAACCTCGGCTTCCACACCGGGACCCAGGTGCGGAGCTTCTCGCGCACCATCGGCGTCGTCGAGGACGAGGAACAGGAGTCCAGCGACCGTTTCCGGGAGCGCGGGCGCTGGGAAATGACGGGCACCACCTTCGGGCTGGGCGCCATGTGGGATTTTCGCGACTTCCTGCGCATCTCCGGCAGCCTGACCTGGTCCGGCGACCTGCGGGCGACCCCTGTGGGGCAGACCGAGGGCGGGGAAGCCCGCTTCGAGCTCCCCACGGAATTCCGCGTCGGCGCGAGCGCGATGCTCACCCCCGTGGTGGCGGCCACCTTCGGTTTCGGGCGTTCCAACTGGACACCGAGCGAATCGGGCGCGGGCGCGTCCGCACGGGGCGCCGTCACCACGTTCGGAGGAGGGATGGAGTGGTCGGGGATGGGCCTGTTCGGCCGCAGCCTCCCGGTCCGCGTCGGCTACCGCAGCGCCGGACTGCCTTTCTCCATCGACGCCTCGACCCCCACCGAGAGGGGTTTCGCCGCCGGCTTCGGCTGGAACCTGATCGAGACCGAAACCCTCATCATCGCCGCCTTCGACTTCTCGTACGAGAGAGGCACGCGCGCGACGGACTCGATTTCGGAGTCTTTCTCGCGCTACACCTTCTCCTTCCGGGCATCGAGCTTCTGATGGGCGCCCGGGCCGAAACCGCTCCGGCGGCGTCCGGTTCCGCCGTCAGACTGCCGGTGACGTCCGGCGAGCATCTCCCGGCGCCCGGGGCGAACCCGGCCCCGGCCCCCGGCGTCGCATCCGTCCCCGGCATGGCGTCCGTCCCCGGCATGGCGTCCGTCCCCGCCGACGAACGCCCGGCGCCAGCCCCGAAACGCGTCTACGTCGAGACCTACGGCTGCCAGATGAACATCAGCGACGGCGAGCTGATGGCCGGCATTCTCGAGCGCCGGGGCTATGCCGTGGCCGATACGCCGGGACAGGCGGACGTGGTGCTGGTCAACACCTGCGCCATCCGGGAACACGCGGAACGGCGCGTCCTCGGACGGGTGTCGCAGTTGAACGGCCTGAAGCGCGACAACCCCGATCTGGTGATCGGCGTCACCGGCTGCATGGCCCAGCGCATGGGCGACACGCTTCTGGAGCAGGCTCCCTACGTCGACCTGGTGATGGGCCCCGACGGATACCGGGAGTTGCCCGAGCGGCTCGACGCCCTCTCCGAGCCCGGCCGGCGCCTCTCTGTCCTTTCCCTGGACCCGTCCGAGAACTACGAGGGCCTCGAGCAGCGCCGCACGTCGCGCATCTCGGCGTGGGTCCCGATCCAGCGGGGATGCGATCACCGCTGCACCTTCTGCATCGTCCCCTACGTCCGCGGGCCCGAGAAGAACCGCCGTCCCGAGGAGGTCCTGGCGGAGATCCGGGGCATCGCCGTCACCGGCGTCACCGAGGTCACCCTGCTGGGCCAGACGGTGAACTCGTACGCAAGCGGCGAATGGAGCTTCGCGCGCCTGCTCGCCGGCGTGGCCCGCATTCCCGGCATCCGCCGCGTGCGCTTTACCTCGCCGCACCCGAATGACGTCACCCCCGAACTCGTGGAGGTGATGGCCTCCGAGCCCGCGGTGTGCGAGCAATTGCACCTTCCCGCGCAGTCCGGGAACAACCGCACCCTGAAGCGCATGCTGCGCCGTTACACGGTGGAGAGCTTCCTCGAGCGGGTGGAGATGGTGCGCGAGGCGATCCCCGACATCGCGCTGTCCACCGACATCATCTGCGCCTTTCCGGGAGAGACCCGAAGCGACTTCGAGGACACCCTGGATCTGCTGCGCGCGGTTCGCTTCGACGACGTCTACACCTATCGCTATTCGCCCCGCGAGGGCACCCCCGCGACCCGCATGCCGGCGCACTGGTTCATCGAGGACGGCGAGGCGGCAGCCCGTCTGAGCGAGCTGATCGAGGTGGCGCGATCCATCCAGACCGCGATCAACCGCTCGGAGGTGGGACGGGTCGAGGAGGTGCTGGTCGAAAAGGAGGCGCGCGGTCCGGGGCAGATGCTGGGGCGCACCCGGCGCGGGAAGGTGGTCGCTTTTGCCGCGCCCCCGAGCCTCCAGGGGGCGTACGCGACCGTGGAGCTCACCGGGACGACCGGCGCCACCTTCACGGGCCGCCAGCTGGCGAATGGATCCCAGCCCCCGGAGCCGACTTGACCAGATGGCTGGCGTTTGCCGGGGTAGCGGCCTTTGTCGGGCTGGTGATCTGGTTTACCGCGCATAATGGCGACCAGCGCATCACGCTCGACCTGGGATTCGCCCGGTTCTACCGGTTCCCGGTCACGATGGTGGCCTTCGCGGCGCTCCTGGTGGGCATGCTGGTGATGCTCCTGGCCGGGCTCCACACCGATCTGCGCGTACGCAAGATCCTGCGCGACCGGCTCATCGAAGAGGCTCGGGCGGAAGGTGGCTCGGACCTGACCCAGCACGACCTCTTCGACGCGGAGGAAGCGGATGGCGGCGAGAATACGTAAATTGCGTAAAATGCGTAATTTGGCCGAGGAGGGAAGCGCAACACCTGGATTCCGCCGGTAACCTGGCTGGCCCTGGCCTTCGGGCTGGGGACGACCGTGGTTCACTTGCCGGCGTGGCTCACGCCGGCGGTGTTGGGCGGATCGCTGCTCGCGCTGCCCATATTTTCATGGGAGCGCCCGCGGCCACCTGCGCGCCGGCCCGGCCGCATGGGGCGCTTCCGGCTGCGGGCCCTTCCGATCGGTCTGTTGCTCGCCCTGTGCGGCGGCGTGCTTCACGGCACGGCCTCGGCCGGGGCGCGCGCCCGGAGTTGCCAGCTCGCGATCCCGTACGGCGCCACCCTGGAGCTGCACGGCTACTTCGAAGGAGTGCCCGGGGAGGGCGCGGCACCCTTTCTTGCCCGCTCCGGGCTGCCCGGAGGATGCCGCGCCCGGGTGCGCGCGGTCGTCCGCGACGGCGTTGCCGTTCCGCCCGCCGCCGCCTCGCTGGTGGTCCGCGGCCAGTGGCTGGCGCGCCCGCTGCGCCGGGGCATGCCCCCCGAGTACGCGGGCACCCTGGTGGTGCGCTCGCTCGAAGTGGACGCCCGGGCCCCCGCCGTCCCGCTCGCCGTCCGCCTGCGGGCCGTGGTGCGCGAACGCCTCGACGCCCTCTACCCGGCCCGCGCCGGCCTCGGCGAGGCGCTCATCCTGGCCCGCCGCGAGCGTCTCCCGCGCGAGGTGCGCGACCAGTGGGCGCGGGCCGGCATCGCCCACCTGCTCGCGATCTCCGGCTTCCACGTGGGAGTGATCGCCGGCATTCTCTACCTGCTCGCGCGCCGCCTCGGGCTCGGTCCCGGGCGGGCCCCGCTGGCGGCGGCCGCCGGAAGCTGGGCCTATGTGCTCGCCATCGGGTCACCGGTCGCGGCCACCCGCGCGGCGTTCATCCTGGCGGCGCTCGCCGTGGGTCGCCTGCTCGGGCGCCGGGTCTCGTCGCTGGGCGCGCTCGCCACGGCTTTCATCGCGCTGCTCGCGGCCCGTCCGGACGCCATCGTCTCGGTGGCGTTCCAGCTCTCCTTCGCGGGCGCCGCAGGTCTGGTCCTGCTCGCGCCGCCCGTGACCCGGGTCCTGCGCACAGGCCGGCTCGCCCGCCTTCCCGCCGCGCTGCGCATGGGCCTTGCCTCCGGGATCGCCGCCACCGCAGCCACCTTCCCGCTGGTCGCCTGGCACTTCGGGTACTTCGCGACCGCCGGCATTCCGGTCACCCTGGTGGCGGGGCCGCTGGTCGCGGCCGCCATTCCGGGGCTCCTCCTCTCAATCCTTCTCTCCTTCGTCTCGTTTCCCCTGGCGAGCATCTTCGCGGGGGGCTCCGACCTGTTCCTTCAGGTCGCCGGCGCCATCGTCTCCGTGGTGGTGGACATCCCCGGCGCCGCGGTCTGGACGCCGCGCTGGTGGATCGCGGCCGCCACCGCCGCCTTCGCCGTCTACGCCCTCGTCGTCCGCGGCCTCGCCCTTCGCCTGCGTCCCCGGGTGCGCGCCACCCTCCTGGTCGCCTGCCTCGCGGCCGCGCTGGTGGCCTGGCCCATTCCCGCGCTCGTCGGGCGCGGCGGCGCCATGGGGCTGGTCTTCCTGGACGTGGGGCAGGGCGACGCGGTGGCCATCCGCACCCCCGGAAGCCGATGGATCCTCATCGACACCGGCCCGCGCTCGCGCACCTTCGATTCCGGGGAACGCATCGTCGTCCCCTACCTGCGCAGGAGGGGCGCCGCCCGCCTGGAGGCGCTGATCCTCACCCATCCGGACCTGGACCACATCGGCGGAGCCAACGCCGTCCTCTCGGAACTCACCGTGCTCCGAGTGCTCGATCCCGGAACCGCCGCCGCCCGTCCCGCCTACGTCGCCGCCCTGGAGCGGGCGCAGGCCCGGGGCGCCACCTGGTTCGCGGCGCGCGCCGGGGACCGCGTCTCCGCGGACGGCGTCACCCTGGAAGTGCTGCACCCGGGAGGCGCCGCCGACTCAGCCGCCAGCGACGAAGCCAACGACCAGTCCGTCGTCGTGCTGCTGCGCTATGGCGACTTCACCGCACTGCTCCCCGGCGACGCGCCCGCCGCGGTGGAAGAGGCGCTCCTGGACGCGGGCCGCATCCCGCCCCTCGTCCTCCTCAAGGCCGGCCACCACGGCAGCCGCACCTCGACCGCGTGGAACCTCGTCGAGTTCACGCAGCCCGAGCTGTCGGTCATCTCGGCGGGTGCCCGCAACCGCTACGGACACCCACACCGGGTGGTGCTCGACCGTCTCGAGCGCGTCGGCGCCGACCTCGCCCGCACCGACCTCCAGGGCATCGTGCGGGTTCGCGCCTTCCCCACGGGGGACTTCACGCTCTCTGTGGAACGCTGCCCGGTGCTGGCGGAGTGTTGACGGACGAGGAAGGCGCCCCAACAGATCAGCTTTCCGCTGTGCTCGGAACGACGCCACCCAGAGATGGCTCGATCGGACTCCTGGCCGCAGACAGGGCGGCCCGAACCCTACCCTGGAGCCTTTGCTCCTGCGACATTGCCAGCCAGAACACAAGAAACCCTCACGCCCGTCCTCGTCCCGCCACTCCATGCGCTCTCGCACGCTCGTGCCCACCCTCGGCGCGTTCCTCGAAGGCGAGGAGGCCGCCCATTCGTCCGCACCTCCGGACTGGATTCACCTGCTCACCGGCCTCGCCCGCGCGGGCACCCGCATCGCCCGGGTGGTGGCGCGCACGGGATTGACCGGAACCCTGCCGCGCACGGGCGACCGCAACATCCACGGCGAGGCCGCCACCCGCATCGACCAGTACGCCCACAACGCCGTCGTGGAGGAGGTCGCGGCGGACGAGATGCTGTGTTGCATCATCTCCGAAGAGGCCGAAGATCACATGTCCATTCCGTCGAGTCACCCGGACGGAGGCTGTATCCTCGCGCTCGACCCGCTCGACGGATCGTCCAACCTGGGGGTGAATGTCCCGGTGGGCACCATCTTTTCCCTGCTGCCCCGTGCCAGGCCCGACGCCACGGATTGCGGATCCGATGACGCGGCGGGCTGCCGGTCCGATGATGCGACGGGCTGCGGGTCCGACGATGCCCCCGGTTCCGCCCTCGCCCCCTCGGAGATTCTCCGTCCCGGCCGCGACCAGATCGCCGCGGGCTATATCCTCTACGGGGCCGCCACGGTGCTGGTCTACACCAGCGGGCGCGGCGTGCACGGCTTCATCCGGGACCCGGAGAGTGGCGAGTTCCTCCTCAATCGGCGCGACATGCGCATTCCCTCGCCGTCCGCTCTGCACTACTCCACCAACGAGGCCTACACGCGCCGGTGGGACCCTCGCCAGCACGATCTCGTGCGCCACTTCAAGAGGCCTCCGCCGAAAGGAGCCAAAGGATTTTCGGCACGCTACATCGGCTCGCTGGTGGCCGACATCCACCGAACCCTTCTGGTGGGCGGACTCTT
>LXNI01002934.1_pt1 | contig 10687 bp, 11 predicted proteins | sample 809091 | NCBI WGS metagenome assembly LXNI01 (sample SAMN04870527, study PRJNA318959) | sponge metagenome | biome: 01000161; feature: marine sponge reef; material: water | host: Sarcotragus foetidus | place: Greece: Milos, Mediterranean Sea | collected 2013-05-29 | depth 5-7 m | reverse complement strand
CCCAGCCTCCGTGTTTGTTGTCAAGCGGGTTGTCGGGGAAAAGTGGTGAACAACGGCAATTGTGGCGCATCGTGTGCGTGGTTTCAGCTAGTGTCCGGGGGCTTGTTGGCAGCGGTTTCACGAGGCAGGCTCCAGATGCCGGGCCGGGGGCTCGGCCTGCCAGAGGCGGTCTTCCCGGAGGAGGGTGTCGAGTAGGCCAGCGAGCCGACGCATGACAGCGACGAGAGCGACCTTGTGCGGCTTGCCGTTGGCGGTGAGGCGCTGGTAGCAAGCCTGGAAGGAAGGTTCGCAGCGGACGGCGGTCAAGGCCGCCATGTAGAGCAGGTGGCGGGGCTGGGCCCGGCCGCCAGCGATGCTGCGTACGCCGCGGTGCTGTCCGGAATCGCGGTCGAAGGGGGCAAGGCCGAACAGGGTGGCGGCCTTGCGGCGGCCGAGGCGGCCGAGTTCGGGCATGGCGGCACAGAGGCAGGCGGCATTGACGGGTCCGCAGCCGGGGATCGACTGGATGATGGCGTCGCGGCGGCTGAGTGCGGCGTCGGCAGCAATGCAGGCGCGCATGCGGCGGTCGCAGCCGTCGATGTCGGCTTGTAGTGCGGCGAGCGTGGTGGCGGGGCAGCCAGCGGCCTCGGGGTCGAGTTCGGCGGAGAGCTTGCGGAGGGTGCCGAGCTGCTCGACGAGGTTGCGGCGGAGGACGAGCAAGTCGCTGAGCAGGCGCAGGTTGCGGGGCTGAGGCGAAGTCGACTCGAGGCCGTCGAGGAGGCCGAAGCGTGCCAGCATGGCGGCATCGACGCGGTCGTTCTTGGCGCACTGGCCGATGGCTTCGGCGAAGCGTCGCGAGCGCAAGGGATTGACCAATACGGTTTCTAGTGCGGCGTCGGCGAGGCACTGGTGGAGGTTACGGTGGTAACGTCCGGTGGGCTCGAAGACAGCCCGGTTGACGCGGTGCTTGAGGAGCCAGTTGCGCAGGGCACGGCGGCCACACTTGTCGTTGTTGAACTGGCGTTGGAGGCTGCCCTCGACAATGTGGGCATCCAGTTTCTCCTTGCCGACATCGATGCCGGCGACTACGATGGGAGCGGGTGTTGTCATTCCTGTGTTCCTGTCCTTTTGCAATTCGGGGCTGTACCCACGCTTCCGTTCAGGTCGCGCAGGAATGGGCGCGACGGGCCGACCAAGCTGGGCAACGGACCTAGAATCCGAGGTGCCAAACGGGCCTCCCTGCGCAGAGGCAGGGAGGAATCTGTTACCTGCCGCGGCGGTGGCTCACGCCACCTGCGGCACCGCGGAGAGGGTGTCCGTGACAACGGTAGCCAGCTCCCTCTTCCCGGCACCCCTCTAACATAAAAGGTGCTCAGGCAGAGGCCGTGATCCGTGGGATGGCTGGGATTCCACTTTCGCCAGGAGGGCCATCGGCCCTTGCAGCAAGACCTCGATGCGGTTCATGCCCTGCTTCCGCGCTGTCGAGAGCACACTGCGTAGCGTGGCGAAATCTTGTGCCCCCTGCTCGGACCGGAACCCACCCGAGATCTTCACCCTCAGCTTCATCATGCGCAGATCCTGCTCAGCCTGATTGTTCGTGAAGGGCACCCGAGCATCCCTCAGAAAGCGCAGCACCGATTCCCGCCGGTCCCTCACCCGCAACACCAGCCTATGCCCCGGTCGGCGCTTCTTGCGACCCCGGCACCCGCTTGGCAAGGCGGGCAGCGCTTGGTGCTGGGCCAACGCCTCCCGCAGCAACTGGTCGTAGCGCCGCTCGATTCGCTCCAGCAGTGAGCGCGGCAACGCCTGGCCCCGCTGCCGAGCGATCCATACCGCCCGGTTCGCCCGCCTCTGGCCGATTCCGGCCAAATCCGGTGCGCTCTCAGCCGCTGTGAGCGATCCCCTAGCCCGCCGCCGTGCCTTTGGTCGCCCCAACGCCTCCTGCGGCGCGAGGGTTGTCCCGCGGCCCTGCGGCGCGGCTCAGGCCCCGAACAGGCGGAACAGGGCAATCAGGAGGCCCAGCACGGCGAAGCCGCCGCCGACCGTCCAACGCAGCGCGGCCAGCTGGGCGTTTGTCTCGGCCCTATAGGCATCGATCGCGGCCTTGTGGCCCTCGATTGCGGCGATGATGTTCTGCCCGGCCATGTTGCGCAATCCCTGCACCGCATTGTACACGTCCTCGGGATCGCGATCCGGTCCCGACAGGACGTGCAGGACGGCGAGGCCGTCGGGATCGGTCGGTGGCGTGGCAGGCATTCGGGCTCCGGCACCTCCATGCTAGCAAGCCTTGCGGCGGCACTCCCTTCCCCGGCAGACTGGACGCATACCGATCCGGACCGCCACCCTCCTGCTGCCGCTGGCCCTGCTCGCGGCCAGCTCTCTCTCCCCCCTGTGCGCGGCCAGCGTCAGCGAGCGCGAGATCAAGAACTTCCGCAAGGGCCTCGAGGACCACTTCAGCGGCAACCTGCCGCGGCTGATCGAGTACCTGAAGACGGTCGACGGCGCGACGGCGCTGGCGGACGGCTCCCCGCCCGCCGCCGGCAGCGTGCCGGAGTGGACGCCCGAGCCTGTGACCGAGACCGTGTGTTACGACAGCTTCGACGCGGAGGTCGAGTGCGGCTCGCCCGAGGCGGCGCGGGTGGAGGAGCGCGAACACGAGCGGACCTCCACGGTCTACAGCGCCGGCCAGGTGCGCCAGATCCAGCGCAAGCTGGTCGAGCGCGAGCTGTGGCGGATCCTGGAGCAATCGGAGGCAGGCCCCGCCGCCGATCCGGGCACGACGCTCGCGGAGCTGGACGAGTTGGTCTCGACCACCGAGATCGACGACGGCATCGGGAGCGCCCTCGACACCCGGACCCAAGCCGAGCGCACGAGCCCGAGCCAGGCCGAGGACCCGGGCACGCTGGACGAGTACGGCGAGTTCGCAGGCGGCCCCGAGGACCTCGACGGCTATCTGGACGGGCTGTCGGAGTGGATCGGCGAGCAGACCGACGAGTGGGCCGCCCAGAACCCGGACACGGGCGGCGCGCAGGTCAGCGAGGGGTAGGTCGACGACTACCGGCGGCGTACCGGGCGCTGACCCGTCGCGACCGGATTCCCGGCCCGTTTCGCCAGAATAGCGACATGAACACCCGCAACGAAGTCCGCCTGCTCGGCCACATCGGCTAGGACGCCAAGGCCCACCAGGCCGGCGAGGCGCACTACTCCACCTTCTCGCTGGCGACCACCAGGCGATCGCTCCAGGTCGGCGGCGAGTACCGCGAGCACACCGACTGGCACTGGATCAAGGCCTCGAAGTTCGAAGACGCCGAGGGCCGCCGCCAGCGGCGCGTCGAGATCATCTGCCAGGCCGGCGACATCAGCCTGTGCGGCGCCCGCCGCGACCAGCCCGCATACCGCGCCGGGTAGCCGCGTCCCGCCTCGAACACACACCCCTGCGCCCGGTGAGCAGCGCTTCCGGTACGACTGCGGTTCAGCACCCGCCGCCGCCCAGCGCAGGTCGTAGCCCTCGACCTCGACCGCCTCGACGCCGCCCCGCCCCTGCTCGTCGCGCTCGACATGCACGACGAAGTCGACCGCGTGCACGACCCGCTGGCAGATCGACTCCATGGACTGGCCCTCGGAGCAGCCCTGCAGGACGCACTCCGCGAGGCGCGGCAGCGCCAGCACGGCCCCGTTGGCGTGGATCGTGGACAGCGATCCGCCGTGGCCGGTAGACAGGGCGTCGAGCAGGTCGGAGGCCTCCCCGCCGCGCACCTCGCCCACCACGATGCGGTCCGGCCTGTGCCGCAGCGCGTGCCGCACTGCTCGCGGATGGTCACCCCCGCCGCCTCGAAGCGCACCAGGTTGGGCAGCGCCGCCTGCAGGTCGGCCACGTCCTCGCCGCGGCCGATGCACTCGCCGGGCTGGCGGGCAGCGGCGACTACTTCTTCTGGACCGGCCGCGGCAAGCCGGCCACCACTGCCAAGTACGGGGCCGGGCGGCTGCGCAAGGTGGCCACCGCCGCGGAGGTGCAGGGATTCCAGACGCACCGGCTCAGGGACATCTTCGCCGTGTCGCTGCTGACCGCCGGGGTGCCCATGGGCGACGTCTCGATGCTGCTGAATCACCGCAGCGGCCGGAGACCACGGAGCGCTATTACGCGCCGTGGGACAAGTCCCGCAGGGAGCGGCTGGCCGCCCTCGTGTGGTACGCCAATCGCCGCGATCCGGTGCTCGCCGCGCTGGATCGGGCAAGCGAAAACGGAGCAAGCGTGGGGGGTGTTGCAGCATCCCCCACGAACGGCCCGTCCCAAGACTGCTTATGAAACCGGGCGCGTCAATATACCACAGAGTGTGGCGATCGGGGACAGGACTCAGGAAGCGCTACCGGCCCCCACCCCGGCTATGCCGAGCCTATCGGAAAGTACCGCCGATACTGCCGCCAGTTCCTATCCGGACTCGGCGATGGCACCTCGATGCCTGGACGGCAATGGCGATTAGGCGGACCTCACGACCGGGCGGTGGGCGTTGTTTCAGGCCTGAGATGGTTTGCGGGCCAGGAAACAGTAAAGCGGCGTGAAGATACCCGTCTCGCCGCCCGCGACATACGCCTCCGCGGTTTGATTGAGGAGCCGAACGACTTCCGCCGAGCCATTCGGAAAGAGCCGCAGAAGCTCGGCCAGCTTCGATCCCGCGATGACCGCCTTGCGGCCCCACGGAAGCCTTAGGAAGGTGTGCCCCAACGTCCCGTGGCGACCCTTCATGGGTTGATACCATGGCGTGGAGGGCCCCTCCTGAACGTCCCAGTCCCTTCCTTCAATGACTTGAAATCCCGCGGCTTCGAGCGCGTGATTCACTTCCCCGAACGTGGCGATGTCGTACAGCGCGATACCGCGCATGAGACTCTGCTTGACGGCCCGGTGCCGACCGTCGTTCGGATCGAACCGGTCCGTCAGACACATTTCCTGACCCCAGAGCAGGGCACCCGGTTTCAGCACGCGGAATATCTCCGCGAAGGCGCGTTGTTTGTCCTGCGCGTGGCACGTTGATTCTATGGCGTAACCGCGGTCGAAGGTGTCGTCCTCGATGGCGCTCATGTCCGTGAAGCTGCACCTCTTTAACTCCACCAGGTGATCGAGCCCCGCCTCAGCGTTCAACTTCTTGGTTTGCGCCAGCTGGACCTCATTGATGTTGATACCCACGACCCTGACGCCGGTCTCGCGGACGACGCGGCGCATGGGGCCGCCAACCCCGCAACCAACGTCGATCACCGTCATGCCCTGTTCCAACTCCAGCTGGGCGATCATCGCGCGCTGGTGCCGGACCTTGGACTCCTCCAGACTCTCATGGGGCGTAAGGGGCGCGAAGTGGAGGGATTCACCCCAACCCCACACCATGAAGGCGTTGCAAAGCTCGTAGTAGTCCTTGACCGTTTCCGCGTGGGCGTAGCCGCCCGCGCCTCCGGCCTCCGGCACCGCCCGGTCGACCCAGCCGTTGAAGTGCCGGACGCGACGCGCGACGTCCGATCCGTGGCACGCATCCCTCAGCGATTTCGACAGATCGCCCAGCCGCATTTGGTGGCGGCTCACGCGGGCAACTCGCGCCGCTGCTCCGAGATGCGGATCTTCAGCTTCATGCTCGGCATCATCGACGGAAACGGATTGAATCGGAGTTCCCGCGCGTACTTCGCCGGCGACACCTCAACCGTGAAGTGGTGCGCCAGCATCAGCAGGTTGACCGCTAGGTGCATCTCCATCCACCCTGGGCCGAGACACCTGTGCGTGCCCAGCTCGTACGGGGCGGACCCGAGGCTGTCACGCTTCTTGCGCGATGGCAGGAAGCGGTGCGTCACGTCGATGTTGGCGGGGGTGACGTCCTCCTTCTCGGGGTCGCCGTTGGCGAACAGGGCGTCCGCTTCGGCTTGGATCTTGGCGTACAGGTCCAGCCGCGACGCCATCGCGTAGACCATGAGGCTGAACGCATCGCCGAGGTACGCGCTGGCAATCAAGGCTGCGGAACAAGCGAAGAGCAGGTCGGACTCCGGGAGAAACCGCGGGTCGCTCGCGTGCAGGCTGAGGGAATCGTCCCGTAGGTTCCGCGGGTTGTCCGCCCGTTGGGCGGACGCATGGCCTTGCAACACCCGTTCCATCAGTGTGTCCAGGACTCTCGCCCGGCGTTTCATGCCCGGGGTATTCAGCGTGAACTTGGGCAGGAGTCGGGCGATATGCACGCTGAGGGCCCGTTCCTTGTACGCCATCAGGTCGTCCATGAGATCTTGCGTATCGAAGCCGATGACCAGCGGTGAAAGCTGGGTGCTGACCAGCGCCCGGCAGATGGATGTGGCGCGGCAGGAGTCCCCGACCGTCAAGCTCGTCATGTACGGGCGGCCCCTGTCATAGAGCTGATCCATCTGCCCTCCCGGCCTTGCCCGGGGATAGGCCGGCGACAGGAACTTGCGAAGTTGCCAGCCTGGCACCTGATGGAGGTAGCCTCCCTTCTCTTCGAGAAGAATCAGGATGAGTTCGTCGACCAAGCTCAGGGGTTCGGCCGTCGAACTCTGCACCGTCTCTGCCGTTTTCGCCATGTCAGTCATCGGTTCCCGTTTCGCCGCAGACGAGATCCGCTACGCGGCACCCGCACCGGAACGGCGCCACGAGAGCCTCAGACTCAGGTGCATGGTGTATAGCGCCGGAACAACCATCATGAGAATAGCCGTGGTGAAGAGAATGCCGCAACCGAGTGACGCGGCGAAGGGTATCAGGAACTGGGCCTGGATTGCGCGCTCCAAGATCAGGGGCATGAAGCCGAGGAACGTCGTCACGGAAGTGAGCATGATCGGACGGAAGCGTCCCTTGGCACCCTCCACGATCGCCGTTTTCGGCGCGGTCCCGTCGCTGAGTTTCTGGTCTATGAAGTCGATCATGACCAGGGAATCGTTCACCACCACCCCGCTGAGACCGAAGATCCCCATGAAGGATACGGCGCTCAGGGCCACGCCTAGGATCCAGTGGCCCAAGATCACGCCGATGAAACCGAAGGGGATCACGGCCATGATGATGAACGGCTTGGCATATGAACGGAGCGGGATGGCGAGGAGCATAAAGATCATGATCAAGGCGACCGCGAACCCACGGTACAGCGCGTCGAGGGACTCCAGTTGCTGCTGCTGTTCACCTCCGAACGTGTAGGTCAGGCCCGGAAACGTCGCGGCTAGGTCCGCGAGGATCGAACCTGCCAGGATATCGTTGGCTTCGTCGCTGGAGATCACGGAGGCGTCCACATCCGCTGTGACGGTGACGACGCGCTGGCCATCCCTGCGCCGGAGGGCCGACGGCGACACGCCCTGGCTCAGCGCCGCCGCACTGATGATCGGCACCTCGCCCCCGCCCGGCGTGCGGATCAGGTAGCCTTCGATATCGGTAATAGAGCTCCGCTCTTCCTCGGGCAGGCGCACGTAGACTCGCACCTCTTCCCGGCCGCGCTGCACTCGGACAGCTTCCGCGCCGAAGAAAGCGGCCCTCACCTGCCCCGCCAACTCCTGCAGGGTGAGACCGAGGGTCCGCGCTTCGGGGCGCATTTCCAACTGGACCTCCGGGATGCCGGGGGCGTGATCCGACCGTATGTCGTAGACGCCTTCCACGCCGTGGAGTCCGGCTACCACCGAGTCCGCGATCCGGGCGAGGCGCTCCGGGTCGGGATGGGACAGTACGGCCTCGACCGGGTTCCCGAGCGTGAAGATCTCGCCGCTGAAGGTGATGCCGCGCACGTAGGGCAGAACACCCACCTCCTCCCGCCACGCCTGCACGACCTCTCCGGTGGAGATCCGTCTCTGCTGCGCGCCGAGGAGTTTGAACTCTATGGTGGCGATATTGGCCTGCGGATTGAGGGTGGGCTCCGGGTTGAGTCCGCCCTCGAGTCTAGATCCCAGTCCGACGGTCACCGTGACGCCGCTCAGCAGCGGTGGCGCATCCGCGGGCCGGTCGCGAGACAGTCGTTCGATGACCCGGCGGCCCGCAGCCTCCAACTCCCCCGCCACTTCGTACGTTCTCGAAGCGGTGGCCCCATCGGGCATTTCCAAAACGACGGTCGCGATATCGCCTTCTACGTCGTCGGCCAGCGTCATGGGAACGATCCCGGCGGGCAGCAGGGAGATGCTCAGCACGAGCATTGCGACGGCACCCGCCAGCGTCACTGCGGGCCAGTCCGTGGCGAACCGCAGGGCCCGGTCCAGGGGCCCCCGCACGAACCGGTTCAGCTGGGCGTCAACACGACTCTGGAGCCGCGAGAAGAACCGGTCGAAGGCATTGGTCGGGACCCATTCCGGGCCGGGCAGGTGTGACAGGTGGTTGGGCAGCACCAGCAGCGATTCCACCAAGGAAACCAGCAGCATGGCGATCATGATGATCGGCAGGGCCCGCCAGACGTCGCCGACGCCACCCGGGATAAACAGCAACGGGACGAAGGCCACCACTGACGTGAGGACCGCGAACGTCAAGGGCACCTTGATCCGCCTGACGCCGCGGATCGCGGCGGCGACCCCCGGTGTCCCCCGATTGCGTTCGTATTGAATGTGCTCGCCCACAACGATGGCGTCGTCGACGATGATCCCTATGGCGAGGACGAAGGAGAACAGGCTGATGGTGTTGATCGCCACGTCGAACGCCATCATGACGGCGAGGGCTCCGGCGGCCGAAACGGCGAGGCCCAAGGCAACCCACAGGGCGAGCCGGACTTGGAGAAACAAGCTGAGTGCGATCACCACCAGCACCAGGCCCAGCAGACCGTTCTTCAGGAGAAGATTGGCGCGTTCCTCGTAGACTTGGGATTCGTCGTTCCACATGGTGATGCCCACGCCGTCCGGCAAAGCCGGGATCACCTCGTTCGCGATGTGCTCGCGAACGGTGGTGGCGACATCCATCACCTGTTCGCCACCGGCCCGGTAGACCTCGACGAAAAGGGCGGGGTGGTTCTGATGGCGGACAATCAGGTCTGCTTCCTGGAAGCCGTCGCGGACCTTGGCGATATCTCCGAGGCGCACGACCGTGCCGTCGCGGCCGCTGAGGAGGGGGATCTCCTCGAAGTCCTGCTGGTCGTAGCTCTGCCCGAGGGTCCGCACCCGAACTTGGGATTCCCGGGTATTAATGCTGCCGGCCGACAGGTCCAGCGAACTGCGTCGGATCGCATTGGCGACATCGGTGAGCGTGAGTCCGAGGGCCCTCAGCCGGTGAAGCGGCAGCTCGATAGAGACCTCGTAGTTCCGGACCCCGCTAACTTCGACCTGGGAAACGGAGGGCAGCGCGGTGAGCTCGTCTTCGATCCGGTACGCAAGTTCCTTCAGCGAGCGCTCGGAGATGTCGCCGTGGACGATGAGCCGCATCACGCTCATGCGGTTGTCCATCTCCCGGAACCGGGGGCGTTCGGCGCCGGCCGGGAAAGACTGTATGCGATTGACGGCAGATTCGATGTCGTCCAGGGCCCGATCCATGTCCGTGCGGAAATCCATTTGGACCCGCACGGAGGCCATGCCCTGAGCCGCTACGGACTTGACCGCCTTCACGTCGTCCAGCCCGCTGACCTGGTCCTCGATCTTTACGACGATCGACTCCTCGATCTCCTCCGGCGTGGCGCCGGGATAGGCCACCGAGACTTCGATATGGTAGAAGGGCGTAATAGGCCAAGCTTCGCGATCGAGGCCCGTCAGCGACACGAGGCCGGCCGCGATAATGCCCATCATCAGGAGATTGGCCGCAATGCCGTTGCTCGCCATGTAGGCGATCGGGCCGGACCGTTCGCGGTCGTTGTCCGACCCGGGGCCTGCGTCGGGACTCATCGCACTAGGTCGGTTCCGGTCTGGACGCACATGCCCTCGGCGGCGAACTGAATTCCACCCGTGACCACTCGCTGGCCACTCTCGAGCGGACCGGTCGCGAATGCCTCATCGTTCGCGCGCTGCAGCACCTGGCCTGGAACGATGCGCATGACGCCGCCCACGCTCACCGCTCAGACCTCGTTGCCTGTTTGCAGCGCCGCGCGCGGTATCCGGAAGTAGTCCTCCGGTGAAACGCCGTCGGTTTCTACGTCCACGAACTGGCCGACCAGCAGCGGTATCCGGGCGCCGGCCTCACTGGATCCGCTCGCCGGGGCACCTGAGCTGAACGGGGCCGACACACGCGTGATCACACCGACCGACGTAGCTACCGCGATGACGATGAGGATCCTGACGCTAGATCCAAATGAAAGGCTGCGCAGCATGGCGATCTGTTCCGGGTAGCTCGTGACGGGGATGTCCTCCTTAATGGTTCAGCACGTTTCCCACCGCTGTCAAGCGAAAGCCGACCACCGTTTCGAGAGTATGCGACCGACGGTGCGCCACGAAGGCGTGACGCAGAGTGGGCCGGTCGAGAGTTCGTAGAAGTGAACCCGCACTACCCGTCGCAGCAGTGCAGTCGGTGCGGTGCCCGGAACCATCCGGGCAAGTCGGAGGCCTACCGCTGCCGGTACTGCGGCTTGGTCGCGGATCGGGATGTCAATGCCGCGCTCAACATCTTGGCGGCCGGGGTAATCGCCGCCGGAGCGCAAACGTGGGCCGTTGGGCCGTGCGTCGCTCCAGAACCGTATGCGGAAGCTGCCTGACTCGGCACTCTCGTATGTAAGCCCCAATCATTCTCCTTTCGCTGTCCTGCCCGCATCGGCCCTGTCCTGCGCTCGGGCTCCGCTGAGGGCGTTCG
>LXNI01002933.1_pt1 | contig 10694 bp, 7 predicted proteins | sample 809091 | NCBI WGS metagenome assembly LXNI01 (sample SAMN04870527, study PRJNA318959) | sponge metagenome | biome: 01000161; feature: marine sponge reef; material: water | host: Sarcotragus foetidus | place: Greece: Milos, Mediterranean Sea | collected 2013-05-29 | depth 5-7 m | reverse complement strand
AAAAAGATTATAAACCGCAGGAAATCGAGAAAAAATGGCAGGATTTCTGGGCGGAAAAAGACACCTACAAGGTCTCCGAAGACGCACCCGGGGAAAAGTACTATGTCCTTGAGATGTTTCCCTATCCGTCGGGGAGAATCCACATGGGGCACGTTAGAAACTACACGATCGGAGACGTTGCCTCGAGATTCAAAAAAGCTAGGGGCTTTAACGTTCTTCACCCCATCGGGTGGGACGCCTTCGGTCTTCCCGCAGAAAACGCGGCGATACAAAACGCCATACATCCCTCGACCTGGACGCGGGCCAACATAGAGCAGATGAAACAGCAGCTCATGCGCCTTGGGTTCAGCTACGACTGGAGCAGGGAAATCGCGACATGCGACGTTGAATATTACCGCTGGGAACAGTGGCTTTTCACGAGACTTCACCGCGAGGGACTGGCGTACAAAAAGACCTCCGTTGTAAACTGGGACCCGGTTGACCAGACGGTGCTCGCAAACGAACAGGTAATTGACGGAAAGGGATGGCGCTCAGGGGCGGTTGTCGAGAAAAAGGAAATACCGCAGTGGTTCCTCAGGGTAAGCGACTACTCCGAGGAACTGCTGAGCGAACTTGAGAAAATGCAAGGGTGGCCCGACGCCGTTAAAACCATGCAGAAAAACTGGATAGGAAAATCCGAGGGAGTCGAGGCCGATTTCCCCGTGGACGGCGGAAAAAATGTCTTGAAGATATTCACCACGCGGCCGGACACGATCATGGGAGTAACCTATCTGGCTCTGGCTCCCGAACACCCGCTTACAGGAGAGGTAGCGAAGAAAAACCCCGAGGTCGCCGATTTTATCGCTCTGTGCCGCAAAGCTCCGGTTTCCGAGGTGGAGATCGAGACCATGGAAAAAAGCGGTGTTCCGCTTGGGATAGACGCCATACATCCAATAAGCGGAGAGAAAATACCCGTATGGACCGCGAACTTCGTCCTCATGAGCTATGGAACCGGAGCGGTGATGAGCGTCCCCGCGCATGACCAGAGGGACTGGGAATTCGCAAAAGAATACAGCCTTCCCATAAAACAGGTGATTTTCCCCGGCGACGGAAGCACCTTTGACATCGAAGAGGAAGCGTTTACCGAAAAAGGGACTCTCGGAGATTCGGGATGGCTCTCGGGATTCACCTCGCAGGAAGCCTTCGGAAGAATAGCCGAATATCTCCGGGAAAAATCGGCCGGAGGGGCAAAAACCAACTACCGTCTTCGGGACTGGGGAATTTCAAGGCAGCGTTACTGGGGAGCACCGATACCTATAGTCTACTGCGAGCGGTGCGGGGAGGTTCCGGTCCCGGACTCAGATCTTCCGGTGGAACTCCCGCTTGAAATAGATATTGACGGGGAGCGCATCCCTGCTCTCTCCGCAATCGAAAGCTTCATAGCCACCAGCTGCCCCACCTGCGAAGGACCCGCAAGACGGGAAACCGACACGATGGATACGTTTGTCGAATCGTCCTGGTACTTTCTTAGATACGCATCTCCCGATTTCAAAGACGGCATGTTTGAGCCCGGAAAAGCTTCTTACTGGCTTCCGGTGAATCAGTACATAGGCGGAATAGAGCACGCTATACTCCACCTCCTTTACTCAAGGTTCTTCACGAAGGTGCTCCGCGATATCGGCGTTTTCGAACTCGACGAACCGTTTGCGAATCTTCTTACCCAGGGGATGGTGGTAAAAGACGGGGCGAAGATGTCAAAGTCCCTTGGAAATACTGTGGACCCAGACGACATGATAGTTCGCTACGGGGCCGATACCGTGAGGATGTTCATGCTTTTTGCCGCTCCAGTGGAAAAGGATCTTGAATGGAGCGAGCAGGGAGTAAACGGAATGTTCAGGTTTCTGGGCAGGGTCTGGCGTTTTGCGGTCGGGTTTTTTGCCGAGCCGGAAGACGAAGAGCAGTGCCGGGAACTCCAGGAGGAGGGAAAAACGGCTGCGCTCACCGCCGCCACTAACCGGACAATCAAGAAAGTCACAGAAGACATAGAGAGCTTCAAGTTTAACACTGCGATTTCGGCAATAATGGAGCTTTTCAATGAACTCGGCACACTTTGGAAGGAGAAAAGCGTGGGAAGGGAGCACGCCCGAGAGACGCTGCTCGCGGTCGCGAGGCTTATCTACCCGATGGCTCCCCATTTCGCGGAGGAGCTCTGGGAACTTTCGGGAGAAAGCGGGAACCTGATTAACAAGGAATGGATAAAGTGGGACGAGGGTGCCTTTGAGAGCGCGGAAATAACCATACCAGTAAGGGTTAACTCGAGGGTCAGAAACCAGATATCTCTGAGCCCGGACGCAGACGAGGAAACCGCAAGGAAAATCGCCCTCTCCGACAGCCGGGTAAAGGAGTACATAGCGGGGCGGGAAATAAAAAACTTCGTCTACGTGCCGAAAAGACTCGTGGATATAAGAGTTTAGGAAGGAGAGAAAAAACGTGGAGCAAGGCTCAGGTTATTTAGGAAAAAAGGTAAAAGCAATAGAGGTCTCTCCCGGAAAACCGATCTCGAGGCTGCTTGAAGAAATGGCGGGGACGGGATTTCAAGGCAAAAACCTGGGCAGGGTCGCGGATGTTTTCTGCAGGATGGTGGAAGCTGAGGATCTCACGATTTTCTTCGGCTACGCGGGCTCTCTTTCCACAACCGGACAGTGGAAAATAATAAACTGGTTGATCGAAAACAGATACATTGACGTCCTGATCCCCACAGGCGCGAACATCTCCGAGGACATAGTGGAGGCGATGGGATTTTCGTACTGGCAGGGAACCCCGAAAGAAGACGACGCAAAACTTTTTTCCGAAGGGATAAACCGCTACTACGATGTTTACGGAACCGAACCCGACTACCTTGAGATGACCGAACTTCTGGCCGAATTCATAATGACCCTTGATAAATCCCGAACCTATTCCTCAAGGGAGTTCCTCAAAAGATGCGGACAGTGGCTCGACAAGAAAAACATAAACAGCATCGTAGCTGCCGCCGCGAGAAACGAAGTACCGGTCTTCTGCCCCGCCATAGCTGACAGTCCTTACGGAGACGCGGCGCTAATAGCGAAAAGCAAGGGACATCATCTTGTGATCGACGCCATACAGGACTACGTGGAGTTTATGGGGATGGGAGAGAGCGTGATTGACACAGGAGTGGTTTACATAGGCGGCGGTGTGCCGAAAGATTTCATCCAGCTTTTTGCCGTCACGGGCGACCTTCTTTACGAAGACAGAAAGGTTCTGGGAAGAGCGGCCGGCCTTAACCGCAAGGGAACAGGTGAGCAGGAAACCTACTATCCTCATAAATACGCAATCCAAATTACAACCGATTCTCCCCAGTGGGGGGGACTTTCGGGGTGCACGTTTGAAGAGGCGATTTCCTGGGGAAAGGAAAACCCCGAAGGCAGCCTGGTTCAGTGCTACTGTGACGCCACCATAGCTCTTCCAATCGTCTCCCATGTCCTTTCGGAAAAAACAGACGTAAAAAGAATAGGAACCGTTTTAAAATTCGACGATTAAATCCGGAAACTATTCACCCTAATCGTCCGAGGACAGGGATATTAGCGACAAATTTTTCTAGATCTCAAAATTATTCCTTTAAAAACCCCTTGTGCTTATGATAGAATTGGTGGAAGTAGTGGACATTTTAAACGGGCTGCTGGCAGTGTATACTTGGTGAGTCTGTTTTTTTATCTCCGATGGTTTTGAAGGCTTTTGTGCGGTGCTTCGCTATGGAAAAATGAATATGGTAAAATTCTTAAACAGTTGAACATAGATTTATAAGGAGGGATGTATAATGAATTACTTTATGAAAAGGATTTTAATGATTTGTCTGCTAGCATCCGGTATGTTGGCAGTGCCGCTCTCAGCATTTGCGGGCGGGGGAGAGGCCGAGGAGCCGATGGCTGAAGAAGCAATGGCCGAGGAGCCGATGGCTGAAGAAGCAATGGCCGAGGAGCCGATGGCTGAAGAAGCAATGGTTAAGGATACCGATGTTTCAATTTACGGCAGGTTCTGGCCTAGGGTTACCTATAGCGATGTTGATGGCGGGGATTCGTCAACCGACATAACCGACGCACTTTCCCGGGTCGGGATCAAAGCCAATACCCAGATAACTGACACGCTCAGCGCGGTGTTGCACGGAGAGTGGGATGTTGATATTGAGAAAAACGGCAATTTCGGCGACGCGCGTCTGGCTTACGTGGGTTTACGAAGCGAGGACTTGGGTATGGTAGCTATCGGTAAGCAATGGAATCCCTACTTTAACACCGTTGCTGAAGTAACCGACATTTTCTATCATCGCGCAAGCCCCTTCGGATATGACAATCAGGGTCCTTTCCGAACCAGCAATCTGGTAACCTACGCGAACGGTTTTGGGGGGTTAAGCGTAAACGCGGGCATGCAGGTTGACGGCAGTGTGGGAAACGGTGATGAGGGCACTCATTCTGACAATGTTGACGCGGCTTCAGTAGGCGTGGGTCTCAGTTCCGGTCCGGTTTATATCGGCGTATCCTACTTGCGGCAGAATCAAGACCAGGAGAATCGTGACAGGAATTTCTTCGGTGTAGGCAGTAGCCTGAAAGTAAATGACGATATCTATCTGGCGGTTACCTACCAGTACATAACGGACAATTACGATGACGGCAGTGACCTCAACCCCTATACTCTTGACGTAGCCTCTGCCTTCTCTTTTGGCAACGGGGTTACGGCGCTTGCGGGGTTTTTCATGTCTAATCCAGATAACGGAAACGAGAAGACAGGTGGGAACTTTACCTTGATTAAAGAGGTGCATCCTGCCTTAGACGTCTTTGCCGAATGGGTATTGACTGACGAGGATCAGAGCAATACCGTAAATACCTTTAGCCTCGGTTTCCGCTATGACTTTGACGTAGCAATCTTCTAGTCAGCCATAAACTTTAAGATCTAAAGGTCAGAATCATGACGGCGACTTTGTCGTGATTAATATTCTCGGGGATATGTTTGGAGTTTTCTCCAGATATGTCCCCGTTTTTTTATCTCCTAGCCGACTAACTTTTAAATTTCCTTTCCGCAACTGCCTAGAGCGTTGTGTTTAGACAATTAAAGTGTAGATTCAATTACGGAAGTCCCTTAAAAATCCAAGCGGAGGAAACACACGGCAGATGAGCGAAAAACGTATAGGGGTAGATTACTCTGAGCTTCACCAGCTCGACAGTCCCGCAAACAGGCTTATAAGAGAATCCATATGGGGGAAAGAAGACGACATAGGACAGCAGTCGTTCACCACTTCCCGCTATCTTGATCAGCTGATCCCGAGGTTCGGCATAGAGAAAAGAACTCATGTGCTTGACGTGGGAAGCGGAGCGGGTGGTCCGGCGATATACATAGCGGATAGAACCGGATGCAGGGTATCCGGAATAGAGATTAACGAGGTGGGAGTCGACGTATCGAGAAAACTTGCGAAAAACTCGGGGCTCCAAGAAAAAACGGAATTTCACTTGGGTGACGCAATGAAAATGCCGTTTACCGAAAACACTTTTGACCTCGCCATAAGCCTTAACGTGATGAACGTGTTTGAGGAGAAAACAGGACTTTTCAAAGAGGTTCTCAGGGTACTTAAGCCTTCAGGGACGTGGGCGTTTCTAAGCGGCACCTTTGAGATATCCGGCGACGAGGAAACAAAACAGAAGATGGCAAGAGGCTACCTTATTCCGCAATATTACGATTCGCTTGAAGGCTACAGAGAAATGCTAGAATCAGCTGGTTTCCGTATCGAGGAAATAACTGAGTACGTGGCGGATTTCCGGGTTCAGGTCAAAAAATGGGGAGATGCCTACAAAAAACACTCGGCCGTGATCGCAGAAGAACAGGGAGAGGAGAACACCCGGTATCACATTGAGTATTTCGATACGTATCTGAGACTGGTTGATGAGAAAAGGGCTTCAAATCATCTCATCATATGCTCAAAACCTGAATAGGTGTTACCAATCCTGATAGTGACGTTATTCGTGCAGTCCACGTCGGGGAAACGATTAGTAACATCCCCCAATATTTCGCTTGACATAGCCGAAGGGAAAAGTGCAGAATCTTAGGAATTAAGTTTAGAATTTTGGGAGGAATGTATACTGTGGAGAGATATTTTTCTAGAATAGTTTTTGCCTTGATATTGGCAGTTTCTTTTATGGCTGTTCCGGCTTCCGCCAAGACCGCAGCCGATGTAACGGATAAAGAGACTCTTAAAAGTTTCGTTATGAATGCGAAAGACCGCCTTGAGCATGCCTCTACCGTGAGTGGACTTTTCGCTACCCTAAGGGAATTCAGAGACAGCAAAACCTGGAACGATGGCGCTATCTACCTGTTTATCATGCAGCGACCCAGCGGGCCCCAAGGAGGGGAGATAGTTGTTTTTAACGCGCACAATCCCAGCCTTGAAGGTACGACCCTGCACGTCACAGACGTAGACGATAAGGATGTCGGTCATGAAATCGACAAGGCAGTATACCAAGGAGACGGCTTTGTAGAGTACAAGTGGGACAACCCGTCAGTTTCTGGAGATGAAGTGAGTGGAGAGGGAAGAGCCACCGGTACTTCACAAAAGATTGGTTACGGTGTGGGCATAACGCTTCTCGGTGAAGATTTCGTGCTAGGTTCAGGTTTTTACCCTGATTCGCCGTCGGCTGGTAGCAGTAATAAAAAAGGATGCGCGATTGTCGCGACAGAAACCGGGAATTCTTCTCAAAGTACTATGTTGAACCTGCTTTTGATCGTATCAGGCTTGTTTCTTGCGGTTTCGTTTAAAAGCCGTCCTGAGGAAAAATGAGTTCGGGCAGGTTGTTTTGACCTGCTAGAATACCGATACCGGTCGTAACGGCAGAAAGTAAAAAGGGGGAAGCGACAAAAAGGTTGCTTTCTCCCTTTTTTTGATCAGTTTACTTCTGTTTTTTCGAGGCTTGTTCCCGGTTTCCCGACACAATCAGACAGCCTGGGGTCAAGAACGGAGCAGAAATCCCTTGAAGCCTTCTCCGGGTCGTCTGACCCGAAAACACTCGTTATGACTGCTACACCGTCCACTCCGGTAGCAAGTACCTGCGCCGCGTTATGGGGGAATATCCCCCCTATAGCGAATATCGGAATTCCCGTGATAGCGGTTTTCGCTTCAACCAGAGTTTCAAAAGGCGTGGGAATCCTGCCGGGTTTTGTCGGAGTAGCCCAAGGAGTACCGAAAACAACGTAATCGGCTCCCATTCTCTCGGCGTGTATCCCCCTTGGAACAGAACCGTAACAGGAAACGCCTATGATGGCGCCGTTACCGAGCCTCTTTCTCGTGGGTATTATGTTCGGGTCGTCTTCGCCCAGATGCACTCCGTCAGCTTTTATTTCCATCATGAGTTCCGGAGAGTCGTTTGTTATAAGCGGCACCCCGTATCTTTTCGTAATACCGAGCAGTTCTTTGCCCAAGGAAACAACATCCGAGCGCGGGGAGGTTTTGTCCCGCAACTGAACGATGTCAGCCCCTCCTGCCAAGGATCTCTCGACTGTCTCGCAAAAAGAACTGCGCGGAATCAGTCCCTCGTCGGTAATCACGTAAAGTCCCTTAAGTTCAAAACCCATGGTGTATCGCAAACAGAATGAGAATCATCCCCAACCCCTCTCGGAAAGACCGGCTACATGCATCTTTTGAGGAACCTTCTGGCGCTTGCTATCTGTTTTCTGACGTTTGCAGTTGAGGTGCCGCCGAGTGAATTCCTGCTCTCAACGGAACCCGAAAACGTTATCACCTGGAAAATATCCTCGTCAATGTCCTTAGAGAACCTGCGGAATTCGGAGAGCTTGAGATCGGAAAGCTCCTTTTCTCCCCGCTCCGCGTAAGAGACTATTTTCCCCACGATTTCGTGGGCCGAGCGGAACGGGATACCTTTGCAGGCCAAGTAGTCGGCCACGTCGGTTGCGGTTACAAAGCCTCCCTCAAGCGCTTTTTTCATGTTCTCTTCCTTAAATTGCAAGGTCTTGAGCATTTCGATATTAACCTGCAGGCAAAGCTTCACCGTATCAACGGTATTGAAAAGAGGCTCCTTGTCTTCCTGCATGTCTCTATTGTAGGAAAGCGGAAGTCCTTTCATCAGGGTTAGCAGTGCGCTCAGATTCCCGTAGACCCTGGCGGTTTTTCCCCGGGTGAGTTCAGACATGTCAGGATTTTTTTTCTGGGGCATTATGCTTGAACCCGTTGTGAACCCGTCCCCGAGATCAACGAAATCAAACTCCTTCGCACTCCACAGAACAAGCTCCTCGGAGAGCCTGCTGAGGTGCATCATCAGAACCGAGCAGCAGAAGACAAATTCCGCACAGAAATCACGATCGCTTACCGCGTCTATGCTGTTTTTAGAAACTGTCCTGAAACCCAGATCTTCGGCAGTCATCTCCCTGTCTATCGGAAACGAGGTTCCCGCCCCGGCACAGCTTCCAAGCGGGCTCACATCCACCCTTGCAAGACAGTCAACAAACCTCTCGCGGTCTCGCTTCAGCATCTCGTAGTAGGCCAGAAGGTGGTGTGAGAGAAGCACCGGCTGTGCACGCTGCATGTGAGTATAGAGGGGGAAAATTACCCCAAGATTCTTTGCGGAAAGCTCAACGAACTGCTCCGCCAAGGAGCACACAAGCGAAATTATCTCCTCTGTTTCCCCCCTGAGGTAAAGCCTAGTGTCGGTCAGAACCTGGTCGTTTCTGCTCCTGGCCGTGTGTACCATGGCTCCTGAAGAGCCCGTTTTCTCGATAAGTCTTTTTTCTATATTGAGATGGATATCCTCGTAGCTCTCGCTGAAGATAAATTCCCCCCGGTCTATTTCCTTTTCGATCTCCCTAAGTCCTTTGGTTATCCGGGAGGCGTCCTTGCGGGAAATAATTCCGGTTTCGCGAAGCATCTTCACGTGTGCGATACTGCCCCGCACGTCTTCTTTGTAAAGGCGCTTGTCAAAACTTACCGATTCCGAGAACTTCTCAGCAATGCTGTGTGTCTGGGAAGCGAAGCGGCCTCCCCACGCTTTTTTGGCCAACTCAGTCTCCAGTTCTCGCGCCGGTCGACGCGGTATTTATTGAATCAAGAAAAATCTTCCGGGTGGGATAAGCGAACTCTATTCCCTCCTCGGAGAACCTTTTGAATATCTTGAGATTAACGTTCTGCTGTGTATCCATGTAATCATCAAACGAAGGCGTAAGAACAAAGTAAACTATATCGTAGTTAAGGGCAAAATCACCGTAGCTGCTGAAATGCGCCCTGCCGAACTTCGCCTTAGGTTCTGCGTCTATTATCTCCCTTATCAACCCGGGTATTTTCACAAGATTGTCGTAGGATGTCTCGTAAACGACACCGAGGGAAAAAAGGATTCTGCGGGTGTCCATCCTCTTGTAGTTTTTTACGCGGCTCTGCAGCAGGTCGTTATTCGACAAAACAAGCTGCTCGCCCGAGAGACTCCTTAGGCGAGTGGTCTTAAGCCCTATGTGTTCCACGTCTCCGCTCATACTGTCTATGACTATGAAATCCCCCACTTCAAAAGGCTTGTCGAAAATAATGGAAAGCGAGGCTATGAGGTCGCCCAGAACGTTCTGAAGCGCAAGCGCCACGGCTATGCCTCCGACGCCGAGTCCCGCGATTATAGTGGTCGGGTCAAAACCAAGGTTGTCAATCGTTAGAATTACGAGGATTACCCAGAGAACCGATTTCGCGAAAAAACCGAGGGTCTTTATGTGCGTTATGGAAGCGCCGGCACCGGCACCAATACCCGCAAGCTTCTTGGTTACGTAGTAGTCGATGAAACCGCCTCCCCAGAAACCAACCTGGACAAGAAGGCAGATAACTATCACGCTTTTTCGGAATTCCTTCAGCTGCCCGGTCAGGTCTAGGAAGAAAGTCGCCACGTAGACTGAAAAGATTATGATCAGCACTATGCTGGTTTTCTCTACGAGCGCCGAAACCAAATCGTCAAAATCGGTTTCAGTCTTCTCGGCAAAGCCGGCAAACGACCTTACAAACCTTTTGAGAATGAAGTTAAAGACAAAGGCTAAAAGAATTGCCCCTCCGAGTGCCCAGAGCCACGACTCAACGGAATTGCCAAGATAAGTACGGCTGATTATTTCCTCAATGTTCAATCAAATATTCTCCCTAATTCAAAAATATGCCCGTCCCCGTGTACGGCCATCATATAGATACCCGCTTGATTAACCTTAAACAACAAAGAAAGTCGGGGGGAAAGATCAGAAGGAACTTCCGGGTTCTTTTAGAAACTCGGTTTCTTCCGGGGTGGATTCTCTTCCTAAAACCACGTTTCTGTGGGGATATCTTCCGAATTTTTTTATTATGTCGAAGTGTCGTCCCGCAAAATCCGTAGAACAGGCAAGAGTTTCTCTGATTTGCGGCTGCGTGGCGTACTCTTTTTCAAGAGCGGAGTACTTCTCAACACTCAGGTTCTGGATCTCCGGATCCTCCGAGTGCATAAGGGGTAGGTAGAAAAATGCCCTGTGCATCGGGTGAAGATCTTTATCAAATCCCTTCTCAATACCCTCAAGGCATACACGAAGCGCCAATGAGTCCCTTGAGAACGCTTCTGGGGTATCGCGGTAGATGTTCCTTGGAAACTGATCGACAACCACTATAAACGCCACGGTGCCCAGTGGTGTTTCAAGCCAGTTGGAAAGCTCCCCTT
>LXNI01002932.1_pt1 | contig 10695 bp, 10 predicted proteins | sample 809091 | NCBI WGS metagenome assembly LXNI01 (sample SAMN04870527, study PRJNA318959) | sponge metagenome | biome: 01000161; feature: marine sponge reef; material: water | host: Sarcotragus foetidus | place: Greece: Milos, Mediterranean Sea | collected 2013-05-29 | depth 5-7 m | reverse complement strand
AGCGCCTCGACGCACGCTGTCGACCAGAGAGCGCCGCCCTTCGGGTCGCGCCCCGGCGCCCGCCCGCGGCGTCGCGGCCCTCAACCGTAGTCGCCGCTACGCTTTTCGGGCCGCTCCTGGCGGCTCGGCCGCCTGGACGCGACGCAGGCCGTGACCCTGGCGGGAAATGCGGGCTAGCTCCCGGCTGCCTTGGGCATCAGGTCCATATGGCGCAGAAGCGCGACGAATGTCGCCAGCTTTTCGCGCCGGTAGGCATCCGTATCCATCTTGCTGAAATCGTAAAACCCCTTGCCGGTCTTAAGTCCGAGATCGCCCCGCTCCATCATATCGTCGACGATTTTAGGGGTCTGGAAGCGCGGGTCGAGTGCGTCCCGCAAATAGCGGTTGGCGTGGTAGAGAATATCGACCCCGCCCCAATCGGTGAACTCCACCAGCCCCATGGTCGCGTAGCGGATGCCGAACCCGGCGGTCACCGCCCGGTCGATATCCTCCGCGGTGGCGACCCCTTCCTCGACCATGCGGCATGCCTCGCTCATCGCGACGGACTGGAGCCGGGGGACGATGTAACCGGGAGACGCCTTGCATCTCACGGGGACCTTGCCGATGGACGTCAGCAGTTCCATGAACGCCGTCAGTTTGCCCTCGTCGGTGCGGGATGACGGGCTGACCTCGACCAAGGGAATGAGGTAGGCCGGATTGAGAAAATGGGCGTTGAGAAAATTTTCCGGCCGTGCGCTGAAGTCGGCGAGGGTTTCCGACAGCATGGTCGACGTGGTCGAGGCGATGACGGCCTCGGGCCCGGCGAGGGCGCTGGCCCGCGCGATCGCGTCCCGTTTGACGTCCAGCATCTCCGTCACACCTTCGAAAATGTAACGGGCGCCGCCGAGGAGGTCCCCGGCCTCGCCAATCCCGGCGCCGCGGATGCGCGAGAGCGTGCTCTCGATTTGCCGGTCGCCGGCGACCCCCAGGCTTTTGAGGAAGGCGAGATTCTCCTCGATTTCCGTTTTGCCCTCGGCAAGCAGCGCGTCCACTTGGTCCGGCGGCCGCGGCTTGAAGTCGAGAATGGTCACCGGGTGTCCGGCAAAGGCGAACACCTGGGCGATACCGCGGCCCATGCGGCCGGCGCCGAGAGCGACAATTTCGGTCATGCGGGAACGCCGTCCCGGAGCAGGGATCTCAGCTCGTCCGGGTTCCGCCGCGCGAGACCGAGGCTCTCCATGGTCCGGCCGGTCGAGCGCAAATCCTCACCGGTAATCCCCGCGCCGATCGCCAGGAACCCGTTGATCAATGGCAGGTCCGTCCCGATCCAGTCGCCGAGCGAGGCCATGAACGACAGACCGAGATGGGTATCCTCCCGCATATAGCGATGGCTCAGCAGGTCGATATTTTCCCGCCAGTCGCCGCTGTCGGTCAGGCGCTCGTGCGAAGAGTCGCCGTACATCCATTCTTCCTTGTCGTCGTCATAATGGTCGGCCAGCGGAAAATGAGGGGCGCCATAGCCGAGGGCCTCGCGCAATTTGATCCGCTCGCCGTCGAGGGCATCGGTGACCCGGCGGATCGACGGCTGGGTGCCCTCGTTGTGGATATCCCAGGCCTCGAAATGCTCAAGCGGACCCGCATTCATGATGATCAGCGGCGGATGAATGATCGGACCGGCATTCATCAACGCGCCATCCAGCGCGTCCTGCAACCGCTCCACCGGATATGCCTCGGCCAGTACGCCAAGCGCCCGGTCGGTCTCCTTGGCCGGGAGCACGCCGGTCGGCAGCCGGGTCGCGTAGACGCTGATCCGCACATGTGCATCCGCCTGCTTGCGGGCCAGATAGGGTAGTGTCCCGGTCTCGGCGAAAACGACGTCGGCGGCGTTGCCGGCCTCCCGCATGGCGCGGGCGAAGATGTAACAGCCGAAGGTTCCGGGCGGCAGATAGACCACCTGACCGTCCGTAAAATGAGGCGCCATGACCTTCGAGAGGTCTTCGTGGGTGGTGCAGGGCAGCGGGATCACCACCAGTTCCGCACCGGCCATGGCCTGTCCGAGATCGTCCGTTGCCAGCGACAGGGCTACATCCCGGGTTCCCTCATGGTCGGTCAAGGTGATGGCGCCGGTTTCGCGGATCGGGGCGAGGGCCGCCCCGTCCCGGCGCCAGAGCCGTACGTTGTGGCCCTGCTCGGTCAGGTGAGCGGCGGCGGCATAGCAGCCGTGTCCGCCGCCGATAACGGCGATTTTCATCTAGCCGTCCTCTTCCACCGCGCGAGGGGAATTGGCGACCGTCTCGCCCACCGGTTCGCCGGCCTTGTTGTAGAATTGGTGATTTCCGGGTTCCTTGACCAGCGCGAGATCGTCGTCCGGATAGGTCACCGAATCGTGGGTGACCCGGTTTCCCACCTCCAGAACCACGGCCGGACCGTCGGTGCGGTTGCAATACATGTGCCCATCCGGCTTGCCGGCGGGAAAGCCGGCGGCCATGCCCGGCGTCAGGACCTGATCGCCCGCGTCGCTGACCACCGTCACTTCACCTTCAAGAACGTAGATGAATTCATCCTCTTCGGCGTGCCAGTGGCGGAGCGCGGAGGTCGCGCCCGGCGGTATGGTGGTCAGGTTGACGCCGAATTTCGTCAGCCCGGCGGCATCCCCCAGGCGTTTCTTGATCCGCGCCTCGGAGGCGCCCTTGACCGCGTCCGGGTAGAAGGTGCCGGCATGTTCTTCGACCTCCGCCGGATCGATCGCCGGCAGCCGGTATTTTCCCATCGTGGTCGCCTCCCCGAAAATTTCCTGGGCTATATCATCACAGCGGAAGCAGCGTGGCGAGCCTCAAGCGGACCCGGTCCCCCGGGCGCGAGCCATGCACCAACCGCATAACGGTAAGATGTTGAAACAATTGTATTTATACTCAATTTCCAATTTGTCCGCGCGCGGCGACATGGACATTCATGGACATTAATGGACATTTGATGACACCCGTTTGGGAGGTACCTCCCTTTTTGCCCGTACAAAGTTGCATAGCGGGCCTCCAAACATGAAACGCCGCCCCGGTGAGGGAGCGGCCATCGCCTATTCATTTAGCCCGGTCGCGTGCCGGGGCAAGGGGGGAGGTAGACCGCACATCGTCGTCACCGGGTCGGTCAATTCGTCCGAATTGACCTTATTTGACCCGGTGATCCACGCCTCGCGGCACGGTACACGTGGATGGCCGGTCAGGCGGGCCCGGCCTTCAGTCGGCCGAAGCCGACTTTCGGACGGCGTAGGCCGGCCATGACGCAATCGTTTCATGCCTCTGCCGCTCCTCTCCACCCCACGCCTCCGGTAGCCCGGGCAGTTGAAAGCCTCCTGCGGGCCGGTGTAGAGATAGTGACCATGCGAGCGCTTCTTGCCGTCCTGTTGGTGTTTGGGATCAGCGCGGCCGCGTCGGCGCAGAGTGTGCCCGGGAAGTCGCCGGTGCGCCCACCCTGCGGCACGGGTTTGGTCCACAACGCCCCCGTTTGGGGCGGCGGGTTCCAGCGGGCCTCCTTCCCGCTTGCCGGCATCACCGCCGGTCAGCTGCGGATCGATTTTGCCGGTCATTCCACCTTTCTCATCACCTCGCCTCGTGGGGTGAAGGTGGCTACCGACTACAACGACTACTACCGCGCCGAGGTCTTGCCCGACATCGCGACCATGAGCGGCTGGCACCGGAATCACGCCACCGCGACGATTGAGCCGGAAATCACCCACGCACTCTACGGCTGGGACCGGAGCGGGCGGGGCGTGTGGCCGCGTCACGACGTGATCGTCAAGGACCTCCGGGTCTACAACGTGCCCGTCAACCTGACCAACGACAGCATATTCTTTTACTTCCCGTCGTCGGTCTTCGTCGTGGAGAGCAATGGGCTGTGCGTGGCCCATCTCGGGCTGCTCGGCCATGCGCTCGACCGGGAGTTCGCCGCCAGGATCGGCCGCATCCATATGCTGATGACGCCCATCGACCGGCGGGTAACCCAGAGCATGGAGGAGATCGTCCGGAACATCCGGATTCTCGATCCCAAGCTGGTGATCCCCATGCACTATAATTCCGAGATCACGGTCGAGGATTTTCTGCAAAAGGTCTCGCCATTTTTTCCGGTGCGCCGCGCCAACGGTACCTCCTTTATCGCCGAGAAGCACAAGATGCCGGCGAAGACGGAGGTGCTCTACCTCAAGCCGCCGGTTTTTTCGTCGGGGTTTTGATTCCTTTCATGACCCGCGAAGAGTTCAACGAGTTCTGCGGTTCGCTCCCGGCCGTCACCCATGTCGTGCAATGGCGCGGCTCTCACGTCTGGAAGGTGGGCGGCAAGCTGTTCGCCCTCGGCGGCTGGGAGGATGGTGAAGTTCGCGGCATCACGTTCAAGGTCTCCCACATCGCCTTCGAGGTGCTGCGCGACATGCCGGGCCTGCGCCCGGCACCTTACTTGGCCTCGCGCGGTTTCAGGTGGATCCAGCACCACGCCGAGCCGGGACTTTCCGATGAGGAACTCAAGAACCACATCACCCGGTCCTACGACATGGTCGCGGCGGCGCTGCCGGAGAAGATCCGGAAAGAGCTGGGCCTCTCCGGCAGCGCCTGAGCCATACGCTTCAGCCGTTCCCGTTCATGGGCAGGCCGGCAACCCGAAGATCGTTGCCGCCGCGAGACGTGGATGGCCGGGTCCGGGCCCGGCCATGACGCAATCATTTTATGCCTCAGCCCCCTCTCCCCCTGTCGGGGGCGAGGGAACCCGATGCGGCCTGTCAAATCCCTAAAGACATTGACCCGGACGGCCGTGGACGGAATATAGGGTCTCATGACCAGCCTGCCTGCCGTTCACCCGACCGTTGTCCACATGCTGGCGGACGGAGCCGACCGCTCCGGCGACGCCGTGGCTCTGATATCCGACGAGGGGGCGCTGAGTTACCGCCAGTATGTCCGCTGCGTCGGCGGATTTGCCGCCGAACTCCTGGAAATCGGCGGCGCGGGCGACCGGGTGGCGCTGGTCTGCGGCAATTCGATGGACATGGCGATTGCCATGTTTGCCGTCCACGCCGCGGGTATGCAGGCGGTGCCGATCAACCCCATTTATACCGAACGGGAACTTCATCACATTCTGTCCGATGCCGAAGCGGTCGCCGTGGTCTTCGATGACGGCGCGGGTCCGCTGATCGGGGGTCTGGCCGATCAACTTCGGATCGCCGCCCGGATACGCATCGGCGGTGAAGGCGGCCGGTCACTGGCCGAGTGGCGGGATGATGAAACCGCCGCCCTCCCCGACGCGCTGCCGAAGCCGGACGACCTGGCGACGCTTCAGTACACCGGCGGAACCACCGGCCTTCCGAAAGGCGTCAATATCACCCACGGCCAGATCTCCATCAATCTGAGCCAGCGGGAGGCGGTGGTGCCGACCGTTCCCGATGACGAGACGGTTCTTTGTGTGATGCCGCTGTTTCATGTCTTTGCGAGCTGTATGTGTCTTCATTTGACCGCCTATTGCCGGGGAAGGCTGGTGATCCAGCGGCGCTACCACCCCGACCGGGTGCTCGACGCCATTGAGCGGGAAGGCATCACCGTGCTGCCCGTGGGTCCCACCATCTTCAATGGGCTGATGGCCATGGATCGGTTCGCCGCCACCGATTTTTCGGCCCTGCGAACGGTGTTTTCCGGTTCGGCGCCGCTGCCCGTGGACACGTTGCGCAAATGGCGGCAACTCACCGGCACATCAATCCTGGAGGGCTACGGTCAAACCGAGGCGGGACCGGTGCTCACCTACAATGTTGCCGGGAAGCCCATCGTTCCGGGCTCGGTGGGGCCGCCGGTCCCCGAGACCGAGATACAAATCGTCGACGTGGAGACCGGTGAGACCGTTCTGTCCCCCGGCGAGGAGGGCGAGATTCGCGCGCGCGGCCCGCAGATCATGTCCGGATACCGCAACCGGCCGGAAGAAACCGCGCTGGCGTTGCGTGACGGCTGGCTCTACACCGGCGACATCGGAATGCTGGATGAAGACGGCATCCTGTGGATTACCGACCGCAAAAAGGACATGGTCATCGTCGGCGGCTATAACGTCTACCCGCGGGAAATCGACGAGGTGCTGTTCGCCCATCCCAATGTCATCGAAGCCGCCGCCGTCGGCGTGCCGGATGACTACCGGGGCGAGGTGATCCATGCCTTCGTCGTCCTCCGCGACCGAACCGGCGATCCGGCGGCGGCCTTACTGGACTATTGCCGGGACAGTCTTGCGAAGTACAAAGTCCCGGCGCACATTCATGTGGTCGACCAGCTTATGAAGACGACGGTCGGCAAGATCGACAAGGCAGCGATGCGGCAAAGCCTGACAGCCTGATTTTCGCCGGCGAGCAAGAAACGAGGCAAACCATGGGACTCAACGCTCAAATTCCGTATGGCGCATATTGGAGCACGCCTTTCGCCAAGTGGCAGGGCAGCCTCTCTCACTTGCACAGCATCGAGTTCGGGGCCTACGTGGCCCGTGCGGAGATGGGCAAGCGGGAGATCGCTCCGGGCGTGCTGGACTACGGCGTCTTGGGGATAACGGTTCATCAGCGGACGTCGTTCGTGGGGCTGCCCTGGTTTACCCACCTGCTCGGCGCGCCCGACGTCGGCGGGCCCGCACTTTCCCAGGTCTGCGCGACCGGTGTCCGCTGCCTCGAGAACGCCGCCCAGGAAGTCAACGGCGAGATGGCCGAGGTTGCCCTGGTGGCGACCGTCGATCGGGTCTCCAACGGGCCGCAGGTCTACTATCCGGCGCCGGCCGGCCCGGGCGGCACGGGATCCCACGAAAACGTCACCATCGACAATATGCAGTGCGATCCCGTCGGAGGTCATTCCATGCTCCAGACGGCTGAAAATGTCGCCGCCAAACACCAGATCACCACCGAGCAGCAGCACGAGGTCGTGCTGATGCGCCAGGAGCAATACCAGGCGGCGCTGGCCGGCGGCCGGGCGTTTCAGAAGCGCTTCATGACCCTGCCGTTCGAGGTGCCGTCGGCCAACTTCAAAAAGACCGTGGCGACCATGGACGGCGATGAAGGGATCTTTCCGCCAAATCCCGAAAAACTCGCAGGAATGAAGCCGGTATTGAAGGACGGCTCGGTCACCTTTGCCGGCCAGACCCACCCCGCGGACGGCAATGCCTGCATCCTCGTCACCGCACCTGACAAGGCATCCGATCTTAGTTCCGACAAGGACATCACCGTCCGGCTCCTGGGTTTCGGTATGGCGCGGGCCGAGAACGGCTATATGCCGGAGGCACCGGTGCCGGCGGCGGGGCGGGCGCTGGATATGGCCGGCCTCTCCATCGACGAAATTGACGCCGTGAAGACCCATAACCCGTTTGCCGTCAACGACATCTATTTCGCCAAGGAGACGGGCTACGATCTCGCCAGGATGAACAATTACGGCTGCACCTTGGTCTGGGGCCATCCTCAAGCGCCCATGGGCACCCGCGGGGTCATCGAGCTTATCGAGGAACTTGCCCTGCTCGGCGGTGGCCGGGGGTTGTTTACCGGGTGTGCCGCCGGTGACACGGGCATGGCGGTGGTGCTGGAAGTAACGGGCTGATACGGGGGCGAACGGAAATCCGGTGACGGGTTGTCCGGCGATCCCGGTTAAGATGGGGGCATGTCTATTTGTTTCAGGCCTATTTGTTTCAGGAGGCGATCATGATTTCGCTCAATCGCATATTTGTTTTCGTATTTCTATTTCCGTTGGCGGGTTGGGCCGCGCCCGCAGAGGCCATGCCGCCCGACCTGCGCACCCCGTCGCCGGTCATCTATCTCGCCGACAATCTGGACGAAGAAGACAAGCTCGGCTGGTGCATCGACACGGTGGGCCGCGGCCTGTCGGACAGGCTGCACGCTCATTCCTGCAAACCCCGGGGCGGCGACGTGCAGTTCAAGTTCGATGCGGCATCGGGCCGCATCCGCTCGGCGACCTTCGATAATCTGTGCGCGGAAATATTGGGTGACGCCAAGGCCGGCGCCAAGCTCGGTCTGTTGACCTGCGGCGACAAGGCGGCCCAACGGTTCGTCTACGCCTCGTCCGGTTCCGAGTTCCAGGTCAAGTCCGACACGTCCCTGTGCCTCGCCGTCGGGTCGGCGAGCCGGCGCGCCGGCCCGTTCATGTCCCGCGATCTGGTGTTGGCCGCCTGCGCCGGTACGGAGGCCCGCTACAAGGCCTGGGTGATCAAGCCCTGACCCGGACGCCGCCGGAACGGCAATCCGGCGCTTGAGTTCGTCCCGGAAATCCTTGCCGCTCCAGTCGTCGACCGTGTCGGTCAGCGGAACTTTGATATAGTACCTGTTGCGGATTCCCTCGGGCCGTACAGGGGCTGTTCAATTGGGCGTCCATCCAGGAGACTCAAACCAACCAAATCGAGCGGCCGTGAAGAACTCAGTGCCTTACTCTTGAGCGATTGGGACACTCAGCAGGTGCGTATCGATTGTGGCCACGACATGATCGGCGAGGGGTAAGTTCCTCTTCTCCGAAGCCCACCGCTTATGAAACAGCGCAACAGTCTCACGCGCCGTGTTGAGGACCAGTGTTTCGGGTAGATACGACTTCGCGGCCATGTGGGAAAGCTCGTCCAGACTGAACTCATCAAAGCGATCGGTCCGGCTAACAGTTAATGCGGCCCTGTCGTCTAGAACATATGGGATCGTAGACACAAAATCATAGGCTGGCGCTAAACTAGCCATATGCCGGTCATGATAGATCACCGACCAGTTTTTGAGGTGCATGTCTGCGTTTCCGATTAACATGTTGAATGTAAGGCGCCGGATAAACTCGGAGATGTCATCGTCGCCTCCTTCTGCACCCAAAACTGCGGCAATTCTGCGGTAACTTGCGCGTTCGTACTTCCTCTCGGGATAGACGCCAAATACCTGCGCAAAATCCTCAATGTGGACGGAGGACCCGCCACTCATGCGGTCAAAGCGTTCGATCGCAAGTGCCTGTCCCTCAAGGCTCCCGATACCTTCAGGCAAGTTCTTGATTGCATCAACGTCGATCAAGTGTACATCGGGTACATCCATGCCGATCATCTTGGCGAGTGTGAGCATGGAATACTCGTTCTCCGGGACACCAACGAACTCCCGTGAAGGCAGTTTTACGATTATTGATCCGCCGACGCCTTTTACTGGTATCGTCAGCCCGCCCCTCGCCTCATTCACAGCGGAAAACTTGAGTTGAACACCTGCAAGCGAGAATCTGAGAACGTTCTCGCTTCTTTGCTCTTCGGTCTCGCGGGCGCTTTCAGCGTTTTCATCTTCGTCTTCAGGGGGCCAGTCGTCTTCGTCAACCGGGCGCACAATAATCGCGCCAGGCAGGTCTCTCCCAAGCGCCCACAAAAGAATATACTCGCGCTCGGGTTTTACGCCGGCCCGGTCCGAGAGGTACGAACGCAAGTGTCCTTCGGGCAGGAGGTTCGAAAAATACGGCATTACCCGTGTTTGGACTGGCCGAAACTCAGTCAGGAGTTGCCCCAACGAATCCTTAAAGCCCAAGCCGAGCACAGGTCTTTGTTCGTCTTCGATGTAGGATTCGTTGAAGGCAAACAAAGTCCGATCGCCACCGACGTGAGTCAACGTACCGATCGGTTCGCCATGCAGGAGCACCTCAAGGACCGATACATCAGCCATCGTCGTCCTCATCAAGGCTATATGCGGGCTTTGGAAGCGTTGGTGTCCTAGGGCTGTTGTGAGCAATCTGATTTCGTAGAATTTGAGCGCTGTTGATTGCACGCTTGAGCGCTTGAAGGTGGTTTGCCGGAATCTTCACGGCCTCCAAATTCTTTTTGGAAGCCTCATTCAATTTTTGGATTTCGCGGATTGGCCTTGCAATCTCCCTCAGTTTCTCCAGTTCCAAGCCTATTCCTTGGAGGTTTGTGATCCCTTGGATGTTCTTCTGGAGATTCGTCAATTCGCTGATGTCTGGATATGCGATGCGTAGCTTCCTCACTGCATCCAGCGTTTTTTGTAGTTCTTTTCCGGCTGGTGTCGCGGTAACGGTGGGTGTGGTGCTACGCACGATGCTGTCAACCGCAGGGATCGCTTTTCGCGGGACTAGCTTGAGATCAAGATCGAGTGCGCGCGCAAGTTCAATCAAGCTGGAGATACGTAAGTCGACGGCACCGTTCTCAATTTTTGAGATTTGGTATTGGCGTACCCCGGACTGTTCGCTTAGCGCGCGCTGGCTCAAATCCTTTCGCTTGCGGGCGTCTTTCAGCATCTTGCCAATGTTCTCGATGGCGTAGCTCATTTTTTATATCTCTTTGGATATCATTTTATAAATCTGATATTGTTTTATATATCAGTTTAGGGAATCATTTCAATATTAGATATCTAAGAAGATATATAAATGACAAAAATTATTCAAAAAGATATCAAAAACGAGGTGAATTGAAGAAGGAATGCGAACTGTGCCAAACCCATGCAAACGGAAAAGAAAAATCAGCAACGCCACCGCAGACGCACAAGCAACTAAACAAGTAAAAGGATCAATAAACGTACTTGAACCCTGCACTCGAAAAACGAACGTAGGTAATTAACCATTTGATATAATTCATGTCTTGTCCGACTTGAGACATAGGTAACACATCGTTCCGGAGACATGGGTAACACTTTTGGTTATTTGGCTGGAGGTGTTGATGCCGTGGAAGGAAATCTCAGTGATGGACGAACGTCTCCGCTTT
>LXNI01002931.1_pt1 | contig 10699 bp, 10 predicted proteins | sample 809091 | NCBI WGS metagenome assembly LXNI01 (sample SAMN04870527, study PRJNA318959) | sponge metagenome | biome: 01000161; feature: marine sponge reef; material: water | host: Sarcotragus foetidus | place: Greece: Milos, Mediterranean Sea | collected 2013-05-29 | depth 5-7 m | reverse complement strand
CCACACCCACCTCGGCGACATACCGCCGGCAGAGTTCGAAGAGGTCTACAGTGCCCGACAAGCCGACCGTGCACTGGTTGGAAACCAATAAACCGAGTCTCCAACAAACCCAGGGCGATTCGCACCAACTCACGACCCAACCCCACAACCACATCCACAAAACCGCCGTCCTCTGAAACCTCCCCCCCAGGCACCGACAACACCACACCCGTCGGATTCGAATCAAACACCTCCGTCACCGCCACACCCCGCACCCCCACCACATAACCCACACCATCCTCGACGGTCACCATCACTCCGCCGTCAGGGTGGTCGACGATGTTGTCTGTCGTCAGAACCGAAAATGTCTGAGATACCTGATTAGGCTTTACCAGAATCCGGCGGGATCCCTCGAAGACGTCGTCGACGTAGTCGCTCCCGCCGACGGAGGTCTCCGCCACGGTCACCGTCACCCAGAGGTTCGTGGTGGGGGCCGGGCTGGTGATCAGGGTGAATACAGCCGTCTCACCCTCGACAACCGCCCGACCCCTCAGAACACTCACCACCGTGGACTGCTGGCCCGCGGCGTCCTGTGCCAGCAGCAGCGAACCGCAGAAGGCGACCAGAATCCCCGCTAGGAGGTAGGAGATGTTCTTGAGTCGCAGGCTGCACGACCTAACTCACTGGCACCTGCGTTCTTGATGCCGTCCGGTCCCGCAGGCTATACCCCTGATTGTTCACGGGATGTGCGGCGGCGGGAGTGCGCGTCCGCGGGAATGCGGCTCTTCGGAAATTAGCGGGGAGTGACGGCGGCGAGCGCATCGGTCGCCTTTCTGGGAGGCGCCGCGGTTTGTCAGACTGATGCCGGCGCGGCGGACTGTTCGGGCTTCTGGAGAGCCGCCTCGTCTTCAACCACCAGGTACCGGCCGAGCGCATGCAGCGCCTTGTTCACCGACGTGATGTGGGACCGGTGTCCGGGGTCGAGCAGGCGACGGACCGTGTTCTCCCCCACGCCCAGGCGGCGGGCGAGGGCGACGTTGGTCATGCCCTGCTCCCGCATCGCCGTATGAAGAGCCAGCTTCGCCGCGACGATGGGGGTCACGGCGATCAGCACTTGGCCCTCGGCCAAGGGGCCAGGCGCCGGGATGTCCTCGCGTGCCTTGATGTACATACCCAGCGCGACCACCAGGCAGTCCCCGGCCAACTCCAGGGCCTCCTCCCGGGACCAGCCGCCTGTATTTGCCCCGTCCACGTCCGGAAAGGTCACCCCCCAGGCTTCCCTGCCGGTCGCTTGCTCTTCCTCCTCATCGCGGACGATGCTGCAGGGGTAGGCGTAGCGCATGATCTAGAACTCCCTTTTGTCGATGTGGAGGCCCCTCAGCATCGAGGCCAGGGTGCCCGCCGGAATCTCGCCATGCGGGACGGTGGTCCGGTAGGGACCCAGCCGCAACTCTCCATGACTCCCCTTCCCGCGGCTGGGAACGAAATCGAAGTCCAGCCGGTGGCGGCGGGCGTATCGCCGGGCTCGCCGGCAGAACTCCCGCCCGTTCACGAGTCCATTATCGCACACACCTGTGCGATCAACAAGGCGCATTCGAGCGGCGGACTGAAGCCCGTCCCGACGCTCGGGGAGGATTGCCTCGGACCCTGACCGCCGCGCCCCGAACGTGACACCGCGGGCGACGGTCGTTCAGAGGACCTTGCCGGGGTTGAGCACGCCCGCGGGGTCGAGGGCTGCCTTGATGCGGTGCATCAGGTCCAGGGCGGCCGGGGGCTTGCGGCGGGCCAGTTCGCCGCGCCAGCGCTGGCCGATGCCGTGCTCGGCGCTGAAGCTGCCGCCGAGGGACTCGGTCACGTCGAAGACGGCTCCGGTCAGGAGGTCCTCGCTGTCGAAGAGCACGTGCGGATCCGCTCCCGGCGGCGCCAGCAGGTTGAAGTGGATGTTGCCGTCGCCGAGGTGGCCGAAGGCGTTGACCCTCACGCCGGCCAAGATCGCCTCCACCGCGGCTGTGGCCTGCGCCAGGAAGTCGGGCGTACGCGCCGGCACCACGGCGATGTCGTGCTTGATAGAGCCGCCGGCGCGCTTCTCGGCCGCCGCCTCGCGCACCTGCCACAGCCGCTCAGCGGCGGCGCTGCCGTCGGCCACCGTGGCGTCGCCGATGAGACCGTCAGCGAGGGCGTCGCCGAGCACCTCCTCCAGCAGCCGCCGCAGATCCTCGCCCGCCTGCCCCGACGTCAACTCGACGAGCAGCAGGGATTCCGCGCCGGGACCGAACGGATCGCGGGCGCCGCCCGGCTGCGCGCAGGCCAGCCGGCGCGTGGTGGGGCTCAGCCACTCGCACGCGCTGACGCGCCCATCGCTCGCGTCCAGCAACCGGCCGAGCACCTCCAGGCCCGCGCCGGCGCCGGCCGCCGAGGCCGCCCCGTCGCTCTCCGGCGCGCCGGTTGCCGGAGAGCCGGTTGCCGGAGCGGGTGGCCGGCCGCCGGAAAGGGTGGCCATGGCGGTTGCCCGCTGCCGGGCGGGCGGGAACAGCGCCAGCGTGGCCTCGCAGATCACGCCGAGGGTGCCCTCGCCGCCCACGAAGAGGTGTTTCAGGTCGTAGCCGGTGTTGTCCTTGCGTAGGCCGCGTCCCAGGCGCGCCACGCTGCCGTCGGCCAGCACCACTTCGAGGCCCAGGGTGAGGGCGCGGGCGCTGCCGTAGCGCAGCACGTTGGTCCCGCCCGCGTTGGTGGACAGGGCGCCGCCGATCTGGGCGCTGGCCTCGGCGCCGAAGCTGAGCGGGAACAGCAGCCCGGCTTCCGCGGCGGTGCCGGCGACTTCGGCCACCGTGGCGCCGGCGCCGACGGTGATCGTGCGCCCCAGACGGTCGATGCGGCGGATCTCCCGCATGCGCCGCAGGCTGAGCACCACCGACGGCACGTCGCTCAAGGGGGTAGCGCCGCCGCAGAGCCCCGTGTTGCCGCCCTGGGGCACCACGGCCACCCCGGCGGCGCCGCAGAGCCGCACGACCGTCGCCACGTCGACGGTGTCGGCGGGGGACACCACCGCTAGGGCGGCCCCGTGGTAGCGCCGGCGCTCATCGACGAGGAAGGGGGCCAGGGTGTCTTCGTCGGTCCGGGTGTGCCGGGCGCCGATCGCCGCGGCGAGGTCGGTGATGAGGGCACGAGGATCGGTGGTGCTGCCGGATGTGGGCACTGGCCACCCTCAGTCGTCTACGCGAGTGCTGAGCGATCCACGGTACGCGCCGGCGCCGGCCAGTGAATCCCGGCCTTCGCCGGGATGACGCGGGCGAGGGTTCGCGACACTGCTCAGCAGTCCTCGGGCCGTTCCGAGACCGCCGCGCCCGCCTCCGCCGCGCCCGCCTCCGCGACTGGGCGGGTGACGGTTCGGTGCTTCGGGTACATCCGGTAGACGATGACGGCGACGAGAACCAGCACGCCCGCCGCAACCCAGGCGGCCAGGGTCATTCCCCGGTCGAAGGCATCGACGGCGAGACCGTGCAGCCGTTCGGCCGTCTCGGCAGGCAGCTCCCCGCCGGCGCCGAGGGCACCGCCGATGGAGTCGGATGCAGCTTCGGCCACCTCCGCCGGCAGGTCGCCCAGCCTCCCGGAGATCCCCTGCCGGTAGCCGACCGACAGGAGTGAGCCCAACAGCGCGATGCCGATCGCCCCGCCCGTCTCGCGTGTCATGTCGTTGAGGGCCGAGCCGACCCCGGCCTTGTGCGACGGGAGCGAACTGACGATGGCGTGCGTGGCGGTCGGCATGGTCACCGCGAGCCCGATGCCCAGAACCAGGAGGCCCACCGCGGCGAGCCAGTAGGGCGACGCCGCGCTGAGCGTCCCCATGGTCGCCATCCCGGCGGCCGTGATCACCAGCCCGGCAGTGATCGTGGCCCGCGCGCCCGATCGGGCGATCACGGCGGGGATGCGAGGTGCGATCAGGAACACCACCACCGAGACGGGCAGCATCCGGAGACCCGCTGCGAGCGGTGCGAGGCCCTGGGCGAACTGGAAGTACTGGGTGAGGATGAAGACCATGCCGTAGAGGGCGAAGAAGGTCCCGACGGCGGAGACGGCCCCGATGGTGAAGACTCGGTTCCGGAAGTACGCCGGGTCGAGCATGGGGAACGGGACCCGCCGCTCCCAGCGGACGTAGGCCCAGACTCCCACCGCCGCCACGCAGAAGCCCGCGATCACCGGTGGGTCTCGCCATCCCAGTTCGGGGCCTTCGATGATCCCGTAGAGCACGCAGCCGAGTACGACGATCGACAGCGCGGAGCCGACCGCGTCCAGCGGCCGTTGTTCCTCGTCCCGGGACGTCGGCACGATCCAGGCGACCAGCGCGAGGACCACCCCGGCCACGGGGACGGTGAACAGGAAGACCGAACCCCACCAGAAGTACCGGAGCAGGACACCGCCGATGACGGGACCGAGCATGCCGCTGAGGCCGGCGGCGGCCGACCAGGCGGCGACCGCCTTGGCTCGCTCCGACGCCGGGAAGATCACCGCGGCGATCGACAGCGTCGCCGGCATGACCAGGGCGGCGCCGACACCCATAATCGTCCGGTAACCGATCACCTGCCCGGCGGTCACCGAGAAGGCCGCCAGCCCGCTGGTCACCCCGAAGATCACGATCCCGGCGAGCAGCACCCCCTTTCGGCCCCGCCGGTCGCCGAGTGCGCCGAGCGGCAGCAGCAGGCAGGCGAAGGTCAGGATGTGGGCGTCGGTGATCCATTGCAGGTCCGAGCCGCTGGCGCCCAGCGCCGTCTGCATGGTCGGCAGGGCGATGTTCATCGAACCGAGGTTGCTGAAGACCATCACCATCGACGAACACAGGACACCGAGGATCAACCAGCGCCGAGGGTGCGGCTCGGTGGAGGGCCCCGCGGGGTGTTCGGGCATGCCCGGCGAAGTGTACGGGTCCCGCCTCCGGGGCCGAGTGGCCGAGGGCCCGGAGGCGTTCCTGCGCCCGAACGCCGAAGCCGACGGGCAGCGGCTCGGCGTCAAGCACGCGGTGAGTTTCGAGGCGGTCTTCGCCTGGGAGCCACCCCCGGTGCAGAAATATTGCAGAATGTTGGTTCAGACTGTTGCAGAATGTTGGTCGCAAACGTTGCGAAATGTTGATCCCAAGTGTTGCAGAATGTGGCCGAGGAGACCGTTCGCGCCGATGTGGGCCCGGCCAACGGCTTGAGCAGGAACCCCGCTGGCATGCGGCGACTGCTGAGATCGTTGGCCCGCAACACCTCCACCGAGGCGACCCTGGCGAGCCTGTGCGCCGACGCCGGCGGTGACGAACCGCTGCACCGCGAGACGGTGCGCGCCTACCTCGACGCACTGGAGCGAGTCTTCGTCGTCGAGGATCAGCCCGCTTGGTCCGCGCGCCTCAGATCTCGGTCTCGCCTGCGCCGAGCCGGCAAGCGACACTTCGTGGATCCGTCGCTGGCCGTGGCGGCACTCGGCGCCGGACCCGAACGTCTCCAGCGCGACCTCGGGTTCCTGGGCCTGCTGTTCGAGTCGCTGGTGGTGCGCGATCTTCGCGTCTATGCCGACGCCTGCGACTCCGAGGTCTACCACTACCGCGACAACACCGGCCTGGAGGTGGACGCGATCCTCGAGACCGCGGCGGGCGAATGGCTGGCGGCCGAAGTGAAACTCGGCGGCGACGCAGCGATCGACGAAGCCGCCCGCAGCCTGCTCAAACTACGAGACCGCGTAGATTCGGTCGCCGCGGGCGAGCCGATCAAGCTGATCGTGGTGACCGCGGTAGGCAACTACAGCCACGAACGCCCCGACGGCGTGGCGGTCGTCCCGATCGGTGCCCTCGGGCCCTGAGCACGGTCCGGTCGCCGTCGCGGTGGCGCTGGCGCCCATCATCGTGTGCACGGCGGTGTCGAAGCTCATAGTCACCGCCACCGATAGGCAGCAGGCGCGGCGGGCGCCCCGCACCGCGGCCTCCACCTCCCCGAGGTCACTCATCGTCTCCCCGCGGCTGCGCCGGCCGGAATATCCCGCGCCCGTACGCGATCCTGCGCGGAACCACGATCGTGAGGCCCCCGCGTGGCGGCTCGGGCGGCGGCGGCGGGTGTCCGGCGGGTATGGTCGGCGCATGGCCGCAGACCTGGCGCACCTTCCCGAGGATTGGGAGCGGGCGCTGGCCGTCGTGGCGCATCCCGACGACCTGGAATACGGCGTGGCAGCGGCCGTCGCCCGCTGGACCGCGGCGGGCAAGGACGTCCGCTACGCCCTCGTCACCAGTGGCGAGGCCGGGATCGCCACACTGGCGCCGGCGGAGACCGCGCCGCTCCGCGAGGCGGAGCAGCGAACCTCGGCGGCCGTCGTGGGCGTCAGTCACGTGGAGTTCCTCGGCTTCCCCGACGGCTGCGTGATGGCCGACCTGGAGCTTCGGCGCGCCCTGGCCGCTTGCATCCGCCGCCACCGGCCCGAGGTGGTGCTGTCCATCAACTACCGGGACAGCTTCGGGGGCGGCTCGTGGAACCACGTCGACCACCGCAACGTGGGCCGCGCCCTCATCGACGCGGCGCGCGACGCCGCCAACCCGTGGATCTTCCCCGAGCTCGCCGCCGACGGTCAGCAGGCCTGGGGCGGCGTGCGCTTCATCGCCTTCGGCGGCTCACCGGAGGCTGCCCACGCCGTCGACGTCACCGGCCACCTCGAGGCCGGGTTCGCCTCGCTGGCGGCGCACGCCACCTATCTGGCGTCGCTCGGCGGTCCGATGGCTGATCCGGAGGCGTTCCTGCGCCCGAACGCCGAAGCCGACGGGCAGCGGCTCGGCGTCGAGCACGCGGTGAGCTTCGAGGCGGTCTTCGCCTGAGAGCCACCCCGGCGCCGCTTGGGGAGCGGTGCCGGCAGGGCGTCCTGCGGCCAGCCGACCGGATCCCATATTTTAGGCGCTAATGATCCCACAAAATGGTCGTCAAAGTATCCATAAGTTGGGCGTAGCAGATCCAATAATTTGGATGGTGTAGTGCCCATAATATGGGCGTTGCAGAGCAACTGCCTGCTGGAATGATCTTGTGACGAACCCTCGTGATCCGTCCGCAGAAGCGGCGCGGTCGCTGATTCGGGCGTGTGAGCAGATCGACACGACCCGGGTGGGCGAGCCCGCCAAGAAGCTTGTCATCACCCCGTCCGGCTACGGCTACGAACGCCCCGACGGCGTGACCGTGCTCCCCCTGACGGCGCTGGGGCCGTGACCGGGGCACGCTCGGCCCCTGACCGAGACGGCGGGGAGGACGGTCAGCCCGCCGCAGTCTCGGTCGGCGCGACACTCCTGTGGTCGCCCTCACGCTCGCGGGGGTAGAGCAGGTAGGTGACCGCCGCGGTCAGGGCGAGCAGCGCCGCGGCGACGCCCATGGCCAGGGTCATGCCCCCATTGAAGGCGTCGACGGCGCTGCGGGCGAGCGCCGCGGCCCGCTCGGCGGGCAGGTCGCGGGCCACGCGCAGAGCGGCGCCGATGGAGTCCGAGGCGACCTCCGCCGCCGCGTCGGGCAGGCCGCCGACCTGTGAGCGCATCCCGCTCCGGTAGCCGACGGTCAGCAGGGTGCCCAGCACGGCGATGCCGATCGCCGCGCCGACCTCCCGCGTGGTGTCGTTGACCGCCGATCCCACGCCGGCCTTGTGTTGCGGCAGTGACGTCACGACGATGTGCGTGGACGCCGGCATGAACAGGGACAGACCGGTTGCCGTGGTGACCAGCGCGATCACCATGATCCAGTAGGGCGAAGCCGGTGTTATTGCTGCCATGATGCCCAACCCCACGCCGGTGAGCAGGAGCCCGCCGCTGATCGAGGCGCGCGCCCCGAAGCGCTGGGTGAAGGCGGGGCTGCGCGGCGCCAGGATCATCATGGTGGCCGCCAGCGGCACGTTCCGGAAACCGGCGTCCAGCGGGGTGTGCCCCTGCGCGAACTGGAAGTACTGCGTCACCACGAAGAACATCCCGACCATCCCGAAGAACACCAGCGTGATCGTGGCCGCGCCCAGGCTGAACAGACGATTGCCGAAGAGCATCGGGTCGAGCATGGGATAGCGCACGCGGCGCTCCCAGCGCACGAAGCCCCAGAAGAGCGCGGCTGCGGCGACGAACATGCCCAGCACCGAAGGGCTTCCCCAGCCGAATTCGGGACCTTCGATCACCGCGAACAGGAGGCTCCCCAGCGCGGCGATGGAGACGAGGGCGCCGACGACGTCCATCGGTCGCCGCTCCTCGTCGCGGGACTCCGGCACGATCCACGCCGTGCCCACCAGGACCACGGCGGCCACCGGCACGGCCACGAGGAACACCGACCCCCACCAGAAGAAGTTCAACAGGATGCCGCTGACCGGCGGCCCGATGGCGCCGCCCGCCCCGGCGAAGGCCGCCCAGACGGCCACGGCCTTGGGGCGTTCGGAGCGCGGGAAGATCACCGTCGCGATCGAGAGCGTGGCGGGCATGACGAGTGCCGCCGCCACCCCCAGGCCGGCCCTGTACACGATGATCTGCGCCGGGCTCGCCGAGAAGGCGGCGAGGGCGGAGAGCGCCCCGAACAGGGTCATGCCGACGAGCAGCACCCGCTTGCGCCCCCAGCGGTCGCCGAGGGCCCCGAACGGCAGCAGCAGCCCGGCGAAGACCAGCACGTAGGCGTCCACGATCCACTGCAGGTCGGACCCGTCGGCGCCGAGCTCCCGCTGGATCGACGGCAGGGCCACGTTCAGCGAGCTCATGCTGATGACGACCATCGTCAGCGACAGGCACAGGATGTACAGGATCAGCCAGCGCCGCGGGTGCGGCTCGGTCTCGGGGTCCGGCGAGCCTCCTGCTGCGCCGTGCCGGTCCGGGCCTCGCCTGGCGCCGGATCCAGGTCCGGAGCGAGGGGGCGGGGGCTGTTCGGCGATGCCCTCAGGCTAGGTGCCCCGCTCAGCGCTCCCCGGCGGCGACGCGCCGGCCCGAGCCGCCCCGTCGAGCCTCACTGACTCCGCTCGAGGCGCCAGAGGGCGTCGCTGGTGAGGACGTAGACCTCGCCGTCGGGGCCCTGGCCGAAGGACAGCACCGAGGCGGGGGGCGCGCCGTTCGCCAGCGGGATCGGGTGGGCGCCGGCAGTGTCGCTGTAGCCCCAGAGGGTGCCGTCGCAGAAGTCGCTGTGGAGGTAGACCCCGCTGAGCCCCGGCAGCCGGCTGCCGCGGTAGACGTAGCCGCCGGTGACCGAGCAGCGGGCGTCGGCGCCGTGGCGGTACTCGACGGTGGGGCGGACGTGGCCCGGCGGCTCGGTGTTCGACCAGAACGGGGTGCTGCCCTCGTAGGCGCTCCAGCCCAGGTTGGCGCCCCGCCCGGCGCCGCCGCCGTCTGCGGGCAGGCGGTTGATTTCCTCCAGCAGGTCCTGGCCGACGTCGGATACCCACAGGTCGCCCGATGCGCGGTCGAAGGAGAACCGCCACGGGTTGCGGGCCCCCCACACCCACACCTCCGGCGCGCCGGCGGCGCCGTCGGCGAAGGGGTTGCCGGCCGGGACGGTGTAGGGCTCGCCGGCCGGGCCGCGCCGCGGGTCGATGCGCAGGATCGTGCCCAGCCAGTCGTGGGGGTCCTGGCCGGCCCGCAGCGGGTCGCCGCCGCCGCCTCCGTCGCCGAAGCCCAGGTACAGGTAGCCGTCGGGGCCGAAGGTCACGTCGCCGCCGTTGTGGTTCCAGAAGGGCTGCTCCAGTGACAGCACCAGGCGGCCACCCCTAGCGTCCACGCTGCCGTCGGGCGCCACCGGCCACTCCCACAGTTCGCTGACCTGCCGGCGGTTCACCGAGGACGTGTAGAGCCGGTCGCCCGCCGGCGAGAAGGCGAGGCCCAGCAGACCCATCTCACCCCGGGTGTCCACCCGGGCGCTCATGTCCAGGACGGCGTCGCCGTCGCGCTGCAGGGTGGCCGAGGAGTCGGCGCGACTGCCTTCGCCGGTCAGGCGCACCACCTCGCCGTGGCGCAGGGCCACGTAGAGCGACTCCGGCGCCTGGGCCCGGAAGGCCACCGCCAGCGGCGCCGGGAGTTCGGCCAGGCGGGTGAGCGTCAGGCCCACGGGCTCGGGGAAGCGCGCCCCCGGGGACGTGATCGGCGGCGCCGAAGCGCCCTCGCCGTCGCCATCGGCGCCGCTCGTGCCGCCCGCGGCGCGGGAACCCGCCGGGGGGGTGCCGCCGCCGTCACGTCGGGGACCGTCGGTGCCGCTCGCCCCGCTGCCGGCCGCGCCGGCGTCGTCGGCCGACGCCCCGCCGGCGGCCTCGCCGCCCGGGCTGCCCAGCGGATCCTCGCCGTCCTGGCCGGCCGGCGAGGGCTCGGGCTGCCCGTCGCCGGCGGATTGACCGCCCGCCGCGCTCTGCCCGCTGTCGCGTTCTACCTCGGACCGAACCGCCGGCTGGGGCTCGCTGCGCGCCCCTGACGGTGATCGTGCCTGCGAGCCCGTCGGGCTCATCGGCGGGGCCGCACACGCCGCCGCTGCAACCGCCGCTGCAACTGCCGCAGCCAGGAGGGCGGCCGGCACGCCGCGCCGGCCGAGCGCGACGGGGGGCCGCGATGACCGCCGCACCGCCGCTGCAACCGACGCTGCCAGGAGGGCGGGCGGCACGGCGCGCCGGCGCGGTGCTCGGCGGGATCGGCGCGGCTCGGCGGGAGGCACCGGCGCATTCTCGCGCGCCGGCCGGCGACGGTCGTACCCTTGGGTGGGTGACCTCCGACGGCGCGGGGTCG
>LXNI01002930.1_pt1 | contig 10699 bp, 12 predicted proteins | sample 809091 | NCBI WGS metagenome assembly LXNI01 (sample SAMN04870527, study PRJNA318959) | sponge metagenome | biome: 01000161; feature: marine sponge reef; material: water | host: Sarcotragus foetidus | place: Greece: Milos, Mediterranean Sea | collected 2013-05-29 | depth 5-7 m | reverse complement strand
GCGTCACTGTTTGGTCGACTCGTGCCGAGGCCGCGCGGCCGCGCCGTGGAGTCCTGGGACTGGCTGGCGCAGAGCCGCGCCTACCAGCTCTTTGCGCGCATGCTGAGCGACTCCGCGGCGCGCGGCATCGACCGCTCCGAGGGCCAGACGCCGCTCGAGTTCGGTGACGATGCCGGGCGACGCCTGCGCGCTCCGCCGTTCCCGGACATCGCCCAGACCTTCGACCGCACCCGCTACGGCCGCCACCAGCCCGACGACGGCTCCCTCGACGACCTCGAGCGGCGGCTGGAGGAGTGGGAGCAGGCGCACCCGCTGCCGGAGGAGATGTAGGCGAGCGGACGTGGCCTGATGGCTGCGGCTACCCACCGGCCGTGGCCGAACACGTCGCTGGACTCGCCGGCAATTGCGGACATGGCAGCAGCCGGCAACCGATCACGAACCGGAAAGAGCCCCCGCTCGGAAGCCTCGCCCGAGCGCGCACCAGCGCTGCGCGAACTCCCCGGCGGGCGTCTCGCGCTGCCCCCAGCCCCGGAGGCACTGCTCGCGATGCGCGATGCCGAATGTCTCAGTGATCCACTGCTCATAGGTGGCAATCCAGCCGCACGCCTCGGGCACCAGTTGGCACGCCGCGGCGATCCCTCGCTGGGATGCCACGGCGAGGGGAAAGGCGTCGAGACCTTCCATCATCCATGTGTCGAGTGGAGGGGCGTCGCAGGTGATCATGCGCGGGCGCATGTCGTATCGGCCCAGGAAGATGCCCTCCCCACGTCCGCGCGAATAGAACATTCCCGACCCGCGCAGCCAGACCCCGCCGTGATCGTTGATCGAGCAGGTGTAGGCGGCCGTTCGTCCGTCCGGTCCCAGCTTGGCGAGGCGCTCCAGTCCGTAGCGAATGAGCAGGTTGCCGCAGGGGTAGCGAACATCCTGACCCCAACACCAGGCCTGATCGTGCATCAACGCCTCGGCCGCCTCCACCCAGCCAGCGTCGCTCGCCGGTGCCTGCCATGGTTCTGCACTGCTGATCAACGAAACAACCCTCGGGTAGCTAGTACATGCATGATCCCGCCGCGCTCCTCACCACTACCGATCTGCTGTGTCCTACGGAGCGACGCGCCGACAACAGCCGTGGACTCGCGGCTCCATATTCGATACAGAGTATCAATAGAAGGGCGTCGACGTCATCCGCATTCGGCGAGGGCGGGGCACGAAGCGTGCTGAGCGCGCGGTTGCCTGCTCACCCGCCTCCGCCCTACCCTCGACACATGGCGGGCCGGAGCCGTATGAGCGCTACCGAAGCCTCCGCTGTGACCACCGTCGGGGTGCTCGACTCCGGCGTCGGCGGCCTCAGCGTCGTCGCCGCCATGCAACGCGCCATGCCCGCGCTGCCCGTCCGCTACATCGCCGACACCGCCCGCTTCCCCTACGGCGACCGCCCTTCCGACGAGGTGGCCTCGTACACCCTGGAGCTCGGAGCGCGGCTCATCGACGAGGGCTGCGCGCTGCTCGTGATCGCGTGCAACACGGCGTCCTCGGCCGCGCTGGAGCTGCTGCGCGAGCGCTTCGAGGTGCCCATCGTCGGCATGGAGCCGCCCCTCAAGCCCGCCGTCGAGCGAACTCGCAGCGGGCACGTCGCGGTGCTGGCGACGGCGAACACCACCGAGGGCGATCGCCTCGCGCGCCTGCACGCGAGCTTCGCTGCGGACCGCGAGGTGCTCACCGTGCCGATGCCCGGCCTCGCCGACCTCGTCGAGGCGGGCGAGATCACCGGGCCGCGCGTCGAGGAGATCCTCGGCACGGCCGTGGCGGCGCTGCAGGCCGACGGCGTCGACGAGGTCGCGCTCGGATGCACGCACTACGCGTTTCTGCGTCCCGCGCTCACCTCCATGCTTGGCCCGGGCGTCGAGATCATCGACACCGCCGACCCCGTGGCGCGGCGCGTGCGGCAGCAACTCAAGGCCCACGGCATCACGATCCCCGAGGGTGAGCCGGTCGCAGCGGAGTGCGTCGCGACCGGCGGCAGCGAGTCGTTCGCGGCGACACTCGCGCGACTGCGGGCGGCGGGCGCAGACTTGCCACTGTTACGCGTGGCGGAGGAGGTAACTGCATGACGGTCGGGTCCACGTTCCGAGGGCGCTACGAGCGAGCCGCAAGCACCAATGACTCGCTGCTCTGCGTCGGGCTCGACCCGGATCCGCGACGCATCCCGGACGGCGTCGCCATGCTCGACTTCCTCCACGGCGTCGTCGAAGCGACGGCGGACCTCGTGTGCTGCTTCAAGCCGAACGCCGCCTTCTTCGAATCGCGCGGCCCCTCGGGCGTCGAGGAGCTACGCACGCTCATCGCCGCCATCCCGGACGAGGTACCCGTGCTGCTCGACGCCAAGCGCGGCGACATCGGAAACAGCAGCGAGCACTACGCCCGTGCGACCTTCGAGCAACTCGGCGCGCATGGCGTGACCGTGAGCCCATACCTGGGCCGCGACGCCGTCGAGCCGTTCCTCGCGTACGAGGACCGTCACAGCTTCGTGCTGTGCCGCACCTCGAACGCCGGCGCGGGCGACTTCCAGGACCTGCCCGTCGGCGAGGGTGGGCGTCCGCTGTACCTGCAGGTCGCCGCCGCCGCGAGCACCTGGAACACGCGCGGGAACGTCGGGCTCGTCGTCGGGGCGACCTACCCGGGCGAAGCCGCCGAGGTGCGCGCGCTCTGTCCGGACATGCTGCTGCTGATGCCGGGCGTCGGCGCGCAGGCCGGAGACCTGGAGGCCGCCGTGCAGGCGGCGGTCGACGCCGAAGGCGGCGGCATCCTCGTCAACGCCTCGCGTGGCGTGCTCTACGCCGGCACGGACGGTGACTACGCCTCGGCCGCGCGCGCAGAGGCCACGCGGCTGCGCGACTCCATCAACGCCGCCCGGCGCGGCTGAGCATGGTCCTGGACATCCGCATGGGCGACGTGCTGCGGCTCCGCCGCAAGCACCCGTGCGGGGGGTTCGAGTGGGATGTGGTGCGCACCGGCGCCGACATCGGGCTGCGCTGCCGCACCTGCGACCGTCGGGTCCTGCTCGACCGCGCCACGCTGCGTCGTCGCGCCGAGGCCGTGATCGAGCGCGGGCCCCCGCTCGACCCCGCCATCGAGCGGGCGCTCGAGGGCGGCGAGTAGCCACGGGCGGATCGTGGATAGTCCGTGCGCCCGTGGGCGCTCCGTTCGTTGACGCCCTCCGAGCGGCGAACCTACACTCGCTTGCGATCCGGGAGCCTGGGCGGAGCCCCGTCATGATCGAGATGACGATCGAGTCGATCCGGGTGAGTCTCCGCAACTACCAGCGGGTCGTCATCCTGCGCGAGCAAGGCTCCGATCGCTACCTCCCCATCTGGATCGGCCCCGCCGAGGCGGACGCCATCGCCGTCCGGCTCCAGGAGCAGACCGTCGCACGCCCGCTCACGCACGACCTGCTGAACAACGTGATCGGCGAGTTCGGCGCCGCCGTGAAGTTCGTCATCGTCAACGACCTCGAGAACGACACCTTCTTCGCCAAGATCAACGTCGAGCACAACGGGCAGACGCTCGAGGTGGACTCGCGACCCTCGGACGCGATCGCGCTCGCCGTGCGCGCGGGGGTTCCCATCTACGCCAACGAGTCCGTGCTCGACCGCGCGGGCGTGCTGCTGAACGAGGAGGGCGAGCGCATCGAGGCTGGCGACGAGCAGGCCGGCGTCACGCCGGAGGAGCTCGAGAAGCTGTCCGCGTTCAGCGACTTCATCGACGAACTCGACCTCGACAATCTCGGGGACGACGAGGACCCGAAGGAGGGCTGAGGCCGCCGCGCGACGCGCCGGTTTCCCTGCGTTGATCGAGGGATCGGCCCGTGCTAGGCTCCCGGCGGCCTCGACCCCGGAGGGAATCTGGGCGTGGGGGTCTGGAGATCACCAGCCGTCGGTCTCATCGGCATCGGCTTTTACCTGGCCACGTCGATAGTGGGACTGACCTTCATCGGGAATCTGCTGGACCGCCGGTTCGACACTGATCCGGTGCTCACGCTAGCTTTCCTGGTGCTGGGGCTGCTGGTGGGCTTCACAGGCGCGTATCGGCAGCTGAGCTGGGTGCTCCGCCAGGCCGACAAGCGATAAGCGGGGGGTTGCGCGTGCGCTGGCTCGTTGTGGCCGGAATCGTCGTACTCGTCGTCGGTGGCTTTGTACTCATCAAGCCGCCGACTCCGGCTATCATCGTCGCGCCGGAGTACATCTTCGACCTACCCGTCGTCGGCCTCGAAGTCACGAATACGATGTTCACGTCGTGGGTCGTGGTCGCGCTGCTGGTCGTCACGGCCGTGCTGGCGAGCCGCTCCATGTCGCTCGTGCCGGGCGGCATCAGCGGGGCCATCGAGGCATTCGTCGGCGGCTTCTACACCATGACCGAAGGGATCGTCGGCGAGGCGAACGCGCGCCGCTTCTTCCCCGTGGTCGCGACCATCTTCCTCTACGTCCTCGTCTCCAACTACGTCGGCCTGCTGCCGATGAACTTCGCGGTCGGCGCCACCCATCCCGGCACCGGGGAGGTGCAGGCGGTGTTCGAGCAGACCTCGTTCGCCGGTATCGACGTGGCCTACATCCCGATACAGGCCGAGACGGTCGATACGGGTGCAGGCGAGGAGGCGATGGCCGCGGAGCATCCAGGTGACTCCTTCAGCGGGCTCCTGGCGCCGCTGTTCCGGTCCGTGATGACGGACGTGAACGCGCCGCTCGCGCTGGCGATTATGTCGTTCATCTTCGTGGAGTACTGGGGGTTGAGCTCGCTCGGGCCGGGCTATCTCAAGAAGTTCTTCGCCTTCGGCAACCTGGCACGGCTGCGCCCGATGGGCATCATCGATGTCTTCGTGGGGCTGCTGGAGCTGATCTCGGAGCTCAGCCGGATGGTGTCGTTCACCTTCCGACTGTTCGGCAACGTCTTCGCTGGCGAAGTGCTGTTGCTGATGATGAGCTTCTTGGTGCCGCTGGTGCTGATCAACGTGTTCTATGCCCTCGAGCTGTTCGTGGGGCTGATCCAGGCCTTCGTGTTCGCGATGCTGACGCTCGTGTTCGCGATGTCCGCGGTCACATCCCACGACGAGCACGAGGAACATGAAGCAGTTCACGAATAACGGTCCCGGCCATGTGCCGGGCCGAGGGGGACGGCCGCCGTCCTGGTTGGAGGGAATGCCGGAATGACAATCGGAGCAGTGGCGCGACGAGCCCTGATGGCGCTCGGTCTGGGTGCGGTGGCATGGTTCGCCGCCAGCGGCATCGCCGGGGCGCAGGAAGACAACACCTACACCGCCGACGCGATGAAGTTCATCGCCGCCGGTCTGGCCATGGGCCTCGGGGCCCTGGGCCCGGGCATCGGCATCGGCTTCCTCGGCGGCAAGGCCATGGAGGCGCTGGGTCGCAACCCGGAGGCCGCCGGCCCTATCCAGACGAACATGATCCTCGCGATCGCGTTCGCCGAGGCGATCGGCATTTACGCGCTGGTCGTCGCCATTCTGATCGGCTTCGTCTTCTAGGACGCGGCAGCAGCAAGCGAGGCGTCACGATGTTCGATCGACGACCGAGCTGGATTCCGGCGCCGCCCGGCAAGCGGGCGGCAGCCGCCGCAAGCGGTTTGCTGCTTGCGGCGACGCCGGCGCTCGCCAGCGCGGCGGAGGAGGCCGGGGGCATAGCCGCCCTCGGGTTCAGCCTGCCATCGCTGGTGTCGAACCTGATCAACTTCACGATCCTGCTGATCGTGTTGCGGCTCTTCCTGTACAAGCCCGTCCTGCGGCTCCTCGACGAGCGCAAGGCGCGCATCCAGGAGGGCCTCGAACGGGCCGAGCAGGCAGCCTCGAGCGCTTCGGCCAGCGAGGCCGAGGCCCGCGAGGCCATCGAGGCGGCCCAGCAGCAGGCACGCGAACTCGTCGCCCAGGCGCAGGAGGGTGCCGCGTCACTGCGCGCGGAGCTCGAGGAGCGCGCCCGTGCGGACGCCGAGCAGATCGTCTCGCGCGCCCGCGAAGAGGTGCAGGTCGAACGCGACCAGGCGATCGAGCAACTGCGCCGCGAGTTCGCCGACCTCACCATCACCGCCGCCGAGCGCGTCACCCGGCAGTCGCTCGACCGCGCCGCCCATCAACGCCTCATCGATGAGGTGCTGGTTGAGGGCGGCGTAGGCGACCAGAACTAGGCCGGGGCGGAGGCGGCGATGCCCGAGGGTGAAGCCAGAGACGTAGCAGGCCGCCGCTACGCGCTCGCCATCATGGCGTTCCTCGACGACGACGAGTCCACGGCTGACGCCTGGACCGAAGCCGTCGATGCCCTCGATGCCCTTACCAGCGACGGCTCGTACGTGGCCGCGCTGCAGGGCGACGGCATGACGGACGAGGCCTTCCAGGAGATCGTGCGTCGCGTCCTCCCCGACATCGGGGAGACGCAGTTCAACCTGCTGCGGTTGCTGCGGCGCAAGAAGCGTCTGGCTCTCGGCACCTCGATCGCGTCGTACTACCGCGAACTGCTCGACGAGCGGCGCGGGGTGGCGCGCGCGGTGGTGCGCACGGCCGTCGAGATAGACGACGATCGCCGCGAGCGATTCGCCGAGGAGCTGGCGCGGCGTACAGGCCGCACCGTGGAACTGGAAACCGAGGTCGACCCTGACCTCATCGGTGGCGCCGTGATTCGCATCGGCGACCGCCTCATTGACGGGTCAACACGCGCGGCGCTGCGCGGACTGCGTCAGCGCCTCGAGCAAGGAACCCTCTAACAGCGCCCGGCTCCAAGTGAGCCGGGGCGCCGGGAGACGACGGGGGAACAATGGTACGAGCAGAAGAGATCGCCTCGATCCTCAAGGAACAGATCGCGACCTTCGACGCAGGCGTGACCGAGACCAACGTCGGCACGGTCGTCGAGGCCAGTGACGGCATCGCCCGCATCCACGGCCTGGGCGAAGCCCTGGCCTCCGAACTCGTCGAGTTCAGCAACGGCACTCGTGGCCTCGCGCTGAACCTCGAGGAGGAGACGGTCGGCGCGATCATTCTCGGCGACTACACCGACATCAAGGAGGGCGACGAGGTCAAGACCACCGGCCTCGTGGCTGCGGTCCCCGTCGGCGACGCCCTCATCGGCCGCGTCGTGAACCCCCTCGGCGACGCCATCGACGAGCGCGGCCCCATCGCCGCGACGGAGCGCCGGCCCGTGGAGCGCATCGCTCCCGACGTCGTCTCGCGCCAGAGCGTGAGCGAGCCGGTCCAGACCGGCATCAAGGCCATCGACGCGATGATCCCGATCGGCCGCGGCCAGCGCGAGCTGATCATCGGCGACCGCTCGATTGGTAAGAGCGCCATCGCCATCGACGCCATCATCAACCAGCGCGGCGGCGACCTGATCTGCATCTACGTTGCCATCGGCCAGAAGGACGCGAAGGTCGCGCAGACCGTCGCGATCCTCGAGCAGAACGGCGCGATGGAGCACACCATCGTGGTCAACGCCGGCGCGGCCGAGTCCTCGGCACTCCAGTACCTCGCCCCTTACTCGGGATGCGCGATGGGCGAGTACTTCATGGAGCAGGGCAAGGACGTCCTGATCGTCTACGACGACCTGACGAAGCACGCGTGGGCGTACCGCCAGATCTCGCTGCTGCTGCGCCGCCCGCCAGGTCGCGAGGCCTACCCGGGCGACGTCTTCTACCTGCACTCGCGGCTGCTCGAGCGCGCGGCGCGCCTCGACGCATCTATCGGCGGCGGCTCGATTACGGCGCTGCCGATCATCGAGACGCAGGCCGGCGACGTGTCGGCGTACATCCCGACGAACGTCATCTCGATTACCGACGGCCAGATCTTCCTTGAGAACGACCTGTTCAACGCCGGTCAGCGTCCGGCGGTGAACCCCGGCATCTCCGTCTCGCGCGTGGGCGGTTCCGCCCAGCGGCGCTCGATGCGGTCCGTGGCGGGCAGCCTTCGCCTGGACCTCTCGCAGTTCCGCGAGCTGGAGGCGTTCGCGCAGTTCGGCACCGAGGACCTGGACCCGGCAACGCGCCGCCAGCTGGAGCGCGGGCAGCGGCTCACCGAACTGCTGAAGCAGCCGCAGTACCAGCCGCAGACGCTCGCCGAGCAGGTGACGATCCTGTACGCCGGCGTGAACGGCTACATGGACGACGTGCCCGTGGACAAGGTCGCGGACTTCGAGCGCGCCTTCCACGAGCAGATGCGCGCGACGCACCGCGGCATCCTCGAGTCCATCCAGTCCTCGGGTGAGGTAGACGAGGCGACCGAGGAGCAACTGAAGGCCGCCATCGAGCAGTTCAAGGGCACGGTCGCCTACTAGGCGCCGCGCGAACGTAGCGAACGGCAGAGGAGCAGCACTAGATGCCAGGCGCAGGCCAGGTCCGTGCCATCCGCGACCGCATGCACTCGGTCGAGAACACGGCCAAGGTCACCAAGGCCATGGAGCTTGTCGCCGCGTCCAAGATGCGGCGTGCGCAGGATCGTGCGCTCTCCGCACGCCCCTACGCCGAGCAGATGCGCGCCGTGCTGCTGCGCCTCGCGTCCTCGACGGACACGAGCGGCGGCGACGACTCGCACCCGCTGCTGGAGCAGCGGCCGGTCAGCCACTTCGCATTCATCCACATCACGGCGAACCGCGGACTCGCGGGCGGGCTCAACTCCAACATGAACCGCGCCGGCGCCGCGCTCGCCCTCGAGCACCAGCCCGATGTGGACCAGGTGTCGGTCATCTCCGTGGGGCGCAAGGGGCGGGACTTCTTCCGCCGGGCCGGCTTCCCGCAGCTCGCCGAGTTCACCGACCTCGGTGACTACCCGACGATGTCCGACACGCTGCCCATCTCGCGCATCGTCGTGAACGACTACATCGCCGGAGAGATCGACCAGGTCTACATCGGCTTCCAGCGCTTCGTGAACACCGCCATCCAGCGCCCGACGGTGCGGCAGATCCTCCCGATCCAGCCGCCCGAGGACGATGACGAGATGGGCGACGACATGGCTGCCGCGGGCGGCTCGGTCGACTTCATCTTCGAGCCCTCGCCCGCGGGGCTGCTGGAGACGCTGCTACCGCGCTACGTGGAGATGCAGGTCTACGGAGCGATCCTCGAGTCGATGGCATCGGAGCAGTCGGCGCGAATGGTCGCGATGCGCGCCGCCACCGACGCCGCCGAGGACATGGTCGGGGCGCTCACCCTGACCTACAACAAGGCGCGACAGGAACTCATCACCAGCGAGCTGCTCGACATCGTCGGCGGCACCGCCGCAGTCGAACGATAGGAAGCACGGGCGCGCAGGCGTCCGGCGAACGGGAGCGAACCATGGCAACCGGGTACGTCAGACAGGTCATCGGCACGGTCATCGACGTCGAGTTCCCGACGGGCGATCTGCCTGAGATCTTCAACGCCGTCAACGTCGAGATGGGTGACAACGGCTCGAGCAAGACCCTCGTCACCGAGGTGCAGCAGCACCTCGGCAACAACTGGGTGCGCTGCCTCGCGCTCGACGCCACCGAGGGCCTCCAGCGCGGCGCGGCCGCCGAGGACACCGGCGCGCCGATCTCGGTGCCGGTCGGCCCGGCGACGCTCGGCCGCATCTTCAATGTGCTCGGCGAGCCCATCGACCCCGGTGAGGAGATCCCCGAGGACGCGATCAAGCGCCCCATCCACCGTCCGCCGCCGGACTACGCCGACCAGGAGACCGAGGCGCAGATGCTCGAGACGGGCATCAAGGTCATCGACCTCATCGCCCCGCTGGCGCGTGGTGGGAAGGTCGGCCTCTTCGGCGGCGCGGGCGTCGGCAAGACCGTCGTCAACACCGAGTTGATCCGTAACCTCGCCACCGAGCACGGCGGTCTGTCCGTGTTCGCCGGTGTGGGCGAGCGCTCGCGCGAGGGCAACGACCTCTGGCACGAGATGGAAGAGTCCGGCGTCCTGGACAAGACGGCGCTGGTCTTCGGCCAGATGAACGAGCCGCCGGGCGTGCGCCTCCGCATCGCGCTCACCGGCCTGACCATGGCCGAGTACTTCCGCGACGACGAGAACCGCGACGTGCTGCTCTTCGTCGACAACATCTACCGCTACACCCTCGCCGGCATGGAAGTGTCGGCGCTGCTGGGCCGCATGCCGTCGGCAGTCGGCTACCAGCCGACGCTGGGCACCGAGGTCGGTGAGCTCGAAGAGCGCATCACCTCGACGAGCAAGGGCTCGATCACCTCGTTCCAGGCGATCTACGTCCCCGCGGACGACTACACCGACCCGGGCGTGGCGACCACGTTCGGCCACCTCGACTCAGTCGTGGCGCTGGACCGCTCGCTCACCGAGCAGGGCCTGTACCCGGCGATGGACCCGCTGACATCGTTCAGCCGCATCCTGGACGCCAACGTGGTGGGCGACACGCACTACGAGGCCGCGGCCGGCGTGCTGCGCACGCTCCAGCGTTACAAGGACCTCCAGGACATCATTGCCATCCTCGGTATCGAGGAACTCACGGACGAGGACCGGCAGGCGGTGAACCGGGCGCGCCGCATCCAGCGCTTCCTCACGCAGCCGTTCTACGTGGCCGAGCAGTTCACGGGCATCGAGGGCCGCTACGTGACCGTCGAGGAGACGGTCCGCGGCTTCACGGAGATCCTCGAAGGTCAGCACGACGACCTGCCTGAGAACGCGTTCTACATGGTCGGAACCATCGAAGAGGCGGTCGAAAAGG
>LXNI01002929.1_pt1 | contig 10702 bp, 11 predicted proteins | sample 809091 | NCBI WGS metagenome assembly LXNI01 (sample SAMN04870527, study PRJNA318959) | sponge metagenome | biome: 01000161; feature: marine sponge reef; material: water | host: Sarcotragus foetidus | place: Greece: Milos, Mediterranean Sea | collected 2013-05-29 | depth 5-7 m | reverse complement strand
GCGTGGCTCGCTGCCTCCGGCGAGCGTCCCTTTCTCCCAGTCGATCCAGATCGCCTGGCCCCCGCCAAAGGGTTCCGGTGTGATGCCGAGCGGGTGACCGCGGTTGGCGAGGTCGTGCATGACGTGACCGGGAATGGCCGGCTCCATCATCGCAACACCGTCCTGATAGCAGAAACGCGGCAGATCGAGCGCCTCCTGGGGAGACATGCCGTAGTGCAGCATGTTCTGAAGAACATGTGTGTGACCCCAGGGCTGGTAGTCGCCGCCCATGACACCGAACGGCATGATGACTCTCCCGCCCTTCGTCAGCATCGCCGGAATGATGGTGTGCATGGGCCGCTTTCCCGGCGCAATGGCGTTGCGGTGCCCCGGTTCCAGCACGAAGTCGCGGCCCCGGTTCTGCAGGGTCACACCGGACTTCGGGGCGACCCTGGATGAACCAAACGAGAAGTAGAGCGAGTTGATGAAACTTGCCGCGTTGCGGTCACGGTCGACCACTGCAAGGTAGACCGTCGAGGGAGTTGCCGGCAGTTCCGCGGGTGGAAGGTCGACCATGGCGCGCGCGGGATCGATGTGCGAGCGCAGCATGTCGGTGTAGGCAGGGGAGAGAAGCGCGTCGACGGGAACGTCGGCCATGGCCGGGTCGGCGACATAGAGCGCCCGGTCGCGAAAGGCCAGACGTCCCGCCTCGAGGGCAAGGTGGATGCGGTCCGCAGAAAGCGGATCACTGCCGGAGTCGCCGCAACCCTCGAGGATGTTCATCATGATGAGCGCCACGATCCCCTGGCCGTTGGGCGGGCACTCGTGAACCCTGTACCCGGCCACGTCGCTGCAGATCGGCTCGACATACTCCCCCGCTGCACTGTCGAAGTCCTCGATCCCGTGCAGACCGCCGAGTTCCCCGAGGCGGGCGACAATGTCCTCGGCGACCCAGCCTTCGTAGAACCCGGCGCGGCCACGGCCGGCGATTTCCCGCAGCGTGGCAGCGAGCAGCGGCTGGGTGTGAATGGCGCCCGGTTCGGGCGCGTCGCCGTCGACCAGGAGGATTCTGGCGGCATGGGCATCGGCGGCAAGGCGCTGGCGGGATGCGCGCCAGGCCTCGTGAATCACCGGCTGGATCACGTACCCTTCCTCAGCCAGGCGGATGGCAGGCCGCAGGACCTCACCGATTCCCATGGAGCCGTGATCGTCGATCAGCTGGCACCAGGCATCGACACAGCCTGGAATGGTGACGGCGTGCGCACTGTCCGCGGCGATGCGGGTGATGTTCCGTTCAAGGTACCAGGAAAGATCCGCCCGCCGGGGTGCGCGGCCCGAACCGTTGTAGGCGACGATGCGTGATGATCCTCGAGGGGCGTAGAGGCAGAACACGTCTCCACCGATCCCCGTCGACATGGGCTCCACCACGGCGAGTACCGCTGCGGCCGCGACGGCGGCATCCATCGCGTTGCCTCCGCCCTCGAGAATGTCGAGTGCTGCCCGGGTGGCATCCCTGTTCGATGTCGCCGCCATGCCGTTCTCGGCATGAGTGGTCGTGCGGGGTGGTGAGGAGAATCCATACATTGTTTCTGCCGTCCCTTTCCTGGGCCTACCGCTTTCTCGGCTGGCCGATCGCGCGGCCGGCATTGACATGACGTTCGATGGCGCTGTGTGCGCGCACCGTTTCCTGGAGCCGCGTGCGGGCCCGGGGAACGAATTCCATCATCGCGCGGGTGTTGAGGTTGAAGCCGAGCGCCATCACCTCGTTGGTCGCCGCAAGATAGCCCTCTTCGGCGTGGCTGAGGCTATGGAAGATGCGAAACCGCTTGGTATCGGCAGCCAGCGCCTGGGTGGTGACGACCACCGGGGCATGGACCCTGAGTTCGTCCATGTAGTTCACATGGGTCTCGACGACGGCGTACTCGGCGCCGTCGCGTTCCTCGAGGGTCACGGGCTCATTCATCCGGTCCCAGAACGCCGCCGTTGCGTAATCGCAGATCAGCACATAGTAGGCCATGTTGAGGTGCCCGTACTCGTCGATCCACTCGGGCTTGACGACGGCGTTCAGATGGAAGAGCCGCGAATCGCTGGTCAAGAACGTCATCCCTGCGCTGTTGCGAAGAACGTTCTAGCTTTACGCTGGGACTGCCGCAACGGCATGACCCACCGGTGGCATGTCAAGGAGAGTCGCTGATGCCCCGACTTCACTTCAGCGAGGCGGAACTGGCGGAACGCAGGCGAAGGACGTGCGAACGCCTGCAGGAACTCGGGCTCGATGCCCTGCTCATGTTCCGCCAGGAGAGCATGTACTACCTGACCGGATATGACACCGCCGGGTATGCGATGTTCCAGTGCCTGGTGCTTCGCGCCGATGGCGATCTCGTGCTTGTCACGAGATCGGCCGACCGGGAGCAGGCGGCCTTTACATCGATGATCCCGGATGTGCGCATCTGGGTCGATCGTGGCGGCGCCAATCCTGCTGACGATGTGCTGGCCGTGCTTGAGGAAAAGGGACTTCGCGGTGGCCGGTTCGGTGTCGAGCTCAATGCCTGGGGCCTGACCGGCCAGCACTGGGTCATGATGGAGCGGGCACTGCTCGGCTTCGGCACCTGGGAGGATGCCAGCGATCTCGTTCAGGCCTTTCGCCTGATCAAGAGTCCGGCAGAGCAGGATCATGTCAGGAAGGCGGGCGCTCTGGCCGATGCCGGACTGGAGGCACTGCACCGGACCATTGCCGCCGGCGTTGACGAGAGCGCGCTTTACGCCGCTCTGGAACAAGCCATCCTGGAGGGCGGAGGCGACTACGCGGCAGGCCGGCCGATCATCGCCTCGGGCGACGGTGCGCTGCTCGTGCGCTACTTCACCGGTCGGGACACCATCGGCAATCATGACCAGGTGCAGCTCGAGTTCGGGGCTGCCTGGAGGCACTACCATGTGGCAATCATGAGAACGGTCCTGACCGGGCGTGCCGGTGACCGTCACACGATGATGCACGATGCCTGTGTCGAGGCCCTTGCCGCCTGCCAGGCGACCGCGAGACCCGGCGCCGCATTTGGCGACATCTATGACGCCCACGCCCGGGTGATGGATTCGCACGGGCTGAAGGACTGCAGGTTAAACGCCTGCGGCTACTCGCTCTCTGCCAACTACCCGCCATCCTGGATGGAGGAGCCGATGATCTACCATGGCAATCCGGCGAAAGTGACGCCGGGCATGGTCATCTTCATGCACATGATTGTCGTGGACAGCGCCCGCCACCTGACCATGAGTCTGGGTGAGACCGGCATCGTTCATGACGATCGCTTCGAGCCGGTTTCCTCGATGCCCCATGAACTGGTCGTGAGATAGGAGAAAGGAACCATGGCTGCCCATCCTTTGAGATTGCCGACCGAGCAGGAATGCGAGCGGTTTCACATCGATGGCGCCGTGGCCCTGAAGGGCGTCTACCAGGAAGACTGGGTCGACCTGCTGCGCAACGGAGTGGAACGGGCCATGCAGACCGAGGGCCCTTACACCAGGCGCATCCAGGATGAAGGCGATCCTGCTTTCTTCACCGATTACGTGGCATCGGACCGTGTGCCGGAGATACGCCAGTTCGTCCTCGAGGGTCCGGCCGCGGAACTGTCGGCCGCCCTCATGAAGTCACGGCGTGCCAACTTCCTGTTCGACGGGATTTTCGTCAAGGAGCCCGGGGCCACCAAGAAGAGCACATGGCACCAGGACCAGCCCTACTACTGCGTGGCCGGCCGCCAGATCGTCGTCCTGTGGGCGCCACTCGATCCGGTGCCGGCCGATGTGTGCCTGAACTGTGTGAAGGGGTCGCACCTGTGGGGGACGGCCTTCCGTCCTGTCCGGTTCCGCGATGGCGCCGACTTTGGCCGTGGCCGGGATGATGGCTATCACGATCCCCCCGATGTCGATGGCGCCCATGCGGAGAAGATTCTCGCATGGGATCTCGAACCCGGGGACGTCATCGCGTTCCACGGCATGACGATCCACGGTGCGCCGGGCAACGCGCAGGCCTCGCGGCGGCGCCGGGCGACCAACTCGACGTGGGTCGGTGACGATGCGGTCTACGTCCGCCGTGCCGGAGTCATGGAGCCCGACTTTCCCGATTGCGGGCTTGCCCCCGGAGATCCGCTGGATTGTGCCCGGTTCCCTCGCGTCTACGACGCCGGACGGGAACAACGTCCGCCGGTTTCGCCGGCCTGAGGGCTCGGCCTGCTTCCTCGCCATGGGGCATATCGTCTGGATTGCCAGCTACCCCAAGTCGGGCAACACGTGGGTGAGGGCCTTCCTGCACGAGATCCTGCGCCCGGACGATGGCGCCTTCGATCTCGACCGGATGGCGCAGACGGCGGGAAACGAGGCATCGATCGACAACTATCGCATCATCGACCCGAGGCCCTGGGGCCAATGGACTCCGGGGGAGGTGGCGCGGGCCCGGCCGGCCGCGCAGGCCGCCTTCGCCCGGCGCCATGGCCGCGTGGTGTTCTGCAAGACCCACCTTGCGGTGCTGAGATCCCGGGGTCGGCCCACCATCAACATGGATGTCACCGCCGGGGCGATCTACATCGTGCGCAATCCCCTCGACATCGCGCTCTCCTATGCCGATCACCAGGGTGTGCCACTCGACGTTGCAATCAGCCTCATGAACCTTGAAAACCACGAGACGCCATCCACGGCGAGCCACGTCTCGGAACTCCTTGGCAGCTGGTCACAGAATGTGGAGACCTGGACGAGGCGCTCGCTGCCGGGGCTTCACGTCATGCGCTACGAGGATATGCTGGCCACTCCGGTGGCGGCTTTCTCCGGTCTTGCGGCATTCCTCAAACTCAAGATGACCCGCAGGCGAATCAGGGAGGCGGTCAGGGCCACCTCTTTCGGAAATCTGCGGCGCCTGGAGGATGAGAAGGGTTTCGGTGAACGTTCCGCGCCACAGAGGCGCTTTTTCCGTCAGGGCCGCGCCGGAACGTGGCGCACCGCGCTTTCCGCCAGCCAGGTGACGAAGATCGCGTCGTGCAACGAGGCGATGATGCGAAAGTTCGACTACTGGAAGGACGTGGAGGCATGAGCGTGGTTGATGTGGCCGGCAACCTTGAGGCCGTGATGGCGGAGATTGGCGCCGCCCTTCGCCAGGCTCGCCGCCAGACCGGTTCCGTGACGCTCGTCGCCGTCACCAAGACCCTTGACGCGCAATACATCCGTCCCGCCATCGATGCCGGGCACCGCGTGTTCGGCGAGAACCGGGTTCAGGAGGCCGCGTCGAAGTGGCCGGCCCTGCGCCAGGAGCGGGACGGTCTCGAACTCCACCTGATCGGCGCCCTGCAGACCAACAAGGCGGTCGATGCCGTGACTCTCTTCGACGTGATCGAGAGCGTCGATCGCCCACGGCTGATCACTGCCCTGGTCAAGGCGATGGACAGAACCGGACGCCGCCCACGGTGTTTCATCCAGGTGAACACCGGCGGGGAAGAGCAGAAGGCCGGCTGCCTGCCTGGCGATGCCGACGGCCTGATTGCCGACGCACGGGCTGCGAGGCTCGATGTTGCCGGGTTGATGTGTATCCCGCCCTTCGACGAGGAGCCCTCGCCGCATTTTTCCCTGCTCGCCGACATCGCCCGCCGCAACGGTCTCGAGCAACTGTCGATGGGCATGTCTGCGGACTACGCCACGGCGATCGCCCATGGCGCCACCCATGTCCGGGTCGGCACGGCCATCTTCGGCAGCCGCCGACCCTGACGTTCTTGACCGGCGGCACCGGGCGCGCCATAAGCACGCGTTCCCCGATCTGGAGCCTTCCCGATGAAACGGGTCTTTTCCGGCGTGCAGCCGACCGGCAACCTTCACCTTGGCAATTACCTCGGCGCACTCAAGCGCTTCGTGGCGATGCAGGACGACTACGAGTGCATCTACTGCATCGTCGACCTCCATGCCCTGACCATGCCGTGGGATCCCGATCAGCTGCGTGACGCGACGCGGGAGGTGGCGGCGGGATTCATGGCCTCGGGGCTCGATCCGGACCGCTGCATCGTCTTCAACCAGAGCCAGTGCCCGATGCACCTGCGCCTGCAGTGGATTCTCGCCTGCCTGACTCCGCTCGGGTGGCTCAACCGCATGACCCAGTTCAAGGAAAAAGCGGGAAAACAGAAGGAAAACGCGAGTCTCGGCCTCTATGGCTACCCGGTTCTCCAGGCCGCCGACATCATTGGCTACCACGCTACTCACGTGCCGGTCGGCGCCGACCAGAAGCAGCACCTCGAGTTGTCCCGCGACATAGCCGGTGCCTTCAACCACACCTTCGGCGTCGACTTTTTCCCGCTTCCCGAGGCCGTGATCCTCGGCGAGGCAACCCGCGTCATGTCGCTCAGGGACGGCCGCGCCAAGATGTCGAAGTCCGATCAGAGTGACTATTCGCGCATCAATCTCACCGATGACAGGGACACCATCGCACTCAAGATCCGCAAGGCGCGCACGGACAGCATCATGGGAGTGTCATTCGATCCGGAGAACCGGCCCGAAGCGTCCAATCTGGTCACGATCTATGCGGCGCTGGCCGGGGTGAGCCATGACGCGGTGCTGGACGAATTCCGGAGCGCCAGGTTCAGCGACTTCAAGGCCCGTCTTGCGGACCTCGCCGTGGACGTCCTGGGGCCGGTTGGCGAGGAGATGAAGCGGCTGACGGCGGATCCGGGCTATGTCGACAGCGTGTTGCGCGAGGGGGCGGCAAGGGCCCGGGCCATCGCCGAACCGATCCAGAAGGAGGTCGTGGAGCTCACCGGCTTCCTGGTGCCGTGATCTACCGCTGCCGGCGCACGCCGGTGAAGAACACGGGTTCCCTGCCTTCCGCCCTTGCCTTTGCCTCGTAGCGTGTCGCTGGCCAGTCGGATGGACGATGACACGACCACTGCAGGTCCTTGCTGCCTTCGAGTGCCTGCTTCATGTCGAGAGCGTAGTCCTCGATATCGGTCGCCAGGCGCAGTTCCCCGCCGTCGACGAGGAGGTCCGAAAACCGCGCCACGATCGCCTGGTTGACGAGGCGGCGCTTCCTGTGGCGCGCCTTGGGCCAGGGGTCGGGGAAGAGAACGAAGATGCGTTCGAGGCAGGCAGGTGGAAGGGCCTCCAGAAGCACCGTCACGTCCGTATCGAAAATCCTGACGTTGGCAAGGCCATGGCGCTCGACACGGTCCAGCAGGTTCGCCACGCCGTTCAGCCATACCTCCGCGCCGATCAGTGTGACCGCGGGATGGCGTTCCGCCTGCCAGGCCAGATGCTCTCCGCCGCCAAACCCGATTTCCAGCCAGAGCCGTTCGCCACCGCGATGATCGGGCTTGCCATCCTCGCCAATGACAACCCGCAGTCCTGGCAGAAGCGTGTCGACCAGGAACTGGCGACGGGGCGAAAGCCTGCGCCCCCTGCGGCGTCCCCAGGTCTGCCCGCCGGTCAGGAGAAGGCGTTCCTCAGTTCGCCGGCAAGATCGGTCCTCTCCCAGGAGAATCCGCCGTCGGCATCCGCCTCGCGCCCGAAGTGACCATAGGCGGCCGTGCGTTCGTAGATCGGCCGGTCGAGGCCGAGGTGATTGCGGATTCCGCGCGGAGTGAGGTCCATGATCTGCCGCAGCACCTCTTCGAGGCGCCGCTCGTCAACCTCACCGGTACCGGCCAGGTCGACATAGAGAGACAGTGGTTCCGCGACGCCGATGGCGTAGGCCACCTGGATGGTGCAGGTGTCGGCCAGCCCCGCCGCGACAACGTTCTTTGCCAGGTAGCGGCAGGCGTAGGCGGCAGATCTGTCCACCTTGCTCGGATCCTTGCCCGAGAAGGCGCCGCCTCCGTGGGGAGCGGCGCCACCATAGGTGTCGACGATGATCTTGCGTCCAGTCAGACCACAGTCGCCATCGGGGCCACCGGTGACGAACTTGCCCGTGGGATTGACATAGAAGCGGTCGTCCGGACACATCCACCCATCGGGAAGAACGTCGACGACATGGGGTCTGACGATCTCCCGAACCGCATCCTGATCGAGTGCTGCATCATGCTGGGTTGAAACAACCACCGAGGTGGCATGGACCGGCCGGCCGTTCTCGTAGGCCAGTGTCACCTGGCTCTTTGAATCCGGTCCCAGTTCATGCGCGGCGCCGTTGTGGCGGGCCTCGGCCAGGGACTTGAGAATGCGATGTGCATAGTGGATGGGCGCCGGCATCAGCGGTCCTGTCTCGCTGCAGGCGTGACCGAACATGATTCCCTGGTCGCCCGCTCCTTCCGCCCGATTGCCGGAGGCATCGACCCCCTGCGCGATGTCGCTCGACTGGGCGTGGAGCTTCACGCTGACCGAAAGATCACGCCAGTCGAAACCCGGTTGTTCATAGCCGATATCCCTGACGGCATTGCGCGCCAGCGCCTCGACCTTCTCCTGCAACCGGTCCGGATCCATGAGATCTCCTGGTCCCCGGACTTCTCCGGCGATAACAACGGTTCGGGTGGTGGCAAGGGTTTCGCAGGCCACCCGTGCATGCACGGGATCGGCAGCAAGGAAGGCGTCGACAACGGCATCGGAAATCCGGTCGCAGACCTTGTCCGGATGGCCTTCCGACACAGATTCGCTCGTAAACAGATAATCGCTCCGGGGCACGGCCGGTCTCCCGTCTGACATGAGGACAAGGGCGCATGCCCCATGGTGAGAGACTTACCAAAGGCTGATTGATAATCAAGGATGACGCCACACCCGGTGGCTTCGATCCGGATGACGAGTCGATCAAGCTGCGATGGAACACCGGATCATGCTTCGGGATCCGCTTTTTTTGGGAATAATACGCCTAGCTAGACGGTTTCCGTTGCGCCTGCCGAATAAATGCTATATAACTAGACACAGATTGCAGGGGCATTGAGGCGATGGCAAAGGGCGGACCGGGCAGAGCGCATCGGGAAGGCATCTCCATCATAGAGCTGTTCCGGATGTTCCCCGACGATGCAGCTGCCGAATGTTGGTTCGAGGATCAGCGGTGGCCGGAGGGCCGGTTCTGCCCGCGTTGCGGATCGTCCGACACGGCGGTTGTCGCCAACCGCAAGCCCATGCCCTACCACTGCCGCGACTGCCGGCAATACTTCTCGGTGCGGGTCGGGACCGCCATGCAGTCCAGTAAGATCGGCTTTCAGAAGTGGGTCATCGCGTTCTACATGATGTCCACCGGCATCAAGGGCACGTCCAGCATGAAGCTCCACCGCGAGCTTGGCATACGGCAGGCCACCGCCTGGTTCATGATGCAGCGCATCCGCGAGGCCTTTGACGAAGGCGAGAGCCTGCCGTTCCAGGGCCCGGTCGAGGTGGACGAGTCACACTTCGGCGGCAAGGAGGCCAACAAGCACGCCAGCAAGAAGCTGCGCCGGGGCCGCGGAGCCGTGGGCAAGGCCACTGTGGCAGGCGCCCGCGACCGGGCCACCAAGAGGGTAAGCGCCAAGGTCGTTGAGGGAACCGACAAGGCAACCCTGCAGGGCTTTGTCGCTGACCGCACTGCCGAGGGCGCGACCGTCTATACGGACGAGCACGCGGCCTACAACGGCCTGCCGTTTGAGCACAAGACCGTCAAGCACAGCGTAGGCGAGTACGTCAACGGCCAGGCCAGCACGAACGGCATAGAGTCGTTCTGGGCGCTCCTGAAGCGCGGCTACCACGGCACGTTCCATCACGTGTCCGAGAAGCACTTGAACCGCTACGTCCGGGAGTTCGCTGGACGGCACAACATCCGCGATCTCGACACCATCAAGCAGATGACGATCATCGCACAAGGCATGGTTGGCAAACGCTTGAAGTACCGGGATCTGGTGGCCTAGAGCGGCCACCCTGTAATCGAACCCGCCGTCTCTCGGGCTGGCAGGCTAGGCAAGACGGCAACGCACCTTGGTTGAAACTAACCGAGGTGCATTGCCATGTCCAATTGTGATCGCCCGTCGAATTCAGGCGAAGACCAATTCCAGCCAATCGGCTGTGCCACAGCCGGGGCAACACAGATTCGCCAGATCGTCGATGATAATGGGAACCTCACACTTTCGGCAGAGGAAGTAGGGCTTATCAACGCCCGGCTCGCCACTGTGCAAGAATTTGTCACGATGCCGGAGGACGAACTCAATTCGCTCAAGCTCCTCTATCGTACCCAGCTGAAATGGCGAGAAATGCGGCCCCCAAAGCCGACGTAAATCGGCGATCTGGCCCTCAAGGCTGTCCCGCAAGATGAGCCGTTCGTCGTCGGGCAGGGCAAGCAGCTGTTTGTGCAGCATGGACCGGGTGATGCCTATTGCGCCTTGTTGACGCTCGCGATCATCGCTCACCCGGGTCTCTCCTTCTGCTGTTCCACGCTCCGTCAACCTGACTTGCCTGTCACTTCATCCCCGGGAGGGAGGCCAAGCACACTTGCAGCATGATTGGGTAGGCCAAGCGACGTGTCTCCCAAGGGGCGTTGGTCGCCAGCGCCTCGGCGGCCTTGGCGGTCTGGCCCGCCCGGCTCGCCACCATCACTTCTGCGATGTGCTCGCGCTTGAACCCAAGATCGATGCTCTCCTGCGAGAAGGCCTCCACGTCCAGTGCTGCGGCCACTTCCATGCAGGGTTCGATCACCCACTCCTCAATCTCGGCTTGAAGGCCCTCGGCCTGGGCGCTGGGGCTGGCTGCGATCCACACAAGAACAGCGGCGGCCATGAGGGGTGTCTTTCGGGTTTGCATTGTCGAG
>LXNI01002928.1_pt1 | contig 10704 bp, 9 predicted proteins | sample 809091 | NCBI WGS metagenome assembly LXNI01 (sample SAMN04870527, study PRJNA318959) | sponge metagenome | biome: 01000161; feature: marine sponge reef; material: water | host: Sarcotragus foetidus | place: Greece: Milos, Mediterranean Sea | collected 2013-05-29 | depth 5-7 m | reverse complement strand
CCGACCGCGCCGACCGGCCAAGTGACGTTCACGAAGACGACGGCGAAGGACTCCGAGTGGGGAAATGTGCAGGTTCTGACGGACAACCTGGCTGCCGGCGTGCGTTGGCTTTACGTCTGGTTGACGCTGAGCGCTACGGACACTCGCCCCGGAGGTCACGGCCCGAGCGCCGGGCTCTACCCGATCGCGAAACGAACGACCCGGATTTACGCTTTGTGGGATGACGTGGAAGGCAACAATAGCAAGGAAGGTTACGTGCAATTCCTGTTGGACTGGGACGACCAAGGCGTGAAGAAGCTCCGGGTAAATCTTAGGAACAAGGCGTGGCCCTTCGAGCCCCCCAACGCGACCCGGCTTGTTCGGTACTGGGCGTTCTGATGAACGATGTTCGTCGCCTGGTCGTCTTCGAGTTCGACGAGGTTCCGGTGAGTGACGACGACCTCCGGAACATCGCCAGGGCGCGCTCCGTCCTCGATCAACTCCGTTGGGTGGAGCTGGTCGCCGGACGTGTCGGGGGCTCGCTGAATCTCGATACGACCGGCGGAGCAGTGAGAGTGGAACGCCGGTCGGTGGCAGTTCAGCGGTCGTACCTGCTCCGCGAGGAATCCGTCCAGGCGGCGTGGGTGTACGGCGAGTCCGGCGCGCGCGTCCTGTCTCAGCTCTCGCCGTTTCAGCTGTGGCTCACGTCCGAGCGCGTCGTTCCGTCCGGCGGCGTCGCGCCGAGCGGCTTCCCCGGCAACGACGAGATCTGGCTCATACCGGAGGTTGGAATCGACCTGGTCTCCGGCGCGGCCGTCCCGCCTGGCTACGTCCAGTTGACCACGGTCCCGGTCGTCGGTTTGCCTGACGATCTGGACGATCCGACCCGGCCGTATATCTCGGCCTTGGCCGCGCGTGTCACTTCGGCGTTGAAGTACCTGACTGTCAATCTCTCGCCGGCGGTCGCTGGCACTACCGTCCAGGTGATCGTATGACTGTCCTGACCTACCGGATCATCGACACGGTCTCGGCCGCCCTCGAACAACTGGAGGCGCTTCCGGAGGTCTATCTGGAGGTCCTGCCGCAGATCGCCGCGGAAGAGCTCCGGCGGATCACTCCGCGCTCCACGCATCCGCCGAACATGGCGAACCAGTGGCGCGCGGAGCGGGCGTTTCTCGGGAATGACGCGCCCTACGCCGCGGCGGTGCGGTTCCGCGCGGACCGCGGCCGGGCGACCGTGGATGGGAAGAGCGTCCAGCTCGGCGGCCGGAGCGCCGCGAGTGTCGCCGTCCAAACTCTGAATGCCGTCCAGGAACGCGCCCTCGAGCGCGCCCTGGAGATCGTCTTGGAGGACTGAGAATGCCCCGCGAGTTTGATCCTTACTTCGGCGTCCCGCCCCTCGAGCGGCGGCAGGAAGCGGACACGTCGTACACGTCAACGCTTCTGGCCGCGCAAATGGCGGCCGCCTCCGGCGCGATCACGAACATAGGTGCGACCGCGGCCGCGGAGATATGCGCCGGCCTGTGGGGACGTGCCTTCATGTCGGCCGTCGTGGAGCCGGAGACGGTGAGGACGCGGGCGCTCACGCCGGAGGTCCTCGAGCTGATCGGCCGGTCCCTGGTTCGCCGCGGTGAGCAGGTGTTCGACCTGGTCGTAACCCGCGGCGAGCTCGAGCTCCGGCCGGCCGAGCATTGGGACGTGTACGGCGGCCCGGACCCGCGCTCCTGGGAGTACGTGCTCACGGTGAGCGGCCCGACCCGGCAGGTATCGCCTCGCCGCCGCTCCGCGGCCGTCATCCATGCCCGCTACGCGCCGGCGAGCGGCCGGCCGTGGCGCGGCCTGTCGCCCCTGGCCATGCAGTCGGAGACGGCCGGCCTCGCCGCCCAACTCGAAAGCCGGCTGAACCAGGAAGCGGCGGGCCCGCTGGCTAACCTGGTCGCCCTGCCTTCGACGGCGAAGATCGACGACATTCAGAACGCGATCCGCGTTTCGAACGGCCGTACGGTGCTTGTGCCGACGACCGCCGGCGGATGGGAAAGCGGCCCTGACAAGCGCCCTCAAAGCGACTGGCGCCCAACGCGCCTCGGCGCCGACCCTCCCGATGCCCTGGTCAACCTCCGCGATCGCTCCGCGCAGCACGTCGTCGCGGCCTGCGGCGTGCCAACGGAGCTGATCGAGCGCGCGGACGGTACCGGCCTCCGCGAGGCGTGGCGGCAGTTCCTGTTCGGGACGCTCGCGCCGGTCGCCCGCCGCGTGCAGGCCGAGCTCCGCGTCAAGCTCGAGGAACCCAACCTCTCCCTCAGTTTCGACGAGCTCCGAGCGTCCGACCTGGCCGGCCGCGCTCGAGCGTTTCAGTCGATGGTGGGAGCCGGCATGGAGCCGGCCCGCGCCGCTAACCTGGCCGGCCTCATGGAGGAAGAATGAACCGACTCGCTCTCACTCTCGCCTTGCTGTTCGTCGCCGGCGGTGCTCTCGCCGGCGAGACTCACGTCACGCTGCACGACGGCGGCGGCTCCGTCGGCTACCGCTGGCACTGGCCCTCCGGCCTGGCCGTCGGCGGCGAGCTGACCACGTCCAACGCGGACGCGCTCACGGCAGCCTGCCGGTCCGGTGGCTGCTCGCTCGATGCTGACGGCAACCCGGCGACCATCGGCGAGGCCGTGGCCTTCCTCGAGGGCCAGGACATCCAGACGGCGACGATGACGGCCGGCTACCGCCTCGAGCTCGCCGACGGCCTCGAGGCGACGCTGTCGGCGGCCCTGCACTGGTACCACGAAACCGGCGGGAGCCTTCAACCGGGGCTCGAGCTCCGGCTCACGAAAGACCAGCTGCTCGGCTACGCCTCCTGGCATGACCTGGACCTGGCAGGCTTCACGCCGCTGGCCGGCCGCTCGCTCCGCATCCGTGGTGAGGTGGTCCGCGTCGGCATCGGCTGGCGGTTCTAGTGAACCCGTATTCTTCGCATGTGGTGATCGAGCGCCGGAATAGCTTCCGCCGGTTCCTCGCCGTCATGGCGGCCGGCCTGGCCGCGGGTTCCGTCTTGTGGGTCGGCCTGCTCCTGGTCAATGACTTGGTGATCGCACAGGACGCGCCGGGCGCGATCACGTCTGGCCCTTGGACGGTGGCGGCCGTCGCCGACGCGGACGCGGACAACCGAACGGCGCAGTTCCGCGCCGAGCCGGGCGTGTCCGGTCACGTATTCGACGCGCTCCGCGTGCTCGAGGACGGCGAGCTCCTTGACTTGACCTTCACGCGCGCCGGCGTGCCGGCGGAGGTCGGCGTGGTCGGCGACGCGGAGGACGCGCCGCTCTCTGTCCGCATCATCCCCGGCGCCAACGTGACGGACTCCCGCGTGGTCACGTCCGGCCGCGCTAGCGCCGGGTTCAACGCCTCGCCGTTCGGCCTCACGTCATCGGCGATCGTGACGGGGCTCCGCCGCGAGACGGGCTATGGCACGCTGAACGGAGCGAGTTGCGCCGGCACGATGAGCACGTCCGCGGTCGCCGTCTCGCCCGTCCAGGTGGACTACGAACCAGTGATTGTGAGCCACGTCATTTGGGACAACGCGGCCGGAACGGTGGCGGAGGAGTTCAAGTCCGACGTGTCTACCTCGAGCTCCCGATCGGTGGAGTCAACGTGGAGCATGGAAACGTCGATCGGCTTCTCGGCGACCGTCGAGGTTGGCGTCGAGGCCGCTGGCGCCTCGGCCAAGGCTTCGGCGACGGTGAGCGAGTCCTCCACGTGGGGACACGGCGGCTCCGCGAGCAAGACGGTTGACGTTGGGAGCACGTCCGACATCGAGGGCACCGTTCCGCCTGGACAGTGCCAGGTGGCGGCCCTGACCGCCTCCCGTGGGACGATCTCCGCTGACGTGACCTACCACGCCGTCCCGAACGCCGATGCCACGTGCCACGCCTTCACGCCGTGGCACACCTACCACGTCTTCCACAAGCACCGGACCCAGGTCGCGAACGATGCCCGGGACGTGCTGGTGAGCGCCGGCCTGCCAACGGCCGTTGTCTCTACTCAGCACGTGGCGGGTGACGTGTTCGTTGATGCCGTGATCGCGGCCTACCCGTTGCCAGGGTGCGACACGTCGCCTGACGCGATCATCGGAGCGATCAATGCCGGGCTCGAACGGCGTGGACTGCCCTAAGTAGCCCGTCGCTGCAAGCTCCTTTGCGCCCCTCCTGGCCACGGCCGGGAGGGGCTTAGTCGTCTATGGCCGCGAAGCGTGGCCAGACGCAGTACGCGCCCTGGGCGTCGTGTACGGCCGCGTTTGGGCGGCACGTGGGGCACGGCGTGAGGACCCGGCCGCGGCCGGGCTGCTCTATCCATCCCCGCCTGCACTGGCGGCATCCAGGCGGGGAGGGCTGCGGAGAGCCTGCGGATTTCTTGTGCATAAGTGCCTCGATCCTGTGGAAAACCCTGTGGAAACGGCTCGCTACGCGCTTCCCGTTCGGTGCTTCGCACGTTCCTCTCTGAACGATCCCAACCCCCACCCCCCGCCCTCGATGCTTATCGATAGTTTGGTATGTGTCAAACTGCCCGTTACCCTAGGGGACCCCTGCCGGCCACTTCCACGAAGGGACAGGTACCGTGGGGTTGGGTAACGAGGTCATGAACGCGGACGCCGAACAAGCCAGAATCTGGAGCGGAGCCGGGACCGTCCATCGGCGCTCCGCGGAGACGGCGACGCCGGCGGCGATCGCCGAGCACGTCCGCGCCCTGGTCGTGAGCCAGGGACCGACCGCCGGCGACGAGCTCGAGCTCTTCCCCTGGGAGGCCGATTTCCTCGAGGGCGCGTTCGCTCCCGGCGTGAACGAGGCCGCGCTCTCGATCGGTCGCGGCAACGGCAAGACGACGTTTCTCGCGGCCGTCGCCCATGCCGCGATCGCCGGACCGCTGGCCCAGCCGCGCGCGGAGGTGGTCGTGATCGCCTCGAGCTTCGAGCAGGCGCGGCTCACGTTCGACCACGTGCTGGCCTTCGGCGGCTACTGGTCGCCGCAACGGTGGCGCGTCTGGAACACGGGCAACTCCGCGCGCATCGAGTCGCGCGTCACCGGCGCTCGGCTCCGGTGCCTGGGCTCCGATCCGCGGCGAGCTCACGGCCTCGCGCCGGTCCTGGTCCTGGCCGATGAGCCGGCGCAGTGGCCGCCGACCACGGCGGACGCTATGGCCGCCGCCCTGAGGACGGCGCTCGGCAAGATCACCGGCGCGCGGATGGTCGCCCTGGGCACGCGGCCGGCGCTCTCCGAGCACTGGTTCGAGCGGATGCTCAACGGCGGTCCCGGCGTCTACGCTCAGCGGCACGCCGCGGACCGGAAGGACGATCCGAACGACCCGGCGACCTGGCTCAAGGCCAACCCGTCACTGCCGGCCATGCCGCAGTTGCAGCGGATCATCGAGGCGGAGGCCCAGGTGATCGACCGGGACCCGTCCGCGCTCGCCTCGTTCCAGGCGCTCCGGCTCAACATGGGCGTCTCCGACGTGACCGAGTCTCTCCTGCTCAATGCCGGCGTGTGGGAGTCGTGCGAGCGCGAGGCCGAGCGCGCCGGCCCAATGGTCCTGGGCGTGGACCTGGGCGGATCGGCCGCCATGTCCGCGGCGTCCGCGTACTGGCCGGCGACCGGCCGGCTCGAGTGCCTGGCCGCCTTCCCTCGAGTGCCCGGCCTCGGGGACCGCGGCCTACAGGACGGCGTCGCCGATCGGTATGAGCGGATGGCGGACGCCGGCGAGCTCCTGATTCTCGGCGAGCGCGTCGTTGCGGTGCCGGAGTTCCTGACGGAGTGTCTCGAGCGGTGGGGAGAGCCGGCCGTCGTGGTCGCCGATCGGTGGCGCGAGGCCGAGCTCCGGCAGTCACTCGAGGCGGCCGAGTTCCCGTCCTCCACGCTCACGACCCGCGGGCAAGGCTTCCTCGATGGCGGCCAGGACGTGCGGGAGTTCCGGCGCGCGGCCCTGGCCGGCCGGATCGCCGCGCCCGTGTCGCTGCTGCTGCGGAGCGCCCTGAGCGAGGCGCGCGTCACCGGCGACCCGGCCGGCAACTGGAAGCTCGCCAAGGGCGCCCAGGGCGGTCGGCGAGCTCGAGCGCGAGACGACGCCGCGGCCGCGTCCATCCTCGCCGTTGCGGAAGGCGCTCGCCGGCAGGCGGCCGCGGCGACCGCGCCGGCGGCGTCCCGTGTGCTGCTGGCATGATGCGCGTCTCGCAGTGTGATTGCGGCCGCTGGCCCATGCCGAGTGCCGGATGCTGCATGTGCGGATGCGGCAACCTCTTCGCGCGGGTCTGGGTGGTCATCGACGCGCTCGGCCGCATCGTGACCAGGCGGCAAGCGGGTCTCTGGTGAGCCGGCATCACCGAAAGCTCGATCGCCGGCGGTGGGAGCACTCGCGCCGCGTCGTGCTGGAGCGGGACGGCTGGCGTTGCGTCCGGTGCGGTCGCCCTGGCCGCCTTGAGGTCCATCACCGCCGAGAGCTGGCGAGAATCGAGGCTGATCCGTCGCCGACCCCCAGGGCAACTGGAGAGAACATGCCCGTTCGGGACCCTCGATACGACCCTGACGGCCTGGAAACCCTCTGCCGGTCGTGCCATTTCTCCGAACACGCCGCCCGCCGGCCGCCGCGCGTGCCGGCGTCGTGGCAGCGGCTTATCGACGATCTGCTATCTTCGCCGGACGATCAACCCTCACGTGGAGGCACTAAGTGACCAGATTGCAGCGCGTACTCCTGCGGCAAAGCGAGCTCCGGACCGAGCTCGCCGGCTTGCTCGACTTGGAAACCCGGTCCGAAGAACAGCAGACCCGCCGCGAGAAGATCGTCTTCGAGCTCCGCGCCCTCGAGCGCGACATCCGGGATGCCCGGCTCGCCGAGCGCGATCCCGAGCCTCGCGAGGAACCCAGGACCGACCCGGCGGAGCGCGAGCTCCTGGAGCTCCGGTCCCGGTTCCGCGTCGCCCGCGTCATCAACGCTCACCTGGGCAAGGCCGGCATCGACGGTCCGGAGGCCGAGCTCTGCGCCGAGCTGAACGTCAACGCCGGAGAGATTCCCGTGAGCGTGTTCGAGCGGCGGGAGGAAACGGCGCCGCTCGAGACGCGTGCCGTCTCCCCGAGTTCGGCGCTCACGAACGTTGGTCGGACGCAAGCGCCGATCGTCCCGGCGATCTTCGATCGCTCGATCGCCGGCTTCCTGGGAATCGAGATGCCGTCCGCCGGCGTCGGCGACCAGGCGTTCCCGGTCCTGAGCTCCAACGTCGAGGCAGGCGTGAGGGCCAAGGATGCGGCCGGACCCGAGACGGCGGCGGACGTGAAGATCACGTCCGTAGAACCCCGTGGGATCACCGGCAGTTTCCGGTTCCGTCTCGAGGACGCGGCCCGGTTGGTCGGCCTCGAGGACGCGCTCCGCATGAACCTGTCCCAGGTCCTCAGTGACCAGGTGGACAACCAGGCGCTCAACGGCGCGGAGGATTCGGACGGCAAGCTCAAGGGCTTGCTCGCCGAGCTCGGCGCGCCGGCCGCCGCGGAAGGTGCCGCGCTCGCAACCTGGGCGATCTTCAACAAGTCGTTCGCCGATGCGGTGGACGGCCTGTTCGCGGTCAATCAGTCTGGTGTCGCCGGCCTGGTCGGGACCAAGGCGTACTCGCTCATGCAGACGGTCTTCCGGGCGAGCGAGTCGAACGAGAGCGCATCCGCGTACCTCGATCGCGTCGCCGGCGGCGTCCGCGTGTCGCGGCGGTTCCCGGCGGTCACCTCGAAGAAGGAAACGGCCGTGCTCCGGCGCAACAACCCGATGGGCGATCGCCTGGCCGTCATGCCGTTCTGGGACACGATTCAGATTCGGGACGTGTACAGCGGCGCGGCGTCGCGGCAGGTGGTCGTCACTGCGTCCATGCTGGTTGGTTCCGTCGTCGTGCTCCGCAAGGGCGCGTACAAGCGGGTCGATTACCAAGTGACGGCCTAGCATGCCGGCGATCGTAGGGACCTTCCCCTATGGCGAGACGGCTACCGTTTCGAGCGCCGGGCGGGAACGCAAGGAGCGTTTCCTGCCCGGCGCGTTCGCGCGTTCTGCGGATTCGCGTCTCGAGTACCGCTTGGAAGGTGTTGGGGCAACGCTCTTCAAGCGGCTCGACGCGCTCCGGCGCGACGCGGCCGCGGCCCTGGGCCAGGGCGACCCGATCCCGGCCGCGGTCCGCCGCGAGCTTGAGCTGGTCCGCGGCGAGCTCGAACCCTTCCGGCAGATGCCTGACGTGACCCTGCTCCGCGGTCACAACTTCGACCAACCTCTGGCGGCTCGCTCGATGGGCTCGCTCGTTCTCCGCGACACGCCGGATGCGCTCTTGTTCCGCGCCCTGGTGCCCGCGGACCGCTTTCAGCCGCGGTACATGGAGGACACGGCCCGCATGATCGGCGCCGGCCTTCTGAGCGGCATTTCGCCCGGCTTCCGGCCTCCGCCGGCCGCGACCTCCCCGAACGCCGAGCGCATCGTCCAGGACGCCGGCGAGACGGTCCAGACCCGCGAGATTCTAGACGCCGTGCTCTACGAGCTTTCCGCCGTGACCCGCCCGACCTACAAGGGATCCACGCTCGATGAAGTGCGGGCCCGGTTCGCCTGCCATGTCGAGATGATCGACCTGGACGACCTGGAGCTCCGAGACGAGGACCTGCTCGACGTGACCCTGCCGGCGTTGTCCGAACGGTTCGGCCGCCGCAACGCCGGGATCAAGCTCTGCCAGGACGGTGGGCGCTTCGAGGACGACCTATGGCTCTGACGATTGCTCAACTCGCGGCGGCTCTGAGGATCACCGGCGGCGAGAACCCGCCGGAGCCGATCGCCGGAGTCCTGGTCCGCCTCGAGGCGGCGTGTCGCGCGACGGTGGACCTGATCGCGCCGGAGGCTCCCGAGGACGTGGGAGACGAGGCGGTCGTCCGCATGGCGGCATGGCTCTACGACCGTCGGCCGGGCGATACGACCAACGTTCGCTCCGCTCTCGTTTCGTCCGGCGCTTCCGGCCTGCTGGCGCCCTGGCTCCCGCGTGCCGGCGTCGTGGTCGGTTCGGAGGGATCGGAGGGACCAACGCCGGCTGGCCCTTCCACCGGCGGCCTGGTCGGCCCGGTCAACCTCGACAACCTCGGCTCCGACGTGCTCGCGCGGATCGCGCCGCAGTTGGTGTTGGGCGAGCTGCTCCGCGCCGGCGTCGGCGGCCTGGAGTTCGTGAGCTTCGCGGACCTGGCCGCCGATCTGACCGCCGCGGTCCAGGCGTTCTCCATCGCTCCACAGCGGCACGCGATCGACGATCAAAGCGGCCGCTCGAGTGACGGTGCCGTATTCGCCGCGACCACGTTCGATCTGCCGGGTACTGCGCTTCTAGTCGACATCGTGGGCGACGTGAGCGGCGGCAACGGTCCAACGGTTGACCTGGTGGCGACTGACGGAAGCGTCATTCTGTCGTTCGGGAACGCGTCGCAGCATTTCCATTTCACGCGGTACGTCTTGCTCGCCGATGCGTCGGCCGGCGTCCGAGTCCGGTACACCTGGCGCGCCAACGGTGTTCGGCATGTGACCGGTGTGGTTATCACGGTTACTTCGCTGGCGGCCGGTCTGGAGGCGACTGACCGGACGGCCCGCTCCGGCGTCGAACGGAATCTCGGCCTGATAGCGGCGCTCCAAAGCGTGACGCGGGATCTGCATGGCGGCGCTCAAGGAGCGCTCGCCGAGAACAAGGATGCGGCCTTGGGCGCGATCGCCCTTTCGAGCGAGGCGATGCCGGACGCGGCCGCTCTGGTCTTCCAGGCGAAGTTGGAAAGTCCGTTCGCCCGCGGCCGGCAACGCATCATCATCAAGGTGCCGGACGGCACTGACCGGAGCGAGTGGCTGGTTAGGTGGACCGGAGCCCTGGCGAATGAAACGTTCGATCAACCCGGCTCGCATTGGCATCCGCTGACCGTGTCGAACCCGGCCGCAGGCCACACGTACTACGCCTCCGGCGATGCCGGCGTTTTGGGCGAGGACTTGCGCTCGCTCGCCCTCTGGACCACGTCCAGGCCGACCACGTTCACCGGCGCGCTCGGCGCCGGTACCGTGGAGCTGGCGGCCCTGGTCCCGGCCGTGCTCGCTCGCATGGCTCCCGTGCTCGCCGGCAACGGCGGGAAGTGGCTCCGCGTCAACGCTGCTGGCAATCGCATCATCACGGCCGATCTGCCGTCCAACGGCGGCAGCGGCGGCGGGTCCGGGGACATCGCCTTCTCCGATCTTCGAGGCTCGGTGCAACGGCGTATGTTGAACGCGATCCCCCAGGAAGCGGACGTGGGCAAGCTACTTGTGATCGGCGACAATGCCGACGACTCCACGATCGAAGAGGTCCAGGTGAGCACGGTGGATGCGACCGCGCCGGCGACCGCCCTGGCCAACTCCAGGACGGCGTCCATGAACGCGGCCGCGGCCAAGGCGACCGCGGACGCCGCCTTGCCGAAGGCCGGCGGGTCCATGACCGGCCTATTGACCCTGAGCGGAGCTCCGACGGACGACCTTCACGCCGCGACCAAGAAGTACGTCGATGCCAAGGCCGCCGCCGACGCAGGCGGTGGCGCTGGCACTCCGTTCGCTATCGACCCGACCGCGCCGACCGGCCAAGTGACGTTCACGAAGACGACGGCGAAGGACTCCGAGTGGGGAAATGTGCAGGTTCTGACGGACAACCTGGCTGCCGGCGTGCGTTGGCTTTACGTCTGGTTG
>LXNI01002927.1_pt1 | contig 10714 bp, 7 predicted proteins | sample 809091 | NCBI WGS metagenome assembly LXNI01 (sample SAMN04870527, study PRJNA318959) | sponge metagenome | biome: 01000161; feature: marine sponge reef; material: water | host: Sarcotragus foetidus | place: Greece: Milos, Mediterranean Sea | collected 2013-05-29 | depth 5-7 m | reverse complement strand
GCCAACAGCGACGTAGACGTGGTCATCACCGAGGTAGGCGGCACGGTCGGCGACATCGAGATCCTGCCGTTCCTGGAGGCGATCCGTCAGATGCGTCTCGAGGTCGGCCGGCAGAACATCTGCTACGTCCACGTCACGCTGGTGCCGTTCATCGGCCCGTCGGGTGAGCAGAAGACCAAGCCCACCCAGCACTCGGTCACCGAGTTGCGCAGTCGCGGCGTGCAGCCCGACGCCATCGTGCTGCGCAGCGAGGGTCCCATCGAGGACGGCCTGCGCAACAAGATCTCCAATCTCAGCGATGTCGAGCTCGCTGGCGTGGTGAACGCCCCAGACTCGTCGGTCCTCTATGAGATCCCGATGGTGCTGCGCGCCGAGGGACTCGACAGTTTCCTGTGCGGGATCCTTGGATTCGAAGACGTCGAGCCCGACCTGGCTGAGTGGGAAGCGATGCTCGCCCGCATCAAAGCGCCCCAGGCGAAGGTGCGCATCGGCATTATCGGCAAGTACGTGACCCTGCCCGATGCCTATCTGTCCGTCGTGGAAGCGCTCCGCCATGCGGCCTCCTACCACGGCGTGGAGGTCGACATCGAGTGGATTCACTCCGAGGAGATTGAGGGCCTGCTCGCCGCGGGGAGGCTGCGACACCTCGACGGCATGGTGATCCCGGGAGGGTTCGGCTCGCGCGGCATCGAAGGCAAGATCGCTGCGGCTGCCTACTCGCGCGAGCACGACATCCCGTGCTTGGGGCTGTGCTTGGGACTGCAGGTCATGGTCATCGAGTTCTGTCGCAACGAGCTGGGTTTGCTGGGCGCCAACTCGACCGAGTTCGATGCCAACACGCTGCACCCGGTCATCGACCTCATGCACGCGCAGCGAGGCATCCAGGACAAGGGCGGCACGATGCGGCTCGGTGCCTATGTGGCCCGGCTGGCGCCCCGCAGCCGTGTGGCTGCCATGTACGGCGACACGCTGGTCAACGAGCGGCACCGGCACCGCTACGAGGTGAACAGCACCTATCGCCAGCGGATGGAAGAAGGCGGCCTGCAGTGCAGCGGGCTGTCGCCCGACGGGCGGTTGGCGGAGTTCATCGAGCTGGACGGTCACGCGTTCTGGGTGGGCACCCAGGCGCACCCGGAGTTCAAGAGCCGGCCGAACCGCCCCGCCCCACTGTTCTGCGGTTTGGTGGGCGCCGCACTGGCTCGTGCCGAGGGACGCAATCCGCAGCTGCTGCCGGCATCTTCTGGAACCGGGCCGCTGGTCAACGACCCCATGGGCTGAGGGTGGCCGGCGCACTGGCCCTCGAAGCCGAGGACTATCTGGGCTGGTTGTCAAACGAGCGGGGCCGAGCGGCGCGAACCGTGGCGTCGTACCGGGCCGACCTCGATGCTTTCGCCAGGTGGCTGGAGGCGCGCGGCAGCGGCCTGCTCGATGCCGCCTCATCCGACATCGCTGCCTACTTGGCGTTCCTGCGAGACGACCTCGGGCGAGCGCCCTCGACGGTGGCCCGGGCCGCAGTCAGCCTGCGAGGCCTCTACCGGTTCCTCGTGGCAGAAGACCTGGCGCCAACCGATCCAGCCGGTGCACTCGACGTGCCGCGCACCCCGGCGGGACTGCCCCGGGCGTTGCGGCAGGATCAGGTTCTTCAGCTGCTGGCCTCCCCGGTGGGAGACAGCCCGCTGGCGCGGCGCGACCGGGCGATGCTCGAAGTGCTCTACGGCATGGGCCTGCGGGCCAGCGAGCTGGTGGCGCTTTCGCTCGGCGACGTCGACCTCGACGAGCGGCTGATGCGGGTGTGGGGCAAGGGTGGCAAGGAGCGTGTGGTGCCCGTGGGGCGTCACGCCGCCGATGCGGTGGGCGAATGGCTGAGCGGTGCCGGCCGTGGCGCCGTCGAGCCGCCTGCCTGGCGGACGAGGGACGATGCCGCTGCGCTGTTTCTGAACGCCCGGGGCCGCCGTATTACGCGCCAAGGCGTGTGGCTGATTGTGCGCCGCCACGGCGACCGTGTCGGCCTCGGTCCCGACCAGCTGACGACCCACGTGCTGCGCCATTCATGCGCCACGCACATGCTCGACGGCGGAGCGGACATCCGCAGCGTGCAGGAGCTGCTAGGCCACGCCTCCATCTCGAGCACCCAGCGCTACACCGCCGTCTCCCAGGAACGGCTGACCGAGGTCTACCGCCAAGCACACCCCCGCGCCCGCTACTGACGCACGAGCGCGACGACGTATATATGAATAAGGTGATCTGGATATACTACGGCTCGTGACGAAGCGGCTCATTGACATCGACGACGCACTGCTGGAACAGGCGCGGCAGGTGACCGGCGCCGCCACCATGAAGGACACCGTGAATGCCGCGCTACGGCACACGGTGGAGGCAGAGTTGCGCCTCAGGCACGTACGCCGTCTCGCGGACCTTGATGGCACCGATATTGGCGATGAAGGCGTGATGGCCGCTGCATGGCGCTGAGACCGCTGTTCCTGGCGGACAAGAGCGCGCTGGCGCGCATGCACCATGATGAGGTCGCGAACCGGCTCTCGCCACTGATTGTCGACGGGTACGTGGCGACATGTCCCATCGTCGATCTTGAGGTCCTGTACAGCGCTCGTTCACTCCAGGACTACGAGTCGATCGCAGCGGAACGTCGCGCCATGACGTCGTTTCCGATCACCGAGGTGATCACCTCGCGGGCGCTGGGAGTTCAGCATCAGCTAGCGCAACGCGGTCAGCACAGGGTCGCACTGCCGGACTTATTGATCGCCGCAGTCGCCGAGCTGAACGGCCTGACGGTCCTTCACTACGACGCCGACTACGAACGGATTGCTGCGGTGACTGGCCAGCCGACCGAGTGGATCGTGCCCCGGGGCTCGCTATGACCTCGACGATCTCCACATCACATGAACACATGAATGAGGGCATGGGCGAGCTGTACGTCCGGCGTTGCGACAGTCCCCGACCAAGAAGTTGGTTTCGTGGCACTTGAGGAGCGAAGTAGTGCGATGCGGCCTGGCGTGTGACAATCGCCCATTCGCTTGCTCGATGGAAGCTGCCGATCAGGTTTTCGATTCGAAATCGGGATCTCCCAGCCCTTCGTTCGAGCCAGATGGCGTTGAGGAAGCCCGAGTGGCTATCGAGCGCTTGGGTGAGCGCTGGAACGGCGCGCCCGGATCTCTCGTAGTAGCTCTGGAAAACGCCGGGAGCAGTGGAAGCTTGCTTTCGAGCGAACGATTCCAGGGCCGGGGTGCGCCAGGCCCATCTCGCTCAGGTGGAGTTCTGCCTGCATCGAAGAGTCTTGAAGCGGGTTCTCCGCCGACAGTCATCGTGCCGGCCCCGCGTGAGTGGGACTAGCTACTTGTATACGGCGCGGTGGCAGCCTTGCGAGGCTCCGGCCCAGACCAGTCGGCGGCCGTTACTCGGTCGGATGCCACCACCACTGAGTTGCGGCAAGCCTCTCGTACCCCACCCGCTCTTGGGCGATGCGAGTTCGTGCCCCTAGGACCCTCGTCGCAATGGGGCGCAGATCCGCAGCGAGCACTTCCACAAGGGAAGCGTCGAATGACTTCGGGGCCTTGCTGTGGGCACTCGGCTTGCAGGCGAGCATTAGGCGCCACAGGGAGGGGTGTGCTTGCGTCGGGATGCCGATTTCGGTACCAGCGTTGATCACGTTTCGGGTTATGGTCAGGCCGCTGACGTCAAGGTCTCCCCAGTAGTCAACGGCATTGATAGCGACGGAGAGGTCGTGAACCGATGCCAAGGTCGATGGTGCCCATGCTCCTTGCCCGAAGGCCACCGCAAGATAGGGGTGCCCGGGGGTCTCGTTGAGTGCGCGGGAGCAGGATCGGAAGGCTGCTGTGTTCTCGACCATGAGCAGCCGTGGTCCGTCCCCAACCTGGCGGTACGGGAACGGCATCGGCACATTCTCGTATCGGAGCAAGTCAGGGCCGAGGCGGTCGGTGCCCCACAGGGTTGTCTTCCCGCCGACGAACGCGGCGATGGCCTTCTCGTCGTCGAAGAGTTCAATGGCCCGTTCTTCCGCTGGGACGACGGGCCGGTCCGCTCCGCCGTCGCGGAGCCAGCGGTTCACGCGATCTAGCACGTCATGTTGTTTGGTTGTGAGGGTGAGTTTGTTCGCCCATGCGAGTTCGGGCCGCCACGGGGTTCGGCGAATCGGTGGCTCTGGCTGGACGGGGCTGAGCAGCGTCACGAAGCAGGGCAGGGGTGTGGGGGCGATCTGGTCTGTGGCAGTCGATGACCGGATGAGGCCTGCTTGGTTCGCTTCCGCGAGCAAGTTGGCCAAGCGTTGACGGGCGTCAGCGGAGCGGGCATCGTCGGGCCGAAGTTCGGTGAACGCCTCCCATATCTGGTGGCGGTCGACTCGTGATCGGCCCGCAGAGCGTGTCCTCAGATTGGCTGCTAGTTGTTGTGCGGGGGTCATACGGCGATTGGGCCGTGTTGTTGCAGGCGAATCGAGTCCAAGTAGGTGCTGTTGGCTTGATCGCCGTCGACTACAACATGCACTCGGCCTGAACGTGGGTTCTGGCGCCCGTCGAGACGGATGATGTTGTTGAACGACGCGAGTGCCCCCATGTCGTCCAATCCAGTCGTGTAGATCAACTGAAGCCCGAAGGCCTCACCGACCCGCTGTTGGACCTCCATTAGGGTCGCCTGGTTCGCCTTGCCGATGGGGTTGTCGAGCAGCAGTGGCAAGGCGGCGCTGGCATAGCGGCTAGATGAGTGCGCCTCGGTTCGCATCCGGGTGAGGGCAGCGAATATCACTAGGGCCGCTGTCAACTTTTGTCCACCGGAGAATGAGGCCATCTCCGAGATGTCGACCCGTTGATTGGTGAGGCGCTTGTGCGGCTTTAGGATGGCTGCACTAAAGGGACCACCGACGCTGGCTGAGACGGCGGCGTATAGCAGGTCCATGCCTGATGTCCGAGCGTCTGTGGAATCGGAGCAGATCTGGTCAACGACGGTGGCGACTCGGCCGGCTAGTTCGCCGGGTGTTGTCGGCGGTTTCGGGTGGGTGAGATTCAGGAATGTGCGCTTGGACCAGTCGTCGAGACCTTCCGGCAGACTTGTGCGCCTCTGTAGCCTTGCTAGCAGCTTGATCGTCTGGGTGACGTTGCCTGCGAGGTGGTCGATGACAACGCGCCGATGGTCTTCCAGATCGTCGAGATCTTTCGTGATGGTCAGGGCGTAGGTGTGGAGCTGGCTGGCTAGCTCGCCTGCGTAGGTGCCACGCTGATCGGAGGGCCCCTCTGTCAGCCGTGGCAACAGGGTCGGCATGTCCTCTTCCAGCAAGGCGCGATGCCCGTTTGCGAGCTGCCGTACCTCGTCAAGTGATCGGTCTCGCTCCTCGGTGGCGAGGCGCATGTATTCGGCTGTCTCGTCGAGCAGCGTCTCATGCCTACGGCGCTCTTGTTCTGCGTTGCCGGGGTCGCCGGGCCAAGGGGGGCTGTCCCGACGTTCATCAAGGGCCTCGCTCGGCCTGTTCATCGCAGAGGCATGCCGTCGCAGCGTCGCGGTGAGGGTGTCGCATTCGCGGCGGAACGCGTCGGCATCTCGGTCGATTGATTCCATCATCTGTGTGTGGTGGGTCTGTTGCTTAAGGGCAGTCTCGTGTTTCGCATACGCTGTGGAGGACTCTGCAGCAAGGCGTTCGATCAGTTCCTGTGCTTGGTCGGGGCTCGTGGGATCCTCAGGGAGCGGGATTCGTCTGTTCGGCGGGATCTCCTCTTTGTCGCGCTTTTCTGCTTCGGCTTGGTCCAATGCCTGTTTCGCCAGGACTTCCTCCTTGTGGGACTGGAGCAAGCGATCCTTGGCACTGCCGGTTGCCGCGTCGCGGGTCTGGGTTGTTGCCCCGGCCGGGCTGGCGAGCAGGCTGCGCGCCAGCTCTACAGCCTGCGCCGCGCTGTTTCGGAGCAGGTCTGACACTTCCGCTTTCTGCTTGGTCAACGTTGCGCTCTCGCGTGTGAGCAGGTCGGGGGGTGCCGCTGCAAGGAGTTCTCGGCGTACGGATTCGAGAGCGGCTTCGAGGTTGTCCACCGGATCGTCCGGCGGCGGATGCTCGATGGTGGTCAACCCGTGCCGAGTGAGACTCGCATCGATGCTGGCAATCCGGATGCGGATATCTGTGGCCGAGCGCTCTGCTACACCTCGACGTTCTCCTGCCTCCTGTCGGGCCTTCTCGGCCGCGGCGGCGCGTCTGGCAAGGTCACGGATGCGCTTCTCAGCGCCATCGAGCGCTCTCTGGTGGCTGTCTCGCCGGTCTTGGCGATCCTTGAGCCGTCGCAGACTCGTCTCGGCCCGTCGCGCGTCGCCGAGCTTGGCCTGGACCGACCGGAGACTCTCCGTCGCTTTGTCAATGTCGGATTCTGCTGCGTTTCTCAAGTCGGTGGCTGCGGCGAGATCGTTCTCCGCGGCTGCGATCTGCGATGCGAGATCCGATGCCTTGACCTGCAGTGCGGCGACAGTTGCGGCGGGGTTCGACTCGATGAAGGAGACGAGTTGCGTGCGAGCGTTTTGGGCCGCATCCCCACGGGCGGCAGCTTCGTTCGACAAGCGTTCGGATACTTCGAGCTGTTCGTTGCGGCGTCTGCTTTCGATGTCCGCAGCAGCGCTGTCGTGGAGGGCCGCCGGCCCAGCTACGATGACGGTCGCAGGCTGTTCTTCAGACAGCACACCAGTGCCTGCTGCCAGGGATGTTGGTGCACCCAAGGGCAGCCCGGCGGTGGCTTCAACAGCAGCTTCGAGATCGTCGGCATCTGCGAGGATCACTCCGTTGACTATTTCGGGGTGCTGGCTGATAATGCTGTGGTGGCGGTCCTCGGGGAACTGCTCGCGCAGGACGTGCCACCCTGAGAACGCGCCGTGGATTCCTGCCTTATTGAGGGCGGCGAGCACATCTTCGACATCGGGGCTGGGAGGGAGCCAGCCGCTGCGATCGAGTTCGTCAACAGCTCGACGGTCACCGGCAGAGCGCAGTTCGACGGCGATGCGCTCCGTCGTGGCGGCATCGGCTTGCTCAGCGAGTCGGACTGCTGCGCCCGGGCCATCGTGCCAGAGGTCTGGGTGGGGCGTCTCGAAGGCTGCTGCGATCTCAGGAATGTCGATCAACCGTTCGGCAGCGGACCTGATCTTCGCTGATTGGTCTCGGGCTTGAGCCAACTGTGCCTGAAGGGAGGCCCGCGCTTGGCGGGCGGCTTCGGCAGCGTTGTCTGCGTCGATGCGAGCGCTCTTCGCCTTGTCGGCGAGGTCAGCCTGCCTCACAGCCTCTGCCGCTAGGCGCTGCACCTCGACGACCTTCAACGAGAGAGCATCGCCGATGGGCTGATCCTGGCTGAGGAGGCCGTCACGGACCGCTTCAGACATCTCTGCGGCGAGATGTTCGAGATCCTTGCCCGCCTCGGCGGCGTCGCGCTCCGCATGGACACGCTCAGTCGCCGCTGTCTGGCCTAGGCGCTCGGCGTCCGTCATGGCCTTCAGCGCGAGGGCGATCTGTGACTCCGTCTCGTCAAGGGCCTTCTCGTCGGTCTTGCGGAGATGGGTGAGTTTCGCCGCCAGTTGACGCTCGGCCACAGAGACCGCATCGCGTAGTGGTGCGGTTGCGTGGTCCGCTTCGTCGAGTTCCGCTTGAATCTGTTCGAGCCGCAAGCCAATCTCGCTCAGCCGCTTGATCTGGCCCGTTAGCTCCCACGCGTCGGCATGCTGTTGAGCTTGCTCCCTCTTACGTAGCGCTTCGGTGTGCCTCGTGGACGCCTCGGCGTGCCTTAGACGAGCCTGCACCAGTTCTGCTTCTCGTCGCTGCGCCTGTAGCTTGTTGCGGAGCGTCAGGGCCTGATCTGCATCGCTCTTCAGCCGGCGAGCTTCCTGTCGATGATGTGCAGAGCGCGACTCGGCGGCGCTCTTGGCTACACGCACCTGGTCCACAAGCGACAGCGACGAGTTCCAAGCCTTGGTTGCTTCGTCGCGCTGTGCGTAGAGTTCGGTTTGCTGAGTGGCAGCGTAGGAGAGTTTGGCCTGGACATCGGCGCAGAAGTTCTGTTGGCGGAGCAGACGGGGACGCTTGGAGAGCGTGTCTCTGACTTGTTCGACAATGTCGGAGATCTGATTTGGGATCTCGGGCGGGATGATGTAGGGCAGCGCCCACTGGACGAGTTCGTCGCCGTTTTCGAAGTGGAACCGTTCTGATATTGATCCCTCGTCGGCCGACATCTTGAGCTGGTCTGCGAAAACCTCCGTGTCAAGACCGTGGCCCCGTAGCCAGTCGGCCCATTCGCCTTGGTGCGCGCTTGGACGGAACGCGTCACATCCCTGCAGGGCGGAAGTGAGGCCGTCGATGTATTCGGGTAGGGGTCTGCGCCTTGTGCCCTCCACACGGATCAGGTGAAGCGCATCTTCGAATGTCGGCGAGTGCCCTGGCGGAGTCACTACGCCCCACAGCCTGCGTTGCAAGGCGGTCGACTCGCGAACCCTGTCCTGACGGTGGTCCCGCCATTGGAGCACCTGTCCGAGAAGCAGCCGGGTATCTCCCCCGATAAGGGTACGCGCGCCGATCACTTGCGAGAATTCGAGAATCACATGGGCGGTGTCGGAGCCAAGTATGTAGTCACCGAGCTGCTTCTCGGGCTTGCCCAAGAAATCTCTCAAAGCCGGGCACAGCGTCGAGAAGACCAGCGACAGCCAGGAGGTCTTCCCGCCCATGTTCTCCAACCACAGCACCGACGACGTCGGCGTTCCAGCGGTGTCTATAAGGTCCGTCGTAAGTGGATCGAATCGGGCATCGGGATGGCCGATCGACTCCATGTGAACGCGGCGGAGATGCCACATCAGTGCTTCTCGCTGTTCATTGTTTCACATATCGCCTTGAATGCTGCATTCGCTGCGATCTCTCGGACATGCAACCGGAAACGCTCGTTGGATCGGAAGAGTTCCCTGTTCTGCTTGTCTTGAACGAGGAAGCCTTGGTCGGCGAGCCACCCAAGGACACGCCCAATCTTGTGCACCGTGCAGTCGCTGCGCAGTTTCGACTTCCCTTGCGAGACGGCTTTCTCGGCGACATAGATTGCCAGCGCGTCAGCGGGGGCGATGTCGTGCCCAGAGTGATCGTCGCGGTCTTGAAGCGATTCGGCGGCCTGTCGAATCCAATTGTCCACATCGACGGCGTTCAGCTGCCGGACTCCAGGTTCCTTGAATGACTCTGCGGTCGGGTAGCAGAAGGTGGCCACGCCGACGACAGCGACCCCATAGATGATCCTCTCGTTCGCTGAGCTCCACCTGAACCTTTCAGCAAGATCACTGGAACGCAGCGAGAACGGCGAGGCCACCGTGGGGTCCAGCACAAGGCCCAGTTGCTGGTGGGCACCCAGTACGCGAAGCCCTAGCGGCTCAGCGATCTGGCGTACCGTGCTGGCATACCCGGGGTCAGTGCGAAAGCGGACGATCAGTTGGTGGTGTTCTGCATCGGTCCCCGGCAGGCTGCCGCGGTCTAGGGAGAGGGCCAGCAACCGATTGGCAGCTACAGCGTCCTCAGCGTGCATCGGCTCTGTCCTCGTGGTCCGGACGGGCCAACACTAGGTCTGGCACGATGAACCGATCAGCGCAGAACGGCGTTCCATCGTCTGCCGCGACTATGCCGACGAGCATCGGGTCTCGAGTGCCCACCAACCCATGCTCCCCCCAGCAGCGCATGGACTGCAGGGCCACAAGCAAGGAGACCTCGTCGTCATGCTCCTTCGTCAGATCTGACAGGCGCACAGACGCTCCCACGCCCTTCATGATCGAGTGAGCGGTCGCCCACACATCGTCATCGAAGCGTTCGAACGGGTTCTCGATCTCGTAGAGGTCACCGCTGTCGATTTCGACAGTCAGGCCTTCTCGTTCCCGTGGACGGGCAAGCAGCGTCTCCAACATGTCCGAGAGCGAGACGACTGGTGGCGCTGACGGCGCGGCAAACGGAGCAACGACCGCTGGCGCGAGTTGAGCGGCAGTCTCAGTTTCGAACGCGAGCATCGGCCGGAAAACCTGGTCGCGGAGATGAACGATACCCACAGACAGCGACACGGCGAAGCCTTGCGTCACCTGAGCGGCCCTGAATCGGTCGCGGGCGTCGATGACGCGGCGTTGCAGTGTGAGGAGCTGAGTGAGGGTGTCGTGGACAAGACGAACCACCGAAGCGGCTTGCGCCCGGTGTTCGGGTTCGACGTCTTCGGCCAACTGTTGGGCGTGGTCCGAGAGTTGGTAGGACACCGTCACGCGATCTGCGACGTGCGTAAGCGACTTATCGAGTGCTGTTTCGACATCCTCTTCCCAGTTGGTGTCTCGCAAGTCGCGTTCGACTGAGCGCAAGATGTTGTCGAGGTGGCTGCGATACTCCACAGCGATCCGCATGGTGGCTGTGGCCGTTTGCTCGGCCTGTGACCAGCGGCCTGAATCGATCTGTGCCCGCAGTACTGCCTCGGCAGCGATCTGGCGGTCCTCCAGATCGAGATCCAGCCCAGCCAGCGTGAGATTGAGCGCCGCCTTGCCTGCGTGGAGACGCACATCGCCATCAGCGGTCAAGGTCTCGTACAGCGCTGTGACTCGAAGGTCATTGAATCGCCCCGGGTTTGGTGGAGGCTCTGATCCTTGGGAAGGATGGAGCTATGTCGAACAATGGGAGGTATCCCGCTGAGCTGCGTGAGCGGGCGGTGAGGATGGTGCTGGACAATCA
>LXNI01002926.1_pt1 | contig 10721 bp, 8 predicted proteins | sample 809091 | NCBI WGS metagenome assembly LXNI01 (sample SAMN04870527, study PRJNA318959) | sponge metagenome | biome: 01000161; feature: marine sponge reef; material: water | host: Sarcotragus foetidus | place: Greece: Milos, Mediterranean Sea | collected 2013-05-29 | depth 5-7 m | reverse complement strand
TACCAGACCAGGCGGTTCAATCCGGTGTTGGTCAGCAAACGTAAGAACGACTTAAGGAACCTGATTCAGAGCTTCCTTAAATAAAATAATCCCCTGGCCCTTGCGGACCAGGGGATTATTTTATTAAGCCCTGGCGGTGACCTACGTTCATTGCGCACAGGGATGTGCGCAATGAAAAGCCAGCAGGGCTGGGGTTTTGACGGTGGAAGTAACGGCGTATAATCAGACTTGATCCTTAAACTAAGAACGCCAGACTGAATCCTGAAAGTGAACTGTGTACCGAAAATCATAGCCGAACCCCTTCAGAAATAGCTTTCAAGAGTACTAGTGACAATACGTATAGGCAATGCTCCCTGTTCCTGGGGTGTCGAGTTTGCAGATGATACCCGCAATCCACATTGGTCGCGGGTACTCGATGAATGTGCCAGAGCAGGTTTTAAGGGCATCGAGCTCGGCCCGGTTGGATACATGCCCGAAGATCCCTTTGTGCTCGCCGACGCCTTGGCGCTGCACGACTTAAAGCTGATAGGCAGCGTGGTATATCAACCTTTTTATGATGCGTCGAGATACGATGACATACGCGACACCACAATACGTACATGTACTACCTTGCTGGCACACGGCGCAGAGCATCTGGTGCTGATCGATTCGATATCACCGCGACGGGCGCAAACAGCGGGCCGGCCTCTTGAAGCAGAACAGTTGAGTAACGAAGAGTGGCGTAATTTTACTGGGCGTATTGAGGCTATTGCTAACATGGCGACGCAAGAATTCGGTCTCATTGTGTCCATTCATCCTCACGCCGGTGGTTTTATCGATTTCCGGCCAGAGGTGGAACGACTGCTGGATGACACAGATCCTGCAATACTTAAACTCTGCATTGACACAGGTCATTGTCAATATGCCGGCTACGACCCAATCGAATTTATGCAGTGTCATGGCGACCGTCTCAGCTACGTACACTTTAAAGACATTAATGAAAGTGTCAGGTGCCGGGTCGTACAAAACCGTACCGGGTTCTATGAAGCCTGCGCCCAGGGAATATTCTGCCGACTCGGTCAAGGAAGCACGGAATTCGTGGCCGTGCGGCAAGTTTTGCTTGATATCGACTACCGCGGCTGGTGTACGGTTGAACAGGATTGTGATCCTGCAGGCAGCACCCCCCCCCTGGATGACGCCATCGCGAACCGCATCCACCTTGAATCAATTGGATTCATTTGATGGCGTTAAGATACTCTACCGGCTGGATTTAACCGGAGCTGGATATTGCATAAGTTGAACTGGGGAATCATTGGTGGCGGCGAACACAGTCAAATCGGGCTGGCGCATCGCCTGGCTGCACAATTGGATGGTTTATTCGAGCTAAAGGCCGGCGCCATGGACATTGATGCTGACAAAGGTAGAGGTTTTGCGCAAAAAATCGGAATAGCTGAAGACCGTGCCTATGGCTCCTGGCAGGAAATGCTGGAACACGAATGTGTACAAACAGATCGGCTCGATCTGGTTACAATTGCAACGCCGAATGCCACCCATTTTGAAATTGCTAAAGCATATCTCATTGCAGGATTTGATCTTCTTATTGAAAAACCCATGACCATGACCGTGCAGGAAGCACGTGAAATAGTTGAGGTCGCCAAAACAAACGAACGTCTGTGCGCAGTTAATTTTGGCTATTCCGGTTATCCTCTGGTTCGACACATGCGCGCCATGATCGCACAAGGCGATATTGGCGATGTGCGCGTCATTTACACCGAATTTGCACATGGTTTTCACGCGTATGCAGATGATGCCGACAATCCACGGGTGCGCTGGCGTTATAATCCGGCACAGGCAGGCATTTCCGCCGTCACAACTGACTGTGGAATCCATGCATTACACCTGGCAAGTTTCGTGTCGCGACAGTCGCCTGTGAAGGTCTCGGCCGATTTTGTCTCTTGCGTCGGCGGTCGTGAGCTGGAAGACGATGCAATGCTCTCGCTGCGTTTTTCGGGGGGAGCCGTTGGCCGCTTATGGGCAAGTGCCGTCGCAGTTGGACGCATGCACGGATTGACAATTCAGGTATTCGGCAGCAATGGCGGATTACGCTGGGCACAGGAAAGGCCAAATCAGCTTTTCTGGACACCGCTCAACAAAACAACACGCATAATAGAACGAGGTGGTGTTGGGCTTTCTGCCGATGCAGAGCGTGCTTCGCGCTTGGCCATCGGTCATGCCGAAGGCTTGCCCGGGGCGTTTGCGAATATCTATGCTGACCTGGCCGACGTGATCAGGGCGCGTCAAGCGGGTCGTGCGCCCTTGCAGTTAGCGTTGCACTACCCTGATGCTGTAGATGGGCTGATCTCGGTTGCAAGCATAGAAGCGGCTGTCGAATCTGCAGCAAACGATAGCTCATGGACACCGATCAGGCCATAACCTGCTCGCTTTCGACAAACTCGTAGGCAAGCCCAATGCATAGCGCCTGCGCAAGGCACATTGTTGAACTCAACGAACGAATTCCACGAACTTCCGCTTCTTTTATTACGAACAGTGCGTCAGCTGATACCGCTGCCGGGTAAAGCTGACTGTCGGTCATGATAATCACCGGGCAACCGTTCGCTGCAGCCTGCCCTATCAAATCACGTGCTTCACGGCCGTAAGGTTTGTATGAGATTGCGATCAATGCATCATCAGGACCCATAAATTGTCCCTGCTCGTAAAGCATACCGCCCGTTCCATCCAATAACTGGCTACGCCGGTTAATGTGACTCAATGTGTAATGCAGGTAGGTGGCAATTGGAAACGCACGACGGACGCCGACAAGATACGTTGTGTTTGCCGAGGTGAGCAATTTAATCGCCCGCTGCAGAATTTCTTCGTTCGCGCCGTGCAGCATTCCTTCCAGGGAATGTAAATTAGCTTTACCAAACTCTGTCAGCAATTGCAGCGCACTTGGTCTACCTGCGCCGTCCTGCTCGCTCATACGCGAACGGATGCGCTGATTATAGTCAGACGACTCCTCCATGAGACGAGTCTTGTAAAGCTTTTGCAGATCAGAAAAACCTGCAAAACCGAAGTTATTGGCAAAACGGACTAATGTTGAAGCGTGGACACCTGCCGCTCCGGCAATTACTGAGAGCGTATCCAGAGCGATGCTGGTTGGGTTGTCCATCACGTAGTGTGACACCTGCTTCAGGCGCTTACTGAGATGTGGATGTTCGCTGGCGATACGGGTCTTAAGTACCTCCAGATCCTGTGGTATGTCAATGCTCATCAGTCTCGCTCCGGAACGGTCATGGACGAAAAACATTTATTTTAATCCGAATAGAATAATTTTTCTATTTCATGAAACTTTGGGTAGAATGCTGGAAATAGCACTCGAAAATTATGCCCATCAAAAAGTACATTCTGTCGCAGGATCCCAATCGGCAAACAGGGGAAGTGCAATGACAACAGTGCGCCTTACTGTAGCCCAGGCAATTATTCGATTCCTGTGCGCCCAACAGACTGAGCGGGATGGTGGGCAGGTGCCGTTGTTCGCCGGCGCCTGGGCTATATTCGGCCATGGCAATGTCGCTGCTCTGGGTGAGGCCTTACACCAACACCGCGATAAACTCCAGACCTATCGGGCACATTGTGAACAGGCCATGGCGCACGCCGCGGTAGCCTATGCCAAACAAACTCGTAGGCGGCGAATGATGCTATGCACCAGTTCAATCGGACCAGGCGCCACAAACATGGTGACTGCCGCCGCTGTTGCCCATGTGAATCGGCTTCCGGTGCTGTTTTTACCCGGCGACAGCTTTGCCGGCCGGGCGCCCGACCCGGTGTTGCAGCAGGTAGAGCACGCCCACGATCCGAATATCACGGCAAATGATTGTTTTCGGCCCGTTTCGAGCTACTTCGACCGCATTGTAATACCGGAACAGCTTTTATCGACTCTGCCGCGAGCGATTGACGTTCTGACCAATCCCGAGACGACAGGCCCGGTGACAATTGCGCTGCCACAGGATGTTCAGGCACAAGCTTTCGAGTATCCGGAAACGTTTTTTCACGTCCGCTTGCACAGGTTGCATCGACCTGGTGCCGATCCGGATCAAATTGCCCGGGTAGCCGGCGTAATCCAGGGTTCGCAGCGACCCGTGCTTGTAGCTGGAGGCGGCGTACACTATTCACACGCCATCGAGCAATTTCGTGATTTTATCAGTCGACGAAAAATTCCGGTCGTCGAGACCTCGGCCGGTAAAGGCGCCCTGGCCTGCAATGATCCCATGAACGCGGGGGTCGTAGGCGTCGTTGGTACCAGTGCCGCAAACGAGATGGTATATGAGGCTGATCTGATAATTGTAATCGGTTCACGACTTTCTGATTTCACCACCGGCTCACGGACCGGCGTCAGCAGTGGAGCCGTACCTCAAATAAACATCAACATCAGCAGCTTTGATGCGGGCAAACACGATGCGATAGCCTTGCGCTCCGATGCCGGCCGTGCCCTGGCTGAACTTGATGAACAACTGGGCAATTGGACCGGTGACACGGAGTGGCTGGAAAGGATCGAGGCAGTGAAGTCGAGCTGGGACGACAACACCCGCTCTATCGATCAGACATCACCGGGTTCACTACCGTCAGATGCGCAGGTCACATCTGTTATTAACCGGGCTGTTGACCCCAAAAAGGATGTGTTGGTGGTTGCGGCCGGCAGCATGCCCGGCGAGGCTGCGAAGTTATGGCGTACCGAATATTCGCGTGGCTATCATTCGGAATACGGTTACTCGTGCATGGGCTATGAAATCGCAGGAGGTATCGGTGTCAAGATGGCGGATCCCGGCGCTGAAGTATTCGTTGTTGTAGGGGACGGCAGTTATCTGATGCTGAATTCTGAAATAGCGACATCTGTCATGCTCGGTCAGAAATTAATTATAATCGTGCTCGACAATCGCGGCTTCGGCTGTATCAACCGACTCCAAACGCAATGCGGCAGCGCAAATTTCAATAATCTATTCGACGATTGTACGACGGTGGATCAGGGAGCCCCAGTGATCGACTTTGCGGCCCATGCCCGCTCGCTCGGGGCAACAGCCGAACATGTAAATGATCTCGATGAGCTGGCTGCGGCGCTGGAGCGTGCCAAAGCCTGCACCGGAACCTGTGTAATCAGCATCGACACAAACCCTGACGATACGACTGCCGGAGGGAGCTGGTGGGAAGTGGGAGTGCCCGAAACCTCAGACCACAAATCTGTTGAAGAGGCCTATCGAGAGTGGTGGCGGCCCGGCAAGAGACAACAGCGACGGGAAAAACGGAGCGGGTAATGTGGAAACTGTCCGGAACAGGCTCCCGTGAACTGGATATCATCTGTCTGGGACGAGGCGGCGTCGATATTTGTGCGGAACAATGGAACAAACCCTTTTCCGAAGTGCATAGTTTTACCAAGCAGATCGGTGGCTCTTCCGCAAACATTGCCGTCGGTTGCGCAAGGCTCGGAATGCGTGTCGGCTTCATATCCCGCCTCTCCGCCGACCCCGTTGGTGTATATGTCCGTGACTTCCTTACCAGCGAGGGAATCGACACGCGCTACACTGTATTCGATGACACCGGAACACGAACCAGTCTGGCTATTGCCGAAATCAAGCCGTACGACTGTCTTGTGCTGATATACCGCAATAATGCCGCGGATCTCGCGCTTTCCGCTGGAGACGTTGATGAAGCTTATGTCGCCTCCTCGCGACTGCTGTTGCTTACCGGAACGGCATTGTCTGTGAGTCCCTCACGGGATGCGACAATGCGCGCGATTGAGTACGCGCGACAAAATGATACCTGTGTAGTTCTCGATCTCGACTACCGGCCGTATTCCTGGAAATCACCTGAAGAAACGGCGCGGGTACTCGGCGCGGCAGCGGCCAGGTGCGATGTAATTGTCGGCAATAGGGAGGAATTCAACGTGCTGGAAGGTCGAGCATTGAACGATGATGGTGATGATGCGCTGACAGCGAATAAATTTCACAACGAGTTCTGTGACCTCATCATCGTTAAACACGGGGAGCAAGGCGCCAATAGTTTTCCACGCGATGAGGCGCCAATGTCCACGGGAATATTTCCAGTAGAAGCGATCAAACCGTTCGGTGCGGGAGATGGCTTTGCCAGCGCACTGTGCAGCGCTTTGCTTGAAGGACGTATGCTGGGAGACTGTGTAATGCGCGCCAGTGCATCCGCTGCCATTGTAGTTTCACAAATTGGTTGTGCAGAGGCAATGCCGTTTCCCGATGAACTGGATGCCTTCATTGCCGCATCAGATTTCGAACTGCAGAAGGGGAAGCACCATGCCTAAACATATCGAGTATTTTGACAATCAGAATGAACCTGTTGTGGGTTGCGACGACAAGGTGACACCGCTGTGTTATTTTAACACGGTACGCCTTAAAAGGGGTGAAGGCTATGACTATCAACTTCCGGATTACGAATCGGCTGCCGTGCTTGCATCCGGCGCCTGCTCGATAGAAGTCGATGGAGAACTGTTTCCCGATGTCGGCGAACGTGACTCAATCTGGAATGGGCGTCCGAGTGCGGTCTACGTGCCGGTCGATGCGCACGCTCGCATACGATGCATGACAAATACTGCCGAGATCTTTATCGCCGGAGGACGCTTCGACGAAAAACTTTCGCCATTCATAGTGCGGCCCGAAGACACGGAAAAAGTACAATACGGAAGTGACGACACCAAGACACATCGCAAGATACTCCACATTCTCGGGCAGAAAAATGCAGACCGGCGTGGACGATTGCTGGTCAGCGAACTGTTTACGGTCGGCGCAGGCGGCTGGTCGGGGTTCCCGCCGCACAAGCATGACGAAGAACGTCCGCCGCTGGAAACAAAATACGAAGAGGTCTACCAGTTTCGTTTCAATCCCAAGCACGGCTTTGGCGCACAGTTTGCCTACGAGTCCGAGGACGATACAGGTCCTGTGTATCACATCAGGAACGGCAGCACTGTGTTGCTGGATCGCGGTTATCATCCCTGTGTCGCAGCGCCCGGGTATGAAATGTACTACTTCACGATAATTGTCGGCGAACAATCGAAATCCCTGCGCCAATATTTTCAACCCCGGCATGAGTACCAGGTTCATACGATTCCCGGGATCAAAGATATGATTGCAAAATTCGAGTAGCCGATACCCATGCGTGCAAATCTCAACGATTTACTTCCGCGGGCTGCCGCGTCCGACTACGCCGTTCCCTGCTTCAATGTATTCGGCTACGAAGACGCCCGCGCCGTGACCAACGTCGCTGAAAAGCTTGGATTGCCGGTGATCCTCGCTGCAAACAAAAATTTTGTTGAGTACATGCACGTATCCCTGATCGGCGCGCTCCTCAACAAAATCGCGGAGACCGCCTCAGTTCCTGTGTGCGTACACCTGGATCATTGTATGGACGAACAAATCATTCGTCAGGCGATCGACTCTGGATTTGCATCGGTGATGTTCGATGGTTCTCAGTTGCCGCTTGCGGAAAACATTGCCCATACAAGGAAAGTTGTCGAACTGGCGCATGCGAATGGCATCAGTATCGAGGGGGAGATCGGGTCCGTCTCATATCACACGGGCAACAGCCACATTCGTCATGAACTGACTGATCCGGAGGAGGCGCTGATATTCTCCCGTGACAGTGGTGTAGATGCCGTTGCGGTGTCAATCGGCAACGTGCACAGACTGGAAAAACCAGGCTGTGATATTTATTTCGACCGTCTCGAGGCAATCGCACAGGTCGTGAAACAACCCCTCGTGCTCCATGGTGTGACGGGTGTCAGAGACGACGATTTGCGTAAGCTGGCACTCACCAGAATCGCAAAATGCAACGTTGGTACCTCTTTGCGTATGACATTCGGTGAAAGCCTGCGCCGGCTTATGCAGGAGTATCCCAATGAATTCGATCGCCTTTTTTTCTTTAACCGTATCATGCCGGACCTGGAATCCTGCGTGGACTCAATTATGAGACTATTGGCTCCGTCAGACTACCGCTACCAGACCTCAGGAAACGACAATGAACGAACTCAAAAAATCGCTGGGATTTGAGCGGCACAGCTGTGTGAGGATAACCGGTTTATCTTCATTGCTCCTGGTCACAGCTGTTTTTCTGCTTGCCTCCACCCGGGTCTACCCGCAAGCCGATGATGAAAACTGCCGGCAACTGTCAGGAGAAAATATCCGTGGCATAGCGGTCACTGGTACTGAATGGCTGCGAATTGATGCAAATGGATCGCACGAGGTGTGTAGAGTGACCGGTCATCGGCCGCCCTTTCTGGATATTGAAGTCGTGCTGCCAGCCAAGTGGTCGGGTCGCTACCTGCAGCAAGGTGGCAGCGGCATAGATGGCAGGATATCATCAGCCATCGGCCGCAACGGAGCTGACAAAGCGATTACATTACACCCCGTTGTGACTGACTACGATGCAGTCTATGCCGCTTCAAATGGTGGTCATCGCATGGACACACCGGGTCAGGCAGGACCGGAGGTGTGGCTAGGTGACGGAACCGAGGCAAAGGCGTCATTCAGGGATTTTTCTTATTTGGCTCTTCAGGAAACGCTCGATTTCGCCCATGGTTTGACAACAAAATTGTATGGCCGATTACCGGACTATGGATATTTCAACGGCAGTTCAAACGGCGGGCGCCATGCTTACATCGTTGCGGAACGCTGGCCCCAACATTTTGATGGAATCATTGCCGGTAAGGAGACCATGAATATTTCGGGCACCGCTATTGCCTGGGCCAGGATCGGCAGCATTGCGGGAACCGCTGCCGTACCATCTGATAAACAATACAAATACGCCTATCAGGCAGCGTTGTCTCACTGTGATGGTAACGACGGCACACTGGACGGAATCATGATGAATCCTTACGAGTGTGATTTTTCTCCACAGTCACTGGCCTGCGAAACAACCCCATCGGAACAGTGCCTCTCAACTGCACAGGTTGACACGCTGGAAATGCTTCTGTCAGACATTGTCGATGCCGATGGCAATGTTATTTCATCTGCTTTTCCCTGGACTGATTTCAGCGAGTTCGCCCAATACTTCCCCGCCTACGCCGGCATCAGTGGACTGATTGCAACCGGTGATGCAGCGTGGTTGACACCCGAAAGGCTGGCAGCCTTCGACGCCAATCGGGACCAGTACATGATCATCGCCGGAATGCGAAGGGCCGGCGCCGGACACGACATGATTGCCATCGCTCAATATGTTGCCTCAGGAAAGAAACTGATCAGCTGGCATGGCGGCATCGACAACCTGCACCCGGCAAAAGATCATGAGCGTATGTTCACACAGATGCTGGAAACGGCGGCAGCAATTGCAAAGGGAAGTAATATCAATGTCGCAGATAACGCAACCTTCTTCATCATACCCGGCGCCAAACACAGTGACGGCTCCTACCCTGCTGTTGACTGGATCTCCGCGCTCATCGAGTGGGTGGAAAAAGGTATCGCCCCACAGAACCTGATCCATAAGCGTGCCGACGGGAGTCACATCCAGGTACTTCGAAAGTAGTGTTCTCAACCATAAGTTCCTTCGTAGTTTTCACCGCCGTTGTCGCGTTTGTCGCCTATTGGATGACGCGCAAAGATCATATGAGGTCTTCCGAAGATTATTTTCTCGGTGGCCGCCGGTTGACTGCATGGTGGATCGCCGGTTCGCTCATGCTGACAAATCTATCGACCGAGCATCTTATCGGTTTAAACGGTGATGCGTTCCGCCACACAATTGCGATTATGGCCTGGGAGACCACCGCCGCGCTGGCAATGGTTGTGGCTGCACTTTACTTTCTGCCCCGTTACCTTAAACACGGCTTGACCACTATTCCGCAATACCTGGCGGATCGTTATGATTCGCACACGCGCATTATCGCAACCATGTTGTTCCTGTTTTCCTATGTTGTCGCGATTCTGCCGGCTGTGTTGTTGTTTGGAGCAACAGGAATAGAGAGCCTGTTCAATGTTTCAGAAGCTTTTGGCATAAGTAAGATACATGCAAACTGGCTGATTGTATGGAGCGTCGGAACTCTCGGTTCCTTGTATGCTATTCTGGGTGGCCTCAGGGCCGTGGCAATATCAGACACGATAAATGGCATTGGCTTCCTGATTGCCGGTTTGTTGATACCGGTGCTGGCCCTGCAAATGATTGGTGACGGCAACCCCTGGACCGGGCTGGTCGAAGTGTATGCGGATGAACGCCCCAAGTTCGACATCACGGGTGACGAACCCGGTTCTTTCCTGCCGTTCGGCGTTTTGTTTACCGGCCTGATTGTGAACCAGATCTTTTTCTGGTGTACGAATCAATCGATCATGCAACGCACACTCGGCGCAAAGTCCTTGTCTGAGGGGCAAAAGGGAATCTTTATCGCAGCAGGTTTCAAATTGCTCGGTCCTTTCATCATCGTTTTGCCCGGCATCATTGCTTATCACATGTTCAAGGATTCTCTGGCGCCGGAAGACTATTTGCTGGCATACCCGACGCTGGTGACCACAGTATTGCCGCCGGTCCTGGTTGGTTTTTTTGCGGCCGTTATGGTCGGCGCCGTGCTGAGTACATTTAACAGTGTACTTAACAGTTCTGCCGCTCTTTTCAGTGAGGGTGTCTATCGAACACTAATTAACAAGGAGGCAAGCGGAAGACAGGTGGTCTTATCTGGACGTTTGTGCAGCATCGTTCTGGCTGTCGCAGCCATGATCGCCGCTCCCTTGATCGACACTAGC
>LXNI01002925.1_pt1 | contig 10724 bp, 12 predicted proteins | sample 809091 | NCBI WGS metagenome assembly LXNI01 (sample SAMN04870527, study PRJNA318959) | sponge metagenome | biome: 01000161; feature: marine sponge reef; material: water | host: Sarcotragus foetidus | place: Greece: Milos, Mediterranean Sea | collected 2013-05-29 | depth 5-7 m | reverse complement strand
AGTGCGCGAACGGCCTCTTCACCCCACCCGCCGCCAGTTCACGCCCGAGGCGTCGCAGACACAAGCCCGCGTTACTCCCGCGACCGAGCCGGAGCGCCACGCCGGTGGAGGCTTAACAACAGCCTAACCAGAGTCGTCCCTTCTATGGGTTCTTGCAGGTGTTCCGGAACGCGGGCACCGGAGCGGCAAGGACACCCAGAATTCGGGATTGGCACGCAACGGACGGACACCGACCGCGTCGACGACCGTCATCGACGATGTCGAGGGACTGACCAACGTCAGCGTCAACTGCGGGATGGCACCGATAAATTCAACGGGCGCTTGGGAGCGATGCGAGACTGGCAGGAGAGAACAATCGGAAAAGCACGAGGGAGGCAAGGTCCGCCCATCCGTACCCGAGGGTGCACGCCTTGAAGCGCCTGCCACCGCTTGGAAGCCTTCCGTATTTCGAGGCGGCTGGCCGGCAAGGCAGCTTCAAGAAGGCGGCGGAAGAACTCTGCCGCACGCCAACCGCTGTGGCCGCACGAATTAAGGCATTGGAAAACGCGCTCGGATTTCTCCTTTTTGAGCGCCACGCCAGCGGGGTCCAACTCACCCCTCGGGGAGAGGCGTATCTAGCGGATGTCCAACGGATTCTCAGCGAAGTCGAGACCGTGACAGAGCGCCATCGCGGCAGCGAGAGCGCAGGGGCGCTGAAAATTCTCGTGGCTGAAATCCTGGCCGAGAAATGGTTGATGCCGAAGCTTGCGCAATTCAGGAACGCCTACCCCGGGATCAGAATCAAGTTCGAGACCGACCACGGCGTAGTCGATCCGAGCCGGCAGCAATTCGACGTTTGGGTCTCGTTCATGAGCGAGGTCAATGGGGGCCTCCATGTAGAGACGCTGTTCGAAGAGAGGCTGGTTCCAGTCTGCAGTCCGCAGTTTCTGGCAGAGCGGGGACGGCCCGACACGCCCGCGGACCTCCTTGCTCTCCCTCTCCTGTACGACCTTGCATTGGCGGAATACTGGTCGCTCTGGTTCGCGAGCCACGATGCGCCGGAACCGGACTTGTCACAGGCATCGGGGTTTCGCCAGTACAGCACAGTGATCCAGGCAGCGGTGAGCGGCATGGGCGTCGCTCTCGGCTACTCGAGGATGATCACACCCGAGCTCGAACAGGGGAGGCTTGTCATGTTTCTCGACTCGCCTGTCGCGGCACCCGACCGTTATGTGCTCGTCACGCCGCCGGGCTCAGAGAATCGCAGCGATATACAAGCCTTCCGTTCCTGGATCCTGGAGCAGGCCGAAAGCCCGCGTAAGCGCGACAATTCGGCGGCGCTTGCTTGTCCCGGTGCCTAAGGATTTGTCGGCAACCCTTCCCATATGTCGCGGCAGCGCAGACCGTCGGAAACGGTTCCACGGCTGCACGGGCGACCAGCAGCGCGTCGCCCGACGATCGTTAGAGCAAGGTCCAGATAGCCAGCGACGTTGCGGGCTGCTGGCTCGGGCGACGCCACCGCGGGCGGCGAAGACGCACCTGGCGGGCCGGATGAGCAGCGACTTCTCCATCGCCTTTCGGTTTGCGGCACTAGTTCTTATGAGCTGGACGTTGTTGTTGGCGTCTGCGCCGGCGTCCGGCGACGAGGAGCCTCGTGTCGTATCGTTGCACCTCGATCTGACGCTTGACGAGGCGATCGGTCTTGCACTGAAAAACAACCGGAGCCTGCTGGACGCGCGGCTAGCGCGCACCGTTGAGGCGTTCTCGCTGGAAGTCGCCGAGGATCGCTACCGGCCGACGGCGAGCATCGGGCCGTCGGTGCGCATGGAGAAGGACGACGATTTCACAGCGGACACGTCGGTCGAGGCAGGTCTGCGGGTTCAAACCGGCGGCCAGTTCACGCTGAGCTGGTCGAAACCGCTGGAGGGGCGTGAGGACTCCTCTGGCACCGTGAACTTGAATTTCTCGCAACCGCTGTTGCGGGGCTTCGGGACAGGCGTCGAGACCGCGTCCCTGCGGTCGGCCCGGCTCGGGGAAGATATCAACGTCCTGGCATTCCGCGAGGCGATTGCCGGCGTGGTCGACTCCACGATCCGGGCTTGGCGCGGCCTCGTGCGGGCGCAACAACAGCTCGAGATCGGCGAGGCCTCCCTGGCGCGAGCGCGGGAGCAGCTGGCGACCAACCGGACGCTGATCGAGGCGGGCCAGATGGCGGCGCGTGAAATATTGCAAAGCGAGGCGGACGTCGCCGAGCGGGAGCTTGGCTTGGTGCAAACGCGGAACAGCGTGACAGCTGCCAATTTCGAGCTTGTCAATATTCTCGGCATCGACAGCGCAACAGTGATCCGCCCGGCGGACCGGCCTGCCGCCCTGCACCCGGTCCTTCCGGTGGAGGAGGCAATCCAAACGGCGCTCAGACACGCTCCCGGCTACGCGCAGGCACTGCTGAGCAAGGAGATCGCCGAGATCGCCTTGGAGGTCGCAGAGAACGACCAGCTCTGGGACCTGGAGCTGGAAGCGGATGTATCGCGGGGCACGGGTGGGGACGCCGAGGGGATCGACTATTCCGCTGGCGTGAGGCTGACCATTCCGCTGTGGGATCGTACACCCGAGCTGGAGCTCGTGAACGCGCGGGCCGGACTCACGCGGGCCGAGCGCGGGCTGGTGGAGCTGCGCCAGACGATGGACATTCAGGTACGACAGGCTGTGAATGACGTCGAGGTCGGGCTCAGAAGAATCGAACTAGCTCGGCAGGCGCTGGCGCTCTCTGAGGAGAAGCTCGAGATCGAACGGACCAAGCTGCAACAGGGACTGTCATCGATCTTTCAGTTGAGCCGCTTCGAAGACGACCTGGTCCAGGCGCAGAACGCCGAGGTGGACGCGCTCTTCGACTACAAGAACGCGCTGACGGTACTCGACCGGATCCTCGGCACGACACTCGAGACCTGGGACATCAGGATCGAGCAGGTTGGCCGATGATGGAGGAGAACGAGGTGTCAACCGCGGCGAGATCATGTGCCGGCGTGGCGGCAAAAAATTGCATCACACGCTTCGACGGTAGCTTGTCCGCGTTGTCTCCACAGGGCTCCGCGCGCGGGGCGACACACCTCGGCGCGGCTGGCGGCGGCCCGTGCGTGGCAGGGGCCTGTACGAGGCGCCCAAGGCACGCAGGCAACTCAAGGACGGGGCGTCGGCTACGTTCCTGGATGTGACCGATGGTCCATTGGCCGACAACGACGAGGAAGTGGCTACCTCAGGGACGTGTACGTCGACATCCGCACGGTTTCGACTTTACCGGGGAGCGACACCCGACAGTCCGGTCGGGGAGATGTTCAGCTTCATTCCCGCGACCGCAGCGGCTCGTGGTTCGGTCTTCACGCGACCGCTCGTCGACATTCGGGATAAGTACTTCAATCCCAAGAGTACTCAAGCTCCGAAGGGCCAAGGAATTTGCCGCGGCTATGACGAGTTGCTCGACTTGTGGAACGGCCTCGTCAAGCAAGTCCGCGCTGCTGGGCTCGCCTTGGCCACGCACGCCGCATTGCCGCCGCGACGGCAAGCGAAATAAGCGGAAGTCATGATGCGTCGTCTCGTTGCCGGGCTGGTCGGAAAGCGGTTAATATGTACGGAGCTGATAGGGTCATAGGATGGTAGAATCAGAGTGAAAAAAAGGCGAAAGAGACATTTCTGAAAATGCAGAAGGACGGGCGGTTGGAAGAGATTGAAGACGTGCCTTAAAAGAGGTTGATGAAATGGCTAGGGCGATCGCTGGGAATTTGATGAAAGAGCCTGTGAAGTTGGACAAGTAGGTAGAGCAATGCCTGAAACCCCTGAGGAACAACTAAATGCACTACAGGGTCACATTAAGCAACTTGAAAATAGGATTGATGTTATGAGTGGCCACATTGAACTACTGAGAGAAGACTTAGACAAGATGTTTTATGGAACTGATGTATATGCATCGGCCCGCAAGGTGTCAGATATGGGTCTCTTAGGTGAACTAGCGGAGATTTCCGCCTTGCTAAGAGAGAGACTCCCGGCACCACCGCAGCAGCGCGCGGGCGCGCCGGCCGATTCACTTAAGCAAAGTGATTAGACAGATTTTACACTGGTAATTCACCAACATTAATGGTAGAGCTAGGAGGATTGGAGCGCATCGTTATCAGTGTGGAAAGATGGGATTCCGACATTCTTCCCACCCCAAGCATTGTTATTTGTACGCGGAAATCTGAGTTGTGTAGTTAGGTGTATAATTCCCCAACATTTGTGTCCGGTCAGGAAATACTCTATCTGAAATTGCGAGTTTCCCGGCGCACCAAAGAGATACAAGACCCAAGCTCCCGCTACTTTCCCCGTAGCGCGGCAATGGGGTCAAGTCGGGCCGCTTGCCAAGCCGGATAGTAGCCGAAAAACAGGCCGACTGCGCTGGCCACTCCGACACCGAGGCCGATGGAGATGAGCGGCACCAGAAAGGTCCAGCTCGTGAACTGACAAATGACGTACGTCGCCCCGATTCCCAGCCCAATCCCAACTACGCCGCCAAGCAACGAGAGGATCAGGGACTCGATCAGGAACTGCCATTGGATGTCCCTTCGACGGGCGCCCAAGGCTCGGCGGATGCCGATCTCCAGACGCCGCTCCGTGACAGAAATCAGCATGACATTCATGACGCCGATACCCCCGACTAGCAGGGATATCCCCCCCACCGCACCCAGCAGGAGAGTGAAGAGCCGCATCTGCTTGTGCATCTGTTCGATCAACGTCTTAGGGCTTTCGACCCTCACGACAAGGTCTCGCGACTTCCGGCGAAAGTAGGTGCTCACCTCCGCCATCGCCGTCAGGTAGTGCGCGTTCGGCTTCGTGCGCGCGACAATCCTCCGGATATCCGAATATCCAAGAACCCGTTGTGCCGTCGAGATGGGGATCAGTACGGCTCGGCCTACGGTAAACTCGCGCGGTCCCCGTAGCCCGCTTCGTAACACTCCCACTACAGTATAGACGACGTCGTCGATCTTGATTGTCTCGCCGACGATGCGCCGGTCGCCGGCGCCACGCATCGTCGCGGCGATCTCGGATCCGATCACGCAATAGTATCGGCGGTGATCAAGATCAGATATGAATCGGCCTTCCTCGACGTCGAGTTTGGCAAGCTCGCCGAAAGCTGCCGTCACCCCGACGATATGCACACGTGCAGTCGTCTTGCCTGAGAATGAGGCCTGTCCGGGAGAGGACATGTAGGGCGCGGATGCATCGATACTGGGAATGGCTGCGACTTCCAATGCATCCGCCAAGTCTATAGTCACCGCGCTGCCGCGCCGTGCGCCTGCTTCTTCGGAAATGTTCTGGATCGTCAGAATGTCCGTGCCCATTCTCCGGAACTGTTTGACCGCTTCACCCTTGACGATCGTTCCAACGGAGATCATGGCGATCACCGAGCCGATGCCGATTGTAATGCCAATGAGCGCGAGCACGCTGCGCTGCTTGGAGCTCAGCAGGCTTCCCACCGCTTCCGTTAGATTTGTCTTTACGAGTGGGACCATTCGCTCACGTTTGCGGACTCGTCGAGCTTCTATTCAGCGCTGGATCGTCCGTCTATAGCGCCTCGCCGGCCTGCGCCTTCTCATGCAATGCACCGTCGACCATGCGCGTGCGCCGCCGGCATTGCCGGGCGACCTCGCGATCATGGGTGATGACAACGATCGTCACCTGCTCCTCAGCGTTCAGATCGACGAACAGACGCATGATATCCCGGCCGGTATCGGCATCCAGGGCGCCGGTGGGTTCATCGGCCAGCACGATCTCTGGTTCCCCGGCCAGGGCGCGGGCAATGGCCACCCGTTGTTGCTGGCCACCGGAAAGCTCCCTTGGCCGATTGCCCGCGTGGTCCTTCATTCCCACCTTCTCCAGCATTTCGAGAGCACGGCGCCTGATGACAGGTGCGCTCAGGCCGCGATACACCAAGGGGAGCGCGGCATTCTCCCAGGCCGTCAATCGTGGCAGCAGGAAAAACGACTGGAATACGAAACCGATGCTGGCGTTTCGGATGGCTGACAATTCGTCGTCGCTCATCGCGCGAATCTCGCGCCCGTTGAGGAAATAGGACCCGCCGGTAGGCCGGTCCAAGAGGCCGATGATGTTCATCAAGGTAGACTTGCCGCACCCCGAAGGTCCCATGATCGACAGCAAATCGCCCCGGTTCACGTCGAGCCAAACTCCCTGGAGGATGTCTGTCGTGATCGGCCCCGTGACATAGCTTTTGTGAATATCGGTCAGCCGGAACATGGGCGGCTGCGCGCGTCCTTCACCTTCTTCGTACATCACGAATTCACTGCGCCGGGATCACGACCTCATCGCCGGCCTTGATCCCAGCCACGATCTCCACCGAGTCTATATTCGTCATCCCTGTCACCACATCCGCATAGCGGACCGTGTCGAGCGTCCTGTCCTTGACTCGCAACCGGGGTTGATCGCCCACAAACTCCACCGCGTCGATGGGAACGAGCAATGCGTCGGTCGTGTCGTAGACCACGACCTCCAGCGTGGCGGACATGCCGAGACGCAGCTGTCGGCGCTGCTCCGCGTTCAGCTTCTTGACGGCAGCCGTGACCTCGAAGAAGGGCAACCTGTGCCGTTCATCGCGCTGGCTTGCCTGCGAAGAAACCCGAACGATCTCGCCCTGCAACTCGATGCCGGGAAATGCATCGCCGACGATCGTGGCGGGGTGCCCGGGCCGAATGGTCGCCACGTCCACCTCATCCACCATGCCGACGACGGTAAAGCCGTCGAGGTCGCCAATCGACACCAGGTATTCCCCCTGCTTCACGGATGCACCTTTCGCCAGATGTTGGCCCCGTCCGCTCCCCTGTGTCCCGCTGTCGCTGCGTTCGGGATGCATGATCACTCCGGCCACCGGCGCATGCACCGTGGCGTTGCGCATGACGTCTTCAAGCTTTTGCAGGCGAGTGCGTGCATTCTTCAGTTCCAGACGCGCCACTTGAATTTCTGCATCGCCCTTGGCCAAGACGACCTGCAAGTCTTCAACCGCCGCTTGCAGATCGAGGAGTTGATTGTCGTATTCGCGCTCCGCGGCCTCATGCTCTGAGGCCGGGATAAGGCCCTCTTCAAGCAGAAAGGCAGTCTGCGAAAGCTTGTTTTTGCGCGCTTCCAGATCGATCCTGCCTCTGCTCACAACCCGCCGGGCGCGAGATACCTCGACGTGATTGGACCAATCCTCAAGCTCGTCCAAGCGGTCGCGCGCCTTGATATGGGCGACCTGCGCATCGCGATATTCGATCTGGATATCGGTGACATCCAGATCCACCAGCCGCTGGCCCTCTGCAACCTGTTCGCCGTACTCAAAATGCACTGTCGCCACCGTTCCCTCCATCGGGCTGGTCACTTCGATCTCCCGTCTCGGCGCCAGCTGACCGGCGACGGTTATGGTGGAGGAGAATGGTCCTGGCTCGATCACCAGCGTGGCGAAAGTGCCCTGAACGGCCTGAGCAGCGCCAGAGCCGGCTGCCACGCCGGCCCTCTCCGGGCCGTAATTCCACATGTATAGGCCCACGCCCAAGAACAGGACCAGCACGACCACGGACGCCGCCAGTCTCAGCAAATTCCTCCTTCTGGAGGTCGTACTCAGCTCCCGATTTCTCTCCTCGAGGGACACATAGGCATCCCGCAGTTCGGCATGCTTCGCTTGCAACTCCTTCGCAAGGTGAAGTTCCTTCTCGCGCAGCTCTCTGATCTCGGAAATATCATTGAAGACGACGACGACGCCGATTCTGACGGTCTCGCCGGTCCGCTCTTCCTTCAGGTACGACGTTGCTACGGACAGGGAGCGCGTTTTTCCGAAAAAGGTTGCCTCGACCACGCGCTGGTGGCCGACCAATGTGTCATAAACGGCATCGAAGATAACGTCGGTGAAATTATCGGCGCCTTCCATTTCCGAAAAGACTTCAACCAATGTCCGCCCCACCACCGCCTCGCCCGCCAAACCGACGATCTCCGAAGCGGCCGCGTTGAAGGTGGTGACGACACCATCGGAGTCGAGTGAGATGACACCGCTCTGGATATTGTCCAGGACATTCTTGAAGATCAGATTGGTGGCGTCGGACCAGGTGGGACTAATGCGAAATCCCAGATCTGCAGACTGATCGTCGCTCATGGAACTTCAGCGTGGTTCCCGCTATCGATATCGATGCCCCGATTTTCCAGCGTAATGCTTGGCGCTCGATCCTGCTGTGTGAAATCATCGAGACAGCCGATTGTCGATTCCAACTCACTACACTGCGCCGTTAGCGAATAGTGGACCTTCATAGCAACATGCAACCACGTCGGCGCTTCCCAAGACATCGGAACTCAAATTAGCTACCGTAGCTGGCCTGCATCAATTCAGCGTTCTGCTGTGATCACTATTCAGCCGATGTCATTTGCACTCACCTCCACCATCCGCGAGTGGGACGAATGACCGGCTGCACGCCGGTCATTCGTCCGCAATAGCGATCGGCAAGAATCATGGGAGCGAGGCGCGACCGAGGCTGCGACAATGCGTTGGCACCTTGGCCGCTCTCAAAAAACCTTCCTCTACTAGCAGCTTGTGGCGAGACTGCCAGAGCAATTCTGCAAGTCATCGACGTTGTCGATGTCCGTTGTAATTGAGGTGTTGTGCCACGATCCGCCGGATGAGCACAGACCCGTGAGCGTACAGTTATCCCCGCTTGCCGTGGCTGCTGACAGCTCGCACGTGCTTGATGCATCACTCTCGCTAAATTCTGTAATGCATTCTGACTGCGTCGCGGCTTGGGCTTCGGCGAGAACGCCAGCAAGACTCAACGCGGCGGCCAACGTCAGCGCGGCAACAGACATGACGCAGGTGCGTCGAACGGCATTGGTGGGGCTTGTCAGGGTAAACATGGAACCATTTCTCCTCGCCTTGTTGGTGCCAACCAGTACTGGATACGCCGATACTGGAGCCAAGGCAGTTCCAGCATATCTGGTAGGCGTTCATCGGCAGCCAGAAGACCATCGCAACAATGTCGCGGCATATGAGGTTTCGACGCCATTGTCGTCAAATGCCTCAATCCGATGCTCCTCTTGACTCAATTGCCGATATGGATGGGTCAGTCTATCGGTGCCGGCATGTCCCTCAACCAAGAAATATTTGTCCATGAACTAGTAAAACAGACTCTTTCGTTGAGTCAGTACCGTGGAGTGAAATGTCCGACAGGCTGCTAGCAGTCTGTCGGACTTTGGGGGGATGTTTGGTTAGAATTCGTCTATGAGCAAGTTTGTGGACTGCGGGCGGGACCAAGCGATTTTGCTTCCGCCCGATCTTCAGGACTGGATGCCGGAGGATGATCTGGCGCACTTCGTGATCGAGGCGGTCGAGCGCGTCGACATGGGCGCCTTCAAGGTGAACCTTCGCGGCACCGGCTCGGCGCAGTATCACCCCGTCACTCCTCGGGCAGGCCGCGCGGCGCGAGATCGCGCCAGCCGCCCGCGGCGAGCGCCTGCTCCTTCCTGAACCAGCGCCGCACCTGGGAGCGCATCCAGCTGTCGGAGGCCCACACGGCGGCCACCTCCTCCTTCCAGATGTCCTCGGCGATCCCGCGCGGCGTCTTGCCCGCCCTCAGCCCCTCCATCACCGTCATCAGCCTTTCCATCTCGCTTGCTCCGCCCACCGACCCCGCCCGTTCCGAGGGGCCGGACGAGACCCACCACGCTCCAGAAGTCGATCATGCGCCGCATCGACTGCGGTATCCTGAGGCCGAAGGGGTGCTTGATGAATATCCTGCCGTCTTCGGGGAACCGCGGGGCGCCCCGGAGCCGGACCTGCACCGCCGCGCCGGCGTGTTCGATCTTGAGCACCAGGTCGCCGCCAAGCAGGCGGAGCCCCTCGACCGAACCTTCGTCCCCGACCGTGGTAACGTCTAGCGTTGCGGAGCCATAGGCGAAAGCCGCTCTCGTTCGTTACTTGCATGCCAAGCGTCCATGTCTTCGACGATGGAGAGCGTAGGGAACTGGTCAGGCGAGCGTCAATCGACCCCGGAGACAGCAACGGCGCCGTCGACAAACGGCTCGCCTCACCGGACTCCCGGCGGTCGCTGGGTCAACCCGGTCGCCCACAATTCCGCCGAGACCGACACCCTCACACCAGCGTCTAGCGGACGATCTCAAGTTCATAGTGAGAAGTCTTTTCATCGGCACATTGGCTGGGACCGCCATGGTCATGCTACAGCCACCCCCGCTCCCGAAACCCGGTCAGATCGACGCCTTGCGGCGCGTACCACCCGTTCGCGCCGTAGCGAGCGCCCAGGCTGAACGCCACCTCCTTGTTGCCGTAGGGAATGCGGAGCGGCGTTCCCGCGCCGCCACCATCCGGCCTGGCCGCTCGCCGGGGTTTCGCCGATTTCGGCCCCGACCTCTTTCGCGTCTGGCCGCCGTTACTCGATTTGCGCGCCTTCGCCTCGCGGGTTGGCGTACACGAGTCCGGTCCCCGATCCCCTTGTGGAGCGTGCTCGTCAAGAAACCCCCTGCACACCGCCGCAGACTTCGTATAGCCCGCCGGAGGCTTGATCCCCTTTCTCTTCGCGATCGAGGCGGCGAACTTCCTCATCGCGGACGTGTGAGCGGGCGCAGGCTTTCAGCGGGGATCGGGGTTTGATCCGTTCGCTTTAGCCGATGTTTTGGGTTGGGTGCCCCCCGTCGAACTTGCAAGAAGTTCGGCGGGGGGCTTTGTCTCG
>LXNI01002924.1_pt1 | contig 10731 bp, 10 predicted proteins | sample 809091 | NCBI WGS metagenome assembly LXNI01 (sample SAMN04870527, study PRJNA318959) | sponge metagenome | biome: 01000161; feature: marine sponge reef; material: water | host: Sarcotragus foetidus | place: Greece: Milos, Mediterranean Sea | collected 2013-05-29 | depth 5-7 m | reverse complement strand
GGCTGCGGCCGCGCGCTGGAGCGCGAGTTTATGCAACTCGACCACATCCAGCCGAAAGCCGAAGGCGGCGCGAACCACATCCTCAACCGCATCCTGCTCTGCGGCCCCTGCAACCGCCGCAAGCGCAACTACCTGACGTTGGCGGGCCTGCGCCGCGAGAACAAAAAAAGGGGGGTTGGCTGGATGCAAGAGGAGAGCAGGGCCTTGTTGGCGCAGGATCTTGCCCGCGAAAAAGCGGAGTGGATACGTGACAATTTCCACAGCGAAGAATGCCAGAAACTATTAAGGGACTGATAGTTTGACTGACTCCAACAGGGTACGATAATTTGTGCGTGTATAGTGTTTATGAGCCGCGCAGTTTGCACCCGGATAGCGCAGCGCGGCGCTAGGAGAACGACAGTGAGCACCGAAGACCGCCTGCATCTTCTTGAAAGCGCGATGACCAGCATCATTTCCGACGTGTCAGGGATCAAGGTCGAACTGCGCTGGATTCGTTACATCATGCTGGCCATCCTGGGCGTCCTGTTGGAGAACTCGTTTTGGCCGGGTTAAACTGGCGGGCGCAACAGAAGGCAGATGAAGAAAACAACTCCAAATTGCCTGACTGCCTATGAGTGTATGGCATGTCCTAAAGCGAATGTCTTGATCCACATGGATTGTAATTTCCCTGCGAGTATGTGAGTGTTTTAGGAGAGATCATGCCCATGTATCAGTATCTGATCGCATTTGTGGATGCGATACCCAAAGAAGTCTGGCAAGAGGCGATACAGGAAAATGACATCCTCACGGATGATGGAGTGTACGAGTTATCGAACCAAATACTTATCGTCAACACAACAAATGATGACCCCCAAGTTGTAGGTAATGCCCTTGGGTTGTCGGAGGAGGGGACCCCTTCACGATTGGGGGTTGTTTTTCGCCTTAACGGATCTTATGCCGGGTATCACTACAAAGGTTTGTGGGAGTGGTTGGCAAAATCAAGGGAGTCAAAATGAGCGATCCAAACGGCTCTCCCAGCGCAGAAGTGTACCGAACAACCGAGCGAGTTGATCGGATTCATGAAAGAGTGGCCAACATTGAAGGCCGGCTGGATTATCTCGCAACGAAGACTGACGTTGCTAATGCCAAGGTTGCAATGATTCTTTCCGCCATAAGTATCGTCTGTACACTTGCTCTCGTGTTTTCGCGTTTTTTGCCAGTGCCAGCGAGTTAAAGCAGATCCAAGACGCATTTGTGATTCCCCATTTGCCCGACGTTGCACAAGGTCGGGTTAGCGCCTACTTGTCGCGCGTCAGCGCGAAGCCGCTCATAAACTGTTTCTGCAGGGCGATGAAGACGATCAGCGGCGGCAGGCTCACCAGCACCGCGCCCAGCATCAGCGGGCCGAAGCTGTCGCCGGTCTCGGTGCCGCTGCGCATGGTACGCAAACCGACCTGCACCGGTCTCAGCGTCGGCTCCTGCACCACCATTAGCGGCCACAGGTACTGGTTCCAGGCGTAGAGAAACTGGATTACGAAGAGCGCGGCAATGGCGTTCCAGCTGATGGGAATCAGCACGCGCCAGAGGAACTGCAGCGGGTTGGCGCCGTCAATCTGCGCCGCCTCGCTCAACTCGGCCGGAATGCTGGAAAAGTGCTGACGAAAGAGGAAGGTGCCCGTCGCGCTGGCGATGAAGGGCACAACCATCGCATCATAGCCGCCCCACTGCAAGCGGATACCCACCAGGCGGAAGAGGGCGATGGCCATCACCTCGGTCGGCATCATCAGCGTGATCAGCACGAAGCCAAAGACAAGCCACTTGCCGGGAAAGCGGAAGAAAACAAAGGCCATGCCCGCCAGCAGCGCCAGCGCGGCCTTGCCCGTCGTCATGACCAGCGCCACGATGACCGAATTGACCATGTATCGCGGCAACTGGCGCTCGTAGATCACCAGGTCCCAGTTGCGCGCGAGGTAGGTGCTGGGCGTCAGTTGATAGTTGAAGATCTGGGTGTTGGATTGCGTGGCGACGACCGCGGCGTAGTAGACCGGGAAGCCCGTGATCAGGATGGCCACGATCAGGATGACGTGCGCGTACCAGCGTTTGGGCAGTCGCTGGCGCCAGGGGCGCCGGCCGGCTGTCGTCGCCAGTGAAATGCCTGCTTCTTCGCGCTTCACGTCCATCGTCAACTCCCGTACATCACGCGGCCGCGGCTGAAGCGGAACTGCACGATGGTCACGCCGATTACAATGCCGAAGAGCAAGAGCGAACGGGCCGCCGCGCTGCCCAGGTTACGTGCCACCACGCCGACCTCGAAGACCTCGTACATCATGGTCGTGGTGGATTCGACCGGGCCGCCGGCGGTGAGAAAATCAATAAGGCCATAGGTATCGAAAAAGGCATAGGTCGTGGTGGTCACCACGAGGAAGAAAGTGATGGGCGCGAGCAGCGGGAAAGTGATGCTGAAGAAGCGCTGCCACGCGTTGGCGCCGTCGATCGCGGCCGCTTCCAGCAGGTCATCGGGCACATTCTGCAGGCCGGCGATGTAGAACAGGATGCAGAATCCCAGGATGTTCCAGATTGAAGCGACGATGACCGTCCATGGCGCGATGGAGGGATCCAGCAACCAGGAGACCTCGAAGCCGAAGAGGGTATCAAGGATGTGATTGAGCACGCCGGCGGTGTTGTGGAAGAGCAACTGGAAGATGATGCCGGCGATGACGGGCGAGAGCGCGTAGGGCCAGACCAGCAGCGCGCGGTAGATGCGCCCGCCGGTGATGGGACGGTAGGCCATCTGTGCGATCAGCAGCGAAAAGGCCAGCGAGAAGACCACGATAAAGGCCGCCAGGAAAAAGCTCACCAGCAGGGTCCTGCCATAGTCGGGATCGCTGAGCAACTGGTTGAAGTTGCGCATGCAGACGAAGCGCGTACGCGGCGCCCCCAGACGCGCCAGCTGCGTCGAGAGCTGGAAGGTATCGAACATGGGATAGTAGAGAAAGATGGCGAGGATCGTCAGCGTGGGCGCCAGGCAAAGCAGCGCGAACAGGCGCGCAGCCGGCCCGCGGAAGGTACCCGGACGCGTTTCGCCCGCGCCGGGCAGGCCCTCGCCGCGCAGCCAGCGCCCGACCAGCAGCATCACCACGCGATGCACCAGGTAAGCGCCGGCGACCAGCAAAAAGATGCCAATCAGCACGTTCAGCTGATCGGCATTGCCATCGCCGTCCAGTTCGAAGGGGCAGAAGTTTAGCGGCGCCAGCAGGACCGCGGCGCCCACAGCCGCGCTGGCCGCGCCGAGCAGCCCCCACAACTGCGGCCGACTGCGGATCGCAGGGTCTGCGCCCTGCGCCCGCGCGCGCCAGGCGCTCCAGCCGCCACCGGCCAGGGCGACCAGCGCCAGCAGAATCAGCGGCGAGACAGCGTACATGCGTCCTGCTCCTGTGAGCTCGGGTCGGGCGGGACAGCGCCAGGCAAAACTTGCGCCCGGGCTGTCCCGCCGCTTCGTGCTATGGCCTACTCATCCACGTAGAGCAGATTGTACTCCTCAAGCAGAACGTTTGCTTCCTCTTCCGCCGCGGCCATGATTTCAGCGACGTCGCCGTCGGTCAGCATGGCGTCCTCAATCGCCTGGGTGATGATGTTGCGCGTCTCGACGAAGGTGCCAAAAATGGCGCCCTGGGTCGCGATCGTCACCTGCGAATCGCCCAGCTGGATGCTGGCCGTGAGGAAGTTGGGGTTCGCCTCGTACCAGCCCTGCTCCTCCAGCAGCGCGATCGAGCTGTTGCGCACGGGCACGTAGCCGCTGATCTGATGCCAGGAGGCGGAGTTCTCGGTGTTGGAGAAGAAGAGCAGGAAGGCCATCGCGCCTTCCTCGATATCCGGGTCGAGGCCGTCGGTGATCCACATGGTGGCGCCACCGAGGATGTTGCCGGTCCAGCCGACCTCGTCATCGTAAACCATGTTGCTGGTGCCGATCTCGACACCATTCTCGGTCGCGTTGCGTACGATGCCGCCGGCGCTGGCGCTGCTGGTCATAATCATGGGCAACTGCTGGCTGTTGAAGGCCTGCACGGCGCCCGACCAGTCGCGCTGTACGCCACTGTAGGCATAGTAGCCCGCGTTATACATGTCCTTGTGCCACTGCACGATGTTGAGCGCGGCGTCGGTGGTCAGCAACACCTGGTCGGGACGGGCGTCACGGCCGTTGCCGTTGTTGACCAGTTCGGTGTTCTGCTGCGCCAGCCACTGCTCGAAGAACCAGCCGTGGTTGGGCCAGACGATGCAGCCATTGACCGTGCCGGCGTCCACCAGCGGCTGCAGTTGCGCGCAGGTCGTCTCGACTTCCTGCCAGGTCGTCGGCAGTGTGTCGACGCCGGCCTCGCCAAGAAGGTTCAGATTGGCGTAAAGGATGGGCGTCGAGGTGTTCCAGGCCACCGAGGACCAGTCGCCGCCGATGGTGTAGTAACTCGAGACCACCGGGATGATGTCGTCGAAGTCCACCGGCTGACCCAGCACTTCGTCGCGGCCGGCGATGATCTGGCTGGCCGGCTTGAAGTAGCCGCTGTCGATGGCGAACTGCGTGCCGACCTCAAAGAGCTGCATGATCTCGGGCGGGTTGCCCTGTTCCTGCGAGAGGATGTAGGAATCCAGCAGGATCTCGTAGTCGCCAAAGGATTCGAGGTTCACCTGATATTGCGGGAACATCGCACTAAATTCCGCGGCACGCTCCACTGCCCAGTCAAAGCGATGGTCGGTGAAGCCGATTAGTGCATCGATTTCGCAGGGCGCGTCGGCGCTGCAGCCCTGCGCCTGCACGGGCGCCAGCAGGGTCAGGCCCGCCAGCAACAACAGGGTAAGTACAAGGAAGGTTTTACGCATTTTGTGTTGTCCTCCGGTTCAATGAAATTCGCTCCCGATCTTCGCGATCGGCATCACTGTAGTGCAAGCCCGTTAAGTGTACTTCATGGCCGGGTTAAGACGATCGCACCCCCTTCCAGCAAGGAACGGCCATCCGGCTGACGGGCTTAATCTGCACTTAACATCGAAGGTAACGCCACCAGGGATGCTTGTCAAACGGCTCCCCTCTGAGCGCGTCGCCAGAGACAGACGCCGGTCCAGCACCTGCGCCTTCCCGTCATCGTCTGTCCGCACAGCTTCGAACGGGCAGGCGTGCAGCGCTCAGTACTGGAAGACGAGGCGCTCAAGCGCCAGCAGGGCCAGTTCAACGCCCAGGGTCAGGGCAAGCAAGCGCAGCGAGCGCCCCTGCCCGCGGTGTTTCCAGTGGTAGTCCAGACCGGCCACCGCCACGGCCAGCAACAGCAGGCCACCGCCGACGGCGCTTGCATTGTGCAGCACGGTCGTGACGCCGCGCGCATTGGCCGGGGCGACCAGATTGTATTGTGCGATCAGCAAGGCCGAGCCGAACTCCACCGTGCGCACCAGCGCCAGCAGCGCCAGCACGCCCAGAATCAGGGTCAGCACATAAAGGATGGCCGTGAGCAAAGCGACGATGCTGCGGCGGGCAAGTCGGTTCCAGTCCTGGCCGGTGACGGATTCGCTGTTTGCCATGGGCCGGATTGTAGCGCGCGCCGCCTGGCTGCCACAGGCAGGGCCCTCCGCGCCCCCTGCTGTGATATAGTGAATCAGGCATTCACGGGGGACAGGAAACGACCATGGCCGTCATCGAGACTCGTGACCTGACGAAGATTTATGGCTCCGGCCGCCAGGAGCTGCGCGCGCTGGACCAGCTCAACCTGCAGGTGCAGCAGGGCGAGATCTTCGGCTATCTGGGGCCCAACGGCGCCGGCAAGACCACCACCATCCGCCTGCTGCTCGATCTCATTCGCCCCAGCTCCGGCAGCGCGACCGTACTCGGCATGGACGCCCAGGCGGAGAGCGTGGCCCTGCACAAACGCGTTGGCTTTCTGCCCGGCGAACTGGCGCTGTGGAAGGGGCAGACCGGGGCGCAGGTGCTGCGTCTGGTGGCCGATTTGCGCGGCGGCGTCGATGAGGCTTACCTGCGGCAACTGACGGAGCGCCTGCAGCTGGACCTGAACATGCGCGTGCGCAACTACTCCAGCGGCAACCGGCGCAAGCTGGGTCTGGTGCTGGCCCTGATGAACAAGCCGGACCTGTTGGTCCTCGACGAACCCACCGGCGGGCTCGACCCGCTGATGCAACAGATCTTCAACGAAATCATGTTCGAAACGCGCGACGAGGGCCGCAGCGTCTTCCTCTCCTCGCATTTGCTGCCCGAGGTGCAGGCCATCTGCGACCGCGTCGGCATCCTGCGCCAGGGCCGGCTGATCACCGTGGAACAGGTCAGCCGCCTGACCCAGGTCGGCTTCCGCTGGGTCCGCCTGCAGCTGCGCGACGTGGCTGCGCTGCCCGGCCGGCTCGAGGCCCTTGAGGGCGTCAGCGAGGTCAGCGTCGAGGACAGTTCAGTTCGCCTGCGCCTCAGCGGCGATTTCGACCCGCTGTTGCGCGCGCTGCAGGAAAGCTACGTCGAGGAACTGCACGTGCACGAGCCGACACTGGAGGAAATCTTCCTCGCCTATTACGGGAACGGGGAAATGTCATGAGCGGCGTCTTGCTGCGCGCCACCTTGCGTCAACACTGGCGTCCGACGCTCTACTGGAGCGCGGGTCTGGCATTGCTGGGCCTCTACGTCATCGCCGTCATCCCCAATCAGGACGCGCTCGACAACTACGTCAGCCTGGTCGCCTCCATGCCGCAGCCCATTCTGGACGCCATCGGCGCGGGCGACACGCTGTTGCTGCGCACGCCGGAGGGCTTCATCCAGTACGGCTTCGCCACCTGGGCGCAACTGATGCTGGCCGTCTACGGCCTGCTGGCCGGGCTGAACCTCTGCGCCAACGAGGAGGAAGCCGGCATTCTCGACGTGCTGCTCAGCCTGCCGCTCTCGCGTCGCCGCCTGCTGCTGGAGCGTTTCATCGCCTTCGCCCTGCTGACCCTGCTGATCACCCTGCTCAGCGCGCTGGGGTTGGTGCTGGGCAGCGGCGCCACGGAGTTCACGCTGGCGCCCGCCGCGCTCTTCGCCACGGCTCTTAACCTGGTACCCGGCACCTTGCTGGTGATGGCCTTCACGGCCCTGATGGCGGCCGCGCTGCGGCGACACATGCTGGCGACGGGCATCGCCGTCCTCTTCGTCATCGGCAGCTATTTTCTGGATTTCATCGCCAGCGCCATCAGTGAGGGGCCGCTCAACCAGCTGGGCCGGCTCTCCTTCTATCGCTGGAGCAGCGATGGAATCGCGCCCGGCAGCTTCCTGCCGATGGAAAACCTGGCCCTGCTACTGGGCGTGACCCTGGTGTTGCTGGTCGGCGCCCTGTGGTTTTTCGACCGCCGGGATATCGGTCTCTAGGACCGCGGAGGTTCGCCGCATGAGCGGAGTCATCTTTCTTCACACATTACGCCGTACCTGGCTGCAGATGGTCTACTGGGGCGCGGGCCTCGGCCTGATGGCCCTCTTCACCGCAGCCATGGTGCCCTTCTTCGACTCGATGAAGATGGTCGAACTGATTCAGGGCATGCCGCCCATTCTGCTGGCGGCCGCCGGTTTCGACGCCGACCTGCAGGTACTGGCCACGCCGGAGGGCATCGTCACGGTCGGTTTCTTCGGCAAGTTCGCGCTGATCTTCGCCGCCTATCCGGTGGTGATGGGCATGCGCATCAGCGCCAATGACGAGGACAGCGGCGTCATGGAAGTGATCCTCAGCCTGCCGCTGCCGCGCTGGCAGGTCATCGTCGAGCGCTTCCTGGCCTACAGCCTGACGATTGTGGGCGTGGGCGCCCTGGTCTACGTCGGCCTGTGGCTGGGCGTGGCCCTGGTCGACGTGCAACTGGACATGGCGCTCATGGCGACGGTGGTCTTCAACGTGGTGCCGGTGCTGATCTTCGTGCTGGCCTTCACCGCACTGATGGCGGCCCTCTTGCGGCGGCGCCAGCGCGCGCTGGCCGTGACGACCGCCTTCGTGGTCGCCAGCTTCGTGATCGACACCGTGGCCGGGATCGCCGGCGAGGGATTGTCACAGTCCCTGCGCGCGATCTCCTTCTTCAGCTATTACGATCCGGCCGGGATCGTGGAGCAGGGCCTGAACCCGGACAAGACGCTCTTCATCAGCGCGCTGGCCGTCGTGCTGGCGCTGGGCAGCGTGTGGGCCTTCCGGCGCCGCGACGTGGGTCTGTAAGGCCATACATCAGCGTTTGATTAAGCCTGGCGCCACCAGGCGGCCGGCGCGTTATCCTCCACGGTCGAGCTTCTGCCGGCCTTTCAGGAGTCGTCCATGTCGGGTGTCATCTTTCGTCGCACCCTGATTTGCGCCATTGCCCTGCTGACTCTGGCCGCACCCCTCGTGGCGCAGGCGCCTGACCCGACGGCGGCGTCGGACCCGCGCGCTTTCCTGCCCGCCGACGTCGACGCCTGGCTGAGACTCAACCTCGACGACAGCGACGCCCTCGCTGCGCTGAACATCGCGGCCCTTTCCGCCGCCCTGTTGCAACCGGCGCGTCCGGGTCTGCAGGCGCTGCAGGGGCTGGAGGAGGCCTTGCCGCTGCAACAACTCGATACCGAGACCCTGCCCATCTTCGCGCGCGACTTTGCGCCCTGGCTGGACGATGAATTGCTGCTGGCCTGGCGCGCGGACGCCGACGATCCGAACCCTCTGCTCATCCTGCCCACGCAGGACCTGCTGCAGGCCCTCGGCAGCTTCAGCGACATTCTTGACGAGCAGGACCTGCTGCAGCGCGACCAGCACCAGGGCCAGCGACTCTGGCTGGCGGATCGCAGCAGCATCGCCTTCACGCCTGGCGCCGTGCTCGTCGGGCCGGAGGCGCTGGTGCGCAGTGCGCTGGACGCGCAAGCCGGCGCCGCGCCCGGTCTGCTGGCGGGCGCCAGCGGCATGGCGCCGCGGGACGACGACAGCGCCGCCCCCGGCGAGATTCTTTCCGGCTGGTTGCGCGGCACACAGACCGCGCGCGTCCTCGCCGCCCTGCTCTCCGGCAGCGAGGGGGCCGAGCCCTTGCTGACCGCCTTCGGCCAGGCGCTGCAGGACCTGGACGGCGACTCGCCGCTGCAACAACTGGCGCCGGGCGGGGAAGCGCGGGCGCTGACCTTCGCCCTCGAAACCGACCGGCCGCGTCTCAACGTGCTGCGCCTTTCGCTGACGCTCTACAGCGACGACGACGGCGCCGCTCCGCCAGCGCCGCAACCCTTCAACCCGGCGGTGCTGCAGCCCGTGCCGCGCAGCGCCATGCTGGTCGCCAGCGGCAACGATGCGCGCCAGGTGACCTTCAACCTGCTGGCGGCCCTGCCCTTCAACGCTTTCGGCGCCGAGTTGCTGGGCGCTTTCGGCGTCGGGCAGACGCCGGGCGCGGCCAGCGGCGTCCTGACGGCGCCCGACGCGGACACCATCGGCGCCATCGTCAACGGCTGGCTGATGGCCTTGTGGGACCAGGCCAGCTTCGATCTGGAACTCGACCTGCTACGGCGGCTGAACGGCAGCTTCAGCCTTGCCCTGCTGCCGCGCCCCAACGATCCGCTGCCGCCATTGAACATGCCCTGGGACTTCTTGCTTGTCGCCGAGGTGGACGACGGCCAGGCGGTGATCGACGCGCTCGATCGTCTCGTCTCGCTGACCCTTGACGCGCGCGGCCTTGCAGGCGACCCGGCGGACGAGAACCTGCGCCGCATGCTTCCCGGCGATGACTTTGTCGAGCCGCCGCTGCAGGTCTGGCTGGACGACGGCCTGCTGTTGCTGGGCACGGGCGCGGCGCCGCAGGCCATGGAACGCGCGCTGCGCGGCGACGACCGACTCATCGATCGCGCGCGCTGGCAGGCCCTGGCGCAGGACGGACCGCCGCAACTCTACGTCGATATCGCGCCGCTCTACGCCACCTTCCTGCCGGCGGCCGCCGGGCCGCAATTGCAGCAGGTACGTCAACTGGGCCTGCACAGCCACAACCCCGCCACCGGCCGCCAGCAACTGGATATCACGCTCACGCTGCCGGACCTGCTCGGCTGATTTGCCGGGCCGGCGTGCCCCTTCCCATGTAAAATGCCGCTTGCCGTGCGGGATCGGGGGGCTCTCGAGATGAACAACGCCAGGCTGACGTTTCGGCTGACGCTGACCATGTTTGCAATCACGCTGTTCGGGCTGCCGGCGCAGGCGCAGGACGCGCTGATCGAGTCGGTCTGTCTGGTCACGGACGTCGGGCGCGTCGACGACGGCACCTTCAACCAGGGCGGTTACGAGGGCATGCTGGCCGCCGCGGCGGACTTCGGGCTGGAGACCAGCTTCATCGAAACAACCAGCCAGGTGGACTACGACAACAACCTGCAGACCTGCATCGACGCCGGCCACGACGCCATCATCACCATGGGCTTCCTGATCGCCGACGCCACGCTGGCCGCCGCGCAGGCCAGCCCCGACGTCTACTTCATCGGCGTGGACCATTTCTACAGCGAGGCCCCCGCCAACCTGGTGGGCCTGCAGTTTCGCGAGGACCAGGCCGGCTTCCTGGCGGGGGCGCTGGCCGGCCTGATGAGCGACAGCGATGTGGTGGCCGGCGTCTACGGCATCGACGTCCCGCCGGTCGCCCGCTTCCGCTGCGGCTTTGAGAACGGCGTAAAGCACAGCAACCAGGCGGCGCAGGCCCTGGGGGTCCACGTCCCCAGCTTTATTGACCCGGCGACGGGCGCCGAGACGGCGCTGCAGTTCATCGCTGAAGGCGCCGACG
>LXNI01002923.1_pt1 | contig 10737 bp, 7 predicted proteins | sample 809091 | NCBI WGS metagenome assembly LXNI01 (sample SAMN04870527, study PRJNA318959) | sponge metagenome | biome: 01000161; feature: marine sponge reef; material: water | host: Sarcotragus foetidus | place: Greece: Milos, Mediterranean Sea | collected 2013-05-29 | depth 5-7 m | reverse complement strand
TTGGGCACCAGCTTGCAGTCCACGTACAGTCCCGATCCCAACCCAGTGCCCAGCGTTAGCACTAACTCGACACCAACGCCATCAATTACTGCCAAGCCCTGCACATCCGCGTCGTTGGCGAGCCTTGCCGGAGCGCCGGTCATGCTCTCCAAGGCCGTGGCGAAGTCGAAGCCGACCCAATCCGGGTGCAGGTTGACAGCGGTCAAGGTGACACCGTTCGAAACAACGCCCGGGAAACCGGCGGCCACTCGGTCGAAGGCTGGCTGAGCGGCAACCATCCGTTCCAAGATAGGGAGAATCTCGGCGGGCGTGGGCAGGCCTGGCGTGCGCTCGCGATATCGCTCGTTGAGCGGCTCACCGTCCGGCCCGAGAACGATCATCTTCAGGCCGGAGCCGCCGATGTCGATGGCCAACGTCCGCGGGCCGGATGCCATGTCGCCGTCCTTCATCGGCTCGGTCGCTCGCACCAATTCTACCAACGGCCGGTCGGGCGACCGGAGCCGGTAACTTCCGGTCCACAATGGCCTCGAGCGCCTAGCCCTCAACCCCCTGCGCTAGCCCGTGGCGGCGAGGCTTCCCATGTCGATTCCTGATTCTCGACCATCGCAATCTTCTGGCATTACCGACGCTCGCGGCGACCTCTCGATTGGCGCAGTTCGACACGCATCTGAAGCCGGATAACGTGCGCATCGAAGCCATCGCCGGCACCCCAACCGAGGCTTCACCGAGTCCAGTCGCCGGTGTCTGGCGCTGGGCACCGCTGAGACGTTGATACCCTTATTGCTACCCTCACTTAAGCGTTACTACCCTTATTTCGAAGCAGACGCCAGCGGGCACCCGGGCCTCGTCCGCTGCAAACCACATCGCCGGATTTCTTGAGGTTGCCTAGGATCGTACGAATCCAGTCGCGCCCGACACTTGGACAGTCGCGTTGCAGATCCGTCAAGCTGAATTCGCCTTGGTACGTTCTGATAGCTGCGAGCACCATCTCGGCTTTGGTGCCCCGCTGGGCTTTGGCGTTCGCAGCGACCTCATCCAACTCGGCATAGGCCCGTCGAATGATCGCTAGGATGAAATTGAACCACGGCGTCAGATCGTGCCGGGCGTGGTGCCAGCGCTCAGAGCTTCGCTGCAGACTCTCGTAGTAGTGTTCCCGGGACTCTTCGACAAGCCGCTCTAGGCTGACATAGCGACCGACACCGCAGCCATGCTGATACAGCGCAAGGAGAGTGAGCAGGCGAGACACACGGCCGTTACCGTCCCGAAAAGGATGGATGCAAAGGAAATCAAGCACGAGGGCTGCAACAGCGATGAGCGGTGGTACAGCGTGGTCTTCAAATGCCTGGCGGTACAGTTCGCATAGCTCTGCTACAGCCCCCGGTGTGTCCTTGGCCGGGAGGCAGCGAAACCGGACGATCGGTGCCTCGCCGGGAACGAGTTGAACAATGTCGTTGTCGACGCGTTTGAAGTGTCCAGCATCACCGCTGGCGGGCTGGCACAGCGCGTGCAGGCTCTGGATCGTGGTTGGCGTAATGACGAGATCGGCGTGCTGGGAATGGATTTCGCCCAGCGCCCGTCGATAGCCCTGAACTTCCTGCTCGGACTGATTCTGGGGTTTCGAGTTGCGCAACACGATCGGTTCGAGTCGGTTTGGGGCGACAACGACCCCTTCGATCCGATTGGAAGACTCAGCGCTTTGAACGAGCGCCGCATCACGCAGCGTCGCCAGTGAGCGCGGAGTTTGCCGTGCGAGTAACTCCTGCTTACCCCTGAATTCAGCTATGTCGTTAAGCAGCCAAACCGTGCTGACGGGTACACGATAGTCCCTCAGGCGACCGTTGCGGAGCGACTTCATGCTTCACATTACATCTTTCGGGCTGACTTTGAGCCCTCCTCGAGCTCACGACCTAGCGTCCCGGACTGAACTCCCTTTGGGTGATGGGTAGTGCAACTTCCCGACTGCCTCCGACAATCGACAGTCTTCACGCACGTCCGCAACCTGGAGATCGGTGACCGTCTCTACTGCCGCGGCGTCCGCCCCGTCAATCCGTACGCCTGCGGCGGTATCACCCGGTACTGCAACTAGCGGCTCGCGAGGCCGTTGTTCGGCGCCCGTGCCGCGCATTCGTGGCAGATCGAGGCCACGATCCGCAGCTCACCAGACTGCCGATCCAGCAGTTGGAACGCGTGCGCCCGGCAAAGGACTCACACGGCTTGCTACTCAGTGGTCGATTCGTACTCGATCCGCACGGTCCAAGCGAACTCCTCGCCGGGCGCCACGAAGACCAGCCCTTGGCGCTGGACCAGCGAATTCTGCAGCCCGACCCAAGGCTCGGGGCTAAAAAAGCCGCTCCGCACGTCGCCCCAGAGATTGAACAGTATCACCGGCTGCTCCGGAATCCGGTCAGCGCGATGGGACATCCGAATTGTCAGACCTCCCGGGTCGCGGTACTCGATGTAGGGCTCGGCACCTTCGGGATACCCGCTCAGAGACGTTGGAACCAGCGGCGGGTATTCCCCAAGGCGCATGCCGTCGACAAACGATGCTGGCCGGGTCTCGCCCGTCGGGATGCCGTAGTCTGTCTTCAGCAATTCGAGGCTGGCTGGGCTCTCCAAGACCATCTCGTTCGGATCGCTGCCCTCGAGCAGAGGTGCGATGAAGGTGATGTGATTGCCGAGCGAGAAAAACATCGGTTCTGGATTCTGCGCACTTGCTCGCACCACATATTGCAGGGCGAGTTCGCCGCCGGACACGACATACTCGACCGAACACTGGAATCCGAATGGGTACATCTCGCGCGTCTCCGGATTGTCGGCGAGGGTCAACAGCGCCCGCGCCGATTCCGGTGACGCAGAGGTTTCTCGCACAGTCCAAGGCAGGTCGCGGGCAAATCCATGGATCGGCATGGCGCGGCGCACCCCACCGTGCTCGTACGCTCCACCATCGAAGACCTCGCCATCGCGGCGCCGCTGCTCCAGGTCGGGAGGGAAGTTCCGACCGGTCGCCGGCCACAAGAACGGCCCCTTGCCAGCAAATCCTTCGCGCGGTGCGTAGTCCCGGGCAAGTTGCAACGTCTCGATCCACTGCCCGTCGTGGCGGATCTTGAGTCCGCTCAGTTCCCCGCCCTTCACTGGTGCAACCGCCGCTTCCACGCCGCCGACCTCGTCCCTCAAGATGATGAGGTCGACAGCAGAGGCATCCACGCTCGCGGCGGACTCCACGACATAGGGAAGCGGGGGCAGATCTGCCCCACATCCGGCAAAAAGAAGCAAACTGACCCAAGCGGTGCGCACGGCGTCCAGATTAGCGCAGCGGCGGCAGCAGCCCCAATCCACCCCAAGGCGGCGGGCCCGGCCGTTCTCTCGTATAATTCCATCCGCCATGCGACGCCGCGACATCTTCCGCTACTCCCTGCTCGGCCTAGCAGCACAGTTCCGCCCGCCCGCTGCGCTAGCGTCACTGCCTAGCGCCAAGATCAAGCGGGTCCGCTTCTACCGCGTGTCGGACTCCCGCCCGATCTTCAACCAGAGCGGCCATATCGTCACCATCGAGACGGACGCCGGCATCACTGGCATCGGCGAGGGCGGCTCCCCTGACACCGTGGAGCAGTTGGCCGGCCTGCTGGTCGGCGAGGACCCATTCCGCACCGAGCACTTGTGGCAGCTCATGTATCGCGGTTTCTTCTATCCGCCCGGGCGCGAGAAGATCCACGCTCTGGGCGCACTCGACCTAGCCCTGTGGGATATCAAGGCGAAGGCTCTCGACGTGCCGGTCTGGCACCTGCTCGGCGGACTCACGCGCCAGTACATCGAGTGCTACTCGACGGGTTTTCCGAGCGCTGGATCGCTGCGCGAGACCGCCCGAGCCTGCATCGAGGCGGGTTTCCGCGCCTTTCGCACGGGAGGTTCGGGCGCGGGTGTCCAAGGTCCGTACAGGCATCGCCAAGCGGTCGACGACACATTCGCGATGTGCCGCGAGATCCGCGAGGGCGTCGGCCCTGACGGAGACTGGGCCATCGACTATCACACCCGCTTCGACCTGCCGGATGCTGTCAGGCTGTCTTCCCTGCTCGAGCCGCTGCGCCCGGTCTTCTGCGAGGATCTGGTGCGCTCGGAGAATCCCGAGGTCTATCGCACGCTGCGCCCGATGGTCAAAGTGCCGATCGCTGTCGGGGAGCATTTCGGGGATCGCTGGGATGCGAACGTCTTGATCGAGGACCGGCTGATCGACTATTCGCGCGTTTCGATTCCCAACTGCGGCGGCATCACGGAGTTCATGAAGCTCGCCGCGCTGTGCGAAACCCACTATGTCGGCCTGATCCCGCACTTCACCGGGCCGGTTTCGGAGGCAGCGCTGGTACACTGCTGCGCGGCGCTGTCCGGCCCTGTGATCATGGAGATGACTGGCAAGGACTCCAAGGTGCATCCCCACCTGCCAGTCCACTACGACTTCCGCAACGGCAAGATGTGGCCCAATGGCCGACCGGGCCTCGGAGTGGAGTTTGATGCCAGCCGGGCGGCGCTCGAACTCGAAGTCACCGAGCACTCGAGACCGATCCCCCTGCTGGAGCGTCCGGACGGATCGATTACCAACTGGTGAATCCAGACATCGCCAAAGCCGCGCAAGCAGAGATGGCGCGAGACCTCGAGCGGAACCTGGGACAGGCCATCGCGCAGGGCCAAGCTGTCGACCGGTTGCGTGGCGCGAATTTCGCCCGCGCCGTCTCCCGCCGATGTGGCGGGCGCTAGATCGGCGTGTCGCCGCGGTCGATTAGGTGCAGGATGTTCCCTTCCGGATCCAAGAAGAACGCCAGCCGGTTGGGGCCGGCCTCAACGAACTGGACGATCTTGATACCCTTGCCTTCCAGATCCTTGACGCCCTCGTCGAAGTCATCGACCTTGATGGCTAGGTGGCGGATTCCGGGCGTCCTCATCCCCGTTTCGACCTTTACCCCGTCAGACGGGATCATCTCCAGCATGGTGCCGTCGTTCGCTCGCACGAAGACGTTTCCGCCGTATCGGTGGACGATCGGCATCTCCAAGTTGTGCTCGTACCAACCCGCCAAGGCCTCGGGGTCCTTGGTGGCAATTGCCGTGTGTTCGATTCCGTTGTACATCAGTCCTCTACTCTCTCACGCCCCTTGCGGCGGCAGACTCCGCGCTTGGAGGCGCGGATGAACTCAACCATGTGGCGGGCATGGCGGCCCTCCACCTCAGCCTCGACCTTGGCCAGCGCCTCTGCGAGCGGCAGCGCGGAGCGAAACAGTATCCGGTATGCGGCCCGGATGCGGTCGATCTCCCCGGCCGTGAGCCCGGCGCGCCGCAGGCCCACCAGGTTCAACCCATGCACCGCCATCGTCGGCCCGACGTGCGTCAGGTATGGTGTCACGTCCTGATTGACCCTGGTCATGCCCCCGACCATCGCCAACTCCCCGATCCTCAAGTGCTGCTGCACGCCAATCCCTCCAGACACAAAGGCCCGGTCTTCGATTTCAACATATCCAGAGACCAGCGTCGCGCTGGCGATCACAGCCTCGCTGCCAATCCGGCAGTTGTGGGCTATGTGACCAGAGGTCATGATGAAATTGCCATCGCCGATGACCGTTTCGGATTCCGGCGCGGTGCCCCGCGAAATCGTGAAGTGCTCGCGGATCGTGTTGCGGTGGCCGATGCGCAAGTAGGAACGCTCTCCGGAAAACGCCTTGTCCAGCGGGTCCGAGCCCAGCACCACGCCGGGCGACACCACGTTGTCGTCGCCCAAGCTCGTCCAGCGCTTGACGACCACCTGCGAATCGATTCGACAGCGCGTGCCGATCTCCACGTCGCGCTCAACGACGGAATACTCGCCGATCACGGTCTCGGCGCCGATTTCCGCTCCGGGGGCTATACGTGCCGTGGGGGCGATCCTGGCGGAGGGGTGTACCGCTGCCATCGAATCTCGGAGAGTGGCACCACCGGCCGCAGATGATTGCCTGTAGGCCGGGGCGCAAATCGATCTTCACACAGCCAGGGCGGGTATGTCTACCACTCCTGTTTCTCTGTGCAGCCCGGGCTCCCTCGGCTCATTGGCGGGGCTGACCCAGACGACATGGCACACTAGTCCAAGGATGGCGTTCGACGATGTTGGCAACCGTGAACGGGTGGAGAGCCTGCGACGTCGAGGGGTGGATGTGTGGGGCCCCGAGCGTGTCTACATCAACAGCGATGTAAACCTTGACGCGATCGAGCCCACGGCTGTCATTCGACAGGCTACGCTGTCCGGCAAGGATCTCACCATCGCCGCCGGAGCGGTGATCGGCACCTCCGGCCATGCCGAAGTGAGCGACTGCCAGGTCGGTCCGGGCGCGGAATTGGGTGCCGGCCTATACAAGGGCGCAACCTTTCTCGATCGCGTAAGAGTGCGCGGCTTCGCCGAAATCCGCCCGGGCACTCTGCTGGAGGAGGAAGTCGATATTGCGCACTCGGTCGCATTGAAGAACACCACGTTCACCGCCTGCTGCGTGGCCGGTTCTTTGATTAACTTCTGCGACCTCTTCCTGACCGGAGGCACATCGCGCAACGATCATACCGAGATCGGCTCGGGGGCGATTCACTACAACTTCGACCCGCGCGGCGACAAATGGGGGAGTTTGCTCGGGAGCATCCGGGGCGTGCTGTTGGGGTCAGACCCGGTTTTCATCGGTGGCACATGTGGACTGGTAGGTCCCCTCGAAGTCGGCTTAGGAGCAGTAACGGCAGCCGGCTCGACAATTCGCAAGGATGTGCCCTCGAACGCCTTGGTCTCTACAGATAGTCGAGCGGTGAGTATGCCAGGTTTCGACCGGACAAGATACAGCAGCCTCAGCCGGTCTTTTTGGGTCACAGCCAAGCTCGTAGCCACGCTGCGAGCGTTGGAAGCTTGGTACCAATTGGTGCGGCTGCCCCACGCCCCATCCCGTGAGCGGAGCCTCTACGCATCCGCCCGAAAGCAGGTCGGCCTCCAGGCACAAGAGCGCATCAGCCGCCTAGGCAAGATCGTTGCAAAACTCGCAGCCAATGCACCAGCCGCATCGCTCCGGGATCAAGCGGAGCATCGAAGACTGGTCGCGAACTGGGCCGACCTTCGGGACACGCTGGCGCAACCGGTGCAGCCGCAGACGCCCCCGGAGCGGTTCACGCAAGCCTACGCGGAGGCGAGAGGGTCGGGTCAGGGCCACTTGGAAGCCCTGAAGGCGGCTGCCCATTGTGCTGGACAAGCGGAGGCTTGGCTCGAGGACATGGTGAACAGCACTATGCGAAGTGTGGACGCCATGCTTACCAAGCCAGCCGATGGATGGGGCTGACTTCAAGATTCCGTCCACGCTCGAGTTTTGCTCATGCACCGAACTCGCAAGATTCCTGCCTTGCCAAGGAATGGGCCGGGCGATTCGCATGGCAGCAGCCCGCCCCCTTCCGGCACCAGTTCCTCGGTGCGCAGCCATCCGACGACGGGTTGTCGGTGCTACGAGTGACCACAAAGACCAATGTGAGCACATTGGCCACCGCCGAGGCTCTAAGAGGAGCGTGTCGGCGACGAGCAACTCCACGACTAATGCGTGCCTTCTAGTGCCTGCGGAATCTAGACATTTCAGAGTCTTACGTCCGTTAGAATGAGAATTCGATTAAGGTTGCTTTGCTTTTCCTGTTTGCCCTCAGATCACTCTTCCTGCAACATTGCCCAACCGCAGTTCGGGTTCGCGCCTCGGAGGCTGCGATGCGAAGTGTTCAGCCGCTTGGCATGCGGGGACGCAATCCGCTAGTGCTAGCCACCATGTTGGCTGTTCTAGCGTTCGTTCCAGACCTCGCGGCACAATGTCTTGAAGTGCGCGTGCTTGACCCGGCTGGATCTCCGCTTGCGGGCGCGGTGGTGGCAGCGGGCAGCATGAGTGTTCCGGCTGACAGTAGTGGGATTGCGTCGCTCTGCGGACTTGGCCCCGGACCACATTCTCTGGTCGCTACGGCCTCTGGGTTTGATAGCGAGGAACTGGCTGTCGCTGGACCCTCTGGGGCGGTCACCGTAACTCTGAAGATCGAGACGCTCGCCCAGGAGGTGGTCGTGGTCGGAAGCCGAGCGGAGGCCAGGGCAGTGACAGAGTCCGTCGTGCCGGTCGACCTACTGCCCGCCTCTGCGTTTGCGGAGCAGGGCGATCCAGACGTCCTCAACCAACTGCGCAACGTCGTGCCGTCGTTCAATGTCAATGTGCAGCCGATCAGCGGAGGAGCCATGATCGTGCGGCCCGCGAACTTGCGCAACCTGGCCCCGGACCACGTCCTGGTGCTTGTCAACGGAAAGCGCCGCCACCGCGCGGCGCTCATTGCGTGGCATGGCAACGGCGTCTCGGACGGGTCTCAGGGCCCGGATATCTCCCCAATTCCTTCGATCGCTCTGCGGCAAGTGGAGGTCCTCCGCGATGGCGCCTCGGCCCAGTACGGATCGGACGCGATTGCCGGAGTGTTGAACTTCGCGCTCAAGGACAGCCCGGGTGGCGGGTCGGTCGAAGTCAGGACCGGCCAGTTCTACCACGGGGACGGCAACCGCCTGATAGTCGCGGGCAATGTGGGCCTACCTCTAGGCGAGGGCGGATTTATCAACCTGAGCGTGGAATATGGCAGTTCACAGCCGACCAGCCGTAGCATCCAGCGCGATGATGCGAAAGCGCTCATCGCGGCCGGCAACCGTCATGTCCGCACGCCGGTCGTGCAGGTCTGGGGATCTCCAGAGCTTCACGACAATCCGAAGTTCTTCGCTAATTTCGGCAAACTCGTCGGCGACTCGACTCAGGTCTACGGCCACGCCAACTACGCGAGCCGGAAAGCGACGGGCGGTTTCTTCTTCAGGAATCCCAATACGAGGGCTGGTGTCTACAGCATCGACCGCGGCAAGTCGCTGCTGGTCGGTGATGCACTCGATGCGCAAGATGGCGTCTTGGACGGCACGGCGAACTGTCCGGCCGTGCCAATCACCAACCACCGGCCTGACCAAGACGCTCTGGCGCAAGTGTTCGCAGATCCGAACTGCTTCACCTTCCAAGAGTTGTACCCCGGCGGCTTCACCCCCCAGTTCGGCGGCTACTACACCGACAATTCGCTGGTCGGCGGGGTGCGTGGCCAATTTGCAAGCGGGATGACGTGGGACGCAAGCGTCGGATTTGGATCGAGCGAAGTGGATTTTTTTATTGTCGACACCGTCAACGCGTCCTTAGGCCCGGAGTCGCCGACATCCTTCAGGCCGGGCATCTATCGCCAAGAGGAGGTCAACCTCAACCTCGACTTCGCTTATGCGGTGAATGAGATGGTCCATCTTGCCACCGGCGGAGAGTTCCGAAACGAGAAGTTCGCAATCACACAAGGTGACGAGCCGTCGTGGGAACTTGGGCCGTACCTACAGCAGGGTTTCAGCGCTGGGTCGAACGGGTTTGCGGGCTTCAGCCCTCTGGCGGCCGGCAGTTGGGACCGGCCCAACGGCGCCGTGTACGGCGATATCGAGATTTCGGACCCACTCGACAAGTACACACTTGACGGAGCAATTCGAGCCGAGCGCTTCGCCGGATTTGGTGGAGCGGTCAACGGCAAGGTGGCAGCTCGTATCGAGCTCAACCGGGTGGTCGCGCTGCGGTCGAGTTGGAGCACTGGCTTCCGCGCGCCTACGCCGGGCCAGCAGAACGCGTACAACTTGTCGTCACAGTGGGACCCCGAACTCATGGACTTAGTCAATGTCGGGACTATTCCGTCCACCACTGCCGTTGCGGCATTGCGTGGGGGCGAGGCTCTCGAACCAGAGACCTCGACTAACCTCACAGTCGGAGCCGTGGCGCAACGCGGCCCGGTATCGTTGACCGCAGATTACTTCCGCGTGGCGATCAAAGACCGCCTCGCGCTGACCAGCGACTTCGTGTTGACGGCTACCGAGGTCCGAGGCCTGCTGGCCGACGGGGTCACCAGTGCGCAGAACCTAAACGAGTTCCGTTTCTTCACCAATGACTTCGATACCCTGACCCGAGGTGTCGATATCGCGGCCACGCTCGTTCCGGCACCGCAGACGGAAATTTCGTTCCTGTTTAACCACACCGACACGCAGGTGGTCCAATTCAATCCAGAGGTTGTCTCGGCGCTTCGTGTCAAGCAACTTCACGAGAGCCTGCCGAAAACCCGTTGGAACGCTTCCCTGAGCCGCGGGTTGGGGCCCTTCAGCGTGCTCGGGCGCGTCAGTTACTACGGAGGCTGGTTCGACGACGACGACAACCAGAACTACACTGGCAAGCATCTCTTTGACTTCGAATTGTCTTATTTGCTGAGGCAGGGGCTGAAGCTGGCCGTGGGTGCGCAGAACGCATTCAACACCTATACCGATCGGAGCCGACTAGGATCGGCAGGCCCGGGAAACCTGTACAGCCAATTCTCCCCGTTCGGCTTTGATGGTGGCTATTACTACCTGCGCCTCAACTACAGTTGGGGTGCTAGGTTCTGAACCGAGCAGAGCATAGGCAACAGAGCACCGCCGCCGGACGCCGAGTCAATCGTTGGATCCTTGCGCTGGATTCGGTGGAACGATCTGGCTTACACGCGCAGTATCCAGATCTCGCAGTTGCCTCGGAAGAACCGTGGATTCGATTCGCGAACTGATTCATCCCTCATGGAAGGCTGACGAGGCCCCGAGCCGCACACCAGACGAGTACGTGATCCAGGATGGCCTGACGCGTCGGGCTGTCTGGCGGTGCG
>LXNI01002922.1_pt1 | contig 10741 bp, 7 predicted proteins | sample 809091 | NCBI WGS metagenome assembly LXNI01 (sample SAMN04870527, study PRJNA318959) | sponge metagenome | biome: 01000161; feature: marine sponge reef; material: water | host: Sarcotragus foetidus | place: Greece: Milos, Mediterranean Sea | collected 2013-05-29 | depth 5-7 m | reverse complement strand
TTCCACCCCTCGCCGAACCGTTCCAGCCCGCCGGGCAGGAAGATCTCCACCTGATGGCGGTTGTTCTGCTTGAGCCGCCAGACACCGTTGTCGAATATCCGTCCGGTCTGCACGAACGACTTGGCTATCAGCGTCGAGAAGCCGTCGATCAGCACGCCCGCCACGAAGGCCGAGAGGACGAGGACGGAGTTTCTCTGAAAGGACCGGACGTCCGGCTGAAAGGCAGACTGATCCAGCCACTCCGGATCGGGCGGCGGCGCGTCGAAAAAGAAATCGCGCAGCGATTGCGGCGCGTTCCTGAGACCGTCGCGATCCTCGTCCATCCCCGCGCTAATGAGCTTGTGGACCCGACTCTGAGGCAGCCCCGCCAGGTCCTCCACGATCGCGTCCATGACCGGATCGCCGATACGGGTGTGCGCGATGTAGTTGTCCGCGGTCTCCCGGTCGATCGCGCGGGCCCTGGGGTAGCCGTCGACATAGGCTGAGGGAATGGGGGGGACGTTCAAGACGTCAGGTTGCCCCGGCCGGACACGACACTCTGCGCCTGCGAGTTCGCCGTTCTTCACAGGTTCCTGGAACCCGGCCGCCAGCCGCGAAAACGAACTGGGACACACCTGTGGGCGGTCAAGGTCATCGTGGTGTCAACCCCTGTCTCGGTGGCTTGGGTTCGGGAGTGTCGGAAATCGGCCTGCGCGAAACGCCGATCCGCGACACCGGGTGGGGGAACAGAGCTCCCGCGACAGCCGGTATCGGAGTCGGTCGCATTCAATCTAATGGTTCACTTCGTTACGTGCGATATTATTCTTCATGGACATGGGAGGCTGGGTCCTCTGGGCGCGCTTGACCTGCCGGCTCCGGCCGACCAGGCTCTACCGGAGCGAACCAAGGTTGTCGTGGATCACCACCATGGAGTCGGACTCCCAGCCAGAGGATGCAGCCATGACCAGTTTGGCCCGCGCGATGATGTCCATGCTCCTGGTCATGCCGGTAGCCGGCGGCGCGGGGGATTCGGATCCGCCGGGCGCCGAATTGCCCGCCGGCAATGTCCATCCGAGCCAGCTCCCGTGGGACCGCATCGACACGGTCGCCGTGTTGGGGAGCGGCCCGATGTGGGATGAGCCGCCATTCTACCAGGTATTCGATGCGGTCCTCGACAACGAGGGGGACGCCGTCTTCCTGGTCAACGGAGGCGATGGCGAGCTCATTCGATACGATATCGGCAGTGGGCGGACCAGCCGCATCGGCAGGCGAGGCTCGGGGCCGGGCGAGTTCGGGCGGCCGGTCTGGCTGGAACCCCACGGCCCGGACTCGCTGCTGGCATACGACGTGAGTCTCGGCCGCTTCTCCGTCTTTTCCCGATCGGGCAAGTTCGGCCGGATCTTCACGCTGCCCGGGGACGGGGGCAGGGGGAGAGACGTCGCGGCGGTGACCCGGATGGGCGCGAGAGTCTGGGCGGCGCTGTCATTGGGGTCGCCGCCCGGGCTGATGGGGTTGGCAACGCCGCCCGGCACGAAGGCCCGCGACACCGTGGCCGTTCTCGAAGTGACCCCCGAGGGTGGTGTCTCGGACACGGGCGCCCGCGTCCCTAACGGACTGTGGGAGCGGGGGCCCGATACGGGATCCTTCGAGCTCATTCGCGACCAACATGCCGCCTGGGCGACGATTGCCGCAGGAGGGGGACGGCTGTTCGTGGCGAGCTTCGGCGGGGATTCGCTGGAGGTGTCCGCCTATCGCGCGGGCGACGGTGCGGGCGAGTTGTCCCGGTATCCGGTTGAGCTGGCGGGGTTGCCGCGGCGGGGGCTGCGCAGGATGCTCGCGAGCCGGGAGGGGTCGTTGTGGATCGTGGAAGAGGCGGACGACTCCACGGTGTTTCATGTGTTTGGGGAGTCGGGGGGTGGGTGGGTTCGGGAGGGGAGGCTTAGTTTCGGCGGGACGGCCCGGATTCTGGATGTGTCGGGGGACAGCGCTGTGTTTCTGCATTTCGACGAGTTGGACCGGGAGACGGTGGTGGTTGGGCGGGCGGGGGGGTGATTGGGTGGTTTGTGTGGACCGATTCGGAGGGTCTGGAGGGGGAGATGCCTTCGGCGGTTGCTCTCCTCCAACATGCCTCAGCCGGGATGTGTAAGGATTACACACTACAATGCGGCTGCCAGCCCTTGAGCCCCATGACGATGACTACGCAGACCCCATAAGGGAGGGCCAGGACGATGCTCCAGTGCTACTTGCGAGCCGATCCGTACCACCTCGGGAAGGTCCTCTGAACACCGCCGAAGGGGCCTTTCCTTAGCGCATTCTTCGCGGGAATCCAACCCCGGAATCCCGTAAGTCCAATGGGCTGGGTAGACTGGGATTACCGACCTCACGCTTATTAGGTGTCTCCCGGATGGCGTGAATCTCGGCAAGCAATCGTCTAAAGTCAATCAGGACTGCACGATCTGCCGTTCTTGCCGTGAGGCCGTGATCGGGTCTGTCGTGCTCAATTGGTGGGAAGACCGGGTCAAATGGCGGGCATTTGGCGGGGCCGTTGACGCTCCCCTTCAAAGGGGTACCGGAGCGACGGTATGAAGGAGCCGTGCCCTCCACTGGCGCGAGGCTGTCCGGTACGAGACGCTCTTCGACGATGGCTTCCGAGACCGTCGAAGCCGTCCGGAGGTCGGCGGCCCGTTCGCGGGAAGTGCGATATCCGCGCACAAAGCCTTGATGTCTCGTCAGAGTAGGTCGTCGACCATTCTCGCGCCGGAGGGCGGGCCTCAGCAGCGATTCTCAGGTGCGGGGATCGCCCCGCACACTTGGCGCTGGGCCATGCTGGGCTGCCTTCGCAGTCCCATGGCTTGGGACGGTTGAGGGCATCTGACATCCCCGTCATCCAACGCGGCGGTGGCCCCAACCCGCATTCGAACAGCCCCCTCGACGAATCTCGCGACCGCGTAGGCGAAGACCCCCAGCAACGCGACCCTCCGTAGGCTGCGAGAAGCTAACCCGTTGGCTCCCTCTGCCCTGCAGCATATCTTCAGGGATCCTTCAATTTCCCCGGGCCATCGAACGGACACCATGAGTCAAGAGTACGAACTTGCGATAGAGAGAGTCCAGCAGCTACGCGATTGGTATCGCGACAACGAGGCTGATCGCAACGAGGCTACAACTCGCGCCCACCTAATTGACGTGTTGATCTACGACGTTCTCGGCTGGGACCGTCATAGCGTGACATCGGAGGATCACAGCACGTCCGGGTACTCAGACTACACGTTCAATGCTCCGAGGCCGGTACTGATAATGGAAGCAAAGCGCGAAGGGACGTACTTTGAGATCCCACTGGGGACGAGCAGCCGGGTTCGAGGGCTAAAGTCACTACGTCGCGGCAACGATCGTCTGAACGCAGCAGTTGCTCAGGTCGCTCGATACTGCCAGAACAGAGGAGTGCCATACGCCACAGTTTGTAACGGGCATCAGCTGGTGTCGTTTGTTGCGACGAGACTTGATGCCACCCCGCCTCTTGATGGCCGCGCCCTTGTCTTCACATCCCTCGACGAGATGTCGGAACACTTCTTGGAACTGTGGCAACACCTATCACCGCACGGCATTGCCGAAGACAGGCTTCGGTCAACGTTGTTCGGCGCTTCAAGTCCCGATCTACCACCGAAACTAGCCGCCACAATTCGGGGTTACCCTGGAGCTCAGCAGCGCAACGTGCTTCAAACCGACCTTCAGATTCTTAGTGAGTTGGTGCTCGAGGACATCACACGGAACCGAGATATCGAACCCACCTTTCTCCAAGAATGCTATTGCCCAAGCGGTGCGCTTTCACAGTACTCGCTGTTGAGTAAGCGGATTCTCCAAACCAGATATGCAGCCCTCCATCATCCCGAGCATGGTGGCCCAACGACAATCCAAGCAACTGACAAGCGCGGAATCTCACCGGACTTGCTCGCCGACAGCCTGAGTCGGAGGCCGATATTGCTGATCGGTGACGTAGGAGTCGGCAAGACGGCGTTTTGGCGCCATCTGATGCTAGTCGAGAGTGCAGAACTCGCCAGTCACTCGGTCGTCCTCTATATCGACTTTGCGGCGAAAGCCACTCTGTCTGCAGACCTCAGGGCATTTCTTATCGAAGAGATCACAGGGAAGCTAGGAGAAGAGTACGACATCAATATTGCCGAGAGAAACTTCATTCGGGGAGTCTACAATTTGGAGGTCATCCGGTTCAAGACCGGTCTGTATGGAGACCTCAGGGAGTCGGAGCCAGAGCTGTATCGCCTAAAAGAGATTGAACATCTGGAGGCCCTCGTCACACGGCCTGATGAGCACCTACGCCGTTCGCTCGAGCACATTGTGAAAGGCAGGAAGAAGCAGGTCATCATTTTTATTGACAACACGGACCAAAGATCGGAGCAGGTTCAGCAAGAGGCCTTCTTGATTTCGCAGGAGATTGCTGAGAATTGGCCCGCAACAGTCTTCGTCGCACTGCGCCCCACCACCTTTCACGAGTCACAGAGAAGGGGGACGCTGAGTGGCTATCATCCAAAGGCGTTCACGATTTCCCCGCCGCGTATCGACCTGGTGCTAGAGAAGCGTCTGACCTTCGCGCTGAAGCTGACTCGTGGCGAGGTTCCTGTATCTGCTCTTGATGAGAACATTTCCGTGAAGGTGCCGAAACTCGAATCGGTCTTGAAAGTCATTCTGAGATCCGTGACCCAAAATCGTGCGTTGTTGGAGGCGATTGATAACATTGCCTCTGGCAACGTCCGTCGTGCCCTTGACCTTGTTAAGGACTTCCTTGGTAGTGGACACGTGGACACCGGCAAGATTCTTGCCATCGAAGACAGTGGTGGCAGCTACGTGGTTCCGCTTCACGAGTTCGAGCGTGCTGTCATCCATGGTGAGACCGAATACTATGATCCGTCAAGGTCACCGATAGCCAATCTCTTTGATGTCAACCACGTCGACAAGAAGGAGCATTTCCTGTTACCGCTATTGCTGGCCTTGTTGGGTAGTCCGTCGGCTCCCGGGAGCAAGGATGGTTTCGTGGAAACTGCCTGGATATATGATCGTTTGCAGGGACATGGTTTCACGGTTAGACAAATCAATTGGATGCTTCGAAAGGCATATCGCTCATTGCTCCTGGAAACGGAGGCGCGCGGTGGCATTGACAGTGAGAATGTGCCCAGTACAATGAGGATAACTCCGGTCGGGGCCTATCATCTCCAAAGGCTCGCGCGACATTTTACGTATGTTGACGCAATAATTGTTGACACTACGATCTTAGAGCCGGCTGTCCGCGGGAACATTCAGGTTGTTAGGTCGATTGGCGAGAGGCTACATCGGGCAGAACGCTTCCGGGTGTACCTTGATACGCAATGGGAGCGGTCTGGGTTGGGTGGTGCAGCGTTTTCTTGGCCGGAGGTGTCTCAGGCACTAGCAAGGGATATCCATAACGTGCGGGCGAGAGTTGGCCGGCTCTCAGGCTAGTGACTCCCACCGATCCGCCGCGAGCATACTGATCCAAACAAGCTCTCCTCAGGCCATACACGGAGCTAATCGGTAAAAGGGCATGTTCGGTTCCTAAGGAACGTCCTCCAATCCCTGGCCCGCGCGGTGTCCTCGGGCTTCTTGTCGCGCAGAAAGGGGACACAGCTTCGGCGTTGTCGGCCGACTCTGCCAAGAAGACTGAGGTTGGCGAAATCCTTCCGGAGTCTCTTGTCGCATGAGAAAAGGACCGTAGCTTCGCCAGCGAGCGCTAAGGCGAGGATGTGAACATCGTTCGACCGCCGAATCGGGCGGTCTGGAATCTGCCCCTGTGCCGCCTCGATCCGTTTGGCACCGATATCAATAGCGCGCCCACTATCAACGTAGTCCAAGAGTTGCCTACGGGCCTCGCCGTAGTTGTTTAGTTCGCGAGCGTATGTCTCTTCGGTTCCTGAGAATACGACGATCCCATCTCCTCGGCCGATCCAGCGACGGAGCTGGTCGCCAGCCGAGTTCGGGGAGGTCGCGCAAAGGTGGCGAAACGCGCTAGCATCGACAATCGTCCTCACGCACACGGGTGAGCACTCATGTCGGGAATCCCAATAGTTTGGCTGTCTCGAGCGAGAAGAACTGGCGATAGGTGCGAGGTTGTCCGCTCAGGTTGGCGCGGGAGTCCAAGGAGATCTGATGCAGGCGGGTTGTCGACTGATCGTCGGCAAGTGACTCGAAGTAGATAATGCTGACGTCCGAGGGCGACAACTGCTGTTCCTTGACCAGAATGCGTAGCCAGCGGATGACATGGTCGCTGTGTGTCTCGATCACGAATGCGTGGTCGCTCCTAGCCATCACCTCGACGAGTCTAGCCTGCGCCGACGGATGGATATGCACCTCCGGCTGCTGCAGCAGGAAGAGGGAGTGCGCTGGCGCGCTCACCAGAGCCTTAAGAAAAGGCAGGAGACTGGAAACACCGAAGCCCACATCCATGAGGTTGTGGAGTGAGCCAGAAACGTCGGCGAGTACTTCGTATTCTCCGGGACTCCGTCGGCGGACGTCAATTCGGTTGAAGAGACCGAGTTGGCGCCCGGCCTCGTTGATTGCATCGAGGTCGAATGGATCGCTAGGTCCCGCCAGCGGATTGAAGGGGTAGAGCCGCTGCCGGTCCAAGCCGCGGGGGTGAATTGGCTTGATGGCGAGTGGCGTCTCTGGGGCACGGAAGCGCTGGCGGAAGAAATTGACGAACCTGACGAACGCGGTGAGATCCTGCTTCGCGGTGGCTCCCGCTCGCTTCTCGAACTGGGTCCGTTCGCCAGCGAAAGGTAGTTGGCCGCGCCGAATTGCTTTCGAGAGCCACGTGGTGAATTGCCCATCTGACACTTCGGACTGATCAAGCCGGAACCGGAATGCCGGACCATCAAAACGCCAGCGCTCTGGCTGACCCCCAGAACCTTCCCGAACGACGGTCAGGGTGGGTTCCGTTTCGGGTGAACCGTCGGAGAGCTGTAATTCCAAGACGGTCTCCTTAGGAGCCACACCGGGCCCCCTTTCGAACCGGATGGCGAACTGGCTGAATGGGCCGCCGGTCAGTCCGATGGCAACGCGAAACGAGGTGGATCCCGACCGCGCGACGCTGTCGAACGACCCCATCGAGAACGGCCTCTTGTCGAACCAGTTGATGTGATCCTCTAGGTCACGGAGTCCGGCTAGTCGGCCGAGTGCGTTCAAGCACCCCAGGAACGTGGACTTGCCAACGCTGTTTTCGCCGACCAACAGCGTCATTTTGGACAAGCGCGCACGCTGCTCGCCAGAGAAGCAGCGGACATCCGAGAGCGAGACTTCGGTGAGCGCGGAACTCATGATCGTCTTCCAATCAGGGTGCGAATACCATTCAGCCACCGGCGGAGAGGAGTCACCAGACGGTCGTGATGGCCCCGGAGGCGCCCACGGCGAATCACGGGTTCGTCGATAAAGGGATAGTTCCAATCGTCTCCATGGGCCGTTCTAGCCGCAACGGAGCATCCCGGGTGGCACTTGGCCATCTGGGACATCATTCGTGAGGAAACATAGCTGTAGTGCAGTTTGGTCGGCACGGGTGGCCACCACGGTTCACGGAGCACCGCACGCAGCATCTCAAGCACCATCAGGCTCCCCAGGTTGGCGCTGAATGGGAACACGTTCTCGTTGCCCGGCACCGCTCCACTCTGTGCTACATAGGATGGATCGTCGAGGGAGCCGTCGCGTTCCATCATCACCAGCGACGTTGAGTACTGGCCGTCACAGCGCAGGCAGCGGGATTCCGGTCCTACCCGAACGACACTCCAAGTTGCGTCGGCAAGGCGGCCATCGGATTTCGTGGCGACGCGGACGCCGCCGAACACGACGGGAATGTAGTGTACGTAGGCAATATTGTTGAGCAGATCCTTCGGTAATGGACGGTCGACCGCAGAAAACAAGATGTCGCAGTCGAGCACGGCAGCGTACCCGTCGCGCTCTTGGACCCACGCCCGCTTGGCGTTGACGCGGAAGGAGGCGGCGGTGGCGCCGCGCCGGAGCTGCTCCGCAACCATATCGACCTTGAAGCGGCCGAGGTCGCGTTCGGTGGCGTACAGGAGCCGGTCTAGGTTGTGTTCCTCTACGCGGTCCGCGTCGACCAGAAGAACATCGGTGGCACCTATTCTGGCAAGGGCTTCGGCAATGATTGAACCGACGCTGCCGAGCCCGACGACGCCGATACGGAGGCTGGCCAAAGTTGCCTGGCGTTCCTTTCCCCATGTGTCGACCGTCCGGCGCAGACGGATTGATCGGGAAGAAGGCGGAATGTGGTTGGGGTTGGCGCTGACATGAATCCCGTCCCCGACAACCCGGACTTTGTCGCAATCGGTACGTGAATACTCCCGGCCATTCCAAGACCAGAAGCGGGCGCTCCACACGCCATCAGTACCGACCGTGAGACCTAGGAGCGGCAGTCCAGCAGCGCGAGAGGGTGGCGCGATCCGATCCCGCTCGGCCACGACATCGGTCTTGCTCATCGCTTGCCAGCCAGGGATGGGGTGGCTGTGCATGAAGGCGACGCCCAAACCCGACTGACATGCTCGGCGTGCGACTCTCCCAAGGTAGTGTGCTTCGAAGCTCACGTTGCCGTGCAGTTTCCGCTCGTCGTCCAAGGGGAGCAGGAGTTCCGCGACGATTCCGGTGGTTCGGGAAGCACCAGTACTAGGACGCCACAGCGCGAAGCAGAGATCCTCCTGGCGCTTGCCTTCTCGGAACCAACGCAGCAAGTGATCTTTAGCCTCCTCAGCCAGCGCCTCGGGCAGTACAGCCTCGAATCTCATAGCTGGGCCAGGACCCGCAGAAGGTGCCGCCGATAGTACGTCTTCATGTTCTTCTTCGACGGTTCTAGTCTGTCCCAGAAATCACTCGGCGGCAGACTGTAGGCCGACCAGTTCTCGCCCTCGAAGTCGTGGGTGGAGTGCCTTGTGGTGATCGCTGTGACGATGGACGACTTGAGGTGCACGAAGTGCGGCGGGTATTCGGGGTATGCATTCTCCTGAAAGCTCAAAGCGAGCGTCAGCGTCTCTCCCTTGTAGCGGCCGTGCTGCACGTCTACATCCAGGAGGACGGCCCGACGCGAGATCGGAAAGCCTGGGAAGTCGGCGATTCTCGGCGCAAGCCCAATGTCCCGCAACTCCTCGGAGATCCGTTCGAGCATGGGGACTTCAGGCTACGGGCGTGCTGCCAACGTGGATCGCCAGGAAGTTGTCTCCGTCGGCTAATGTTACCAGATCCGCGAGATTCTCATACTTGCGACCGTCTTCCGTGTTCTCCAGGTAGTAGCTCTGCAGGTCGGAGACATCGATAGCGGCACCGGCCCCAGCATTTCGCAGGATGGACTCGAGCGTCAGCAGATTCTCGATGGTAGTGTTCTCCTCGCCGTTCACGGTGTAGCGGATCGGCTTGTCAACCGGCTTCAGGGAGTCGTCGCGCTTCTTGGTCCGGAACCGATCACCTGGCGCGATGTCGATCAGCTGGTCGGGATCACCGTGCTCGATGCCGTCTTCGGAGACCAGAACGGCCTCGCTGGCGGACGTACCGGCGAGATGGAGAAGCGTCGAGACCTTCTCCTGGCTGTGTTCGAGCTTGTATGGCTTGCCGTCGATAAAGAACTGGCCATCTGCTGTCATGGAGCACTCCAGAGAGCGGTGAGAGGCGAATCCTCCGCGCGAAAGGGGGGCACGATGATGCTAATCGCGGCTCCTCCCGGGTTCAAGTCTTGCCGGGTGTGGTGACCAGGGGTGCGGATTCGGCCACTCGCCCGCACGATGCTCGCGGTCCACCTGGCGCGGAACAGCCGACTCAGCCGCCGCAAGGCTCCGCCCCCAGGTTTCGTCCGAGCAGTTCGTTCAGGGTCCCGTGGTCGGGGATGTCAGCCGGCCACCCGTAGGCGGCAGCCAGCCGAGCGTGCGCATCGACGAGCCACTGTGGCCGAGCGTTGTAGAGATTGGTCAGGGTTCGCTTCTTGAGCCCCTTCGCGGCCTTACCGTCCCGAGGCACCGGGCGGCGGGGGTATCCGGGCACGGGTTCCTCGACCCACTCGACCCACTCGACCCACTCGGGAGGATTGAGCCAGCGGTCGCGGAGTTCGACAAGCCGCCGCGCCGCAGACGCGATGGCCTGCGCGCGCGGATCGGTAAGGCAGTCGGACGCGTGAACGTCGGGCGAGAGTCCGTCCGGGAATGGGAAGGTCTCGCAGGTCGTCTTGGGGGTGTAGCGGGGTCGGTCCTCCAAGCCGGTCCCTTTGAGAAGCGACCACACCTCGTGGAAGCGGATGTGCAGGATCCCGAACGTAGTGTCATCGTCGCGGGCGACGACGATGAGTTGGTGGTCGGGGCAAACACGGGTATCGAGCCACGCGAACAGCCGGTGCTTGGCTACGGTTGGCGTGACGACATAGCGAGATAGCCCGTCGAGTTCCTGCCACATGTCCGATCGCGGCCGAAGGTCTCTCCACCATCGGACGCGGTGAATCCTACTCCGATTCCGCTGCCGCATGGGATAGACGTGCTCCTTCGCGTGCTGAAAGGGAGCCTCGTACAACGCGGCCTCATCCCTCTCCATCGTCCAGCCGAAGTCGATGATCCACTTGTCGGCCGAACGTCGCTCCATCCCGACGTACACCTTGGTCCCGTTCTTCATAGGGCCGGTCTCCTGTTCCGGTTGCGACCTCAAGCGTCGCATGTGGCTCTGGCACCTCCGCTCACCGGGGCGCTAACCCACGGTAAGC
>LXNI01002921.1_pt1 | contig 10742 bp, 11 predicted proteins | sample 809091 | NCBI WGS metagenome assembly LXNI01 (sample SAMN04870527, study PRJNA318959) | sponge metagenome | biome: 01000161; feature: marine sponge reef; material: water | host: Sarcotragus foetidus | place: Greece: Milos, Mediterranean Sea | collected 2013-05-29 | depth 5-7 m | reverse complement strand
TCGGCGCGGCTGCGCTGCGCGTCGCGGTAGGGTTTCAGCGGGAAGTAGCGGTCGGGGATCTGCGCCCGCCGCGCCCTTTCCAGCCCGTATGCAGCCTTGCGATTGGACACAACGACCGCAATCTGCGCGTCCAGCTTCCCCGCCGTCACCGCGTCGATGATGGCTTGCAGATTCGATCCGTTACCCGAAATGAGAACCGCCAACTTGGATTTCATAGCGCCCCTGAAGACAGGTGACATGGCTTTGCCGTACCGTCTACAGTATAATCGATCCCTATACGCGGCGAACTATTCTTGTCGCCGGAGAACAGGTCCCCCATCAGTGCCACAAGACACCCTGCCCCGTGGTCCGGTTTTCGGTACCCGCCATAGCGTCCCCATCACATGAACCGCAGCCGAATTCTTATTCTGATGAGCGCTACCGGGGGCGGCCACCGTGCCAGCGCCCAGGCTCTGCAAGCTGCCTTCGCCGCCCGTTACCCCGATCGGTTTCAGGTGGAGGTCGTCGACCCGTGGACCGATTACACCCCTTGGCCCATCAACCGGATACCTCGCACGTACAGCCCGATCGTTGCCCGCGCCCTCTGGTTCTGGAAGTTGCTCTGGCTCGTCTTCGAAAACGAGCGCGCGCTCTCTGCCGTCCTGCGCCTGGCCTATCTCCTCTGCCGCAACGAACTGCGCAAGGTCCTGCAAGACTACCGCCCTCACCTGATCATCTCCGTACACCCCCTGATACAGCACATCTTCTTGCGTTTGCTTGAACAGGAGCGCGCCCCGATTCCCTTCGTGACCGTCGTCACCGACCTGGCGTCATTTCATCACGGCTGGTTTCATGCGCGCGCCGAGCGCTGCTATGTCGCCAGTGAGGCCGCGGCGGATGCCGCCCGCCGCCATGGCCTCCCAGCCCGACAAGTTCGGCTGCTCGGCCTGCCCGTCCGGTCCGCCTTTACCGACGCCTTGCCGGACAAAGCGACCGCGCGCGCCCGGTTGGGGCTGGCCGACAGCGGCTTTACCGCGCTTCTGCTCGGCGGCGGCGAGGGCATGGGCCCGGTCGCGGCGATTGCGCATGCGGTGGCCCGCCGGCTGGCGGCGACGGGGACGGCCGCGCAACTGGTCGTCATCTGTGGCCGCAACAAGCGTCTGCGCCAAGCGCTGCAGCGGTCAGATTGGCCGGTTCCGGTGCAGGTGTGCGGTTTCGTCGATAACGTGCAGGAATGGATGGCTGCCAGCGACTGCGTTATCACCAAGGCCGGGCCGGGCACAATCGCCGAGGCGCTGATCTGCGGGCTTCCCATCCTCGTGAGCGGATTTATCCCCGGGCAAGAGGCGGGCAACGTGTCCTACGTAGTCGAGAACGGCGTCGGCGCCTACTGCGATGCTCCCGAAGACATTGCCGCCACCGTCAGCGACTGGGCCGGCGGCAATCAGCTGCCCCAGATGGCAGCCCGCGCCCGCAAGCTCGGCCGCCCCCGCGCCGCCTATGACATTGTCGATGAGATTGCGGAGCTTACGGATGGGGAGGCCGCCGAATAAGAAGACAGTTGACAGAGGGCCATGAAAGGTATATATGCCGCAAACAACCAGGAAAGTTACCTTCTCCCTGCCTCGCGAGATGGCGGACTGGGTAGAAGAGATGGCAGAGCAGGAAGGCATTTCCCGCAGCGCGCTTCTGCGCGAAGCTCTGTCCCGTTACATGGATGAGAACGAGTGGCAAAAACTCCTCCGCTACGGCGAACAGCGGACACGCGAGCTGCAGATTAGCCCCGAAGATGTCAGCCGCCTGGTGGAAGAGCACCGGGCCGACATCGGTTCATCGCGGGCATGAGAGTTGGTCTTGATACCTGTGTCATCATTTCTGGATATTGTGGATGAGGCCGTGGAACTTATGGGCGCGGAGGCCGTGCCGCTTTGCGGAATGCTGTGAATCCCGTCATCCTATTTCGCCGTCGCGACGCGCGCGTTCTTCCGTGAGCAACGCTGCCACATCTACGCCAAGATCGGTCTCGGGGCGTTGGGCCAAATGCTTCCGCCACTCCCAGCGCTCCAATTCCCGCTCTATCGCGGCGAGCACGACCGCCCGCATAGTGCAGTTGTTCTCACGCGCATGGCCGCGCAGCCGCTCATGCAGCGTATCCGGCATGTTCTTGATCACTAGGTTAGCCATGCAATGACAATAGCATGACACGCGGCATGAAATCAAAGTCCTGGACTGCAAGGCGCGAACCTAATATCCATCCACTCTTGCTGTTCGCACTGCTGGGCGCGACAATGGAACCATGATTTTCGCATACCCGTGTGAACTCACCCCCGACGAAGATGGAAGTCTTATGGCCACCTTCCCCGACGTCCCAGAGGCTATCACCGGCGGCAAAGACCGGACCGAAGCGTTAACAATGGCCGAAGACGCCATCGCCACAGCCTTGGCCGGATATGTCCACGCGCAATGGGAGATCCCTACACCTAGCCAACCGGACGACGGTCAGGAGCTTGTCGCGGTGCCAACCGTTATCGCAGCCAAGCTGGTACTCTATTCAGTGATGCGGGAGCAACTTATCAGCAACGCAGATCTTACCTGCCAACTGGGGATCAGTGAGTCAGCTGCACAGAAACTAATCGACCCGGAGCGCAACTCCCCCATCGCTCAGGTGCAGAAGGCGCTCCGAGTGGTTGGGCGCAGCATAACGGTCGAAGTGACTGCTGCCTGAAATAGATAAGACTGGATTCAGAATTCTGCTTCGGAGAATAGAATGCCAATACCTACCATGTATGATCTTACGTTGCCCATACTTGAATTGCTGGGTGATGGAGAGAGTTACCATAATTCCGCGCTTGCCGATCAACTTGCACTGCGCTTCAAACTGACTGAAGCTGAAAGAAATGAACGTACATCGAGTGGCCAACGAAGGTTCTCGAATAGAATCAGTTGGGCGAGAATGGAGTTGAAAAATGCCGTCCTTTTGAAGTACACGAGACCAGGCACTTCCCTTATTACTGATCGTGGTCGCCAAGTATTGGCCGACAAACCTCACCGTATAGATAGGCCATTCTTAAACCAGTATGAGGAATATAGGCAAACTCAAAAGAAGAACACCAACGGGTCTGATAATGACGTCCCGAACAACGAAGACGAAGACACGCCGGAGGAAAATCTGAAAGCAGCTCATGAAACGATTCGATCCTATCTCGCGAACGAAATTCTCGAGATAGTCAAGAACTGCTCGCCATCGTTTTTTGAACAGTTGGTCGTGGATGTTCTGGTCGGCATAGGGTACGGTGGTTCAAGAGAAGAGGCCGGTCAAGCTGTTGGGCGTTCTCGTGATCGGGGGATAGACGGGATCATCAGTGAGGATCGCTTGGGTCTTGAAGTGATTTACATTCAGGCTAAACGTTGGGAGGGTCCCGTTGGGAGTCCTCAGGTCCGCGACTTTGTAGGTGCCTTGGCGGGTCAGAAAGCCGGCAAAGGGGTTCTCATTACTACCTCTGCTTTTACCCAGGACGCTCGGGACTTCGTGAAGGCGGTAGGTACAAGGATCATCCTGATCGACGGGCGTCAACTTGCCGATTTCATGATTGAAAGCAATGTCGGCGTTACCACCGAGGCCACCTACGAACTGAAACGCATCGACATCCCCTACTTTGAGGACGGATAACCCTCACCCACCCACACGCCCACAATAATCCAACTGATGCGCCACATACACCAACGCCCCGCCGCCCACCTGCCGCCGGCGCACAGCTAGCCACTCCTCGAACTCACGCGCGTCCAATTCCGGATGCCCCCGCAGGGTCGACTCCACAAAATGTAGAATACATCCAAGAAAGTAGGCCTCATCAGCACGATAAGCCCCGCCCACCGGATGCACCACCCAATCGGAACTGCCCGCCGCCAGCACCTCCGCCCCGCACGCCTGCAACGCGTGGAACAGCCTGCGTCCCGTGCGGCTGTCGCCGGAGGGCCGCCCATCCGTCACGCGCGTATCCATCGAGCGGTGATAAAGCGCCTCGATCCGGCCATCCATCCCCGTATCGACTTCCGGCAAAAAGAGCGTCGCGCCGTCGAAATTGATGCTGAAATAGAACAGACCGCCAGGACGCACCATCCCCAGCAGGCTGGGCAGCGCCGTCGGCAGGTGCAGCAGGTCCAGCAGCGCGTGGGCGATGATCAGATCAAAGCGTTGCCGGTTCTCCTGCTTGGCCGCGAAATCATACAGATCGGCCGTCTCCAACCGCACCCACAGCCCCGCTTCATCGCTCGAAGTCAGGTGTGCCAGCCGCCGCCGGGCCACCTCGACATTGCTCTCCTCGCTATCGATCGCAGTGTAATCAACGTCAAAGCCTGAACCAGCAAACAACCCCCACTCGACAACACGCTCCACCATCGTGCCGATGCCCGCGCCCACCTCCAGCACGCGCAAAGGGCGGTCCGACATCAGTTCGCCATCCACTGCATCCGCCAGCGTCTGCCAGACCTGCCGGTTGAGCGCGCGGTCATCTACAGTCCGTTTGGAAGCCAAATAGTGGGTGAAATCGAAAGCGTCTGTCATGTCAGATTCCAACGGTCACTGAATGCATGTTGCCAGAAACTCCCGGATTGCCGCCGCCGAGTCCGCCCAGCGCGGGTGAGAATCAAAGCGCGCCCGCGCGTTCCGGCCCAGGAGGGCCAACCGCTCTCTATCCCCGGCCACGGCAGACAGACGCGCGGCAATGCCGTCGACGTCTGCAGGCTCGACCAGAATACCATTGACGTCGTGACCAACGATTTCACCAGCGCCGCCGTGAACACCGGCCAGCACCGGCAGCCCGAACGCCATCGCCTCCAGGTACACAATCCCGAACCCCTCGTACGACGGCACCGCCAGCAGGTGCGCAACGCTGTACTGCTGCGCCAGCTCGCCGTCCGACACACGCCCATGCAGGCGGATGTTGCCCTCCAACCCACCTGCGTCGATCTGCCTGCGCACCGCACCCGCATAAGCGCTGTCAACCGCATCGTCGCCAACGACGTCCAGACGCCAATCGGCTGACGGCAGACGCGAAAGCGCATCGATCAGATGATGCAGCCCCTTGCGCGCAATCAGATTACCGACAAAAAGGATCCGCAGCGGACCAGCACTGCTCTGTCTCGCGTCGATCAACTCCTGCGCCGCGCCCTCGTCCGGCACCGGCAGATGATCCGCGGCCGGGTAAGCGATCACGCCGCCCAGCCGAGTGAGGTTTTCTCTCTCTCCTCGCAGTTCAGCCACCGTCTGCCGCGTCGTCCGGCTGTTGAAAATAAAGCCGTCCACCGAGCGCAGATAGGAGCGCTCCACCGCGCGGTACAGAGGCAGCAACCCGCGCGCGTGCTGCTCACTGCTGCGCAGATGATGGACGATGCTGATCATTGGATAGCGGGGCTGCAGCCGTCGATTAACCAGCGCCAGCGATGGATGGTTCAACTCGTCCTGCAACAGAACGTCCACCGAAAGCTCGCGCAGGCGCCGGTACAGACGCAACGAGAGGTTGTCGGCCAGATGCGCCGCGTAACTGCGCCAGGGGAGCGATACGATCTCGACCGAATCGCCGGCCTGACGCAGATGTTCGACCAGCTTGCGGTCGTAAAGATAGCCGCCCGAAAGCGTATCCAGAGAACCGTAAATGAGCAGGCCGATGCGCATGAGCCGCTGTGGCTAGTGGTCAGTTACCACGATTGCGCTCCACCCGGTAAGAGGCCCAGGCGATTTCGTTTTCCCAGATGCGGGCGGTGACCGCACTGATATTGGCCGCGTTCAGACCATCGGAAAAGCTGTTGCCAACGATGCGGCAGAAATGCTCGATACTTGGATTGAGGCCGTCAAATTCCGGCAGGTCATTGAGCGTCTTATCGCGATAGCGGACCACCAACCCTTCCAACAGCTCCTCCACATGCACGATATCCACCAGGTAGCCGTGCTCATTCAGCTCCGCGCCCTCCAACTGGAACTCCAGCCGGTAATGATGCGAATGCCATTCGTTTTCCGGCCCCCAATCGCCGCCGATCAGGAAATGCTGGGCCACAAAATCCCGCTGTACCGCCAATTTGTACATCGAATCCATCCCTCCGTTTGAGGTCTTGGTTTATTGCGTTCAGTCTTCAGTAGCGCGGCCGCGATTTTCACTAAAAACTAAAAACTGACTACTAAAAACTGTAGTCAAGAATGACCTGCAGAGTCTGCTCCGGGCAACTGTCGATGAGCCTGTAAGCCTCATCAGCCTGCTCCAGCGGGAACCGGTGCGAGATCAGCTCCTCTGCTGGCAGCTTCGCCAGCAGCTGCCAGGCGCTCTCCATGCGGCGGGCCTTCGTCCAGCGGCCGCGCAGCTGCGGAGCGATTGTACTCACCTGGCTGCTGATCAGCCGGATGCGGTTGCGATGAAAAGAGCCGCCCAATTGAAGCGTGGCCGGCTTGGTCCCGTACCAGGAGCCGACCACAATGCGGCTGTCGAAGCCGGCCGCCGAGACCGCCGCATCCAGAGCTGCGGGCTGGCCGGAGAGTTCGTAAATCAGATCTACGCCGTGCTGCTCTCCTGCATCTGCCAGCGCATCCCGCAGCTGGTCAGGGCCGTCTGCGCCGCTGGGATCGATCGCTTGGCTCGCGCCCAGCCGCCGGGCCAGACGACGCCGATGCGGCAGCGGGTCCACCGCGATCAGCGCAGCCAGCGGGAACTGCGCCAGCAGCGCTGTCGTCAGCAGCCCGACGATGCCCAGCCCCATCACCACTGCCCGCTCGCCCACCAGCGGCGCGCCGTCCATTACCAGATTGACCGCCGTCTCGGCATTGGGCAAAAGCGCGGCCTGCTGCGGCGGTATACCCTCGGGCACCGGTAGCAGCGCCTGCGGGCTGGCGTAAAAGTGGCTTTCGTGGGGATGGAACGCGAAGTAGTAGCGGTTTTCCTCGGCGCCTGCTGCGTCTATCGGCCCTTCCGTTGCCTCCGCCTGTCGAGCCAGCGGGCCGGCAACTTCACAGACGCGCCCTACGCAGGCATAGCCGTATTTCAGCGGGTAGCGCACCTCGTCGGTCAGACCGGCAATAGAACTGTCGGCGGCCATGCCCGCGGGAACCTGCCCGCGGTAAAAGAGCATCTCCGTGCCGGCGCTGATGGCGGAGACAACCGTTTCGATCAGCAGCTCGTCCCCCTGCGGCGGCGCCATCTCCTCCGTGCATACCTCGACCGCGCCCGGCGCCGTGAACAGCACTGCGCGCCGCTCCACACGATGGACGGCAAAAGTCACGTCGCAGACCTGCCGTTCCGATTGACTCTCTTTTCAAACGCCCCCCACAGTACCGTATCGGTCGCCAACTGCACCTGCTCGACATTCTGCAATCGCGGCATCATCGCGCCCAACTCCTCCCCCGCGCCCGCCGGTTGGATCACCTGATAACCGCCCAGAAAGACCGGCGCGATCGTGATCACCGCATAGTCCGCCAGGCCGTTTTCCAGGAAACTGGTCAGCACGCGTGCGCCGCCCTCGACCATCAACGACCGGATGCCCTCAGCGCCGAGGCAGGCGAGAAGAGCGGCCAGATCCACGCGCCCATCTTCGTCTGCCGGCAAAGTCAATATGCGTGCGCCAGCCTGTTCCAGCCGCCGCCGGCGAGACGCCTGCGCTCCTTCGGCCGTGGTCGCGATCCAGACGCCGCCGCGCAAAAGCTGGGCGTCCGGCGGCGTGCGCAGCTGCGAGTCGAGAACTACCGGCTGCGGGTTATCACCGGAAACCAGCCGCACCGTCAATGCCGGGTCGTCGGCCAGCACCGTTTCGACGCCAACCAGAATCGCGCTGTGAGCGGCCCGCAGCGCATGGGTCATCGTCAGCGAGGCCGGCGCGCTGATCGGGAAAGGCGTTCCCTGGCTGGCGGTCAGGCAACCGTCCAAGCTCTGGGCATAGCTGAGCGTGACGAACGGCCGAGCAGCGAGCAGAGATGCGTTCCTACTCCCCTCTTCTCTTTCCACACCGCCGCGGCGGCTCTGTATACGGGCCCGCAATCCATCGAGTTGCGGCCGGTACGCTTCCGCCAGGCCAAGCGCGAGGTGCTCTTCCTCTTCACCCTCTCCATTTGTTTCTGCCGGACTCTGCCCGTTGAGCTTGATGATGTGCCGCATCCGCGCGACCTTAGCCTCCAGATAGGCGTGGCTTTCCGGATTCGACGGCATCTGCAAGGGAATCCGCTCCCGCACCCCTATGCCCAGCCCGGCCAACCCTTCGATCTTGGCCGGATTGTTCGTCAGCATCCGCACCGACCGCACGCCCAACTCCTGCAAAATCAGCGCGGCCGCCGTATAGTCCCGTTCATCGGCCTGATGACCCAACAGCAGGTTGGCGTCAACAGTGTCGTAGCCCTCATCCTGCAGATTGTAGGCGCGCAGCTTCTCCTCCAGGCCGATGCCCCGCCCCTCCTGCCGCAGATAGATCAGCGCACCACGTCCTTCCGCAGCGATTGCCTGTATCGCCCGCGTCAACTGTTCACCGCAGTCGCAGCGCTGAGAGCCGAGTACGTCGCCGGTGAAACATTCAGAGTGGATGCGGACCAGCAGATCTTCGCCCTCAGCGTCGCCGAGTACCAGAGCCAGGTGGTTCTTGCCGTCCCATTCGCTGCGGAAATGATGCAGACAGAAGGCGCCGTCCGCAGTGGGGATGCGGGCCGTGACCGTACGTTTCACTGCCAATGGTGAGTGAAGCGGCGGGCCATTCTTCGATTCAGAGGAGCCCGGTGGGCGCCCGGCAACGGTTGTGTCCGACATCTGTGTGTGACTGCTGAAAGCTAGCTGAACCGTTCCTCCAGCCAGGGATCACCCTCCATGTGGTAACCGTAGCGTTCCCAGAAGCCGGGCCGGTCGCCGCGCATAAACTCCAAACCCCGCAGCCATTTGGCACTCTTCCAGAAATATTTCTTCGGCACCAGCAACCGCAGAGGATAGCCGTGGTCCGGTTCGATAGCTTTGCCCTGATAGAGGTAGGCGAGCATTGTGTCGTCGTCGTCGAGCACATCCAGGGAGATATTGGTCGTATAGTCGCCGTCGCAGTGGGCCATTACGTGCGTGGCAGCCGGGTCGACTTCAATGTGGCGCAGGAATTCACGCCAGGGCACACCCGTCCAGGTCGTGTCCAGTTTACTCCAGCGGGTGACGCAGTGGATGTCGACGGTCTGCGTTTTGGTCGGCAGCGCCGTCAACTCTTCCCAGGAGAAGCTTTTTTCCTGGGCAAGCCCGAAGACACTCAGGTCCCAGCCATCCAGAGAAGCGTATTGATAGGTCGGGCCGTAGGTCAGCACCGGAAAACGTTCGGTCACGAACTGGCCCGGCGGCACCCGCTCTTCGCTGGGACCGGTAGGCAGATTTTTGACTCGCTTCAGTCGTTCGACCTTGCGAAAGGGATTTTCGATACGCATTATTCCATCTCCATATAGCGGACAGTGAAAGTAGACCCAGTCCCACTCGCCCGCATTTTCAGCTGCTAACCACTAGCCCCTAACTGCTATCCACGGCAGCAAAGCGCTTGAGAACCAGAGAAGCGTTCTGGCCGCCGAGACCGAATCCGTTGCAGAGGCCGGCATCGACCTGGCAGGCGCGGCTGACGTTGGGCACATAGTCGAGGTCGCAGTCCGGGTCGCGTTCATTGTAGTTGATCGTCGGCACGATGCGCTGTGTCTGAATCGCCTGCACGAGTACGGCCGCGCTCTGCGCGCCGGCTGCGCCCATGGCGTGGCCGATGCTGCTTTTGATGCTGGTGACCGGAATGTTGTAGGCTTCCTCGCCGAAGATCCGTTTGATGGCAGCGGTTTCCGATTTATCGTTCAAAATTGTGCCGGTGCCGTGGGCGACGATCCAGTCGATATCGTCGGTGCCGAGACCGCTCTCGCGCAGCGCAATGCGCATACATTCGGTTGCGCCATGCCCGCCCGGGTCGGGCGCAACCATGTCGAATGCGTCTTCGCTCAGCCCATAGCCGGCGAACTCGGCCAGGATCTGCGCGCCGCGCGCCTGCGCATGTTCCAGCGTTTCCAGTACAAATGCAGCCGCACCCTCGCCGACGACCATGCCGTCCCTGTCGCCGCTGAAGGGGCGGCAGGCGGTTTCCGGCTCGTCGTTGCGCGTGCTGGCCGCGCCCAGGCGGCTGAACGTGGAGATGGCCATCTTGGTCAGATAGCCCTCGGCTCCGCCGGCCAGCATGACATCCGCATCACCGCGCTGGATGCGCCGCGCGGCTTCGCCGATGCTGGTTATGCCGGTGGCGCACGCGGTCACCTGGCTGTTGGTGGGGCCGGTGATGCCGCACTTGATGGCGATGAATGTCGGTGCGCCGCTGATCAGGGCGGAGGTGGCGCTGGCCGGATTGAAGCGTTTGGGGCCGCCTTCCTCGAGCTTGCGGCCCTCCTCCTCGACAATATCCCAGCCGCCGAAGGCCAGCCCCATTTCAACGCCGACGCGCGAACGGTCCTCCTGCGAGAGGTCCAGCCCGGAGCGGGCCAGCGCCTCCTGCGTTGCCTTCCACGCCAGCTGCGTACCGCGGCTGGTGCGGCGCACGTCCTTGCGGTCCATGTAGTCACGCGGCTCCCAGTCGTTGACCCTGGCGGTGATCTGCGTTGGAAATCCGGTCGGGTCCCAGTGCGTGATTCGTCCGGTGCCGGACTTTCCGGCGATCAGCCCCGCCCAGGAGCTCTCCAAATCGTGCCCCAGCGGCGACACCATCCCAATACCGGTGACGACGATGCGCCGGGAGGAGCCTCTCTC
>LXNI01002920.1_pt1 | contig 10747 bp, 5 predicted proteins | sample 809091 | NCBI WGS metagenome assembly LXNI01 (sample SAMN04870527, study PRJNA318959) | sponge metagenome | biome: 01000161; feature: marine sponge reef; material: water | host: Sarcotragus foetidus | place: Greece: Milos, Mediterranean Sea | collected 2013-05-29 | depth 5-7 m | reverse complement strand
ATACGTGCGACTACTTACACCAACGCCCGATGCCCGGAACCGGCTCGCCGGTCGGCCGCGCATCGACGGATTGGACAACCAGGAAGGAGAACGACATGGCCGATCAGGTCCGGACCGGGAGCCCCGAAGACGGCAGCCCCGTGGACATCAACGACCTCGCCGGTGTGGCGATGCAGCTGGCCGACTGGGCGCTGGCCCGGAGCACGCGCGAGGCTTACCTGCGCGCCGCGCGCGGCTTCGACGAGTGGCGCGGCGGCGTCCCGGAGACCGATGCCGCGCTGGCGGACTACCTCGGCGCGCTGTTCGACCGCGGCCTGGCGGCCGCCTCCGCCGGCACCGTGGTCGCCGCGCTGAAGGACCGCGCCAGGCGGGAGGGCGCCCCGTGTCCGGCGGGCGAGCGGACGCGGCAGGCGCTGTGCGGCTTCCGGCGCGCCGCCGCGGAACGCGGGGCCGGGCAGGTGGACGGCATCCCGTGGGAGGAGGCCGACCGGATGGCGGAACTGGCGGAACGCCGCGGCACCGGCGGCCTGCGCGACGCGCTGCTGGTGCGGATCATGTCGGACTGCCTGCTGCGCGGCGCCGAGGCGTCGGCGCTCGACGTCGCCGACATCGACTTCCGGGACGGGTGGCTGTCCGTGGAGGTGCGGCGCAGCAAGACCGACCAGGAGGGCCGGGGCGTCGTGCTCTACGCGGGGGCGGAGACCGCGCGGCTAGCTCGGCAGTGGTTGGGAACCCGCGGAACCGTGGATGGTCCGCTGTTCAGCCCGGTCAACAAGGCGGGCCGTGTGGCCGACACGCGGCTCACCACGCGCAGCGTGCGCAGCATCGTCAAGCGGTGCGCCGAGGACGCGGGGATTGGCGGTCGCGTCTCCGGGCATTCGCTGCGGGTGGGGTCCGCGCAGTCGCTGCGCGACGCGGGCGCGACGATGGCGGAACTGATGGCGGCGGGACGCTGGACGCGGGCGGAGACTGTGGCGCGCTACACGCGCGAGCAGGACGCCGCGGCCGGCGTCGTGGCCCGGCTGCGCTACGGCGCGGCGCCGTCCGGCGGGCGCGCGCCGCGTCCGGTCCGACGCCGGGCGATGGCGGAGGCGGCACTGGCGGCAGCCGGAGGCTCGACGCGGGAGTTCAAGCGCCTGCGCAGCGCCGCGAAGCGCGCGACGAAGGCTGCGAGAAAAGCGCAGAAAGCGCTTGCACAGGCCGAAATGGCCGTGGTAGCTTCCTGAATAGCGGATTTGCGGAACCAAACTGTAACTCTATTGTTTTTGTTGATATTGTAGAGTTGCTCTGAAATCAGAAGAGTTACCTCGGCCAAGCTGGAGGTCCACGGCATCCGCATTCGCTAGTTCGGTCCACGAAACGGCAAGGAGTTGCTCGATGAACAAGGCGTCAAGACTCGCGTGGGGGGCGGGGGTATTCGGTACGGTCGGAGTCGCCGCCCTGGCGGCTGCGTGGTGGCTGACCGCCACGCCGCCGGCATCGAGCCCGGGTGCCGATCCGGGGGAACGACCGGAAGCCGACGTCGCCGCAGTCGACGCGACAGCAACCGCCGTCGCCCTGATCGCGGCGGAAAGCACGGGCGATGCGGGTGCGCGCGATGCGCTGGCACCCATCGAAGCACCGCCCGGCTTCGTTCCAGGTCCGCTGCCGAACGAAGTCGGCGCGGCATCGAACCTGCCCGAAGGGTTCGAGGTCACAACCTTCCACGGAGCGATGTCCACGTCGCGGATGACGGCGCTCGACGCCGCTCCGCCGCCCGAATCCGGGGCCGGTCAAACCTGGTTGGCCACCGGAGGCGGCGTCCGGGGTCTGGCCAGCCAAGCCATGGCGGCCGGACGGGACTGGACCTTCGGCTGGGTCGCCATCAACGCCGATGCCGACCGCGCGGCGTTGGCGCGCCGTTTGGACGCCCGGGGTGCGGACGTGCTCGGCACATCGGGCACGTTGCTGCGGGCGCGTTTGCCCGGTGACCTCGCGCGCCTGGAGGCGATCGCCGAACTCCCGGGCGTTGCTGCCCTGGGCCCGACCCCGCTCGCAGCCAAGCTCCCGGCCCCGCGCGGACCCGATAAGGGATTCCGCGCCGTGGACGGCCTGGTGCCGACGTTCGTCACCTTGATGGCCGCCGATCCGGACGGGCGCTGGCGTCAAGCCCTGACCGACTTGGGCGGCGTGGTGGGTGCGTTCGATCCGGCCATCCGCATGTATGCGGCCAACTTCCCAAGCGCCGTCCTGGAGACAGTCGCTGCGGCCGATTTCGTGCTGTCGGTAGAGCCGGTTGGCGTGGTCAAGGCGGCCCACAGCACGGCGGTGCCGGCGATGGGGGCCGACGCGTTGAGGACGTACGACACCGGCAGCGGCCTCTTCTCGGGGATCGGCGGTGGATCGGTGCCGATCGGGGTGATGGACTCGGGTCTGAACATCCGCCACGAGGACATCGGCACAGGTCGCCGCAGCATTTGCGGGGCGAACTTCGCGACGTTCCTCTCCTTCTTCGACCGCGAGGAAGATCAGGATCTGTGGGTCGACGCTGGTCTGCACGGTACCCACGTCACGGGTACGCTCGCCGGCAACGGCACCGGCGGACCGCAACACGCCGGAATGGCGCCGCTGGTTCAGGACATCCGCTTCGCCAAGGTGCTGACCTCGTTCGGCGTCGGATCGCTCGTGAGCATCATGCGCGGCATGGATTTCATGGCGGAACAGAGCACCTGCGGGCCGTCAACGGCGCCGGCCGTTCGCCCGCTGGTGGTCAACATGAGCCTGGCGCGGAGCTTCCCGGAGTGGGACGGCAAAGGTGCCGGCGAGCGCAAGCTCGACGCCAGCGTCTGGAACAACCGACAGCTCTACGTGGTTGCGCAGTCCAACGACGGCTTCATTGCGTATAGCGACTTCGCCAGCGCCAAGAACTCGCTGGCCGTCGGGGCCGTCGAAGACGGCGGCGACCTCGCCCATTTCAGCAGCCATGGCCCGACCGCGGACGGTCGGCTGAAGCCGCAGGTGGTGGGGACCGGTGTGGCCGTCTATTCGGTGCGTGGCGAAGGCCGGCGGTCGGGTTACGTCCGCTTCAGCGGCACCAGCATGGCATCGCCCGCCGTCGCCGGGGTGGCCGCGCTGCTGATGGATGCCGCGCCCGAGTACCGTGAGCAGCCGGCCGCGGTGCGTGCCCGGCTCATGGCGAGCGCGATCCGCCCGGACGCATTCCTGGACGATGTGGCGCAGTTCCCGCTGCACAACGGCGATGGCCCCGGGCCCCTCCAGCATCGCTACGGTCTCGGCAAGGTGTCGGCCCGCACCAGCGTGCTGAATCGCGACGCCGAAGACGGCTGGTTCGGCGGTGCCGCGGTGGTCGAGGTGGGGGACGGCGAGTACGGCTACCGCGACATCGAAGTCCCCGCGGGGGCAAGCCGGCTCGACATCGTGATGACCTGGGACGAGCAGCCGGCCGACACCGTCGCCTCGACGGTGCTCAACGACCTCGACCTCTGGGTCGACCGCGATGCGGACTGCGCGCCGTCGCAGCCGGCCGCGTGCGGCGAGGCCGCGTCCCGGTCGACGAAGGACAACGTGGAGTGGCTGATTCTCCGCGACCCGTTGCCGGGCACCTATCGGCTCAAGGTGGTGCCCAAGTACGCGCGCACGGACACGCCACGCGCGGCGGTTGCCTGGACGGTCATCCGCGGGCCTTCGACGCCGCAGCTTGCCGTCAGCACGGCCCCCGCCGCGGCGGCGGACCCGGGTCGGCCGTTCGAGGTCGATGCGACGGTGACCACCGACGGCTACGTTGCCGCCGGCACCACGCTGCGCGTGGACTGTCGCGGGGATGCGGACATCTGCGAGAGGGTCGAACTGCTGGCCCCCAAGGCGAGCAGCGCATTGCGCGAGGATGCCGTGGCCCGGACCTTGGACGGCGAGTCCGGCGATGCCATTGCGCTCGGCGAGGTCGCCGCGGGCGAGCAACAGACTGTGAAGCTGATGTTCAAGAACTACCCGTCGGCGGCGCGGTTCAGGCTTTTCCTTACCGCGAGCGCGTGGAATGCGGCTTCCGCCTCGACCTCGGTCGACGTGGTGGTCGGCGAGCCGGACGCGCCGGCCGCACCTGCGGTGTCTGCCCCGGGCAACGACAATTTCGCGGCGGCCACGGAGTTGGCCGGCGATGCGGGAAGCCTTGGCTTCGACCTGCTCCTGGCGACGCCTGAGCCCGGCGAACCGGCATTCGCGCAAGGTTTGCTGGATGACTTTGGACGGTTCGAGAGTCAGCGCCGACCACGGTCGCTTTGGTATCGCTGGATCTCGCCGATGACGGGCCTCGTCCGCTTCGCGATTCCCGGTGCCGGCGACGGCATCGGCGACGACGTGCAATTGGACGTGTTCGAAGCCCACGGGCTGGGGATGCCGGACCTCGAACACATCGGCGTCAAGTTCGGCGGCGGATTGACGTTCGCCGCGCGACGCGGCCAGACCTACGTCGTCCGGCTCGCGGTCTCGCGCGCTCAACTGTTCGAGTACGACGCTGCCGGCGCGGAACGGATCCGGCGCCGGGAGGTGCTGCCGTTGTCGCTGCATTGGCAGCGCGCGGCACTACCCGCCAACGACGACTTCGAACTGGCGACGGAACTCGCGGGCGCGAGCGGCGAGCATGCGGGCAGCAACTTGAGCGCGACAGAGCAAGCCGGCGAACGACTCCAGCCCATGGCAGCGAGCACCTGGCACCGGTGGACGGCGCCCGCCGACGGCGACTACGGTTTCAGGATCGACCGCCGCCATCTGAACGTGACGGCGTTCACCGGCGCTGCGGTGGACCAGCTGCGCCTGGTGTCCGGCGAGCCGGGCGAGATGGCCGTCTTCCCGGCGCGGGCCGGCGAGGTCTACACCATCGCCGTCGCGGCGCACAGCGCGTACTCGTCCGGTAGCGACTACACCTTGTCCTGGGGGCCGGAGCAGCGCGCCGCCGGCACCAATGACGACATGGCCGACGCAGAGCCCATGCTCGGGGCGCCTGCATTCTTCCATTTCGGATTCCCGGACCTGGCAGCAGCCACGGTCGAGCCGGGCGAACCGGTCGAGAGCGGCGTGAGGACGGCGTGGTGGACGTGGACGGCACCGCTTTCGAGTCGCTACACCTGGCGCGTTGCGGCGCTGTTCGACGAAACCCTGGCGGTGTCGGTCGTCGAGGTCGGCGACTCGCTCGTACCCTTGGACGAGAGTTCGGGCGACCGCCAGACCGAACAGTTGCTGTCCTTCGACGCCGTCGCGGGCCGGCAGTACCTGATCTCGGCGGGCCTGCCGATCAACCAGGGTTTCGGCCCCACGTCCGCGGGGCCGATCAGCTTCGAGTGGGGGCCGGCGCCGGCCAACGACGAGTTGGCGACGGCGGGTGTCATGGCGGGCGTCTCGGGGACCGTCCTTGGCTCGAATCAGTTCGCAACGGTCGCGGACGGCGAGGCGGTCGGTCTGCTCGGCGACTCCTCCGTGTGGTGGACATGGGATGTCCCGGAGACGCGCTGGTACCGGGTGTCGCTCGCGGATCGGTTCGGCGCCGGCGTGGTGTCGGCGTTCGAGATGCATGCGGATGGCACCTTGGGTCCGGAGCCCGTTGCGGTCAGCCGTCGCCTTCCGGACTCCATCCTGGTGTTCCGTGCACAAGCCGGCGAGCGCTATGCGCTTCGCATCGGCACCGACGGCACCGCGAGCGGCGGCGAATTCGCGCTGAACTGGGCGCCCAACGGGTCCCCCACCTGGCTCAAGTACGCGGGTGCGGTGGCCGACGGCGACGTCGATCCGGCGGGCAACATTCTCGACCTCGGATCTCCGGCCAGCATTGCCCTCAACGACGACGGCGGCGAGTTGTACGTCGCGACGGAATCCGGTCTGCAGGTCTATGCGCGACGGACGGCCAACGGCGCATTGAGCCACGTGCAGACGCTGGACGGGGTCGACGAAAGTGCAGCGCTGTTCTGGGATGCCCAGGCTTCTGCCGTCATCGCGGTCGCCTGCTCGGGCGTTCAAAGGTTCGCGTCGGTCGAGACGGGCGGACTCGACGCGGGAACGGAATTGGCGGGCGTCGTGCCTTGCATCGGCGGTGCACTGCCTCCCGGTACGGTGCTGCGCGACGCAAGCGGCACGTTCGTGCACTTCGTCGGCGCATTCGGCATCGTCACGTTGCGCTTCAACGAGGATCGGACCGGGGTCGAGCTGGCTGGCGGCGTCCCCGTCTTCGGCATCACCGCAGCAGCTCTCGGGAGTACCGACGAGTTCCTCTACGTGGCAACGGCGCAGGGGCTGCAGGTCTTCCTGCGGGATGTGGCCACCGGAGCGCTGGCGCCGGCCGGTGCGCATCAGGCCGATATGCCGTTGACGTTGCTGCTCGCGGAGCGCACCGGGCGCCACCTCTTCGGCGTGACGGCGGAACGCGGGGTTGCCGCGTTCGATCTCGCCGATCCCGCGGCGCCAACCCTGGTCGCGCAGAGCGAAGGCATCGAACGTGGGTTCGACCCCATCACCGAGATACTCGGTCCGTCGACCGCCTTCGTTGGCTTCGGCGAGCCGGGGTGCACGTTCGCCGACACGCGACAGCGGACCATGACGATCGACGTGCTCTGCCGCGACCTGGCGCTCTCCCGGCGACTCATGCCCGGTGTTCCGACCTTGCGTCAAGAGGAACTGCTGCACCCCGGCGGCGTCGACGCATTCGACAACAATCTGCCGTTCTTCAGCTTCGACCGCGGCTTGGCGGCGACGTCCGACGGTCGACACATCTATGCGTCCGCGGCGCGCGGGATCATGATCTTCGAGCGAGCGGGCAGCCGTTAGTGTGCCGCCAGACAAATGCCGCAACGTTTCCCCTGCACCGAAGCACGACGGCGGAATCCGCGCAAGTGCTTGTTTTGACGGCGGCACATCCCCGCCTCGCGTCCGACAGTGCGAGTGCGGAACGCCGTACCAACAGTCAACCTGTTTGCGAGACGGTACGTTAGCTTGACGGTACGCGGGCGTCCCGGTACGTGGACGTCCGCGTCCGTATTGGGACTGGCACAAGGGGGCCGCGCGGCACAGGGTTCCCGCGCCCCCGCCTTGCTATAGTCGCGCCGTGATCGTCGAACTAGGCCACTTCGCCACCGTCGTCGCGTTCGTGATGGCGCTGGCGCTTGCCGGCATCGGCTACTGGACTGCGTGGAACGGCGCCTGGCGGCGGACTGCGGAGGCGCTGGCGTGCGCGCAGTTCGTCGCCATCGCTTTGGGCTTCGCGGCACTCGTGTACGCGTTTCTGACCAGCGACTTCTCGGTCCGCTACGTGGCGGAGAACTCGAACACTGCGTTGCCTTGGTACTACCGGCTCAGCGCGACCTGGGGCGGCCATGAAGGCTCGTTCCTGCTGTGGACGCTGGTGACGGCCGCATGGACGACTGCGGTGGCCTTGAGCGGCGCCCGGTTGCCCGACGACATCCTCGGCCGCGTCCTGGGCACGCTCGGGTTGCTGAACGCGGGTTTCCTGCTTTTCCTGCTGGCGACCAGTTCGCCGTTCGAGCGCCTGGTCGGCGGACCGCTGGAGGGGGCCGACCTGAACCCGTTGTTGCAGGACTTCGGCCTGATCGTCCATCCGCCGCTCCTCTACGTCGGCTACGTCGGGTTCGCGGTCGCGTTTTCGTTCGCGGTGGCGGGCCTGGCCTCCGGTCGCCTCGATGCCGCGTGGGCGCGGTGGACGCGGCCGTGGACGAACGTCGCCTGGGCGTTCCTCACCGTGGGCATCGCGCTCGGCAGCTGGTGGGCGTACTACGAACTCGGCTGGGGCGGATGGTGGTTCTGGGATCCGGTGGAGAACGCCTCGTTCATGCCGTGGTTGGCGGGAACCGCGCTGGTGCATTCGCTAGCCGTCACCGAGAAGCGCGGGGCGTTCAAGAGTTGGACCGTGTTCCTCGCGATCGCCGCGTTTTCGCTGTCGCTGCTCGGCGCCTTCATCGTGCGCTCGGGCGTCATCACGTCGGTGCACAGTTTCGCGGCCGATCCGGAGCGCGGCCTGTTCATCCTGTGGCTCCTGGTGTTGGCGGTCGGCGGGGCGCTGACACTCTACGGGCTGCGCGCGCCGGCCATCGGCAGTTGGGCGCGCTACCAGGGTCTGTCGCGGGAGTTCATGCTGCTCGCCAACAACCTGCTCCTGGTCCTGGCGCTGGCGGTGGTCTTGATCGGAACCTTGTACCCGCTCGCCTACGAGGCGGTCACCGGCGGCGAGAAGATGTCGGTGGGAGCCCCTTACTTCAACAAGTCCTTCGTACCGCTTGCCGTCGTGTTGGCGGCCGCCCTGGCGGTTGCGCCGATCGCGCGCTGGAAGCGGACGCCTGTGAAACTCTTCGCCCAGGCGGGTGTGGCATTCGCGATCGCGTTGGGTCTCGGGGTGCTGTTGCCCCTGGCTCTGACCGGCACGATCAAGCTCGGTGCCTTTGTCGCCGTCGCGGCGGGCACCTGGATCAGTGCGGTGCTCGTTGTCGACCTGCGCCATCGCCGGCGTGCATTGACGCGTGCCTACCTGGGCATGGTCCTCGCACATTTCGGTTTCGCGGTCAGCATGGTCGGCATCGGGGTCACCAGCCAGTTCTCCCACGAACTGGACGTCAAGCTGGCTGTTGGCGACTCCGTCGACCTGAACGGCGTGACCTACCGGTTCAGCGACTTGCGCCGGGTGCAGGGACCGAACTACGTCGCCGAGCAGGCGGTGTTCGTGACCGACGGCGGCGTCACGCTGCGCCCCGAGAAACGGCGCTACGCGGCAAGCGAGCAGGTCATGACGGAAGCCGGAATCGCGCCCGGCTTCACACGCGATCTGTATGTCGCGCTGGGGGAGCCGCTCCCGGACGGCGCCTGGGGCGTGCGCATCAACGACAAGCCGCTGGTTCGCTGGGTCTGGCTCGGTGCCTTGCTGATGGCAGCCGGCGGCATACTGGCGGTCCTCGATCCGCGGTATCGACGGCTGGGCCGGCGCGCGCGGTCGTCGCCGCAATCCGCCTCGCGCGCGGCACCGGCCATCGGGCCACAAGCGATTTCGTGAACCGCGCTCGGCTGTTCGCGCCGCTCCTCGGATTCGTGACGCTCGCGGCGGTCCTCTACCTCGGCTTCAGTTTGCGCGATCCGCACCTCTTGCCGTCGGCCCTGCTCGATCAGCCGTTCCCGGCCTTCGAACTGCCCGTACTCGGCAGCACCGGCCGTGCGACGCAGGCCGACCTCAAGGGCGAAGTCCGCCTGGTCAACGTCTGGGCGACCTGGTGCCCGACGTGTCTCGCGGAGCACGACCAGCTCAAGAGGATCCGCGAAACCGGCCTGTCCGTGGCGGGCATCAACTACAAGGACGACTCGGCCGAGGCCATCGCGTGGCTCGCGCGCCACGGCGACCCGTACGCGTTCAGCGTCGTGGACGCCAATGGCGACCTGGGGGTGGATCTCGGGGTCTACGGGGCGCCGGAGACCTTCGTCGTGGATGCCGACGGCGTCATCCGCTACAAGCATGTGGGCGCGGTCGACGATGCGGTATGGCGCGACGAGATCGCCCCGGCGGTCGAGGCGACGGCGCGCGGGGGTCCATGAACGGCCGGCCGTCCGCATCCGCATCCCAACGACGGTCCGTTGCGGCCCGGCTGGGATTGCTGTGCGCGTTTGCCGCGTGCCTCGGCGCATCGGCGATCGACAGCTTCGACTTTGCCGACGCGGACGAGGCAGCGCGTTACCAGCGCCTGCTCGCCGAGTTCCGCTGTCCGAAGTGCCTCAACGAATCGCTGGCCAGTTCCGGCGCACCCATCGCCGTGGACCTTCGCCGCGCCGTCCGGCGCCTGATGGACGACGGTGAGTCGGACGCGGCAATCCGCACCTACCTGCAGGAACGCTACGGGGACTTCGTGCTCTACGACCCGCCGCTCAAGGCGTCGACCTGGCTGCTCTGGTTCTCGCCCCTGCTGCTGCTTGCCTTCGCCGTGGTGCTGCTGGTGCGTGCGGCTCGGCGGCGCGAGCCCGCCCCGTTGAGCGACGTGGACCGCGAGCGCGTTCAGCGCCTCCTCGAAGATGGCTGATGATTGAAGTCTGGTTGGGTGCGGCCGGTCTGGCGCTGGTGGCCGGGGCGGTGGTCGTCGCGGGCGCGCTGCGTCGGCCGAGGCGTTTGCTGGGCGACGAGGCCGATGTGTTGCTCGCCGACCGGCGCGGCGAGATTGCAGCGGAAGCGCGCGTCCACGACATGCCGGGGGACCAGGTCGAGGCCCTGGAGCAGGAGTTGGCGCTCGAGTTCATCGGGACCGGCGAACGCGCCGCCACCGACGAGGATCGCGCCGACACCCAAACCACGGCCGCTCGGCCGCCGCTGCTGGCGCTTGTGGGCGGCGCGGCCGCGGCCCTGGTGCTGGCCGTCGGGCTGTACGCGCTTTGGGGCGAGCCCGATGCGCCGCGGCTGGGAAAAGCGACTGCGCTGATGTCGGACGACGGCGCGAGCCCGGACGAGTTGGCCGAGCTGGAGCGCGCCTTGGCAGCGCGCGTGGCGCGGCGTCCCGACGACGGCGACGGCTGGTTCTATCTCGGTCACCTTCGGATGCGCTCCGAAGACTACGCCGGTGCGGTCGAGGCGTTCGCGGCCCTGCATGAACTGACCGGCGGCAGCGAGCAGGTCGACCTGACGTGGGCGCAAGCGGGTTTCCTCGCTGCAGGCGGCGTTCTCGACGATGCCGGGCACGAGGTCGTGGAACGCGTGCTTGGTCGGCGTCCGGAGCACCCGAAC
>LXNI01002919.1_pt1 | contig 10749 bp, 8 predicted proteins | sample 809091 | NCBI WGS metagenome assembly LXNI01 (sample SAMN04870527, study PRJNA318959) | sponge metagenome | biome: 01000161; feature: marine sponge reef; material: water | host: Sarcotragus foetidus | place: Greece: Milos, Mediterranean Sea | collected 2013-05-29 | depth 5-7 m | reverse complement strand
GACGATGCCTTCGTCGGTGTAGACGCGCGCGAAGGTCCAGACGCTGCCGCCGCTATCCGGCTCTTGCCGGCCGATTACACAGGCTTGTACATCGGTGATTTTCATGTGGCATCCTCATTTCGTTTCGTTGCCGCAGAGGCGCAGAAGTAAGAGAGAGTTAGTCTTGCAAATTCTGAGGCGCTGAGAAAAACCCTCGGTCTGGCTCATGCGCGTCACTCATGATAATGACCGATGGATTCCATGATGCGCTTGATCCGGCGGGCGATGTCCTGCGGCACGGGCGGATTAAAGGGTCCGCCTGTTCCACCGGCCACGTCATCAAATCCGCTGCAATTGATCGCTTCCATCACGGCTGAATAGTTGTAGGCGCGCTCTTCCATGAAGCGGATGTCTTCGAGCGGCGAGATTTCAGCTTCGATCTGACAAGCGGCGTCATAGTCGCGGCGGCGCTGCGCGTTGTTGATCTCGTCCGAGGCGCGCGCGACCACGATGTTGATGCCGGAGGTATGCCCCTTGGCGCCCATCTGTGCCGCCGCCGTCGAGCGGTCGCCAATGCCCCAGATGACGATCTTGCTCTCGTCAAGCGCTTCGCTGAAGGGCTGGACATCCTCTTCGTCCGTGCCGATTTTGACGCCGACGAAGTGGGGCGAATCCTGTACTAGCCGAATGATCATGTCGCGGTCGCGCGGTCGTCGATAGTAGTAAAGGAAGCGCGCATCGTACTTGCGCGCCCCAACTTCGGCGAAAGCCATCAAGGTCTCATAGAGCCCGGTCGGTCCGTAGGTGCCACTGAGCGGCATGATCAAGTAGACATCGGGCGGGCGCTTCAGTGCGGCGAGCCGCTCGATTAAGTCAGCGGCGGCCGGCAGCGGATTGGGTACCACCGCCGCCATGAGGACGCCCTCCCCTTCCATGCGCTGGCCCGCGATATCGAGCAGTTTGACCTGATCGTCGTAGCCGACATGATGCACCAGGCTGGTGCCGGCGATGGAAATCACCCGCGGACGGTCCTCGCTTAGGGAATTGTTGCGCATCAGATAGTCGATGTTCTTGGCGTGTCCGGCGAAGTCGATATCGCGCCCGGTGAAGGGAATCAGCGGGATGCCAATGACGCTGTTGAGAGCGTCGAGGAGTGCTGTTGTATCGATCGTCATGGATGCCTCCTCATTTTGCCGTTCGGGCGACTCACAGCCGCGCGTAGACACAGCGGGTCAGTCGCCCCTACATTTTCTCCGTTCTAGCGGGCGACCTGATAGCTCGCCCCTACAGATTACGCCGGTTAAGGCAGCGCAGCTACCAGCGCGTCGCTTGGAAGCTCCAGCCGGGCTGAACTTTTTGCATCTCGATTTCGTCGTTGCGCTCGGCCAAGCCGCAAGCGAGATACTGCTGATGCAGCTGCGCCAGACGCTCGCGATCGACCTCAATGCCCAATCCCGCCCCGCGCGGCGCAGCGATGGCGCCGTCCTCGATTGGCAGCGGCTCGGCCAGCAAGTCACAGCCGTCCTGCCAGGGATAATGACTGTCGCAATCGTAGGTCAGGTTGGGCACAGCGGCCGCCAGGTGCGTCATCGCCGCCAGCGAGATGCCCAAATGGCTGTTCGAATGCATCGACATGCCGCGTCCGAAGATGCTGCAGAAGCGCGCCAGATCAAGCGAGGCGCGGAAGCCGCCCCAAAAGTGATGATCCGACAGGATGATCGCCTCGGATTGACGGGCGACGCTGCCCGGCAGATCGGCGAAGGACGTGGTGCACATATTGGTCGCCAACGGGATATCAACCGCGCGCGCGACGGCCGCCATGTTTTCCTGACCACGGACGGGATCTTCAAAATATTCCAGCGCGCCATCGAGTTGCCTTCCCGCGGCGATGGCGGTCTCGACGCGCCAGATGGCGTTGGGATCAAGACGCAGCGGCAGATCCGGCCCAAAGGCATCACGCAGCGCCAGGATGGCGTTGACCTCCTGCTGCGGTTCAAAGACGCCGCCCTTGAGCTTGATCGACTTGAAACCATAGTGCGCTATCATCGCCTGCGCCTGGGCGACGATGCCTTCGCGGTCGAGCGCCGCTTCAGCCCGCGCCGCGAACCAGCCCGTTGCTGACTCATCGCGCTCAAAGCCAAACTCGCCACCAGCGCCTTCATATTTGTAGAAGAGATAGGCGGCGAAGGGCACGCGCTCCCGAGCGGCGCCGCCGAGCAGATCAACGACGGGCCGCCCGACCGATACCCCGATGAGATCGTAACAGGCGACTTCGATGGCGCTGCGGACATGCACCCCGGTCCGCTGATCCCAGGGCGTCGCGCCACGCTCGTCAGGCTTCGCCAGCGACGCCAGCACCGCGTCGATCGCATTCAGTCCCCAGGGATCCATGCCAATGAGACGGTCGGCTGCCTGTTCCAGAGCGGAAAGCGTCGCGTCGCTGCCCGGGATCTCGCCCCAGCCGGAGAGTCCGTCATCGCTGACAATCTCGACGATGAGGCGCAAGGCGTAAGGCGCGTGGAGACCGGCGGCGTTCAGCAGCGGCGGGTCGGGCACGGCGACCGGCGTGATGTGGATGTCGCTGATGCGCATTTCAACTCCACAGCCGCTCGGCGACAGCGAATTGATTGATGGCGCTTGTGCAAAACATCAACTCTTCTCCTGGGCGGTGCTTGGCGCCCTATGAAAACAGATGGTCCAGCGAGCGCTCGCCGTCCCAGTCAGTGGTCGATTCAAAGTAACCATCGGAGCGCGTCTTGTCGATATGATCGCGGATGACCTCCTCGTTGACATCGCCGAAGCCGAGACCGGGCGCTTCCGGCACGGGCGCGTAACCATCGACGATCAGCGGCTTATCGATGCCATCGATAAGATCGCTCCACCAGGGCAGATCGACCGAATGATTCTCCAGCACATAGAAGTTCTCGGTGGCGGCGGCGCAGTGGACGTTCGCCAGGAAGGACACCGGCGAGCCAGCCATGTGCATCGCCATCGGCACGCCATAATCCTGCGCCAGATCGCCGATTTTCTTGGTCTCCATTATGCCGCCCGATGTCGCGAGATCGGGATGGATCACCGAGACGGCGCCCGCTTCCAGCAGGGGCAGAAAGCCCTCTTTCAGGTAGATGTCCTCGCCAGTGCAGACGGGCGTGAGCACCGACTGTTTCAGCTGTCGCCACTGTTCGGTCAATTGCCAGGGGATCATGTCTTCGTACCAGGCGAGCGAAAATTGATCGAGCGCCTGTCCCAGCCGGATGCAGGATTCGACGTTGATGCGCCCGAAGTGATCAGCCGCCAGCGGGATCTCGTAGCCGATGATGTCGCGCACTTGCCGCACATACTCGACCAGAAATTCGATGCCAATATCGGTGAGTTGGATGCCAGTGAAAGGGTGCATGACATCGTGCCGTGCGAGCGCGCCCGGCGGCGCCGAAATTGCGCCCTTGATGCCCTCTAGCAGCCCGATGCCAATATCCATCTTGAGGAACTTGAAGCCATCGTCCATGCGCCGTTTGAGCCGCTGGCCCATGGCCGCGCCATCGGCGACCGTGTCGGTGTCGCTATAGATCAGCGCCTTGTCGCGGAACTTGCCGCCGGCCAGTTGATAAGCGGGTACGCCATAAGCTTTGCCCGCCAGATCGAAGAGCGCCATTTCGATGCCGCAGACGCCACCGCCCTGCCGCCCGTGGTAGCCGAACTGCTTGATTTTCCGAAAGAGCCTGTCGATATTGCAGGGGTTCTCGCCCAGCAGGCGCGATTTGAGCAGCAGGCCATAGGTCGGGCTGGCACCATCGCGGACTTCGCCATAGCCGCTGATGCCCTGGTTGGTATCCAGCCGCAGCAGCGTGACGTTGAATGGCAGCGGCTCAAGATTGACGATGCGCAGGTCGGTGATTTTCAGGTCAGTCGGGCGCGAGTGGGTGTTGATGTTGGATTCGAGACTGGTTTCGTTCATTGGCTAATCCCAAAGTTTTTCAGGTGTAGGGGCGAGTCGATTAGTCGCCCGCAATCATCATCACGTACCGGCGGGTGAGCCACCGGCTCGCTCCAAAAAATTGTTCAAGCGCCGCCTAATTAGCGCCGCAGCAGATTCCGCTCGCGATACGTCGCCGCCGCATCCCTGATGAAGTTGGCGTTTTCCAGCGCGCCGTAGGTCTCTTCCAGGTAATCCGCCAGCCGCGCCAACTCGTCGTATGACGCGCGCTCGGGGCGCAGCAGCTCATAGATCTTGAGCAGTTCTTCGTTGGGCACATCGGTCAGTTCCGCCGCCCGCAAGAGATTGCCCGCCAGCTGGGGATAGCCGCCGTCGCGCGCGATCGCCGCTTGCTGCCGCAGGGTGTCCGCATGGGTGCGCAGGTCATCGCCAGTGAGCTCGCCCGCGGCGATGGCTTCGGCTGTGATATCGCGGAACGGCCGCCCGCTGTGGGTCAAAAGCGCATCGGACCCGTTATCGCGCAGGGGATATTCGCTCTTCGTTTCAGTCATTAGGCCGGCTCCCAGTCGAAGCGTAATTCCATCGGCGGCTTATCGGGGCAGACTTCGTCCGTTTCACGGCGATGCAGCAAAGCCGTCTTCACGATGAGGCGCAGGCGGGCGCCATTGTCGATTTCGACAGCAACCGGAATTGTCGGAGACCCGATAGCGTAACGCGCGGCATTCCGCCCGATCGCTTCGTAGGTCTGCAGGGTCAGGCTAGGCGACTGCGGGAAGAGTTCCAGGTTGTTCAGCGGCGCCAGGTCTTTCTGATGGATGACAGCGGTACCGCGCGATTGCAAACCAATGCCGATGCCGCTGCCGCTCAGGCGCGCGCCCACGTAGCCGATCGCGGCGCAATCCGATGAATGATAAACGCGGATAATGCGCGCCACCATGCCCTCGGCGGCGACGCCGCTCAAGATCGCCTCGAGCACGTCTTCGTGGTCCAAGCCGCCGATCGTCGTCGAGAGCGCCTTGCCAAAAGCCGGACCGAGCGCGAGAACCACTTCACGCTGCCCGCCCCTGGCCGCGGGACCGATCTCCACCAGGCGCAATAATGGCTCGCCGACATGCGGGTCGACGAAGCCTTCGGGCGACTTGGCTTGCGGGATAGCTTGCATCTCTCGCCAACGCTGGCCTTCCGGGCGATATCCACTGCCGGGACCGACGTAATCATTCGCATCGTTGATCGCGCTTTGCACTTTGAAGTCGGCGTCGAATATCGCCGATGGCTGCAAATAATCGGCGGCGACACGCTGGCGTCCCATCTCCAGGATGTTATCGGCGACATCGGCGAAACCAGTTTTCTGCAAGGCGCGGATCACGGCGACAAAATCGTCATCGCCGGCCATGAAGGCATCGGCCGCTTCCAAATCGGGCACGATATCGCGCGCCGGCATATCGTCGCTGCCATGCGCCACCGTCGCCGCGTCAATCTCCTCATCGCTGATAGCGGGCAAGCCCAGCTCGCGGTAGACGGCTTGAATGGCGCGGGCGCCCTTGCGCCGGATCGACAGCGCCTCCGCTTCGGTGATCGGGCGTACGCCGCCATCTATCTGCATATCGCGCTGCAAGACGTTGTAGTCATCAAAGTCTTCCGCATCGAAGTTGCCGCCGCCGAAGAGGTTGTCGCGCTTGGGGATGGCGCTGTATCCGCTGAAGATGAAGTCCGCGCCCGGGATAAATTGCAGCATCAGCTTGGCGGATTTGCGAATGCTGGAATGCGATGCCAGCGCATCGTTGCCAGCCGCCACTTCCAAGCCGAGCATGGAAGCCAGCAGATTCTCCGCCAGCACTGCCCGCACGCCGCCGGGCAAGGCTTCCGGCAAGGCGATGCAGGAAATTGAACCGTTCTGCACCCCTTGACTGCCAGCGCCCTTGACCACCAGCAGACAGCGCGCCTCCAGGTAGAGCATCGATTTGCGCTCGGCGCGGCCCATCAGCGCTTCCGAGCCCGTGCCGGAGGTGAAGCGGATTTTGACACCACGCGAGGCATAGGCGGAAGCGAGGAAAGCCTTCGACCAGGGACTGTCGTCGCCATCGGTGAAGGTCTTCTCGGTGCCATAGACCGACAGGGTCTCGGCGTAGCTGGTCAATCCTTTCATTGCCAGGCGCAGGCCCAGCGCTTCCTCCACCGAGCATTGCGTCAGCACGCCACCGCGGCCGGTCTGCGTCCCGACCAGGATGGCCAGCGCGTTGAAGGGGGCGAAGCGGGCGACGCGGACCGTCGTCTCCACCTCGGCGAAACCGCGCAATGCCGCTTCGGCCGAGTCGGCCGCCAGCAGCGCCGGATGCTCGCGCCAATTGGTGACATGCGCCTGATTGGCTGGCCTTCGCCTGATGCGCATCTTCGCCAAGCCCATCATCATCTCCAGCACGTTCATGTGGCGGATGATGTCGGTCAGCTTGGCTGGCGTGCAGCCGGCGATTAAGCGGGCGATCTCGCCGCGCGGCACGTTGATGTCGGCTAACATGCGCGCGTAATTTTGCGACGACAGCGCCATCGCTTCTTCAGCGCAGTCCAGATTGAGCGCTTGAGAGGCGATGAAGATATCCAGCGCGTCAAAGTCAGCACGCCGCCGGCCGTCCATTTCGACCACGCAGCCGTCTTCAATCTTGAGGTTCGGCATTGGATCGTAGGGGCTGTCAGCGACGATCAAGCCGGCTTCGGGCCAAGGCTCGACATAGGTTTCTTTGTTGATGTCGCGTTGCGCCAGCAGGTCGAATCGTTTTGAGCGTTCCATTGTTGCTTGTCGCATTCGCTTATGTTCCAAGCAGAATCTAACACATGGCGCGGCGGCTGTCGAATGTCAACGAGGCTTTATTCAGGCATAACGTTCGCGCAAGATCTCGGCGGCCCGCGCCATTGCCTTCAGCTTTTGGTAGGCTTCTTCCAGCGAGATCGGGTTGGTGCTGGTCGGCGCGAAGCCGCAATCCGGGTTGAGCGTGATCTGTTCCGGCGGCAAGTATCGCAGCGCCTTCTCGACCCGCTCGACGATGAGTGCCGGCGAATCCGCGATCGCGCCGCGCACATCAACCACACCCAAGCCGATCTCTTTATCGGTGGGGAATCGCTCAAAAATCGCCACATCGCCCGCTTGCGACACGGCGAATTCCATCGCCAGTTGGTCGACCTCAGCGCGCAACAGATGCGGCATGATCGGCTCGTAGTCTCCGCTGGCGTAAACGGTGCGAGCGCGGTTGCCGCGGCAGACATGGAGCGCGGTCTGGATGCCGTCGATGCCTTCCAAAACGCGATTGAGATCGTCTATCGCCCGCTCGATCTCGGCATCCGGATCGGCAAATCTGGCGCGGTGTTCCGGATCGACGAAGAAGCAGAGCCAGGGATCATCGAACTGAACCACATCGACGCCGGCAGCGCGCAAGGCAAGGACTTCCTCGCGCAAAATCGGAATGACCGCTTCGATGAAATCGCGGCGCGTTGGATAAGCCTCGATTGAGTAGGCTCGATGCCACAAGCGCCCAGCGACCATGTGCGGCGATGGCAAGGCGACTTTGATCTTGCGTTCTGTGTTCTGACGAAGAAAAGCGGCGCCTCGAGCGGCAATCGGACGCGAATAAGTCATTCGCTCCACGACAAGCGCTTGTTTGAATTCCTTCAGCGTCCACTGCTGCGGCGGGGATAGCCCGGTATCTGGCAAGACCTCGGGCGCCAGCGTGTGCGTCTGATATTCGGCCTGGCGGAAGCCACCAACCATTTGGGCGAAGACTTCGAAATAGCCGATTCGGCGCCACTCGCCGTCTGAGACGATGTCGATGCCGGCCGCTTCCTGCAAGCCGATCGCGAAACTTATCGCTTTGTCCAAGGCGTCGTCCAGGGCGCCGTCATCAATCAAGCCGTCTTGATGCGCGATCAGCAAGTCAAGCACCCACTTCGGACGGGGCAAGCTGCCGATCACACTGGTTGGGAAAAGGGTAGCCGACGTCATGAGTCGCCTTGCAATGGCTCAGGCGTTTAACAACAATTCGGGCTTGTCCGAGCAAATCGCATCGACGCCGAGCGCCTTCAAAGCGGCGATCTCTGAGGGACGTTCTTCGTGCCAGCAGACAATGCCCAAATTCGCCTCCCGCGCCGCCTTGATCCAATCGGGCGTCAGCAGGCGGTGCGGCTGCTCGGCCCGATGCTCCCAGCAGGGATGGACGTAATCAGCATGGATGGATTGCGCCAGCTTCACCGGATCGATGTTGACCGCGCCAAACAAAATAGAAGTTCTGACGTCGGGGCGGGCCGCCTTGATATCGGCGAGATAATCGGGACGGAAGGAGCCGAATATGGCATGCCGCAGAAAATGAGTCTGGTCGAGTGATTCAAATATGGCGGCAGCCGACCGAAAATTCAGTTGCTTGATGTCCAGGTAGGCGCCCAAGCCCAGTTCGCGACACAAGCGAATCGCTTCTTCAAAAGTGATAATCTGACTGCCAGTGGCTGCCAAACCACGCAGTTCCTCCAGACTGTAGTCGGAAACGCTGCCGGCAATACCGTGCGTGCGCTTGAGGCTGCCATCATGAATGACGACCGGGCGATTGTCTGCGGTCTCGCGGATGTCGATTTCCACCATATCGGCGCCGAGTTCAGCGGCCGCGCGAATGGCTTCCAGTGAGTTTTCCGCCGCGTAAGCCGAGGCGCCGCGATGGGCGATTCGCAAGACGCGCCACTGCTCCGGTGGGATTGTGGCGCGCAGTTGCGCAGTCCAGGCGGAGACTCGCTTCGGTATCCACTCGAAAAGACGCGACCAAGGGACAAAGCAGGCGCGGCGGAGGTCGAATGTCTTCGAAAACGTGAAGGACGGCTCGAACTGCAGGCGCTCAAGATATGTGTGAACCCAGCGGTTATTCGGCGGTGTGTCGTCGTGAATGATGCCATCAAACAGGGGCGTCACATGCACACCCATCCTGCCTGCGCGCGCGCCACAGCTGGCTTGCGTCGTCTCTTTCCTCTCCAGCAGCCACTGTGATGATGGCGCGAAAGCATGTTTCCCCGGTTCTGAGTAAAGCGCCAGCCGGCCCTCATGTAAGGGTAGTTGCCCGGCTTCGTCCCGCATTTGGCGGCAGCGGCCGTGCCAGCTTGCCTCGGCGTCTACAAGCTCTCCTGCGCTATTGATGTAGACCCAAACGTGTTCCAACTCGTAAAGATGCTGGATGTCCCAATCCCACCAGATCGCGTATTCTATGGCGAAATCGGCGTTGTCCGTCAGTTGGATGTCTCTCGGAAACGAAGGCGAGGCGCCGCCCTGGCGGAAAACCGTGTAGCCGACGACCGATGGGAAGAAGGGCTCCCGCTCATCAAACTGGATGACCGGAGCATAGCGCCGGGCAAGCTCATAATCCGCATTGACCTGCGGCGGACGCTTGAGTTCTTCGAGTTGCGCAGCAAGCATTTGGACTTTTACTGTTGCCAGAGCAGCGATCGTTCAGATTGCGGATCGAAGAATTGCGCTTGCATCATATCAAATTTCAGCGAGACGCGCTCGCCGGCGCGGTGCTGCTTTTCGGTATCGGCGAGCAAGATAAAGCTATGCGGTCCCACGCGGACATCGATCAAATCTTCACGACCCAGCGGTTCCACCACGAATATCTCGCCAGCTACATCGCCATCATCGGCAATTTGAATATCTTCCGGTCGAATGCCCATGACCACCGCCCCAGCATGGCTGGCCGGCGCCGCGCCACGCTCATCGCCCAGCGACAAGTCTATCGAATCGGCCTGGGCGAGAAAGCGGCCGTTGGATTGCGAGACCTCCACATTGAGGAAATTCATCGGCGGGTTGCCGACAAAGCCGGCGACGAAGCGCGTCTTGGGTCTATCGTAAAGTTCATCGGGCGAGTCAAAGGCTTGCAAGTGCCCGCCCTTCATCACAGCGATGCGGTCGGCCATGGTCATCGCTTCTACCTGATCGTGGGTCACATAAATCGATGTGATGCCCAGGTTCTTCTGCAGGTGCTTGATCTCGCCGCGCATCGTCAGCCGCAGGCGCGCGTCCAGATTGGAGAGCGGTTCGTCAAAGAGCAGCACATCCGGTTCCTTGACCAGGGCGCGGCCCAAAGCGACCCGCTGCTGCTGCCCGCCGGAAAGCTGCCCGGGCCGGCGATCAAGCAATTCACCGATGCCCATGACGTTGGCCACCTGCGTCACCTGCTCGCGCTGAACATGCTTCGGCACCTTCTTCAGCTTCAGCGGATAGGCGATGTTCTGGAATATCGTCATATGCGGATAGAGGGCATAGCTCTGAAACACCATGCCGATGTTGCGGTCCTTCGGCTGCACCGTGTTGACCACCCGATCGCCGAAGCGAATGAGGCCGTCGGTCGGTTTGTAAATGCCAGCCAGGGTCAGCAGCGTCGTTGTCTTGCCGCAGCCCGAGGGACCTAGAAAAGCCACAAATTCGCCATCGGCGATGTGCAGCGTCAAGTCTTCGACGCCGACCACATCGCCGAATTTCTTGGTCAGATTGTCGATTCGTATTTCCATTGTCTAGCGCTCCCGCGTTAGGAACTTCCCTTGGCGCCGCCGGCGTAGATATTTAGGAGGTATTCTTGGGCGAAGATGAAGAAGATGAAGATCGGAATCAATTGGAACATCCCGACCGCCGCCACCTGATTCCAATCCACCGGCGCGGTCGCATCAATGAGCTCTTCCAGGAATACAGGTAGATTGCTCACGCCCGAGCCAATGGAATAAGTTGCGGGAATAATGTAGGCGTTCCAGCCGCCGATGAATGCGAAAATGCCCAAAGCCAGCAAGCCCGGGCGGATCTGCGGCAGCAGGATCTCCCA
>LXNI01002918.1_pt1 | contig 10750 bp, 8 predicted proteins | sample 809091 | NCBI WGS metagenome assembly LXNI01 (sample SAMN04870527, study PRJNA318959) | sponge metagenome | biome: 01000161; feature: marine sponge reef; material: water | host: Sarcotragus foetidus | place: Greece: Milos, Mediterranean Sea | collected 2013-05-29 | depth 5-7 m | reverse complement strand
CAGTATCTAATGCAAGGGGGGCAACTGGTGAGATAAGGGTTTCTGGCACCAACGATACTTTCGTCGCTGATGTAGTTAAAGGAAGTTTGGCAGCACAAGCGGGAATAATGGTAGGGGATCAGATAGAAACCATTGATGGAGTCAAAATATATAATGTCCCCGTATTTAATCCAGGTATTTGGCAACCTGATCCAGACTGGCGTTTCACACAATACCAAACATATTACAATTATCTTGATCAGAAACAAGATCACATTGAACTGGGTATTCGCAGGAGTGTTGATAAAGATACATCTGAAAATCTTACATTGAAGTTGCCTGTCACATGGCAGATTAATACATTTGTCCAGGAGAATAGTACTACAGCAATCGCAGGGATTAAGAACGGAGATGTTCTTGTCAGTTTTAACGGAACACAGATAGACAGCAAATCGCTATATACAGAACTGAATACGGTGGAGGAAACCCCTATAACACTTGGGGTACTCCGAGAGGGAACTGAACAAACGATAGTACTTAATCCCTCAGAGAAATCAAAACATGATGAATCTGACACCTTTTTTGGGATGAAATTTCCGGTATATCTTAGTGGGATGAAATTTGATGGACCTCCATTACCTAAGTATAACGTATTCACTGCATTTAGCAACGGATGTGAAACTACCTGGCTGACCTTGACATCTATTGTCCGAACGTTAAAACAACTGATTGGTGGAGAAGTTTCCCCGAAATATCTATCGGGACCCATCGGTATTGCTGATGTTACAAGTCGCATGTTCGCAAGTGTCGGTTTAACGACCATAATCTTTTTCATTGGGTTTATCAGTATAAATCTCACTATCGTTAATTTATTACCTATACCGATTGCGGATGGAGGACACCTACTATTCTTTGCATTAGAGAAAATTCGAGGACGCCCGGTGCCGCGGAAGGCACAGGAAATTGTTCAACAGGTTAGCTTTGTCCTTCTCATTGCACTAGCCTTATATATCACTTGGTTTGACAGTCTAACACTATTTGATAAATTGCGAAACTAACTGCAACAGTAAGGGGTATCGCATGGATAGTAATAGCCTAAGAGAAGAATACCTAAACATTGTTGCAACTGTGAGGGAACACGTGTCGGAACAACTTGAATTCGGTTTTTTAGAAGCAGAAATAAATGAATCTGAACCAGAATATCAATATGCCGATTTAGATCTGCCTGCTCTAAATGCAGATGCACAAAGTTGTGTCAAATGTGGATTACATGCAGAACGCAATTCCGTAGTTTTTGGTGTTGGTAACCCGAATGCTGACCTGATGTTTGTTGGTGAAGCTCCTGGTGCTGATGAAGACAAACAGGGCGAACCATTTGTCGGTAGAGCAGGGAAATTACTCACAGATATCATTAAGGCAATGCACTATACACGCGAGGATGTTTACATCGCAAACTTGCTAAAATGCCGTCCCCCTGGCAACAGGAATCCTGCACCTGATGAAGTGGAAACTTGTAGCCCCTACTTGTTACGACAGATTGCGTTAATTCAACCAAAAGTCATTGTAGCCCTTGGTAGTTTCGCAGCGAAAACATTGCTTGAAACCAAGACAGGGATCACAGCACTTCGTGGAAATTTCCAAAAATTTGCCCTCGCTAAACAGAGCGAAAATCCACCGGTCATTATGCCGACCTACCATCCTGCATATCTGCTTAGGAATCCCAACGCCAAAAGAGAAGTCTGGGAGGATATGCAGCAGGTAATGGAATTACTAAAAGGAAATTAATTTTTTCAAATTGTAGCACAATCTTGCATACCGAAGTATATGGTTAATTTGGACAGATTAAGAGAAATGAGTTACGCAAACGTCGCTTTTCCTATCGCAGTCAATAGACTGTTCACTTACTCCGTCCCCGAGCATTTGGATGCAATTGTGCAACCCGGGATGCGTGTACTTGCTTCATTCCACAGAGATGTACAGGAAGGCGTTGTCGTTGAACGGATGGATAAAACCGAATTATCCTCTGACAAGATCAAAAACATATCTGAATGCCTTGATGATTCTCCCACATATTCCGAAGAACTCCTTGAACTAACCAAATGGATGGCAGATTACTACTTGTCTTCATGGGGTAATGCTCTGTTTTGTGCGGTTCCTGCAGCTGTAAGGAACCAAAAACAGAAACTGGTTCGATTGCAACCTGAATATACTGCTCCAATAGGAAAAGTTCAAAAAAAGATAGTCGCACTTTTGGAATCAGAGGGTGAACTTTCACCACAACAACTCGCACGACGACTTGGCGTAAGTAATGCCAATCTCCGTCCAAAAATCACAGCACTCCAACAAAAAGGAGTAGTTGATGAAATCGTCAGCCACAAACCCAAAGCGAACGCGCAGTTCACCAATGTTGCGGCGTTAACACGACCACCTGCTGATATAGAGACTGAGATTACTGAATTAAAAACTGGTAGTGATGGATATGAAAAAACAACTAATAAACAAAAAAGGCGAGTCCCACACGCAGCAGCTGTCAAGCATGCACAAATCCTTCAAATCCTACTTGACGAAGGTACACCATTAGCCGTGCCTGAACTCACAAAACGTGTAAAAGCCAGTCCTTCACTGCTCCGCACTCTTGAAAGACGTGGGTTCATTAAAATCACACGCGAAGCAGCTGTACGCAATCCGTTGAGTAGTCAACCTGTCGCACCTACACAACCTTACACCTTAAACCCGTACCAATCAGAAGCTTACACAGAGATTGTGAATGGACTTCAATCTGAAAATGGATCAAAACAAGATTTCCTGCTTCACGGTGTAACCGGTAGCGGTAAAACCGAAGTGTATATGCAGACAATCTCACAGATTCTTGCACTCGGAAAATCGGTCATTGTCCTTGTTCCGGAGATTTCTCTTACCCCGCAAACTACATCAAGGTTTATTGGACGTTTCGGAGAACGCGTTGCACTTTTACACAGTCGTCTCAGTGATGGTGAACGTTTTGACCAATGGCACCGTATCCAAAAATGTGAGGCAGATATTGTTATAGGACCCCGTTCTGCGATATTCGCACCGGTTAAGCAACTCGGCTTACTGATTATTGATGAAGAACATTCTGACTCGTATAAATCGGATACTGCACCCCGTTACCACGCACGGGAGGTAGCACAGAAGCGTACTGAACTCGCAAAATGTCCACTTATTCTCGGTAGCGCAACCCCGTCACTTGAAAGTTTCTATCATGCTAAGAACGGCACCTACAAACTGCTTAGCTTACCCTCTCGGATTATGGACAGAAAAATGCCTGAAGTCCACATCGTGGATATGCGAAATGAACTGAAAAAAGGCAATCGGACTATCTTTTCGGAACATCTTAGAAATGCAATCACAACCAGATTGGAAAAACGCGAGCAGACTATCTTGTTCCTGAATAGACGCGGGCATTCAAGTTATGTTTTTTGTCGCACTTGTGGGTATGTAGAGAGGTGTCTAAACTGCTCAATTTCGTTGACATTCCACTTTGAAACAAAAAAATTAGTCTGTCACCATTGCGGTCATAAGCGAGATACGCACCCTTCCTGTCCTGAATGTAACGGTTCTGCTATAGATTACTTTGGACGCAAAGGATTTGGTACTGAAACCGTTGAACAGGAAGTGATAAAGTCTTATCCAATGGCGAAAGTAAAAAGATTTGATGCAGATTCTACGACACGAAAAAACGCGCATCAACATATTTTGGAGTCTTTCCAACGTCAGGAAATTGACATTCTCATAGGTACTCAGATGGTGGCAAAAGGATTAGATTTTCCGAACGTAAGTCTTGTCGGGGTGATTGTTGCGGATACTGCCTTAAATCTACCTGATTTTCGTGCAAGTGAACAGACGTTTAGTCTCCTAACACAAGTTGCTGGTCGTTCAGGACGTGCAGATACCCCAGGTGAGGTGGTGATCCAAACCTATATGCCGGACCATTACTGTATCTCCGCAGTACAGAATCACGATTACATCAGTTTTTACGAAAAAGAGGTGGAAGAACGAAGCACTTTACAATACCCTCCATATAGTCATGTTGCAACGCTTTTGCTTCGTGGTGAAGATGAAAAAGGGGTAATTGATGCCGCTCATGAGATTCGTAATCATCTTGAAATCTTACAAACTGACCGGTTTTCAGAGGTAAAAATATTAGGTCCCGCCCCTGCACCTCTCTCAAAAATAGATGGGAAATTCCGATGGCATTTCCTATTCAGAAGTCAGAATGTAAAAAAAATCAGTGAACTCTTACAACTATTAGACGATGATCCACCGACGGTAATTAAATCTAATTTTATTGAATATGTTATAGATATTGATCCTACAAATACTTTATAATACCAACTTAACCCGATGTGTAGGGAAAATTATGCAGTTTTCTGCGTAATCCCACACAATACATAAAGGAACTTTTTATATATGGGAAACCGGATATTTGAGAAACTCGCTGATGCAGACCTGATTGGACAGAGTCCTATTCTTGTTTTTGCTGCAGACCCGCTTGCTTCTGCAGGAATTAAAGGACTCGGACAAGTCCAACATCCAAAACCACACTATCGTACCCATGCAGAGTTTTTACAACTCCAACGCGACCTTGTGGCAGATGGACAACTTGACGGTCTTCTGATGACACCCGCAGATTCAGAGATACTTGCGCTTGAGGAAAACTTGTTTGAAAACACACCTATCACTCCTATTGTTCGGATGAACTCAGAAACTGCAATCTGGAATCCGCGTTTTGGTGTTTATACATCTCGACCGTCGATGCCTTTTCAAACGGTGTTTCCAGAAGATATGCAACGTTATTGTGAGGCACTTATCGGACCAGCTCTTGAATGTAGAGTCAACCTTGGATTATATTCAATAACACTCAATAACGACCCTACTGTAGACGAACGAATGTTGCATGCGTATATCCAATTTGCCCATGTCGTGGGTGAAATTGAGGGGTTTGATCATCTATTAGAAGTATTTTTGCCAAATGTAAAATTACCGGGAATGGATGACGAAAAACGTGGTATGTATGTTGCCGATTCTATTGTCCGCACGATGAGTTATCTTCGCAAACATCAACGTCCTCGTTTTATCAAAACTGCTTATACTACAGCAGAGGTCTGGACCGAGTTATGTCAATTTGATACGACGTTGGTAATTGGCGCATTGGGTGGTGCACGCCAAAATGCCCGGAGCACATTTGCCCTTGCACATAACGTTGTGCAGAACGGTGGACGCGCCATTCTTTTTGGTCGCACAATTTTTGGAGAAGATGATCCAATCAGTTTTGTGCAATGCCTTCGTCGTGTGCTTGATGGTGAATCTGATCCGCAAACCGCACACGCGGACTATCAGAAAACTATCCGAACACAGAATTAATAGTCGTGCAATTTGATTTGTAGCGTTTGTAGTTGCGCAATTCCTATTTCTTGTCTGAACCAGGATTTTCAGGATTAGTATCTTCTTCAGATGATGGATATTGATTTAATAAGGAAAGCACCTATATCGGAAATTCACATTAGAATTCTAACAATCCTGAAATCTTGGTTCAGACATTTGCGTATTCAGCGATAATTGATACTATCCTACATAGGTCTCTCCATGTCGGTACAATCATCTGAAAAACAGCGAGTCCTCCTACTTCTTCCGACCCGCACCTACCGCGCAACCGACTTTCTTGATGCTGCTCTGAAACTGGATGTAGAGGTGGTTATTGCCTCAGAGGAACCCGCAACAACTGCTAAACTATCACCTACAGATACATTGGTTCTTGACTTTCGCAATCCAACCGATGCAACTCAGATCATATCCGAATACACCTCTACAAAGCCTATTGCAGCCATTATCGGTGTAGATGATGACACCACTATACTTGCCACGATGGCATCAGCAGCACTCGGTCTACCTCACAACCCAATATCATCTGCAAAAGCCACCCGTGATAAGTACCGTTTGCGGCAAACTTTGGATAAAAACGGTGTCCCTGTACCGAAATACAGATGTTTCTCTATCCATGATGATATTACCGAAATAAGTAACCAAGTCAATTATCCGTGTGTCATCAAACCACTATCCCTTTCCGCAAGCCGTGGTGTTATCCGAGCAGATAACTCACTGCAATTTTCAGAGAATGTTGAACGCATTACAAAAATCCTCCACAGCGTGATGGAAGCCAGAGGTGCAGATACCAACAAGGATAGCTACCAGTATCTTCTCGTTGAGGACTACATCCCTGGTATAGAGGTGGCATTGGAAGGCATCCTCCTTGATGGTGAACTGAAAACACTTGCACTCTTTGACAAACCTGATCCGCTGGAAGGACCATTTTTTGAGGAAACTCTATACATCACGCCATCTCGTTTGCCAGAAGATATACAGGATGAGCTGCAACTGGCAACAGCAGATGCGGCTACTGCACTCGGACTACAACACGGACCTGTGCATGCGGAATTGCGATACAACGAAAAAGGGGCACTTCTGATTGAAATTGCCGCACGGACAATTGGTGGACTCTGTTCGCGTACCTTACGATTTGGAACGGGGATGTCATTGGAGGAACTCGTCATACGACATGCAATTGGACAACCGATTGATACTTTCAACAGAGAAAAGCAGGCAGCAGGTGTGATGATGATTCCTGTTCCGAAGGCTGGCATTTTAGGTGATGTAAGGGGAAAAACTGATGCTTATGGTGTGAATGGAATTGAAGAGGTTAACATCACAATTGCTATTGGAGGAAAAGTCGAACCTTTACCTGAGGGGGATAAATACCTCGGTTTCATTTTCGCACGTGCCAAAACACCTGAGAAGGTAGAATCAGCCTTGCGTGAAGCACATGGTCATTTAGAATTTATGATATTGTAGCGTATACTTTTGTATCTATATAGTGGCAAGCGGAGTCTATTTTTATACACTCACAGCAGGAGAATTTTCTGCTACACGTAAGAGGTTGATTTGAAGTAAGGAGGCACTTCACATGAAAAAAACTTTAGGATATATCTTATTGGTAATGCTATTCGTGTCATTAGTATATATACCGATTTGTAATGCACAAAATTACGCTACATGGAATTTACCAGAAGGTGCTAAAATCGTTTTGGTAAAGGATCAATTTGAGACCTTGAATTTAGTCCTGATGGTAGTCGTATTGCTGTTGGAAGTTCCATCGGTGTTTGGATTTATGATGCAAACACCCTTCAAGAAATAACTCTATTTACAGGAGACGAAATAACTTTTGAGGTTGGAAAGTTGATATTCAGCCCGGATGGCACAACACTCGCGAGTGGAAGCGATGATGGAACTGTATTGCTGTGGAACGTTGCACCTGCTCCTAACGCTATTGGTAAAACAAAATAGTACTGGTATTAGACAGACATGAAGACCATACTCTACCGTGCACCAGTTACGCCAACGGCTTTGCGAACCTTTGCCATAATCGGCACAGCGATATCGCGTGCTTTTTCCGCACCGTTCTCAAGCACTTTGTCCAATTCATTACGATTTTTCATCAGTATATCATACTGCTCACGTTGTTTTGTAAAAGAGGTCTCTAACAATTCATACAGTTCCTTTTTTATGTCACCGTACGCCAGTCCACCGTCAAGATAAAGTTGTCGCTTGGTTTCAACGGCACTGTCATCGGCAAAATGACGGTAAATGGCAAAAACATTACATTCATCTGGGTCTTTCGGTTCTTCAGGTCGTTTGGAATCCGTTACGATGCGCATAACTTGTTTGCGGATTTGGTTTGATGGTGCAAAAATCGGAATGACATTGTTATAACTTTTGCTCATTTTCCTTCCATCAAGTCCTGTGATTGTCATCACCTCTTTCCGAATTACTGCTTCTGGAACGACCAATACCTCCCGATAATTACTGTTAAACATGATAGCGACATCACGTGTAATTTCCATGTGTTGTTTTTGGTCAAGTCCTACTGGGACAACATGTGTTCCGTATAGCAAAATATCTGCTGCCATCAAAACAGGATATGTAAACAATCCAGTGTTAATACCTTTATCCTCTTCACGACCTGCGGCAACATTGTCGTCAACAATAGTCTTGTAGGCATGTGCACGATTGAGCAACCCCTTTGCAGTAAAACACGATAATACCCATGCCAATTCAAACACCTCAGTTATATCAGATTGTCGGTAGAAAACAACATCATCTGGGTTTAAGCCGAGTGCCAACCACGTCGCTGTTGCCTGATAGGTCAATTCCTGTAATTCCTTCTTGTCCTTCACTGTGGTGAGTGCATGGTAATCAGCAATAAAATAGAGTGCTTGATAGTCTTGTGCGAGTTCAAGTGCAGGTTTTATCATACCGAGATAGTTGCCAATGTGGGGTTGTCCTGTCGGTTTGATTCCTGTTAATGCGATCTGTTTCAATTCTGTTCTCCTTTGTTTGTTCTGTCCTATTATATCCTGCAAACTCGGACATGTCAAACTTACATTTGCATGAGGTGTGTAAAGTTTTTTGCATCAACCACATAATTCATTGTATGAGTGAACTCCGAATCGCGACTATTGATATGTATGGTCGGGAATCGGAGTTCCCTCCTACAAAGAAACTGTCAAGATAATTGTAAAATCCACTATATAATACACAATTTCTGTTTATGTTATGTGGGAATATTTTTACGCATCCTTTGTTACGACGACTGTATCACCAACTTTTAATCCTAATCGTGCCCCCGCATTTCCCATATTGACAGCAATCTCTAACAGCCCAAAACTTCCGATGATTGCCAGAGTTACACCTGCCTCAGATTCAGCGTAAGAACTGTTTAGTTTATTTATACACGTTATGCCAATCCTAATTTCAAAATTGATAGTATTCGCATGTTTAGAAAGTTCATCTTCCAATGTTTTATTATGCGTTGAAGAAAACAGAAATAATCCAAGCATTTCTTCGGATATATTTGTAATCATATTACCAAAACTGTCAACTTTGATAATCTGTCCAGTCAATGTGTAGTCCGAAATGCTTGCGGTATGTAGTGGAAGCGAAATTAGGTCGTGAATTGGAGTACCGATCTCTTTCATTGTGACACCGAGAGATAAATGTGCGGCAATAGGTGCAAAAATATCTCTGCCGTGGAAGGTATTGCTGACTTTAGGCATTAGGTAGGTAGGGTTATCTATAGCAATAGTATCGGGGTTGTTTTCCGTTTCAACGTCTTGTAATACATAACTCAGTACACCGTTGTTAGGACATACAAAGAATGCGTTATCGGTATGGCACACTATGGTTTGCCGATTACTACCAACACCCGGGTCTACTACGATGATATGTATTGTGCCTTTTGGGAAATAGCGTTGTGCAGCATGGATTGTGAAGGCTGCTTCATGGATATCTTGTGGTGGGATGTCATGTGTAATGTCAACAATCTGGGCATCTGGATTAATGTTTAGGATTACACCCTTCATCACACCAACATATACATCGCTTGTTCCGAAATCAGTTGTTAAGGTGATGATAGGAGATGGTTTTTCCATTTAACGATGTTCGTAGAAATATAATTATAAGTTTGCTATTAGGACTGAAATAGCGCGCTTAAAAGCGCGCCAATGACTGACTCCGATATCTTTAGTTCAAGATTCTATAGATTGTCTTGCATCCAGGCGAAACTCTTTCGTTGACCGGTGCCATCGTTTTCTCTGCCTTCATATTCACAACACCAGACACCGTCATAGCCAGCATTTCGCAAACAACTGATTGCTTTCGCAAGATCAATTTCACCTTCACCGAGTGCTTCTCCACGGTAATTACCGCGAGAACCTGTCCCATCTTTGAGATGTGTGTGTAATGTCCAAGGTGCAATTATCTCATAATATCTGCCGACGGTATCTAAATCATGACCTGCCCACCGATAATTCATTGTGTCCATATTTGCACCGACATGTTTTGAACCTACGGTTTCAAACAGTTCCACCTGAAGATCTCCATCGTTGGTGACCAAACCGTGGTTATCCACTGCTAAATAAACATCGTCCCGTTCAGCAAATTCAAGACATCGCGTCAAACATCCCGCCATAGCCTCAACCCATCGGCTTTCTGGCACAGAATCTTTCATAGAACCACCTTCTGTACGTAGCACTGATGTTCCAACGCGTTTTGCGAGTCCTGCTATACGTTCCATCCGTTCAACTTGTGCACGGATAGCTTCTTCTTCTAATACAACAAAATCGTTTCCGGCTCCGAGGGCAGAGACCTGTAAACCGTAAGATTCAACCCGTTCTCTCACATTTTCAGCATTTTTTTCGGGATCAGCAGTATCCGATTTCCAAACATCTCCTATTGAGAGTTCAACATAACCGAATCCAGTTTCACTTGTAAATTTTAGAAAGTCATCAAGTGTTTTGCCTGCGTAGTTGTAGTGGATTAGTCCGAGTTTTGCCATGTTTCTATAAGTTTCCTTCCAAAGAATTCTTGCATCCTAAATATTATTATGCTATAATACCCTTATTGAGAGATACCTGTCAAGCAGTTTTTGCGAATGCTAAAATTATAGTAATAGGAATAATAATGGAGAACTATAACCTGTTTACCGATCCTAAGTTACCTAACATATACGACAAAGTTAAAGCAGAAGAGCGACTCTCGTTTGATGAGGGTGTTACACTATACAATAGTCCGGATATAACAGGGGTTGGATTTATAGCAAACCATGCTCGTGAACGGATTAATGGAAATGTCGCCTACTACAATATCAATCAGCATATAGATTATTCAAACGTGTGCA
>LXNI01002917.1_pt1 | contig 10756 bp, 11 predicted proteins | sample 809091 | NCBI WGS metagenome assembly LXNI01 (sample SAMN04870527, study PRJNA318959) | sponge metagenome | biome: 01000161; feature: marine sponge reef; material: water | host: Sarcotragus foetidus | place: Greece: Milos, Mediterranean Sea | collected 2013-05-29 | depth 5-7 m | reverse complement strand
GATCAGGCAGTCACGATCTGCGGGCCGCGGCAGCGAGGACGCCGTTCACGAGGGCGCCGCTGCGATCGGTGGCACCGAGGCGGTGCGCCAGCTCGACGGCTTCATTGATGACCACGGCGGCGGGAGCAGACCCTCGCTCAAGCTCGAAGAGTCCCTGCAGCAGGATCAGCCGATCGCAGATGCCGAGGCGCTCGGGCGTCCATCCCTCAGCCAGCAGCCCGGCCAACCGCTCGACGAGGGCGTCACGCTGGGAGGCGACGCTGGAGGCCAGCAGGAGTGCAAACGGATCGAGGTCGCTGACTTGTTCGGCAAGCACAGACGCCAGCTCGCACGACTTCATCTCGGCCTCGTACAGCAATTCCACCGAGCGTTGGCGAGCCTCCCTTCGTCGAGTCGGCTCGTCGGGGGCGGCAAACGGGTCGGCGGGACGGTTCATGGCAGCGGGCCTCGGTCCCGATCGACGACCCGCGGCGTCAGCCGCGGGCCCGCTCGATGTAGTCGCCGCTGCGGGTGTCGACCCTCAGTCGCTCGCCGGTCTCGATGAACAGCGGCACCTGCACCACCAGCCCGGTGGACATCGTGGCCGGCTTGCGGGCGCCTGACACCCGGTCGCCCTGCACGCCGGGGTCGGTGTCAGCCACCTCCAGCACCACCGATGCCCCGAACTCCACGCCGAGCACCTCGTCGCCGTAGCGCACCACGGTGGCCATCTCGCCTTCCACGAGGAAGTTCGTGGCGCTGCGGGCGGCCGCCCGGCTCACCGGGAGCTGCTCGTAGCTGTCGGTGTCCATGAACACCAAGGAGTCGCCGTCGGCGTACAGATACTGCATGTCGCGCTGGTCGATGACGGCGCGTTCCATGCGCTCGCCCGCCCGGAACGTGCGCTCCAAGGTGGCACCGGTGCGAACGTTCTTGAGCGTGGTCCGCACGAAAGCGCCGCCCTTGCCGGGCTTGACGTGCTGGAACTCGGTGAGCTGGAACAGCCCGTCGGCGAGATCGAGCGTCATGCCGTTGCGGAAGTCGGCAGTGGAAATGGCCATGTCAACGCCTCGGAGTCAGCCGGGATAGGTCACAGGTTCGCAGCGGGACGGTACAAGCACAGTTCGCCGTCACGACGGCCTGCCACACGATCACCGTTCGCCAGAATCGCCAGTATCGGCTGCGTCGCCGGTGTCGGGCGGTGTGGTCGGGGCCTCGGCAGCCGCCGCCTCAATGGCCAGCGCGACCGCCTGGGGGTAGCCGGCGCCGCCTTGGCCCGCCACCCGGGCAGTCGCCAGCGGCTCGACCACCGAGTGATGTCGCCACGGCTCGCGCTCGCGGGGCTCGGACAGGTGCAGCTCCACGATCGGCCCCTCGAAGGCGGCGAGCGCGTCATGCAGCGACCAGCCGTAGTGGGTGAGGGCGCCGGGGTTCACCACAATCGCCTCGACCCGACCGATGCCCGAGTGCACGGCATCGACGAGGTCGCCTTCGTGGTTGCTCTGGCGGTGCTCGAGGTCCCAGCCGCGCTCGGTGGCTGCCCGGCGCGCATCCCCGACGTGGTCGAGCAGCGTGTCGGTGCCGTAGATCTCGGGCTGGCGGGTGCCCAGCAGGTTCAGGTTCGGGCCCGACAACAGCAGCACGACGTGGCGAGGCATGGCTGCGCTCACATCCGCTCGAGCGCGCTGCGCAGCACGCCGGGGTCGACGCCGGGCACCACTTCGAGGCCCCGGGGACCGTCGAGCACGAAGGTGATGCCGTCGGCTGCCTTCTTGTCGCGGCCGAACAGCTCGATGATCTCGTCGTGGTCGATGCCCGCAGGCAGGGCCCCGTCGAGCCCGTAGGCCTCGAGCACCCGCTCGTGGGCGGCCACCCGATCGTCGTCAATGCGTCCGAGCAGGCGGGCCACCACTGCTGCATACCGCAGCCCGATGGCGACGGCCTCGCCATGGCGCAGATCGAACCGACCGGCGATCTCGAGCGCGTGCCCCAGGGTGTGCCCGTAGTTCAGCAACGCCCGCCGACCGCTCTCGGTCTCGTCAGATGCGACTACTTCGGCCTTGATGTCCACGCACGCCGCGACCCGCTCGTCGATGCCGAGCGCGCCTAGATCTCCGCTGTCGGTCATGGCGAGCCAGCGCTCAGCAGCCGGGCTGTCGATGAAGTGGTACTTCGCGAGCTCGCCCAGCCCGGCGCGCAGCTCGCGGGGGGGCAGCGTGTCGAGCACACTGGTGTCGCACAGCACCGCGGCGGGCTGCCAGAACGCCCCCACGAGGTTCTTGCCCTCGGCGAGGTTCACACCCGTCTTGCCGCCGACGGCAGCGTCGATCTGGCCCAGCAGCGTGGTGGCGACGTGTACGACCGCGATTCCCCGGTGATAGACGGCCGCTGCGAAGCCGGCTACATCGGTGACCACCCCTCCCCCGACACCCACCACGACATCGCGACGCGTCAGGCCGCAGCGGGCGAAGCCGCTGCACAGCTCGCCCACGGTGGCCAGCTCCTTGGCCTGCTCGCCGTCGGGAATGGTGAACGTCTCGAACCCGATGCCCGGGTCGACGTCGACGCCGATTCCCGGCTGTGTGACCACCGCAGCACGGCGCGCTCCGGCCGTCAGCGGTGTTTCAGCCAGAACCGACCCAAGTTGGTGGCGCGCACCTGCACCGACCAGCACGGGGTACGAGCGGTCGCCCAGCGGAACGTCGACGCGGATGATGTCCCCCATCACGGGCGAGGGTACCGACGCGGCGCCGAGCGACTGCCTGCGGGGCCGCCCGGGCGTCGCACCGGCTTGCGGCCAGGCAGCGAGCGGAGAGCAGCGCTGCTGGTGGCTCACGCAGTGAGGGCCGGCGGCATGAACCACCACGCGGTGGCGAGCGCACCGGCGACCAGCGACGGTCCGAGGGCGAACCGGTAATCGGCGCCGCGGCGCAGCACGACCACCCCGACTGCGCCGACGAGCGCAGCGATGGCGAATCCGGCGAGCAGGCCCCACAGCACCAGGGCAAATCCGCCCAGACCCAGGTGCATGCCCAAGTACCCGGCCAGCCGCACGTCGCCGTAGCCCAGGCCGCCCTTGGAGGCAAGCCAGACGAGATGGAGCATCGCCCATCCGGCACACCCCCCAAGAGCCGCGGCGGCGCACGCGTGCGCCATGCCGGCCAGCCCGCCTTCGATCGCCGCCGCGGCGCACACCAGCGGAACAGCGACGGCGGCAGCCGCACGCAGCAGCCGTGTAGGGATCAGGTGGGTGCGCAGGTCGACGCCGGAGATGACCACACCTGCCCATCCGAACACGAGCAGCGGTGCGAGGTACGCGCTGTCGTGGAAACGCAGCGCCAGCAAGGCCGCCACGACGACGCACGATGCAATTGCAAGTGTCTGGTGCAGGCCGACGCCGAAGCCATGTCGTGCCCAGCGCATGATCACGGCGCCTGCTGCAATCCCGCCGACTCCGGCTGTCGCAACCGCGACGACATGATCCGCCATCATCGGGCCGATGTCACAGCGGACGTGTCGCTGCCCGGACACGAGCCGACCCGGCGGCGGATCCGTCGTTCACATCGATCAGTGGTCTCGATGCTCATGCTGATGGCTCCCCGGTCTCCCGCGGCTACAGGGGCCGCTTGTGGTCCGGGGTGCTACCCGGCAATGCGCAGGCCGACAGCCGCTGCCATCTCGTCGACGGGAGCGTCGCGGCCGGTCCACATACTGAACTGCTCGGCGGCTTGAAACAAGAGCATTCCGGTGCCATTGAGCGTGGTGGCGCCTGCCTGGGCGGCTGCTTCGAGCAGTGGTGTCCGCGCAGGCCGGTAGATGAGATCGACCACGGTCTGGCCGCCGCTCAGCAACGCTGGATCGACCGGCAGCGGATCGCCCGCGTTCATGCCGAGCGGCGTGGCGTTCACCACGACATCGGCGTCGCGCACCGCTTCGGCGGGGCCGACCACCGCCGAGCCTGACGGCCCGCCGGACGCCCCGATTGTTGCGCCGCCCGCTGCCGCACCCAGTGCCGCAGCCCGTGCCGCCGCATCGGGCGAACGGTTCACGACCGTCACCTGCGCCCCTTCGGCTGCCAGGGCAACGATCACCGCCCGCGCCGCGCCGCCGGCCCCCAGCACGACCGTGCGCAGCTCGGCGGGCTCAACCGCGACCTCGGTGCACAGCGAGCGCAGGAAACCGGCGCCGTCCGTGTTCTCGCCGATCAGCCTGTCGCCGTCCCGGCGCACACAGTTCACGGCGCCGAGCAGCGCTGCCGCGGGCGACAGCTCGTCAACCGCCGCGGCCACGGTGTCCTTGTGCGGCATGGTCACCGAGAGGCCCTCGATGCCGAGCACCCGCATCGCGGCAACGGCACCGGCACCTTGGCCATCAGGCACCTCGAACGCCACGTACGTCCAATCCAGACCCAGCGCAGCGAACGCGGCGTTGTGCAGCGCCGGACTCAGCGAGTGCCGCACAGGATCGCCGATCACACCAGCCACCTTGGTGTCGCCAGTCGGTGCGGGCCGCATCGACACAGTGTGCACTCCAGCAATGGTCGGCTGCCAAACCGATTTCGGCCCCGCATCTCGCCCGGCGGCGGAACCGGGCGGCAGGGCAGCTGGCATCAACACCACATATGACATGGGGAAAACCGCCGTCTGTTTGCCCGAACACATCAAGGACGGCGTAGCGCGTGAGGCGCGTCTGCGCTCCTGCTCAAGAGCCGAGGTGATCCGTCAAGCCGTAGCCGACGCCGTGTCGCGGCCTGCGCCGCGCGCGGAGATCATTCCGGGCGACAGCGCATGGGCTGAGCAGACCGACGAGCTGCAGCAAGGATTCGGCGAACGGTGATCGTCGCCGACATCGTCCCCTGATCCCCCTTGACAGCGAGTCAGGAGCTCAGCATGACGCGGTAGCGGACTGGCTCGCCCTTCACGACGAGATCATGGTGGTGTCTCCGTATGGGGTGGCCGAACCCGACAACCTCGTAGCCACTCGGAGCGGCATCGACGCCGAGTTGGCAGTGGTGTACGAACTCGCCGACATGGCCCGGCCGATATCGCGCCCGCCGCGGGCGTAATCGAGCAATACCGAGATCTTGGCCTCGGCATCACCGACGCCTCCTTGGTGGTGCTCGCCGAGCGCCAACGAACGAGAGCGATTCTGACCCTCGACCGGCAGCACTTCGGTGCTGTTCGAACCCTCACAGGCGAGCCGTTCGACATCGTCCCCTGACTGTTCGATGGCGCGCATACATCTCATGCCGACGCATCGAGCCCCACGGTGGCCGCCGTCCAAAGCAGATGCCGACGGGACGAGGCGGGCCGGAGCCCGCCTCGCAACGTGGTGCATATTGTCCCGTGTTCGGGACTCTGCTTGTTGTTGGCACCCGTAGGTACCGCCAACCATTCCCTGCGTCGCAGATTACTCTGATTGGCCCGCTCGCTGACGGGAACTCCGACAGACGGTGACGCCAGTGCTACGACTCGGACTTGATCTCGGCACCAACAGCATCGGATGGGTGCTGTATCGGCTGAGCGATGCAGTCCCGCCCGAGCCGGTCGAGATCGTGGATGGCGGCGTGTCGATTCACAGCGACGGCCGCAACCCCAAGAATCGGGCATCGAACGCAGCCGAGCGCCGAGCGAAACGCGGACCACGGAGAAATCGTGACCGCACGCTCCGCCGGCGCCGACGGGCGGCAGCGCAACTGCGCGACTGCGGCTTGCTGCCGGACCCCGCAGAAGATCGCTCGTCTTGGCGTCATCTCGATCCGCTGCTCCTGCGATCCGAAGCGTTGAACCGACCACTCGCACCGTTCGAACTCGGCCGCATCCTGCTGTCGTTCGCGGACCGGCGCGGCTTCAAGAGCAACCGTCGAGTTGAAGGCGGCGAAGACGGCACCATCCGCAAGGAGAACGCCGAATTGCAACGCCGCATCGAGCAGTCAGGCACCCGAACTCTCGGCGAATACCTCTGGCGTCGCCGCGAACGCAGCGCGACTGTACGCGCACGGCTCGGGAATGGTCTCTACCCGGAGCGGTCGATGATCGAACGTGAACTCGCCATGATCCGCTCGGTCCAAGAACAGCACCACCCGGATGTCTCTGCAAGCGACTGGGATACTGTCGTAGCCACACTGCTGCACCAGCGGCCACTCCGCCCAGTCGAGCGCGGCCGATGCACGCTGCTGCCAGACGAAGGCCGCATTCTCAAGGCCGAGCCGTTGTTCCAACTCTTCCGCATCCTGCAAGAAGTGAACAACGTGGAGGTCACGCTGCCAAGGCAAGCCGCGCGGCCGCTGGCGGGCGACGAACGCAAGCGAGTCGTTGAGAAGCTGCGCCGCAGCAGCAAGCGAAGCTTCGATCAACTGGCGGCCGACGCTGCCCTGCCTGAGGGCACGCGCTGCAACTTGCGCTCGACGGAGCGAGATGCGTTGGACGGGGACCTGACTGCCAGGACACTGCGCGCGAAGAAGTGCTTCGGCAGCAAGTGGAATGGATACAGCATCGAGGATCAGCAGATGATCGTCGAGCGACTGCTCTCAGACACAGACACGGACTATCTCGTCGATTGGTTGACGGAAGAATTCGGACTCGACGAGTCGGCAGCCGAGGCTGTCTCAGCGGCAAGGCTGCCACTCGGCACAGGCAGCTTGTCCAAGGCCGCAATTGAGCGATTGCTGCCGTACATGCAGAGAGGAATGCGCTATCACGAAGCTGTCCAAGCGGCGGGATTGGGGCACCACTCGAACTTGCGCGGCGATGCGCACCAAGATCGTCTGCCGTACTACGGATCGGTGCTCGCACGGCACGTCGTCGGCGCCAAGCCTGACGCTGCCTCCGATGTCGATCGTCATGGCCGCGTAGCGAACCCGACAGTGCACATCGCACTTGGCCAAGTGCGGCGCCTCTTCAATGCTGTCGCCGATGCGCACGGCAAGCCAGACCAAGTAGTGGTGGAGTTGTCCCGCGACCTGAAGCGAACCGACGAGCAGCGACGCGAGGCCGAGCGGCAGCAGCGCAATAACCGGGAGCGCAACGATCATCTGCGCGAACTGGCGGCGGGCGCCGGTCTCGCCACGCCGTCGGCCGACGACATACGCAAGTTGCGCTTGTGGAACGAGCAGGGCAAGCCGAACCAGCGGGTCTGCCCCTTCACCGGTACGCCGCTGTCGATCGAGCGGGTCTTATCCGCGGAAACTGAGATTGAGCACTTGCTGCCATATAGCCGCACGCTCGACAACAGCATGAACAATTCCGTGGTCGCGATGCGTCACGCAAACCGGGAGAAGGCCAATCGGACGCCCTACGAGGCATGGGGCGGCGATCAAGGCCGTTACCGCGCCATCTTGGCTCGTGCAGAACGCCTGCCGGCCGCCAAGCGTTGGCGTTTCGCTGCCGATGCGATGAAGAGGTTCGAGGCACGTTCCGATTTTCTGGAGCGCCAGCTCAATGAGAACCGCTACCTGTCACGTCTGGTCCGCGAGTATCTTGAGTGCGCGGTCGAACACAGAAGCATCTGGGTGACCCCGGGTCGGATGACTGCGCTGCTGCGTAAAGCGTGGGGGTTGGACAGCATCTTGGCGGGGCCGGACGGCGGCAAGAAGAACCGCGAGGATCACCGCCACCACCTGATCGATGCCGCCGTCGTCGGTCTCACGTCGCGATCGCTCCTGCAACGAATTGTCCACGAATCCAGTCGCGGCACAGACGTCGAACGAATCGCTGCCGACGTTCCAACGCCATGGCCTGGATTCCGCAACGACATCGAATCGCTCGCAACCGGATGCGTGGTCCGTCATCGGCCCGATCACTTCACGGTGCTGCGCGACAAGCGCGAGCGCCGCGATGCAGGGCGAGACGTCACGAGCGGCAGCCTCCACAACGACACTGCCTACGGGATCATCGATGGACCCGACGAGAAGGGCATGATGACGCTCGTCGAAAGAAAGCGCCTCGATGCCATCAAGCCCGGCGATCTCACACGGGTGCGCGATGTTGCGCTCCGGAATCTCCTCTGTTCGATTTGGGGACAGGTACAGGCCGCCAATGCCGACAAAAGCGAGACCGAGCAGCGGCAGTGCTTCGCCAAAGAAGCTGAAGAACAACTGGGAATCCGTCGCGTCCGGTTGCTGACCAAAATGAGCAAGGACAGCTTGGCGTTCATCAGGGATGCCACCGGGGGCATCTACAAGGCCTACAAGACCGACGGCAATGCATACATGGATATCTGGCTTCTACCCGACGGTAAGACGAGGGGTGAAACCGTGAGCCAATTCCACGCACACCGTCAGATCAGCCATTCGCAGGTCAAAGAGAGCCATCCAACAGCGCGCAAGCTCATGCGGATCCACATCAACGACATGATGGCCATAGGTGAAGGCGAAAACCGCCAGATTCTTCGTGTCAAGGGACTTTCGGGCCAACGCATAGAACTTGCTGACCACGCGCGGGCAGGAAAAGGAAAGCAGATGCCTTCCTTCAGCAGGAGAGCAACACGGATACAGCACGAAGGCCTGCGCAAGATTAGTGTTGACATTCTTGGGTGCGTGTTCGACGGTGGACCGCTCAAGGCTGCAGCCCGACGGCAATCGAAGGATTGAACTCATGGAGCGCCGGGTCCTCGACATTGCGACCGGACGGCGCTACCTGTCGAAGAAGCGGGGTTGCCTGTCAGTCACCTGCGGCTCCGACACCACCGAAACCTCCGAACGACTCGTACCCTTCGATGAGATCGAGTCGGTGATCGTGCACACGCCGCAAGCGTCGTACTCCAACGGCGCCATCGTTGAACTCGCCCGGCGCGGCATCCCGGTCGTGTGCTGCGACGCATACCACACCCCCACTGCTTGGCTTTGGCCGATCCAGGCAAACTACGAGCAGAGCAGAAGAATGGCGGCGCAGGCGAACATGCCCGACAGCCTTCGAGCCGAGCTCTGGGCCATTCTCGTTCGAGCAAAACTAGAAGCACAGGCCTCGGTGCTGCACAACGAAGGTCACGATCCCGAGCCCTTGTGTGAATTTGCCTCTCGCGTGCTGCCAGATAACTGCACATCGTTGGAAGCACAAGGTGCGCGCATGTACTGGACCCGCCTTTTCGGTGACGAGTTTCGTCGCCGTCGCGACGGCCCGTCACCGAATGGTCTACTCAACTACGGCTACGCGGTACTGCGGGCCACCGTCGCCCGTTCGGTGTGTGCGTCTGGACTGCACCCTTCGCTCGGCCTCCAACACCACAACCGCTTCAATGCATTCTGCCTTGCTGACGACCTGATGGAGCCATTTCGCCCTGCCGTGGACAGCGGTGTGCTCGCGCTCTGGCACAATGAGCATCGAGACGTTGATGCTCATGCAAAGTCGGCTCTTACCGCAGTGCTGGCGCGTAGCGTGAATACCCAAAGAGGTGTCACGCCTTTTAGTCGTTGCATCGAATGGGCAGCGCAATCGCTTACCACCGCGGTGCTTGAAGGTCAGTCGCTCATCAACCTCCCAGCCGCCCAATCGATAGCGGGATGACAGAATTCAGCGGATACAGATTCATGTGGACAATTGTCATGTTCGACTTGCCCGTAGCTACCAAGCCACAACGTCGACGTGCCACGAAATTTCGGAACGAATTGTTGGACCTCGGATTCGAGATGGCACAGTTCTCGGTGTACATGAAGTTCTGCGGAAGCCGTTCAGCCGTCGACGCACTCACATATCGCGTCCAATCACGAATACCCTCTGAGGGCAACGTCAGCATATTGGTGTTCACTGACAAGCAATACGGGCAAATGCGAGTATTCGGCGGCGGCGCGCGTCAACTCCATGACACCACGAGAGGCCAACTTCTACTGTTTTGATGCGCTACTGATTGCCGATATTTTGATCTCATCTGAGAACTTGCCGGAAACTTGCTTACAGGCTAAGGAACGGTCGACTGCCAAAGCGCGGGCGACACTATCTCGATCTCGGGCGACACTTTAGCCGGACAGGGAATGGTCGGCTGCCAAAACGCGGATGTCGAGCGGCAGCACGATGTCGATACTTTAGCCGGACAGGGAATGGTCGGCTGCCAAAACCGAAGACGACGAGGTGACCATCGTGCAGGGACTTTAGCCGGACAGGGAATGGTCGGCTGCCAAAACGGAGACATCCACGAACACGATCACGCTCGAACTTTAGCCGGACAGGGAATGGTCGGCTGCCAAAACTTCAAGCACTTCATCGACCATGCACCCGACACTTTAGCCGGACAGGGAATGGTCGGCTGCCAAAACGTCGGGTGGGCGCAGACATCGCCGCAGCGGACTTTAGCCGGACAGGGAATGGTCGGCTGCCAAAACGTCGGGTGGGCGCAGACATCGCCGCAGCGGACTTTAGCCGGACAGGGAATGGTCGGCTGCCAAAACTTCGTCGTCGCGGCATGCGTGGCGGTCGTGACTTTAGCCGGACAGGGAATGGTCGGCTGCCAAAACCTCGGATGTCCGCGAGTGTCGATTTCTCGTACTTTAGCCGGACAGGGAATGGTCGGCTGCCAAAACTGGGGCGACCGTCGCATCTCGGCAGCGCCGACTTTAGCCGGACAGGGAATGGTCGGCTGCCAAAACCGACCTCAGCCGCAGAGCCCCAGCTCTTGGCAGACCGCCTTGTCGCGCTGGAATTCCTCATCGGTCTCCGAGAACGACAGGGTTCCGTCCGGCGATGTGAGCACGAAGAACATCCACGGCCCGTCCTGCGGATTCAGCGCCGCCTCGAGCGACGCCCGACCCGGTGCGGCAATCGGCGTCGGCGGCAGCCCGACGAGC
>LXNI01002916.1_pt1 | contig 10773 bp, 11 predicted proteins | sample 809091 | NCBI WGS metagenome assembly LXNI01 (sample SAMN04870527, study PRJNA318959) | sponge metagenome | biome: 01000161; feature: marine sponge reef; material: water | host: Sarcotragus foetidus | place: Greece: Milos, Mediterranean Sea | collected 2013-05-29 | depth 5-7 m | reverse complement strand
GCAACGCCGCAGTGGCGCTTCAGGCCCGCTCCCGAAGGGCGCGGCCCCTGTGGCCCGTGGCCGCGTTGCGCTCCTGGGCAATGGGAAACACCATTCCCGGCGGAACGCGCCTTGCCACACGCCACAGGGGACGCGCTGAAAGGCAACGAACTTATGGGACAGCACACTAGTCCTGCTTCAGTTCAAGAACCAGTTGATTGACGCGCGCGACGCGCACCCGCGCACCCCGGGGTATTTCCGATGAACCGACGTTGCGGGCATCCCATTCGGCGCCGCGCAGCGTTGCCTTGCCGAGGGCGCCTGCGGCCATGGCCGATACCGCAATGGCGTCTTCCCCGACTACCGCATCGACCGGTGCGCCCTTGCGGCGCATGGCAGCGGCCCGCAAGCGGCCCCGGAAGAAATACAGGAGCACAAGCGAAAGGCCGGCAAACAAGAGCCATTGCGCCACCGGGTCGCCAGTCAGGCCGAAAAAGCCGCCGAGTCCCACCAGGACGGCGCTCAATCCGATGAAAAGCAGCCAGAAGGCCGCGTCTATGGAAACCTCGGCCACCAGCAGAACCACGCCGAAAACGATCCACAACCACCAGGACATGCAGGCAACCTTGAAGACGCAGGATTGGCTTCCGATTCTATAGGAATCCAGCGACTATGGCGGGGCGAGGTCCTGTTTCCGGAGTCAGGCCGTGATCCGCATGGAGAAATCGCAGGCCCTGATGTTTTTGGTCAGGGCGCCGCAGGAGATGCGGTCCACGCCGGTGGCGGCGACTTCGGCAACGTTTTCCGGCCCGATCCCGCCTGAAGCTTCCAATGTCACTTCCAACCCCCGGCGGTCGCGTGCGCTGACGGCCGCAGCCAATTGATCCAGGGTGAAGTTGTCCAGCATTACCCACCGTGCACCGGCGTCCAGGGCCTCGGCAAACTGCTCGAGGTCCTGCACTTCCACCGTGATCGGGAGGGCCGCCTCGACGCCCGAGGCGGCCCTGAGCGCTGCACGAACGCCTCCCGCGGCGGCGATGTGGTTTTCCTTGAGCAACACGGCGTCGTACAGGCCCATGCGGTGATTGCTTCCGCCGCCCACGCGCACCGCGTATTTCTGCGCCGCGCGCAGACCGGGCAGCGTCTTGCGGGTATCCAGGAGGACCGCGAGAGAGCCTTCCAGCGCCTTCACCATGGCGCGCGTATGCGTCGCTACGGCCGACAGCATCTGCAGAAAGTTCAGGGCCGACCGTTCGCCGCTCAGCAGTCCCCGCACCGGTCCCTCAAGCTCGCACACGGCATCGCCCGCCGTCGTGCTCCCGCCCTCGACAACCCGCCAGCGCACGACGATGCGTTCGTCGCAGGCGCGAAACACCTCTTCGAACCAGTCGCGTCCGCACAGCACGCACTCTTCGCGCGCCACGACCACCGCCGCTGCGTGGGAATCGCCGGGAAGCAAATCGGCTGACACGTCGCCGGCGCCCATATCTTCGCGCAGCGCCCGGCGCACATCGTCGCGCACCGCCTGGGCAGGTGCGGTGAGGTTTTTCATGTCCACCATCAGCTCAAGGAGGGGCGCCGTCCCCTATTTGAGGTATACGTTCATCACCGTGGCACGGACCAGCACGACGCCGTCCTTCTCGCGCTTCAGTTCCGCCTCGACCACACACTGGCGGCGGCCGTTGTGCACGATCCGGCCCTCACCCACGAGTGGTTCGCCCATGGGCGCGGCCTTGAGGAAATTGGCGGATATCTGCGCCGTGGTGAACGGACGTCCGCCTCCGCCGAACCAGGTGGTGGACCCGCTGACATCGTCCAGAATGGCCAGCGCATAGCCGCCCTGCAGCGAACCGATCGGGTTGGCCAGTTCCGGCGGAGGCCTGTAGCGTGCCGTGACGACGCCGGCATCGGCGTCGGCGTCCACCGAAACCAGTTCGCCGCCGACCGCCTCGCGGCTCGTCAGCCTCGGAAGCTGCGAAAGATCGACCGGCTCCGCCAATGTCAGGGCCTGTAAACGCTAGTCGACGGCGTCGCCCAGCCGCTCGGCCAGCGCCGCCACGTCCGCGGGATCGGCCTGGCTGACCTCCGGGTAGTCCGTGAACCGTTCCGGAATCTTCACCGTGGCGTCGATGCCCATCTGCTCGGACTGTACCGGAACGCCCTGGGCCGACTTCGGCGCCGAGGGATCCAGCACGAAGGCCTGGCCGGAGGGGTTCATGATGATGTCCGAGACCGGCTGCACCCGGGTCATGATCGCCCATTCCACCGATTTCAGGTCGTACGGATCGACGTCCGGCCCCACCACGATCACCAGCTTGGCGGTGCGCCCCCAACGCCCGGCCGCGCCCCACACCGCGTGCAGCACGTACTTGCCGAATTCCGAGTGCGGCTTGGTGGCGCCGTCCACGCTCAATTGCACGATATAGGTCATGTTGGGCGTCACCACCACGTCCTTGACTTCGGGAATCTTGCGCCCCAGGTCGCTTAAGACTTCGCCCTCCACCGGCAGCAGCGCCAGGTAGTTGTGATCGAACGGCGGAACCATCTCCATGGTGGAGTGCCAGATAGGGTTCTTGCGATGGGTGATGTGGTTGACCTGCATCAGTGGGAACACCTGCACCTTGTCGTAATAGCCGAGCGGATTGGAGTGCCAGCCGATCTGCTCCTGCTGGCCGGGCAGGAACTCGCCTTCCAGCACGTATTCGGCGGAGGCGGGCACTTCGATGTCCACCGTGTCGCACTTCACCAGCTTGACCGGCGCCCCGCGCAGACCGCCGGCGAAATCGTACTCGTCCTGGCCGAACGGCAGGCCGGTGGCCGACGCCAGGTGGATTGCCGGATCGCAATTGCAGGCAATCGCTATTTCCAGGGTCTTGCCGGCGGCTATGGCCTTGGCCAGGTGCAGGCCGCCGTGGTTCATCGGCGGGTTCCAGTACACGAAGACCGCCAGGGAGCGGTCCTGGTTGTGCTGCGAATACTCGCCGCCGGCCGGATGCTGGGCGTTCCAGAGCTGGGTATGGCGGTACCAGCCCACGTTGCGGGCGCCGGTCTCCGGGTCCTTGGTGATCGCGATGCCGTTGGTGATGTAGGCCGGCCCCTCCTTTCCGAACCACACGTGCGGAATATGCTTGCCCAGCGACACTTCGTCCTCGGGTATCACCACGTCCTTGCAGGGTGCTTCCTCCCGGTCCACCATCACCGGCTTGTGCCAGCCTGCGGGGTCCGCCAGCACGCGGGCCAGCTTGCGCTTGGCTTCGAGCACGTCCTCCTCGTCGATACACAGCGCGGTGCGTTCGCGCGAGCCGTAGGGATTGAAGGCGACGGGAACGTCCGGCGTGTTGTAGCCGGTCAGGTTCTCCAGGATCAGGGCGCGGTTGGCGCCGCTGTGCAGAAGCGCCATAAGCGGCTGCAGATCGGATTCGTTCAGCGCCGCCGACAGCGGTTGCGTGATGCGGCGCAAGTCGCCGCGCTCCTCCAGCAGATCAAGAAAGGCCCGAAAATCCTCGTATGCCATGAACAATCCTCCCGTCGGCACTTGCGTAAAGGGGCAGCCTAATGCAATTTACCCTCTCTTTCCACGGGCAGGGGTCGGCAGGGGGCAGCCAGCGCATGAGGAGCGCCAATTGAGCAGCGACAGGGTCTACGACTGGCTGGCCTACCACGCCCGCTACAACGGCGATTTGCCGGCCTGCGTGGACCTGGGAACCGGCCAGCGCTTCACGTACGCGCAAATCAACGGCCGCAGTGCGCGGCTTGCTACCGGTCTGGCCGCGGAGCACGACGTGGGCAAAGGCGACCGCGTGGCCATCATCGCGGCCAACAGCACCGATTTCTACGAACTCATGTTTGCCTGCTGGAAGCTGGGCGCGATCTTCGTGCCGCTGAACTGGCGGCTGCACCCGGTGGAAATCGCCGCCCTGCTCGCGCACGGCGAGCCAAAGGTGCTGTTCTGCGACGAGGAATACGCCTCGCTGGCGCAAGGCTGGGAACAAGGGGCGATGCTCATCCGCCGCGCCGGCAGCAGTTCGGATTACGAGAAACTGATTGCCGGCCACGGCCCGGAGACGGTCATGCCGGAACTCGCCGGCGATGATCTCAACTGTCTCCTGTACACCTCCGGGACCACCGGCAGGCCCAAGGGCGTGACGTACAACTACCGCATGACCCACAACACGGTGCTGTGCGCCGCATTGCACGCCGGCATGTCGCGGGATTCCGTAAGCCTGACCTACGCCCCGCTGTTTCATACCGCCGGTCTGAACGGGGCGGGCACGCCGCTGTTCCACTACGGGGGATGCCTGTATGTGATGCCGCGCTGGGACGCGGAGAAATGCCTGAGCTACCTGGTGGATGCCGAAATGGGGATTACGCATTGCATCGGCGTGCCCACGCATTACCTGATGATGAGCGAGCTGCCGGAATTCGAAAGCGCCAGGTTTCCGACGCTGGTTTGCCTGGGCGTGGGCAGCGCTCCCGTATCCATGCAACTGCTTCGGACCTGGGAAGCCAAGGGCGTGGCCCTGGCCCAGTCCTACGGGCTGACCGAGTGCTTCAGCGTCACGCTGACGCCGCCCCACCGCGCCCGCGAGATGCTGGGTTCGGCGGGCCAGGCAATGATGCACGTGGAGCTGCAGGTCGGCGACGACGAAGGCAATGAGTTGCTTCCCGGCGAGGTGGGCGAGATTCAGCTGCGGGGCCCGGGCGTAACGCCGGGATACTGGCGCGACCCGGAGCTCACCGCCGCGTCCCGGGTCAACGGCTGGTTCCGGACCGGCGACGGGGCCCGCATGGACGAGGACGGAACGCTTTTCATGGTGGACCGGATCAAGGACATGTTCATTTCCGGCGGCGAGAACGTGTATCCGACCGAGATCGAGAACGTGATCGTGAAGATGCCGGCGGTCAGCATGGCCGGCGTGATCGGCGTGCCGGATCCCAAGTGGGGCGAAGTAGGGATGGCGCTGGTCCTGCCGCGCAAGGGCAGGCAGGTGACCGCCGGGGAAGTCCTGGAACAATGCCGGGCCAACCTGGCGCGCTATAAGATTCCCAAACAGGTGAAGATCGTGAGCGAATTGCCGATCAGCCCGCAGGGCAAGCTCCAGAAAACGGAACTGCGCCGGCTCTATGCGGGCTCCGAGGGATGAACAAGAGCGCGCTGCCCATGCAGGACAACCCGTTCCGCTACGCGCCTTTCCGGCGGCTGTTCGCGGCCCAGGTCATCGCGCTGATCGGAACGGGCCTGAGCACCGTCGGCCTGCAGCTGCTGGCCTACCGGCTGACCGGCGGCCAGGCGGCGCCGGTGCTGGCCACGGCCCTGTCGATCAAGATGATCGCTTACGTTTTCCTGGCGCCGATCTGCGGCGGCCTGGCGCATCGCACATCGCGCAAGTCCATCCTGGTGACGAGCGACGTCATACGGGCGGGCCTCGTATTGCTGCTGCCCTTCGTCACCACGGAATGGCAGATCTACCTGCTCATCTTCGCCGTGCAGGCGCTGTCGGCAGCGTTCAAGCCAGTGTTCCAGGCCATCATTCCGACCGTCCTGCCCGACAATGCCACGTACACCCGGGCGCTTTCCTGGACGCGTATGGCCTACGATCTGGAAACGGTCGGCAGCATGATGCTGGCGATTACGCTGATGGCCGCCGGAGGCGGCTTCGAGCTGCTGTTCGAGCTGAATTCCGCCGCGTTCCTGATCTCGGCGCTGCTCATCATCGTGACGCGGCTGCCGAAGATCGCCCCGGTGGAGCGCACCGGAAAGGTTCTGGACGACGTGACCTTCGGCGTGCGTTCGTACCTGGCCACGCCCAGGCTGCGGGCGCTGCTGGTCCTCTATTTCGGCGCCGCCATGGTCAGCGGCGCGGTGCTGGTGAACAACGTCGACTACGTTCGCACCGAACTGGGCGGCGCGGAATTCCTGGTGGCCGTAACCATGCTGGCCTACGGCGGCGGTTCCATGGCCGCGGCCCTGACCACCCCCTTGATCCTGCGCCGCATCAGGAGCCGGCAGCTGATCTCACGCGGCGCATTGCTGGCGGGTTCGGCGGCCCTGTTCATGATCCTGTCCCCAGGACTCATACCGGTACTCGTGCTGTGGGCGGTCATGGGCGCGGGCGGCTCCTGGGTCTACACGCCCTCGGGCCGGGTAATCAACCGCTCCTCCAGCCCGTCCGACCTGCCCGCGTATTTCTCCGCCCATTTCTCGCTGTCGCACGGCGCCTGGCTGGTCGGCTACCCGCTGGCCGGATGGCTGGGAACGACGCTGGGACTCTCCACGGCCGGCCTGCTCCTGGGACTGATTTGCATCGTACTGGCGGTGGCGGGCGCCCGGCTGTGGCCGCGCAAGGACCACGAGGAAATCCTGCACGAGCATGAGGCGGTAGAGCACACGCACAAGCACTTCCACGACCACCATCATCGGCACGCCCACGAAGGCGGCGAAGGAAAGGAACCGCACAGCCATCCGCACCGCCACGATCCCAGGCGGCACTCGCACGACTACGTGATCGACCTGCATCACCCGCGCTGGCCCACGGGCTAGGCCAGATCCGGAAGTGCCCGGAGGGGCCGCTAGTTCGCGTTGAGGCGGGCGATGGCCTTGCGGTAGCCGTCTTCGAGTTCGGCGATGAGGTCGGCGGTGGTGAGGACAGTGTCGACCGAGCCTACGCCCTGCCCTGCCGACCAGATATCGCGCCATGCCCTGGAGCGTTTCTCCTCGTTGTCGAACTGGATGTCGGGATTAGCCTTGTTCAACTCTTTCGGATCGACCCCGGCATTCACGACGCTTGCCTTGAGGTAATTGGCCGGCACGCCGGTGAAGTAGGGCGTCAGCACCAGGTCGTCCACGCCGCTGTCCACCAGCATCTGCCGGTAGCCGTCCGACGCCAGGCTCTCGCGCACGGCGATGAAGCGCGTCCCCACGTAGGCGAAGTCCGCACCCATGGCGATGGCGGCGGCGATGTCCGCGCCCGAGGAGATGCCGCCCGCCAGCACGATGGGGCCGTCGAAGAACTTGCGGACCTCGGCTACGAAGGCGAAAGGCGTGATCATGCCGGTGTGCCCGCCGGCGCCGGCCGCCACCAGGATCAGGCCGTCGGCGCCCGCATCGGCGGCCTTGTGCGCGTAGAACAAACTGTTGACGTCGCTGTACAGCAGGCCGCCGTAGGAGTGCACCTGCTCGCGCACCAGCTTCGGACTGCCCAGCGAACTGATGACCATGGGCGCCTGGTATTTCATCGTGAGGTCGAGGTCTTCGGCCAGCCGCTTGTTGCTGCGGTGCACGATCAGGTTCACCGCCCAGGGAGCGATCCTTCCGGGGTTTGCCCGCTCTTCTTCGGCCAGCGTCGCCGAAATCTGCTTCAGCCAATCCTCCAGGGTTTCGAGAGGACGGGCGTTAAGGGACGGGAACGCGCCGATGACGCCGCCCCTGCAGGCCTCGATAACGAGTTCGGGACCCGAGACCAGGAACATGGGCGCGGCGAACGCGGGCAGGCGCAGCCGTGACTTGAGTTGCGCCAGACCGGCGCTTTTTTCCGCCCCCGGGCTCAACGCGATCAGCTTCGTGCCGGGAGCGAGGGCGTCATTCCTTGTCGCCGGTCGCCAGCGTGGGCAACTGCCCCAGGTGCACGCCGCTGTCGGCGATCAGCGTCTCCCCGGTCACAAGCGGCGCGCCTTCCAGGAACCAGACGATGACCTCGGCGACATCCTGCGGCTCGGCGACCTGCTTCAGCGGCAGTCCCTCGCGCGCCATGTCCAGCATGGCCTCATACGCCTCATCGCCCATTCCGCCCTTCAGCCAGCGGGTCTGGATCAGGCCGGGCGCGACGCTGTTGATGCGGATTTCAGGCCCCAGCACATGCGCCAGCGACTTGGTCATCAGGTTCAGCGCGGCCTTGGATGCGGCGTAGGGGATCGAGGAAGCGATGCCGGTAATGCCGCCGATCGACGAGTTGTTGACCACGGCGCCGCTGCCGACGGCCCGCATGTGCGGTTCCACGGCGCGGATCATCTGGTAGGCGCCCACCACGTTGACCGCGTAGATGTCGAGGAAGTCCTGTTTTTCGATGCCGTGGAGATTGGCGAAGGGGTTGAACTTGGTGCGGCCGGCGTTGTTCACAAGGTAGTCAATCCGCCCCCAGGCATCCATGGCGGCGGCGGCCATGGACTTGCAGTCGGCGTCTTCGGAAACGTCCGCCTGCACCACCCTCGTTTCGGCGCCTGCCGCTTCGCAGCGAGCGGCGGTCTCATGCGCCTGCTTTTCGCTGCGGGTGTAATTCACCACGACATTGCAGCCGCGGGCTGCCAGCAACTCGGCCGTCGCAGCGCCAACACCGGTGGCCGAGCCGGTCACGATGGCGGTCTTCCTTTCGTTCATGGCGCGCAATTCTAGCCGGTACGCCGAGTCTGCGGTAAAGTTGACGCCCGCTTATCAACCGCAGGAGACATCGTCATGGCCGCACCAGGTGGAAGAGAAATGCCGGCATGGGTGACGCGCCCCATATCCGACATGCCCGTGCTCGGCCCCGCAGAATCGCTGAGCGGAATCCGGAAGGAACTACAGGAACTGCTGGACCGATACGCGAAGGGCGTCGAGTCGGCGGAGCTTTCCGAAGTCGAGGCCTGCATGCGCACGGACGAAGAGTTCCTGAGCGTCGAATCCAGCTATCCCAATTACGGCTGGGCGGACTATGACCAGAATCACCTCAGCCTCGAACTGGGCATGCTCAAGGACATGGAATACAAGGCGCAGCTGGTGCACGCCTTCGGAAACGGCGATCTGTCCTACGGCGTGTTCGTTTTCCGCGCCTCTGCCGTCAGGGACGGGCAAAGGCGCACCAAGGAAGGCATGGGCACCCTGGTTGCCGAAAAAATAAATGGCGACTGGCGCATTCGCCACTGGACGACCTGCGCCCGACGCCCGCCAACCACCTAGTGTGCTGTCCCATAAGTTCGTTGCCTTTCAGCGTGTCCCCTGTGGCGCGTGGCAAGGCGCGGTCCGCCGGGAATGGTGTTTCCCATTGCCCAGGAGCGCAACGCGGCCACGGGCCACAGGGGACACGCCCTTCGGGAGCGGGCCTGAAGCGCCACTGCGGCGTTGCCGCCCTGGGCAATACGTGCAGTATTCCCTGCGGTCGTCGCCTTGCACTGACGCTTCAGGCCCGCTCTGAAAGGCAACGAACTTATGGGACAGCACACTAGTCCTTCGCGGCCGCCTTGCCGCCGGGCCAGCGGCGCACCAGGTCCGTTTCCAGGCCGAACAGGTCCATCAGCCTGCCGACGGTGTGGTTGACGATGTCTTCCACCGTGTCCGGTTTGGCATAGAAACCCGGCACCGGCGGCGCGACGATCGCCCCCATCAGCGCCGCTTCGTGCATCAGGCGCAGATGGCCGGCGTGCAGCGGCGTCTCGCGCGGCGCCAGGACCAGCCTGCGTCCTTCCTTCAGTGTCACGTCCGCGGCGCGCGCCAGCAGGTTGGCCGCGTAGGAATTCACGATTGCGCCCAGCGTCTTCATGGAACAGGGCGCCACGATCATGCCGCCGGTCCGGAAGGAACCGCTGGCGATCGTGGCCGCCACGTCGCTGTCGGGATATACGACATCCGCCAGCGCCTCCACGTCGCGCACCTTCCACTCCGTTTCCAGCGCGATATTGACCTTGCCGCCATTGCTGATGACGAGGTGCGTCTCCACGCCGTCAGCCTCGCGCAGGGCCTGCAGCAGCCGTATGCCGTAAATGACGCCGCTGGCGCCGGAAATTCCAATGATGAGCCGCATAAGTTCCTGGTCCGCATTTTATGGCAGCCACGAAACTTCCAATCCCGGAGAATCCCGGCTGCGCCTGTTTCGGGATTGCAAATGGTTGGTGCGTCACCTTCGCAAGCCCACGAATTCCAATAAAGGTTCCAGCTGACCCCTGTCAGCGCATTGCAGCGCCCTGATATAGGAATCTCGACGCTCATTGTCCGTTTGCAGGTCGAACCCGCCTGTCCAATCAATGGCGGGGCGCTCGAAATGGCGCTCCAGGAAAATGTCGGCGGCAATGCGAGCGTGACGACCATTGCCATTGGGGAACAAATGGATTTGAACCATTCGGTGATGGAAACGAGCTGCCGCCTCCAGGGGAGAATAAACTCCGCCTTCGGCCCAGAGTCGCGCGTCATCCAGCAGGATGTGGAGCTTGGGAGCGATATCAAATGGAGCACAACCGATATTCGTTTCGTGCGTGCGAAGAGTTCCCGCCCACTTCCATACATCTCCGAACAGCTGCCTGTGAAGTGTCCGCAGAAAATCCTCACTCAGAACATCTCTCCCGCGAATCCTTTCCAGCCAAAGCAAGCCCTGAGCGATATTGGCCTGTTCCAGTTCGTCCAGCTCACCCCGTGTGGTTATGTGCCCAAACTTCAGGCCAGTCAATTCACCCGGGCCAAGTGGCGTTGCGCCCGGGGGATAGGCAAATGTCACACCTTGTCCCATAGGCCAGGCGGCAGGTCTCGGGCGAGATTCCGGGCCAATCTCTCGATCTCCTTCGAAACCTGATTGTCCGGCAACGATTGTTCTTCCAGCGCCATATGAGAACTGGCGCGGCGAACAATACTTTCGGCCCTGGCCCGAGCCTGGGCAAGTACATGATCTCCAACGTCACCCTCATCCGGGACAATCGCGTAAACGAAGCGCCCTCCCAGGGAAGCGGCGAGCTTTTCCATTTGCCTGATTGTGATTCCACCTTCACGCTCTTTGCGTTCTGCCTGATAGATTGCAGCTCTCGATACCTGCGCCCGCCGCGCAAGCTGCGACG
>LXNI01002915.1_pt1 | contig 10778 bp, 6 predicted proteins | sample 809091 | NCBI WGS metagenome assembly LXNI01 (sample SAMN04870527, study PRJNA318959) | sponge metagenome | biome: 01000161; feature: marine sponge reef; material: water | host: Sarcotragus foetidus | place: Greece: Milos, Mediterranean Sea | collected 2013-05-29 | depth 5-7 m | reverse complement strand
CTCCTCGGCTCGTGCCTCCTGGCGGCGGGTCGTCGGCACCGCCATGCCGAGCCTCTTGTACAGAGCCCTTCCGCTTTTCCCGTACCCGCGCGTCGCGCCCGCCAATCCGTGACGCGCACGTACGTGTCGCACCATGTTCCGGTCTTCGAGACCATCCGCGGGAGCAAGCTCGTCGAACAGCCGAAGCACGCCCGCCGCCATGGCGTCGCGCCACACACCCAAGGCGTCGTCCGTGGCGTCCGGCTCGTCCGGCCTCGACGCCGCCGCGGTGATCGCGCTGCGCAGCGAAGCGTGCAGGTCCCGCTCGGTGTCCCGGTAGAACCGCTCCCTGACGAAGTCGTAGTCCCCTTTCGCATCGCCCGGTCTCGCTCGACGGACGGACTTGACCGCCGTCACCAAGGCACCGGCAAGGACATCGGCGGCCCCGACGGCCCGGTCGACGAAGTCGACGCACTGCGCCCGACACGCCTCGTCGACCTGCCAGAGCGGCACTTCGCCTTCGATCCAGGCGAGAGCCTTGGCGCTGTCCATGGCATAGCCGCACGCCGCGAGCCGGGTCGCATCGAGCGGAACACCGGACGATCGAGCGACGGTGTCGAGCCAGTGCCGCACAACTGGCGCCGGGTTGCCTTTTGCATCTCCGGCGGGGAACGCAATGCCTGGCCAAAGTCGGTACGAAACGGCGCCCGGTTTCGGATGTTTCGGCAGCCACTCCCCCTTGGCGGTTGCGTAGCTCGGGCTCAGCGGATGATCGAAGAAGCCGGTGTAGCGGTTCCCGTGCTGCAGCGTCCGGAATCCGGTCACGACGATTTCGTCGCTTCGACCGGTGAGTCCGCACGGTCGACCGTTCGCATTCTCGAAGACGAGGCGGATCCGTCTCGACATCCCCCAGTAGACGTGAAGCGGGTGCACGTCGTCCGGCGTCGTGTCCCTGCCGCCTGCCTTCCTGTTCGAGGTCCGTGTGGCCACACACCAGGGGAACACCGATTCCAACCCGGCGTTGCCGACCGAACGGTTCACGATCTGCTCGGTGGTTTCCACGTTCGGCCACAGACGGCCCCAGATCGTGCCGCCGGAACGATCCGGCGCGACAACGAGCGTGGTCATCGGCCCGCCACCCCGGATCGAGGTGTTGTGTCCCGTGCCGCCGGAGGGTGCGTAGCAGTTCAGCGTGTGCAGGGCCATGGCCGCCGCCGGCCTGGACAGCACCGACGTCGCACCGCGTTTCACGAACAGGTCCTTGTTGTCCTTCAGCGTGATCTCGCCAGGGGAGTCGATCAGCAGTGCTGCCGCGCCCTTCGGCTTGCCTTCGGTGAGTCGTCCAAGGTCCTGCCCGAACCGCGGCCCATCCCCGTCGAGGTCGAAGGCATAGGCGATGCCCCGGAATCGCTCGTTCAAGACTCCGGGACGCGGCGGCGCTTCCCAGTAGTCGATCCACTCGTCCTCGTCGGCCGGTGCCGCTACCGTTGCGAGCAGCCCGATCAGAAACTCGTGGGCCGCAGCGTTGAAGTCCGGCCTCGGCCAGGCGAACGCGACGAACGGATTCGGCCCTTCGATGCCGTCCGTAACCGCTGCGGGAGGCCGCCATTCGACGGTGCCGTCGCGACGGCGCAGCGGGAGCCACGAGGCGTCGATGAGATTGAAGCGCGCGTCAGCCATCGGTCCAGCGGAGACCCGCGGTCGGGTCGTAGTGGAATGCCATTATCCCTTTTTCGCCGTCCGGTGCTGCAACGGTCCCAACCCACGCCTCCGGCCCGCCCTCGAGCACAACGAGAACCTTGTCGTCGTCGTACCGGTGCCATTCGGACTTGAGCCTGCCTACGGCCTTGGCGTGGTCCGCTGGAACCGCCTCGCCCCCCACCCGGCGCGCCGGCACGTTCACTTCGCTGAGCCGCCAAGCGCGCCAAGGTTCGTCCGGCGCATCGTCGTGCGCGTAGGGTTGGAGTCCGTGCTCGTAGGCCCGCGCCAGCCGCAGCGTGACCTGAGGATCGTCCTGCAAGCGCGTCGGCGTCCTGGCGTCGCTGTCCCAGGCGCCGCCGTCGCGCACATAACCGCGGCCGAAATCGAGCGGCCGTGCGAAGCTGCGTTCGGCCGCCGCCCGGCCGTCCGCGTCCCAGATCCCGGCAAGCACCGCGTCGGGCACGTCGTCTTCCGCTGCCTCGCCGTACACCGCCTCGACGAGCGCCCGCAAGCCGGCGGGGCTCTCGATGGCACCCGCCCGCTCGATCGCGCGCGCCGTCAGCCAGAGGCGCGCATGGTCGGTGTACACGTAGGCGGCCCGCGGGAACATCCGCGCGAACCATCGCTCGTCCGGTTCGTTCGTCGTCGAAGGCGCGACCGCGAGAAGCTCCGGCCTTCCGGCACGTTCGGGCCGCCGGTGACGCCAAAGCCGTCCCGCGCGCTGGATCAGCAGGTCCACCGGCGCCAGATCGGTCACCATCGCATCGAAGTCCAGGTCCAGCGACTGTTCGACGACCTGCGTCGCAACCAGCACCCGGCCGCGTCGGTCAGGGGCACCGCTTGCCTTGCCGAAGGTGTCCATGATGCTTCTCTCGATCCGCAAGCGGTCGCGCAAGGCGAAGCGCGCATGGAACAGCATGGCGTCGAGCCCGCGCGCGCCCAACGCCGCCCGCGCATCGAGCGCATCGTCCACGGTGTTGCGGATATAGAGCACCGCATGGCCCGCCGCCGCGGATCTTTCCACTTCGTCAAGGGCTGCGTCGACGCTCCTCAACAGCCTTACGGGCAGTGTCCGTGCCCTTTCGCTGTCCCCGGGCACCGAAACGGCGTCGTTTCCCGTGGCCGAGCACAGCGTGGCCAGCGGGTAGGCGAGGTCCGCGGCGGAGGTCGGCACCGTCTCGCCAAGTCCGCGCGAGAAGGCGGACGCAAGGCGGGCGCGAGCGCTCCTCGGTAGCGTGGCAGAGAGCAGCACCGCCGAGCCCCCGAGCCCCGCCTGGAACTCCAGAAGCGCTTCGATCTCGCGTTGCATGTAGGCGTCGTACGCATGGACCTCGTCCAAGACGAGGATTCGCCTCGCCAACCCGAGGAGCCGCAGGGACTGGTGGCGCGCGGGCAGCACCCCGAGGAGAGCCTGGTCCACCGTCCCGACGCCCGCGTCTGCCAGGAAGGATCGGCGACGGTCATCGGCGATCCATGCCGCGCACGCCGCCGATGCGGTCTCGGCTCCTTCGCCCCGGGCGACGTTGGACGGTGTTTCTGCAGCCCCGGCAAGGATCGCTTGCTGGAACCCCCGGTGCATGTCTCTTCCGCTATGGGCGAGCGCGATGGACGGTTCGGTCTCCTGGCCGAACATGCCCCGATATGCCGCCGCCATGCGGTCGAACATCCCGTTCGCGGTTGCCATCGTCGGAAGAGCGACGTACAGCCCTTCGCCATGGCCCGCCGCCATCATCCGGTGCGCCAGCATGAGCGCAGCCTCCGTCTTGCCGCTGCCGGTCTCGTCCTCGACCATGAAGAGCACGGCACCGGTCGGGATCGGCGTCTCCGATGCCCAACGTTGCATCGGCGTTGGCACGACCTGCTCGCCGACCAGCGAGTCGTAGCGCACCCGGGCGGCTGGCGCGCTCGGCAGGATGCCCGCCTTTTCGACGGCGTGGGCGGCACGCTCGCACGCCGTCGGCCAGTAGTCGGCAAGCCTGGCCGGTGGCTCGCAGTAGCGGAACCACCACTGGGCCGAGCCGATCCAGTCGGCCAGCACGGCCAGCCCGGCCACCAGGTGCGACGCTTGCCTGGCGGCTGTTCTGGACAGGGACGGTGGGCAACAACAGCCAAGGATGTCCATGGCTTCGCCAGCGAAGGCACGTCCTGCTTCGACGCCCGCGTCGCCGAAGGCGCGGCGCAGCGCGGGCCTCCCCTCGGTAGAAGAAGCCGGCGGCGCCCCATGGTGCCCGGTCACGGCGGACATCAACGGTCGCCAGATGCCGGATTGGCGTCCCGCGAACCCGAACAGATCGGGATGGATGTCGTACAGCAACAGGCCGCCCGCACCGTGATCGTAGTCGGGAGGAGGCACCGTTGCGTCGACAAAACAGCCCGGCAGCCGATCCGGCACCTTGGCCTGAAACCGCACGGCGAACTTCCCGAGATCGTGGCAAGCCAGTAGCAAGCTGGTCCAAGCGATAGCATCGCTCGCAGACCAGCCAAGCAGCCGCGCAAGCGCACGGCCAAGACCATGGTGACGAGTCAGAATCTCTTGGCCGACGGCGGCCACATCAAGCGAATGGCAGACCAGCGGATGCCAAGGGGGACCATCGTAGGCAGGCTGCGCCTTGCCCCAGAAATCGGACAGAACCACGCACGAATCCTATGCACTGTCAAATGCCCGGATCAAGGCGGGCCGACGAGGCGACACGAGACGACCGGACGGTCAAGATGCGGCTTTTAGCTAGCCCAGCACCTCGATCAGCTTGCTCCGTTTTCTCTCCCGGGCGTAGTCGAGCGGCGTCTTGCCGTCCGAGTCCGTGGCGCGCGGGTCCGCGCCTGCCGCGAGCAGTCGCTCCACGTAGTCGGCGCGCACGCCCTGTGCGGCCGCGTAGTGCAAGGCCGTCTTGCCCAGGGTGTCCGCGGTCTGGACGTCGACCCCGCGCTCGATGAGCCAGACGCTGCCGGCCGGCTTCTTGAAGTACATCAAGTCCATCAACGGTGTGCGACCCTCGAACGTGTGCTCCCAATTCGCCCCGAAACGGTCGAGCAACTCGCAGCCTTCCACGACGCCTTGGTAGGTGACGCTGAAGACCGCATTGTCGGGGTTGGCGCCGTGTTGCAGCAGCAGTTCGGCGAGCGGGTAGTTGCGCTGCCAGGACAGCGTCCGCCACAACGGCGTTGCCGTGAACACCTCGCCGCCTTCGACGATCTCCTCACCGTCGTCGACGCCGGCGCCGGCCTCCAGGAGCATCGTCGCGCAAGCCAGGGAGTCTCGCTCCGCGGTCTTCCAGAATCCGGACCAGGCGATGTAGTCGAGCGCCTTTCGCCCCCGGGCGTCGCCGGCCCGGACCAGGCCTCCGTCGTGGAGAAAGCCCTCAAGGAGGCCTTCGTCGAGCAGTATGCCCGCCAGGTGGATGCCGATCGTGGTGCCCGCGCGGCGGAGTGCCGCCACGAAGTCGTTGTGCGGCGCCATCGCCGCGTAGGCCAAGGGCTCGATGTGATACGGCCCGGCGCGAAGATCCGGGTCCGCGCCGCCCTCGAGCAGCACGTTGACCGCGTCGACGTGACCGTCGTGGCGAGGGATGGTCGCGTGGTGCTGCGTCACCCGCGTCAGGGGCGTGTGCCGGCTCCCCGTACCCGAGACCACGTTCGGGTCGGCGCCGGCGTCGAGCAGCAGGCGAACCATGTCGGCGCGGCCCGCGAACGCCGCATCGACGATCGGCTTCCAGTGGCGCGCGGCCTCGGGGTCGCGATCGATCGCCGCGGCGAGCGCCGCCGTGTCACGGCCGGCGATGGCGTCGGCGAGCGCGCGGTACGGTCGTGGCAACGTCAGCCCATCTGCGACTGCAGGTAGTTCTGAAGGCCCGTCTTGTCGATCAGCTCCAGTTGCGTCTCCAGCCAGTCGACGTGCTCCTCCTCGGAGGTCAGGATGTCCTCGAACAACTCCCGGCTGACGAAATCGTTCACCGATTCGGTATAGGCCACGCACTCGCGCAACAGCGGCATCGCGTCCTGCTCCAGTTCCAGGTCGCACCTGAGCATCTCCGGGACATTCTCGCCGACCCGGAGCTTGCCGAGATCCTGCAGGTTGGGCAGACCATCCAGGAACAGCACTCGTTCGATCAGCCGGTCCGCGTGCTTCATCTCGTCCACCGACTCCTCGTACTCATGCTCGCCGAGTGCGGTGAAGCCCCAGTCCTTGAACATCCGGGCGTGCAGGAAGTACTGGTTGATCGCCGTCAGCTCGTTCTTCAGGACCTGGTTCAGGTAGTCGATGACCTTGGGATCCTGCGCTTTCATCGTTTTTGTCCACTCGCGGCATGTCGAAGGCGTGAATCATGCACCCGGTCCCGGAGACTGTCAACTTAAGTTATTGATGCTATTAATGAAAATGATTCTCAAAACGTCTGTCTGCAGCGCTTGCACAGCACCGCTCGTCAGCTCGTCACAACGGCCGGGGAGGGTGTGTCACTCGTTCCGAATGAGAACCTTGTACTCGCGCATGTGACGGGCAAAGGCGAGTTGATCGCCGCGCATCTCGAAGATCCGGGCTTGGTTGTAATGGGCATCCGGCACGTTCGGCGCCTGGTGGTAGTAGTCGAGGGCGGTGTCGAGTTCGTCCAACTCGTCGAATACGGTGCCGAGGTTGTAGAACGCCAACTGATGCGCCGGCGCGGCGTGCAGGGCGCGTTGGTAGTGGCGCTTGGCCCGCTTGAGATCGCCGCGCACCTGGAACAGCCTCCCTAGATTGACATGCGCGTCGGCGTTGTCCGGATTCAGCGCAATGGCTCGGCGGTAGGCGGCGGGCGCCCGCGCGGGTTCCGCCTCCTCGAGGTCCAGGCCGAGGTTGTACCAGTCGTCGCTGTCGAAACGCGAGGTCGAGTCCGCCTCGGCGCGGTCGCCGTCACCCAGTTCGCGAACCTGGCCGGTGTCGGGGTTCGCGAACGCGAACCGGCGCTGCCCGGTCTCGGCATCCCATTGACCGTCGTCCGCGCGCACCACGACATTGTCGCCCTCGGCGAAGATCCGCATCGCCGTGAGTTCCTTGCCGTCAACCGCGCCGACCGTCTCCTTCAGCTTGGCCAACGCGGCGAGCGTCCGTCGCGACGACACATCGGCGTCGATGAGCCCTTTCGCCGTTCGGAGCAGCACGAGGTCGCGGAACGAGAAGCGGTACTCGCCATGACGTCCCCGCGCCGGCGCCAGGACTCCGCGCGTCACGTAGTGGCGGATGGTGCGCGGTTTGAGCCCGACCAGTTCCGCGGCGTCGCGCGTCCGATAGCCATCCTCGGCGCCCACCCTCGCCGCGCCGAGCGCGCTTGGTATGCCGTTTGGACCTGACATCGCCTTCAAGCGGCCCGACTTTGCCTCGCGTCGCCTTTTGAGCGACGCGCCTAGCCTTCCGCGCGCTGGTCGGCGCGCAACCCGGCGGCCGTTGCCGACTTGCGTCGACTTCCTTTCGGAGATTCCGTCCGCTTCGCCGGCTTGCGATCGCCGACCGACGCCTTGAGGGCCTCCATGAGGTCGATGATCTTGGCTTCCGGCTGCTCCTCCGGGGCGACGGAGATGTCCTGGCCGTCGATCTTCTGCTGGATCAACTCGAGCTGGCGTTCGCGCACGTCGTCGTGGTAGGCGGCGGGCTCGAAGGTCTCGCTGGTGCGTTGATCGATGATCTGCACCGCCAACTCCAACTCCGCCGAATTCACCTCGCAGACGTCCAGCGGCACCTCGTCGAGCTTGCGCAGTTCGTCCTCGTGCTTGAGCTGTTCCATCACGAGGCCCTCGCCGAACGGCCGGATCAGGACCAGGTAGTTCTTGCCGCGCGCCGCGTAGCGCGCCAATGCCGCGCGCCCCGTCTGGTCCAGGGCGGCGCGCAACAGGTGGTAGGAACGGCCCGCTCCCTTGTCGGGGCCGAGGTAGTAGACGCGCTCGATGTAGATCCGCTCGACATCGGCCAACGGAATGAACTCGTTGATGTCGATTGCGTTGGTGGCCTCGGCATTGAGCGCCTTGAGCTCCTCGTCGGTGAACGTGACGTACTGGCCTTTCGTGAACTCGTAGCCCTGGATCCGATCCTGGCGCTCCACTACTTCGCCGTCGGAGGCGCGGATATACTGCTGGCGGAGCCTGGAACCGTCTTTCGCGAGGTAGTTGAAGCGCACCGTGCGCGTACTGTCCGCCGTGGCGAACAGCTTGCACGGTATGGAAACCAATCCGAATGCGATGGTGGCGGAGGCCATGGAGCGTGCGGCCATATCGAGAACCTCCTGTTCCTGAGGCCCGGCGCGGCCATTTCCCATCAGGTGCCGGCCAAGTCCCGCCGGCCACGGGAAGACGAGCCGCGTTCATAGCGACCAGACGACTATAGCCCGAAACCGAAGATGCCCTCAAGCCGCGACAACCTCAGGATCTACCGGAGAAAGCGCAGCGCTTCCGCGACCCCGGAGCCCTTCGGCGCCGAAACGGCCTTGCAGGAGACGGGCCCCAAGCGTCTCTTCGTCGTCCAGCAGCATGCCGCGCGACGCATGCATTGGGACTTCCGGCTGGAGGTGAACAACGTGCTGTGCTCATGGGCGGTGCCGAAGGGACCGTCCATGAACCCCGACGACAAGCGCTTTGCCGCCGAAGTCGAGGACCATCCCCTCGACTATGCCGATTTCGAAGGCAGCATCCCGGACGGGAACTACGGTGCCGGCCAGGTCATCGTCTGGGACACCGGCACCTATGTCGAACTCGAGGACTTCGCGACCGGGTTCTCCGACGGCAAGCTCCTGTTCGAGCTGAACGGCCACAAGCTGCGCGGCCGGTTCACGCTGATTCGGCTCAAGGGCCGAGAGAACTCCGGCAAGGAGTGGCTCCTGATCAAGGAGCGCGACCAGTGGGTGCGCGAGGAACCGCTCCCGGACAGTTCCGTGCTGTCCGGGATGACCATCGAGACCATCGCCGAGCCGGCGGCCATCGCCGACGCCCTCGTCCAGCGCATCACAGGCATCGATCCCTGTCCTCCGGCCACGGTCTCGCTGACCGAGAGCCCCATGTTGGCGCGGGCCTCCGAGCCATTCCACCGCGACGGCTGGGTCTACGAGATCAAGTACGACGGCTACCGGTTGATGATCGAGCGCGAAGGCGACCACGTCACGCTGCATTCGCGTACCGGGGTCGATCTGACCACGCGGTTTCCGGAGGTCGCCAAGTGCGCCGCCAAGCTGCCCTACGCGGAGTTCACGATGGACAGCGAGGTCGTGGTCCACGACGACCGCGGCGTGCCGAGTTTCTCGCGCCTACAGCAACGTGCCGCCGTCCGCGGCGAACTCGCCACCAAGAGGGCCTCGATTCACGACCCGGTGACCTGCTATGCCTTCGACCTCCTGCATGCCTGCGGCTACGACCTGAAAGGGCTCCCGCTCACCGAACGCAAGGCTTTGCTGCGCGAGATGCTGCCGCCGGCCGGGCCGATCCGCTATTCCGAGCACATCGACGGCGACGGCATCGAGACCTTCCACGCCATGCGCCGCCTGGGGCTGGAGGGCGTTGTCGGCAAGCGCGCGGACTCCGGCTACGTCAACGGACGCAGCGACTCGTGGCGCAAGGTCCGAGCCGCACGAACCGGCGACTTCGTCGTCGCCGGTTGGGTACCGGTCAAGAACAACCCCGACGACATCGGCGCCCTCGTGCTCGGCGAATACCGCGGCGACGAACTGACCTACTGCGGCCGCGTCGGCTCAGGCCTCGGCACCGATCCCCGGCGCGAGTTGCAAAGCCGCCTGGCGGCGCTGGAACCCGCGCCAGGTCTGCCTAACGACATCGACGACCGCGCTCACCGTTGGGTGGAGCCCGTGCTGGTCTGCGAGGTTCAGTTCCGCGAATACTCCGCCGACGGCCTGCTTCGGCATCCGGTTTTCCTGCGCTTGCGTGACGACAAGGCTCCCGCCGAATGCATCAGCGCCTACCACGAACCACCGCCGGACGCCCTCGAGCAGGAACCGGAACGGGAGCTGGTGATCACCAACCCCGACAAGGTGTTCTTCCCCGAGAAGCAGTGGACCAAGGGCGACCTCCTGGGCTACTACGAAGCCGTCTCGCCCTGGATGCTGCCGTACCTGGTCGACCGCCCGTTGGTGCTGACGCGATTTCCCGACGGCATCCACGGCAAGTCCTTCTACCAGCGCGACGCGCCCGCCTTCGTGCCGGACTGGGTGGAGCGCAAAGTCCTTTGGAGCGAGAGCGCCGAGCGCGAGGTCCACTACTTCATCGCGCAGAATGCCGAGTCGCTCGTCTACCTGGCCAACATGGGTGCCATCCCGATCCATGCCTGGCACAGTCGCATCACCGACCTCGAGCACCCCGACTGGTGCGTGCTCGACCTCGATCCCAAGGAAGCACCCTTCGAGGACGTCGTCGAGACCGCCACCGAGGCGAAGAACCTGCTCGACGAGATCGAGATGCCCGGCTTCCTCAAGACCAGCGGCGCGAGCGGCTTGCACATCCTGCTGCCCCTGGCCCGCCAACTCACCCACCGCCAAGCCACCACGCTCGGGGAGTTGCTCGCACGTGTCCTCGTCGCCCGCCGAGGAGACCTCTGCACCATCACGCGCACGGTTCGCAAACGCGACAACAAGGTCTACCTCGACTACCTGCAAAACGGCCACGGTCAACTCCTGGTAGCGCCGTTCTCCGCGCGTGCCGAACCAGCGGCGTCGGTGTCGATGCCCGTCGACTGGAGTGCATTGACCGGCGATCTGAACAACGCCAACTACGATCTCAAGAACGCCGTATCCCACTTGCGGACGGCCGGCGATCCCATGGCGGAGGTACTGACCATCGAACCCGATCTGGGGCAGGCGTTGACCCGGCTCGGTGGTCTACTCGGCGGCTAGCGGGGCTCCGCCCCAGACAGAAGCGCGGCGGAGTCCCTTGAGGTCGACCCGCTCCACCTTGGCGAGCCGGTGCCCGGCCAGGTCGACCACCGCTTGGGCCTGCTCGAGCGGGATGTAGCCGATCAACGGTTCGTAACGGCCATGGGCAGGTTCCATGTCGATGAACAGCGCTTCCGTCCAGATCGGCCGGAATCCCCCGAAACGGAGCATCACGGGGCCGCAGATCTGCCCCGTCAG
>LXNI01002914.1_pt1 | contig 10779 bp, 8 predicted proteins | sample 809091 | NCBI WGS metagenome assembly LXNI01 (sample SAMN04870527, study PRJNA318959) | sponge metagenome | biome: 01000161; feature: marine sponge reef; material: water | host: Sarcotragus foetidus | place: Greece: Milos, Mediterranean Sea | collected 2013-05-29 | depth 5-7 m | reverse complement strand
CAGAAGAACTACAACGACTGGCTGCACGACTACGCGTACGCGTCCAACGGTCGGTTGTACGGCCTCGCGGCGATCCCGGTCCAGGATCCCGACGCGGCCGTCGACGAACTCGAGCGGGTCATCAAGAAGGGCTTCAAGGGCGGCTGCATCCCCTGCACCGCGCCCCCCGAGCGGCCGTACAGGGACGAGTGCTACGAGGGCGTGTGGTCATTGGCGGAGGAGGCCAGGTTCCCGCTGTCGATGCACGTCGGTACGAACGCCTACGTGCGGCCCGAGTACCGGCAGAAGAGCGCGATGCCCCAAGACGAGACGTTCAACTACGCATCCTCGCCGACCACCGTGCAACGCACACTCGTGGACCTGATGTGCCGCGGCGTCGCCACCCGGCATCCGCGCTTGAAGTTCGTCGTGGGCGAGTTCAATGCCGGCTGGATTGCACATTGGCTGGACCGGGTCGACCAGGGCCTGCTGCGCGAACACCGGTTCCGCAGCAAGGACTTCACCGGCGAGCGCCCGCACGAAGTCTGGCGTCGCCAGTTCTACGCCACCATCGAGGACGACAGGCCAGCCGTCCTGACCCGCGAGATCATCGGGCTCGACAACCTGATGTGGGGGTCCGACTATCCGCATGTCGATTCGACCTGGCCTTGCTCGACCGAGGTGCTCGACGAAATCTTCGAAGGCGTGCCCGATGCGGACCGCAACCGGATCACGCATCAGAACGTGAAGAACCTGTACGGAATCTAGCCCAAGACATGTCGAGGAGGGACCGCGCCATGGAAACCCTGACCACCGCCCAACGGCGCCAATGGCAGACCGACGGCTACTTGCACCTCGAGGGCGTTTTCGACGCCGAACGGGTCCGTTTCTTCTCCGACGAGATGGACCGCATCCGGCAGATCCCCGGCTGGGAGCCGCATCGCGACCCGGAGCTGCCCATCGGCCACTATGCGTGGAAGGACCATGCGGACGATCTCGATCCCGGCGGCTTCATGGACCGGCGCGACCTGTTGACGTACCACCAGGCCTTCATGGACCTGATCGATGCGTCTCCGGTGTTCGACCACATCGTCGACATCATGGGCCACAACATCCTGCTCAGCATGACCCAGGCGATCGTCAGACCCGCCGATCCGAAGTTCCCCGGCTATACCCACACCGACGGGGGCGAATCCCTGCGACTGACCCGTGTCGGCGAGTCGTCGCCACCCATCGCCTTGAAGGCGATGTACCTCTTGACCGACGTCACCGAGGAGAACAGCGGCAACCTGACCGTGTTCCCCGGCAGCCACATGCGCCAGATCCCCTACGAGGGCGATCGGACGATGACGCCCTATTCCCCGGGCTCCGCGCAACTCCTCGGCAAGGCCGGCGACGTGTACCTGTTCCCGCACGCGCTCTGGCACGGCCCGTCGCGGAACGAGTCCGGGACGGCGCGCAAGGTCCTGCTGTACAACTACTGCCAACTCTGGGTGCGCTGCTACGACTTCGGCGCGATACCCGACGTGGCCCAGCGAGCGACCCCGCGGCAACGCCGCCTGCTTGGCGACCTCGGCTACGACTTCCGGCCCGGGTCGTACTTCTACGTGCCCAAGGACCAGGCCGAGGTGATCATCGGAAGCGTCGGCGTTTAGTCACGGGCGCGAATCGGTCGTCATGGGCTTCCCTGATGCTCAATGTCGTCCCGCAATCGCCGGATTCCTACTAGGGCTCTCTCCAAACGCCCGAGGCGGTCGGCTAGCTGATCGCCTAGGTTGTCCCGAGCCGTGGCAGGATTTAGCGTCTCTTTCATGGATACCATCGACTCCTGCACGGCTTCTACGACCATCATGCCAAGCCAGAGCGTGTCTTCGAGATCCTGCGCTATTTCGAAGACACCTTCATTCCCAGCGACAAGACCCAGGCGTACAGTCATCTGGCCGCGCTCGACTTCCAGTATGGGAAAATGTCCGACCTGTTTGATCGGCGGCGGGAAGCCAATCGGAACCGACCGAGAATTCGCAATCTCGTCGACCTTGTGCTTAACCGCTCGGGCGATTTCCGCCAGCTCCGCGTCGTCCTCCGCAAGACGATCAAGGAACCCCGGATCCGCGCCCAACTGAGCCAATTGCTCGACGGCTCGTTTACCTTGGTCTGAGATTTCCGGCAGCTCCGATTCAGACTCGACAAAGCGGCGCAGATCGTCCTTGACCTTCTCTAGTTGCTCTCGACTAACGGGCACAGAAGCTCCCTACCAGGCTCGTGATTCTAGTTTCTCACGTAGGCCGTCCCAGCTCTCGGGCGCACGGAGCCGTAGTTCCGACGGAGCCTTGTCCGGCAATACCTCAACTTCATGCGATTGGCTAGACGCAATCTGATAGAAGTCGGATCCCACGTTCACGTCACGCCGTTCCCAAACACGCCTTGCGAACGCCAAAGGGGGTTTCCGAGGCGGAGGCTCGATGGTCGAGAGTTCCGGCGCTGCCAATGTCGAAACGCCGAAGCGTAGGCAAACCAAAGCCTTTCCATACACCAATAGCTGCTCGCCGGACGTCGTAACGTCGGCGTGCATTTTCGATACCAGTGCTTCAAGAGGAACGCTGCGTTCAGCGAGGCGTATGTGCCTGCGAGCGCGCTCCTCAAGCGCATCCCGTGTTTCCTCCAACTCCACTGAGTATCGGGCCACCCTCCTACGGAAGAGATCGAGCTCTCCGTCGACCAAAGCTATCGCCAGCTCACGGATGGCGACGTCTGTCCGCCGCCGACCACACTTCCGCAGAATACGTGACGCTGATTTGCCGCGACTAGACACGTTGGCCTTGCTGGCCACCGCCTTCGCGAGTTCCTCATCCACTGACCGTGCGGCCTTCCTGGCTAATCTCGCCTTGATCAAATCGAGCTGACTTACGTCGGCAAGGCCCATCCAGCCCGAGTTGCCTTCGAGTCTGTGCAGGGTTACGTCGCCCCACGGATCATGACCAAGCGTTCGGACGGCATCGAAGAACGCGCCGCCAACGATCAAGACTCCAATGCCGGATTCGATTGGCACACGGGGTTCCGACGGCACCAACGTTCCGAATGTGGCCACGTCGTCATCGTCAACGAGCGTCAGACTGCCGTCGGTCACTTCGTCCAGATACGACCAATCTAGGCGTCGAGCAAGGTACATGCGCTCGTCGTCGCCGAACGTCAGGATTGGCTGACACAGACGGAGCCGGTCTTGTATCTCGCTGACGCGCGCATCGAAACCGACCAAGAATACGTCACTCATCACGCTCACCAGCCAGCAGGGCGTCCTCAACCAACTCAGAAGGAGACCTAGTACTGTCATCGGAGAGTATCAGATTCCGTGTCGCCCAGACTTGAATGCGCTCTACCTCCCGATCCTCAACCAGGCTCTCCTCAGACAGCCAGTCCATGTAGTCGTCGTAGTCGTCTCGCAACATAGCGCCACATACCAACCGCAAGCGCGTGACGACCGCATCGAGTGGTATACGTACCTCCCAAGTCCACGCTCGCGGTTCGTTAGGCGGTGACCTTGCGATGATCGGCGGCGTACCTTGCTCGGGGTTGCGGCCAGTGACGTAATCCTCGACACGGGAGTAGTTGGTCGCCACGTAAGCCTCGAAAGCCCGCTGCCAATCAGCCAATGGGACGCTCGCTGCGCGAAACAGGTGTCGCCTTTGGTCCTTTCCGATCGGCGGCTCCGTACGTATGCAAGAGTGCCAAAGGCCACCGCTATCGAATGGCGTGGCACCACCGCCATCGCTCGGATGGTCGCTTGCGGCATCAGTGTAAACAAAGACGACCCGCCCAAACGCTCGTTCGGTGCGCATCACAAAGTAGTACAACGGCTGGCCGCATATGCCCAAGCCATCCTCCGCTTCGACTGTTGCCCGTGACCGTTCAACGTCGACACAACGACCCCTAAGAATGTCCGTTATGAGCCTATGTCGAACGATCGGATCCTCGCTCGCGCGAAGACCGTGCGTCAGTTTGGCTACCGCCATCGTCAACTCATCCGAGCATCGCGTTCCATTGGTCAACTCGGTTGGCCTGCGCAGTGAGCAGATCAGCCACGTGGCCACTGATCTCGATGCCGTCGATGTTGTCGCCCTGGGCGATGGCGTCGACGACCGTCTGATCGGCATCGCCCACCACTTCGCCGAAGATGGTGTGCGCGTCGTCGAGCCACGGCGTCGGCACGTGGGTGATGAAGAACTGCGAGCCGTTGGTGCCGGGGCCGGCGTTGGCCATGGACAGCCGGCCCGGGCGGTCGTGGCGCAGCGTGGCGTCGAACTCGTCCTCGAACTGGTAGCCCGGGCCGCCGCGTCCATTCCCTTGCGGACAACCGCCTTGGACCATGAAGTCCGCAATCACGCGATGGAACTGCAGTCCGTCGTAGTAGCCGCGGCTTGCCAGGTTGACGAAGTTCGCGACCGTGACCGGGGCTTGCTCGGCGAACAGGTTGAGGTGGATCGAGCCCTTGGAGGTCTCGATCCTGGCTTGAATAGTCATTCTCGCCCCGCCTAGGTGTCGTCGGGCTTCGGCGTGGGATGCTTGTACCAGTCGTTGTCCCGGAACAGGCCGTCGCGCCAGCGCACGGCGTCGCGCATCCCCAGTTCGCGGTTCTTGTCCTGCCATTCGTACGAGAAGCCCGTGAACTGTCCCGCGGCGTCGAGGTCCGTACTCGAGTGGACGGACGAGTAGATGCCCATGTTCTCGTAGAAACGGTTCATGTTGAGCTTCAGGATGGACAGGTGGTCGGCGGTCATCACGGCGATGCGATCCGCGAACGCGATCGTCCGATCTTCCAGTTCCTCCTTCGGCCAGGCGTAGTTGATCATGCCCATCTCCTCGGCCTCGGCGCCGGTGACGTTCTCCCCGGTGTAGTACAGCTCCTTCGCCTTGCGCATCCCGATCACGAGCGGCCAGATCACGCCGGTCCGCGACGTGCCGAGGCCGCGCAAGCCCGGGTGGCCGAGTTGCGCGTCGTCCGCCGCGACCACCAGGTCCGCCATCATCGCGAGTTCGCAGCCGCCGGCAATCGCGTAGCCGTGCACTTGCGCGATCGTGACCTTCGCCATGTTCCAGAAGTACATGTGGATGTTGGTGATGGCCTGCATGCCGCTGCGGATGCCCATCAGCAGACGACGGCCCTTGTCGTCGACGCCCCGAAAGCGCCGCACGACGGCGTCCGCGCCCTTGCCCTGGGACGGCGTGAGGTCGTAGCCCGCACTGAACGTGCGCCCGTTGCCGCGCAGGATGATGGCCCGGCAGCTGTCGTCCGCTTCGAGGTCGTGAAGCGCGTCGTTGAGTTCGAAGAGCAATTCCTGCGACAGCGCGTTCATCTTCTCCGGTCGGTCGAGCGTGATGCGCCCGACGCGGCCATCCGTGCCGACGCGGTCGACAACCAGGTTTTCAAAGTCAGCCATGGTCCCCCCTTGTGGATTGGCGTGAGTAGGTCACGAAAAACGGCAAGCGGCGGAACTTACCAGCTTACGCCCGAGAAATGCTACCGGGGCTCACCCAGATCAGGGCGGATCGCAAGCGTCTGCGAGGCGCTAGCGCCAGGCGACTCGTCCGTCGTCGAGGTACTCGTAGCGGTATTCCAGTTCAAACCCCTTCCAACGCACCGGGTCGGCGTCGGCGAACGCCGGCCGATACACGGCCCGCTTGGCCGCCTTGCGGACCTTGAACTCCATGATGTTGTGCGGTTCCGCGCGCAACGTCTTGCGCCCAACGACATGGCCGCGGTGCGTTATGGTCAACGCCAGCACGACGACACCGTCCGGGGGCGCGTCGTCCTCGACGGCCTTGGTCCGCCTGTCCGGGTTGGGTACGTAGAGCGGCGTCGGGCTCCCGAAGGCGGCCTCGAGCGCAGCCTGGTCGGATTGCATCAAGGACCAGGCACGACGGTAGTAGCGCATCGCCAGGCCGGACTCGTCGTAGAGCAAGTGCCAATCCGCGAGTTCGAGGGCGGCAGCCGCGATCTCCGCATCCGTGGAGCTGCTCTTGCCCTCGATCAACTCGTAGATCTCGAGCAAGGCTTTCTTGCCGCGGCTATAGGACCGCGTCTTGTACCACGGCGGATCCCTGTTGGCGCCGGGTGGCCAGGCGCGGAAGCCGCCGCGGCCGACCTCGCGCGTCCCGAACCGGCGCTGCCGGAACGTATCGACGTAGCCCCGCAGAGCCCCGATGATCCGCGGATCGTCCGGCTCGTAGTTCGCCCTCAAGATGTCCAGCGCCGACTCGTAGAGGATCTGCGCGGGGCGGAACTTGTAATGGTGCCGGTACCAGGCGATCAGATCGTTGATGGCCGGGAGCATATCGAGGCTGTCATCGCTGTACTCGCGGCGCCTCAAGCTGTAGGCGAACTCGTGGCGTTCATTGGCGCCGGCCCGGTCGCCGAGTTCATCCAGGGCAACCGCTTCCCGGTAGAGCAGGCGCAGTTGTTCCAGGCTCTGGACGCCTTCGCTGATCCGCGTGATGTGCTTGGCCCGGTCGTACGCGTCCAACGCGGCCTGCGGCTGCCCCATGCCGAGACGCGCGTCGCCCAAGAGCGTCAGCGGTTCCACCAGCTCGGGTTCGTAGCGATCCGTCCGTGCTTCGATCTCCGCCACCAGGCGTTCCGCCTGGCTTGCCACGGCCGCGTATTCCCGACCGGCGATCTGATCGCGCATTGCCGCCACGACGGGCAGCTCTGCGGATCGATCGTCCGCGGGAACGGACAAGGGAATCTCTGCCGCAGCCTGCAGCGCCAAACCACCCAACAAGCAAAGAGTCGCGGGGCGCACCATGCAAGCGATTGTAGCGCAGGATGTCGCAGTAGAATCACGCCAAGACGGCTAGTTGCGTGACCGCGGTTTGTGTTTGCAGTGAGGTTGAATTCTCTGGCCGTATGGGGTTCGTGCTTCTTGCTGGGGCGCAGCCCCGCTAGGTCTGGTCTCTCTGCCGTGTGTCCCAAACAGCGCTCGTGCACCAGCCCTCGGGCCATGGTTGCGTTGTCGGCGCTCGCCGCCACGACCGCCGCGGCCGAGCCCTTCACAGACATCGCCGCAACCGCGGGCCTCGACTTCGTTCACGTCAACGGCATGGTCGGCGAGACCTGGCTGGTGGAGATCATGGGCGCCGGGGTGGGCCTGCTCGACTTCGATGGGGACGGGCGCCTCGACATCTGGCTCGTACAAGGGGGCCCCCTTGTCGGACGCGCCGACCCGAACGCGGCGCCCCTGCCCTGCGACCAACTGTTCCGGAATGTGACCCGGCACGGCGAGCTTCGCTTCGTCGATGCGACGGCACCCTCCGGCGTCTGCGCATCCGGCTACGGCATCGGGATCGCCACCGGCGACATCGACAACGACGGCGACCTCGATGTCTTTCTCGCCAACTTCGGACCGAACCAACTGCTGGAGAACCTCGGCGACGGGAGATTCCGCGACATCACGCCGTCCACCGCGTTCGCCGGCAACGACTGGTCCGTGAGTGCGAGCTTCGCGGATTTCGATGGCGACGGCCTGAGCGACCTCTACGTCGCCAACTACGTCGAGTTCAGCCTGGCGGACCACGAGCCGTGTCGCGGCGATGAAGGCCAGCCAAGCTATTGCTCCCCCGAGGTCTATCCGCCCGCTCGCGACCGGCTGTTCCGCAACCTGGGCAATGGCGCCTTCGCCGACATCGGCGGCGCCTCGGGAATCGACCAATCCGGTGCCGCCCTCGGCGTCGTCACGGAGGACTTCGACGGCGACGGCGACTTCGACATCTACGTCGCCAACGACATGACCGACAACCTGCTATGGATCAACGACGGCCGCGGACGATTCAGGAACACGGCTCTCCTCGCCGGCGTCGCGGTGAACGGCGACGGCAACGTGGAGGCCAGCATGGGGGTCGACGCCGAGGACTTCGATGCCGATTGCGATGTCGATCTGTTCATGACGCATCTCGCGGTCCAGACCAATACGCTCTACGTCAACGAAGGCAACGGCTGGTTCACCGACCGGTCCAATGCCACCGGCATAGCACCCGCGAGCATGCCGTTCACCGGCTTCGGCGGTGGCTGGTTCGACGCCGACAACGACGGCGACTTCGACGTGTTCAGCGCCAACGGCGCCGTCACCGCGATCCCCGGACAGCCACCCGGTCCGCTCGGCGTGCCGTTGCGGCAAGCCAACCAGCTCTGGCTGAACGACGGCAGTGGGCGCTATGCCGAGGCTGCAGGCGGCGCTGCCATGCACCTCGAGGAAGTCAGCCGCGGCACGGCCTTCGGCGATCTCGACAACGACGGCGACACCGACATCGTGGTCACGAACAACCGGGGAGACACGCGCCTGTACCGCAACAACGTCCGCGGCGCGCACTGGCTCGGCATCACGCTGGCGGCCAACCCGGGGGAACCCACGCAGGGCAGCCTGGTGTGGCTCGACGACGCACCGTGTCCGCGACGTCGAGTCGCCAGCGACGGCAGCTATGCCTCGGCGAACGATGCGCGCGTCCTGTTCGGGCTCGGTGGAGACGGACGCGCGCGGCATGTGCATGTCCGCTGGTCCGACGGTGTGCGCGAGCGCTACGGCCCGCTGGCGGCAAACCAGTACCACACCGTCCGTCGATCAGGCACAGACTGACCGTCGGGATCAGCACATCCGGCCGGCTCGACCGTACCGTGCCCTTAGCGCTCAGCGGGCCAGTTCCCGGAGGCTGGGTTCGCCATTGCACGGCGGTAGATAGTCGTCCCCGACGCGGCGACCGCCGTTCCCGGTCGGGCGATTGAGAACCCCGGATACGGCCTGTTCCGCGATCCGCCCGGCGCTTTCGATCTGATCGAGCGCCAACACCGCGATCCGGTCGACGAAGGCTCGCAAGTCACCCTTGTCCGCTTCCTCCAGGGCGGCGATGTAGGCGGGCTTCGCCACAGCGGTGATGATCGGCGGTGGCAGATTCCGCCTAACGTACACGTACGCCATCAACAGCCTCGACACTCGACCGTTGCCATCCTGAAAAGGGTGCGTTCGGACGAAGCGGTGGTGCAACCATGCCGCTTCGACCTCAACGGGATACTGCCGCGGGACCACCTCGTCGTTGTAGATAGTCAAGAGCCGGTCCATCTCCGAGTCGACATGCTCGGGCGGGCAGTACCGATGGACAATGCCGTCGGCACGCCTGGGGTCGTTCGGGGCGATCTTCCATTCGCCCTTGCGCTCGAAGGGCACGTCGACTCTCCTCGCCTTCCCCCCGCGCCCCCCGACGACAATCAGCCCGGCGACCGTCTCCTGGTGACGGGTCAACAACGCATGCCAACCTTTCAAGACGCTTGGCGTCAGTCTCAGGCCGCTTGACGTCAGCCCTCGGCCATCGGCCACGTCCTGCCAGACCATCTCGCACGCCGCGGTCTGGTCTTCCAGCAGACCCTTGATCGTCAAGTCGTCCACGCTCTCGAGCGTGTGGGCACCAACCACGCCGCTGAATCCCTCGGCGATCAGTTGCTCGGTCACACCACGCTTGAGCGTATACAGCCCTTCGATCTGCCCGGTCTCGATGGCGAACGCCCGGTTGCGCTCCGCCAGCCAGGCCTCGACGAAGCGGTCGGCCGGATCCCCCGCCTTCATCCTCGATCGCAAGTCGAGCCAACGTCCTTCAAGGCCGCGATACTGGGCGTTTCCCCAGTGCTCCGCGCCTTCCGGCATGCCTTCCAGCGGTTTCCAGATTTCGGGGTCTTCGTTCACACCGGGGACTATAGACTTGGCTGCCGCCCGGGCGGCCCCGGGCACGAGAGGCTACGGTGGGCCATGCCGTGCGATCAGCCGGCAGGTGGCCGCCCTTCGCCCTGACGCAAAACCACCGTCCGACCGGCTTCGAATGTCCCAAACCCTTCCCAGGTGTCGGCGTCGCGACCGGGCCACCGCACTTGGACTTCGCGAACCTCGGTTTCGGCGCCGAGCCCGAAGTGAACGTCCGTCTCGCTCGAGGTCAGGTAGCTGCCGTCCGGCTGCACATCCCGATACACCCGGGTGTTGCCAACCAAGGCGGACACGGTGGCGCCATGCGCATCGCGCGGTGCATCGACAAGGCGGGCACGAAAGCGGATCCAGTTGCCCCGCGTCGCGACCTGGTTCATCAACAGGTAGGCCGGGCCGTCGCGGTTGACCACCAGGAGGTCCAGGCCGCCGTCGCCATCGACGTCGCCAACGGCCACGCCGCGACTGGTGTGGATGAGCGGCGGTAACACGCCCCCCTGCGGCTGGACCTCCTCGAACCGTCCCGCGGGCGTGCCGCGGTACAGGACGTTGGGCTCGTCGAAGTCGAGGCCCTTGGTCAGCGCCTCGGTGCCGACCATGCCGTTGGCCTCGTAGAGGTCGAGCAGGCCGTCGTTGTCGAAATCCGCCATCACCACGCCCCAGCGCGTGTAGCGACCCGTCAGGGCGAGACCCAGCTCTCCCGTGACATCGGTGAAGAACCCGCCTTCGTTGCGGAAGAACGAGTCCGTCTGGCCGGTGATGTTGGTGACCATGACATCGGTGTCGCCGTCCGAGTCGACGTCGGCGGCGGCGACGCCCATGCCCGCCTTGGCGACACCATGCTCGTCCACCGCCGATCCCCAGAGGTTCGCAACCTCCTCGAACTCGAGGTCGCCGCGATTGAGCCAAAGCTGATCGACCATCTGATCGTTGGCGATGAAGATGTCGGACAGGCCGTCGCCGTTGAAGTCGGCCGTCACGACCCCGAAACCGTTGCCGAAGACGCTGCTGATGCGCGACGAGACGCTTAAGTCCGTGAACGTGCCGTCGCCGTCGTTGCGGTACA
>LXNI01002913.1_pt1 | contig 10780 bp, 6 predicted proteins | sample 809091 | NCBI WGS metagenome assembly LXNI01 (sample SAMN04870527, study PRJNA318959) | sponge metagenome | biome: 01000161; feature: marine sponge reef; material: water | host: Sarcotragus foetidus | place: Greece: Milos, Mediterranean Sea | collected 2013-05-29 | depth 5-7 m | reverse complement strand
GCACAGGCGCAGCATACGTTCAGTGAGTTCGGGCAGCGCGCGCGCGGACTGGTCCGGTTCAAAGCGGGGACAAAGAGAGGATAACTTGACTGAAATACCCGGGTTTTCCAGGTTGCACGCGCCCGGCCCGACCAATCTGCCAAGGGTCTGGATAGCATGGGTGTAAGACTGTTCATAACGGTCCGCGGCGCCGGCGGTCAGGGCGGCTTCCCCCAGCATGTCATAGGAAAAACGGTAGCGGTGCGGCGCGGGTTTGCGGCTGCGCCGTATAGCCTCGTCAATATTTCGACCCAGTACGAACTCATCCGCCAGGATTTTCATGGCGCTCTTCAGGGCCGCGCGCAATACCGGTTGTTCCAGCCGGCTCAGCAACTTGCGCAGCAGGTCGGGCAGCGCCGGGGAGTTGTCCTGCTCGTGATACAGCAGTTTTCCGGTCAGCATCAGCCCCCAGGTGGAGGCGTTGACAAACAGCGAAGGATCCTGCCCCAGGTGTTGCTCCCAGTGCCCGGATTTGAGTTTATCGGCAATCAGGGCATCCATGGTGCTGGCATCCGGTATGCGCAACAACGCCTCGGCCAGACACATCAGCGCCACGCCCTCGTGAGAGGACAGGTCATAATGGTTGAGAAACGCGTGCAGGCCGGATGCTTCACGTTGCCGCGCACGCACGTGTTCCGCCAAAGACCTGGCCGTGTCCGCGATCTTCTGTCGCAGCACAGGTTGCGGGCGCGCCCACGGCAGCAAGCGGGCAATAATCAGCCCCTCATCAGCCAGGTAATCCTTGTTGACCATCGCCCAGTCAGACTCTGCGTCTATAGTGTTACAGGAAATTTCCGGATTACGTTTCATCATTTCGTTTCCCCTTCGTCATTTGCGAATGCAGGAATCCAGGACAGAAGGGGTCAGAGTAAAATTATTCGATGTTTATCGTTTGGCACAGGTCTCGACAATTTTACTCTGACCCCGGCATTCCCTTCCCGGACAGGGTATTTATTTCAAATACTAGCAATTAATTTGTAAATTAAGTTTTTATTTTCCGCTATTAACAGAATATAATTCTCATTTAACCTACATCTGAAAAATAAAATATCGACACAACCATGAAAGCCCAACTCGACCGCATCGACCTGAAAATCCTGCGCGTATTGCAGGGCAACGGCAGGATGTCAAACGTAGACCTGTCCCGGCGCATTCACCTCAGCCCCGCTCCCTGCCTGGCGCGGGTGCGGCGACTGGAGCAAACCGGCTATATCAGCCGCTACCGGGCGGAACTCAACCCGGAACTGCTGGGCCTGGCGCTGCTGGCCTTTGTCGAGATCACCCTGGATCGGACCACACCGGACGTATTCGAGAAGTTCAAACAGGCGGTACAGGACGTGCCTGACATCGAGGAATGCCACATGGTGGCCGGCGGGTTTGATTACCTGGTGAAGGTGCGTAGCGCCGACATGGAGGCGTACCGGAAAATCCTCGGGGAGAAAATAGCGACCATCCCCGGCGTATTACAAACCCATACCTACGTGGTCATGGAACAGGTGAAATGTACCGGGGAGTTGAATATCTGACCGGACTGCCAGGGCTATCCCTCAAAAATACTGGGCGTACCGACGTACAACAGCAGCACGTCCGTTTCGCTGAGATTACTCGCCGTATGGCGGGTGCGGGAATTGAAGTGCATGCTGTCGCCTGCCTTGAGAGTCTTTTTGATATTGCCCAGTTCCGAATACAGTTCCCCTTCCAGCACGTAAAGAAAATCCTCGCCGTCTCGCTGGTCCACGGGAAACACGTGTCCCGGCGGGATCCGCATCAGGATTGCGTCCATTTTCTGCAGCTTCATGTTGGCGCTGAGCTGGATATACGTCACCGGAGAATCCATCTGAATGTACTGGGGGTTATCAGCCGTCCTGATTGGCCGTTCTCCCTGGGGAATTTCCATGAACTCGGTGACGCTGGTATCCAGGGATTTGGCGATATTTGCCAGGGAGACGATGGAGGGGACGACTTTATTCCGCTCGACCTGGGAAATGAATGCAGCAGACAGCCCCGCGCGGTCCGCCAACTGCTGCAGAGTCAGGTTGGCCTGCTTGCGCCTGGCGCGCACCATGGCGCCGACCAGGATATCCAGCCGGCTGATTCTGTCTGAATTTTCGGGCATTTAGTTCTCCATATCAGAAATTATAGAGAATCTCCACGCCATAAGAAACCGGCGGCGCACGATGCACGATGCCGCCCAGGACAAACTCGGCGTTGTAAGTCTTGTCGGTCGCGTTGCGAGCCCAGCCCGTGATTGCCCACCTGCCGTCCAGCGTTTCGACTCCGCCTCTCAGGTTGAGCAGGTTCAATGAACTGCGGGAGGAGGAATTATTCGGGTCCCAGAATTGTGTGCCGCGGCGTTCAAAGTCGAGGCGGGTAAACCAGCCGACGTTCCCAAACAAAGGTTTCCTGAATTGGAGTCCTGCATTGAACGTGAATTTCGGCGCGTAGGGCGCTTTGTTTCCGACAAATTCGGGGTTCGCCGTGTAGGCTTTGATCTCGCTGTCCGTGTAACCGTACGCGGCGTAGATATCAAGACCATCGGCAACACGGGCGCTCATGTCCACCTCCACGCCGAGCAGGTCCACTTCGTCTATGTTGATGATGGCCTGGCCGCTGCCCGTCGCGAAAAACAGGAAGTAGTGCTGGTCGGTGACGTCCGTATTGAAAAACGACGCGCTGAGTTTCATGCGGTTATCGAACCAGACGCTCTTGACACCGAATTCAAAGGTCTCGGACTCCTCCTGCTCTGCACTTTCATTCACCCCGGTAGTGAGCCCGGCCGCGGCGGCCTGGGCCACTACGCCGCTCTGGTTGAACTGGCCGCTGCGAAAGCCCTGTGCATAGCTTGCAAACAAGGTAAGGTTGTCGGCAGGCGTATATTTCAGAACGAACTTGGGTTGCAGCATGTCGAAAGTCCGCTCCCTGGCAAGGCCGGGCGTTACCGGTTCAAGCTGGAAAGTAACCGGGTTCAGGTCACGGTTGTGGGGCGAGACGGTCTGCTCCCGTTGGTCCTCGTCATAACGCAGGGCAACCGATGCCTCAAGCCGGTTGCTGACGTCGTAGTTCACCTGGCCGAATACGGCCCAGGCGCGGTTGTCGTTGTCGTCCGCCAGGAAGGTACAGGTCGGATTGTCGGCGCCGCCGACCAGTGAGCAGAAATTCAGCGGCGCGACGGGGACTACGCCCAAGGGTTCCCGTTCAACCCGTACCAGTCCATGGCCCAGGTCCCTGCCGGTTGTCGTGGAAAGGAAGCGGCCGGTCTCCACGTAGTACACGCCGGCAATCCAGCGTAAGCGGTTTTCGCCGGGCGAGGTAAACCGGATTTCCTGGCTCCAGGCATCGACATCCCAGTATTGGCTGGCGCTGCCGTCAAGGCCGATACCGCCCGTCGCGGAAGTCAGCGAATTGAAACGGGAGTAGGGGAACTGGTCATTGAAATAAAACTCTTCCAGTTGATTATATGAAGTGATCGACGTCAGTGTGCCGAACCCGGTGTCGTAATCGAGTTTCAGCGCGGCCTCGAATATCTCTCGTGTATTTTCCCCGATATTGTTTGCCTGGTAAGGGATGCTGGTGTCGTCCGCGTCAATTGTCCCGGCGAAATTGAATCCGCCGCTGCTGTAATCACCTATCTGGCTGATATAGTTCAAGGCACCGCCTTCAAGGTCCGAATAATACAAGCGCAGGTTCGCGCTGAGGTTTTCTCCCGCATTCCAGGTGAAACGCCCCTGTATTGCCGTATCTTCAATCGGGTCAACCTGTTCATCCAAGTAGACGTTGTCGATGTACCCGTTGCGGTCCAGCCACGAACCGCTGATCCGGTAAAACAGAGTATCCTCAATCACCGGTCCGCTGACGGACCCGGCAAGGGTTTTGTGATCGCCGTTGCCGTAGCCGGCTTGCAGGCGTCCTGCAAAGTCATTGCCCGGTTGCCTGGTCGTTATATTGATGGCGCCGCCCACCGCGTTGCGCCCGTACAGCGCGCCCTGCGGGCCTTTCAACACCTCAATGCGTTCGATATCCAGCAGTTGTCGGGTAAATTGATTTGGGCTGGTTTGCAGCATGCCATCGACGGCGACCGCGACTGGCGCTTCATTATTGCGAACCTGGGCGATGCCCCTGATCGTAATAAACGAGGTGCCCGCGTTCTGGGCTTCGACTATCGTCACGTTGGGTGTCAGGGCAATAAAATCGCCGGGTCGTTCAATCCCGGCGTCTATAATCTGTTGTGCCGTGAACGCGGACACCGTTACCGGCACCTCCTGCAGGCTTTCATCCCTGCCGCGGGCCGTTACGATGATTTCTTCAATTATATCCCTGGCGCCACTGTTGGTCTGGGCCTGCGCTGAAGAACCCGCCCCGGTCGCGGTAAGCAGGCTGATCATGGCCAGGAAAGGAAAGCTGCCAAAAACAGAGCTCGTTTTCATATCATTAGTCCTCCGGAATCAACGTTGAACTGAAGGTAGACAATTATTAATCTGTAGTATAAGTTAAATTTTAAGTAATACAACAAATACTGTGGTAATTTTTTAATTATTGTTTTAATCTTCACCACGTTATTCCTGTTGAGGGTTTCAAGACGGAGGAAATATTGTCTTCAATGAGAGTTGCGACTGACGTAGGCGGTACATTCACGGATCTGGTCTGTTTTAACCAGGATGGTGTCACTGCACTGAAAGTGGCTACCACGCCACCCGTTTTTGAACGGGGGGTATTCAACGTCATACAAAAATCCTCCCTGTCCCCGCAAGACGTCAGCTTTTTTGCCCACGGTACCACGGTGGTCATCAACACGCTGTTATCCAGAAGTGGCGCAAAAACTGCCCTGGTTACGACCCGCGGATTTCGCGATGTGCTGGAGATCGCCAGGGGCAATCGTCCGGATTTGTTTAATTTTGCGTTTCGCAAACCGGCGCCGTTTGTGCCTCGTTATTTAAGATATGAGATCAGCGAACGCCTGGATTACCGGGGCAATGTATTGGAGCCTGTCAGGCTGGACGAACTGGCGCCGATCATCGACAACCTGAAAACAGAGGAGGTAAAAGCCATTGCCGTATGCCTGCTGCACGCCTATGTGAACCCCAGGCATGAAGTACAGGTGGTGGATGAAATCAAAAGGCTCTGGCCCGAGGCAGACGTTATCGCTTCCAGCGCGGTGTGCCGGGAGTGGCGTGAATATGAACGTACCAGCACCACCGTGTTATCCGCGTATGTCTTGCCGGTGGCAAAAAAGTACCTGAAAAGGTTGGAATCCGGGGTTGCCGACCTGGGTCTTGGGACCCGGGTCTGCATCATGCAATCCAATGGTGGCATGAGCACGGTCGCCGGCGCTTCCGCTAATCCGGTGTCCATGGTCGAATCCGGTCCGGCTGGTGGTGTACTGGGAGCAATAGCCTTGGGCAATGAGATTGGTGAGCAGAACCTGATTGTCCTGGACATTGGCGGCACGACCGCCAAGACGGCGTTGGTACAGGCCGGGAAAGCCGGTATCACGACCGAATACCGGATAGAATGGGATCGTGAAAACCCTGGATATCCGATACGCACACCGGTCATCGATCTGGTTGAAATCGGCAATGGTGGGGGCAGTATTTCCTGGGTCGATGCAGGGGGGCGGCTTAACGTCGGCCCGCAATCCGCCGGTGCGCTGCCGGGCCCGGCCGCCTACGGACTCGGCGGAGAAGACGTTACCACCACGGACGCGAACCTGTTATTGGGCCGGATTAATCCCGGCATGTTCTCAGGTGGGGAACGTGACCCTGACATGGACGCGTTGCGCAGGGCTTTTGACAAGCTGCAAAAACACCTGGGTGGCAGCCATGAAGAGATTGCCCGCGGCGTTATCCGCATCGCCAACGCCAACATGATTAATGCGTTGAAACTGGTGTCGTTGAATAAGGGGTATGATCCGCGCGATTTTTCCCTGGTTGCTTTCGGTGGTGGCGGAGCCATGCACGCGGTAGAGCTTGGTGAAGAGCTGGTGGCGCCGAAAGTGATTATACCGGCGGCATCCTCGGTATTTTCTGCGTGGGGAATGTTGATGACTGATTTACGCCGGGATTTTCTGCAGACCAGGCTAACCCGTCTGGCCGACGTTGATGCCGGGTTCATTGCCCGGGTTTACCGCGCGCTTGAAGATGAGGGCATCACGCAGTGTACCGATGAAGGTATGGACGCGGAGACACTACGCGTGCAACGCTTTGCCGACATGCGCTACAAGGGCCAGGAGTATACGGTAAAAGTTGAATTTCCGGCAGGAACCATCGATTCCGATTCGCTGCAGGCCGCGCTTGCAAATTTCCATAACCGGCATGAGAGGGAGTACACCTACCGGCTTGACAATGAGGTGGAACTCGTCAATTACCATATCGTCATTATTTCGGAAATTGAAAAACAGCCGCTGGCCCGGAAATCCGTTACCGGTCGCCGGGTCGAGGATTGCAGGAAACGCGCGCGCAGGGTGGACTTCGATGAGCGCGGGCGCCACCTCACGGAGGTCTATGATATGGCCCTGTTGGAACCCGGTATGTCCCTGACCGGCCCGGCCATAGTCGAGGAGCCGGTCACGACGCTGGTGGTGACGCCGGGCAGGGTCGTTTCCATGGATGAATTCGGCAACATGCATATCGACCTGGACTCCGCCCGTGACTGAAACCGGCAGGATCAATCCGTACACCCTGGAGATTATCAAGAGTTCGCTCACTGCCATCGGCGATGAGATGTTTTCCGCGTTGCGCCGTACCAGCATGAGCCCGATCATTTACGAGACCCTGGATTATTCGGTAGGCATCACTGATCCGCGCGGGGATTTGATTGCCCAGGGTAACGGTACGACCGTATTCCTGGGGATGATCGACTCGCTGGTGAAGGACGTGCTGGCAAAATTTGGCGCCAACGGTGATATCCATCCGGGTGACATGTTCATCAGCAATGATCCTTATGAAGGGGGTGGCACACACCTGTCTGACGTTGCCCTGATCAAACCGGTATTTTACCGGGAAGAACTGGTCGGCTTTACCGTAAACAAGGCGCATTGGGTGGACGTCGGCGGCAAGGTCCCCGGCAGTTTTACCCCGGATTCCACGGAGATCTTTCAGGAAGGGATACAGGTTCCTCCGGTAAAGGTGATGGCAGGTGGTGAACCGGTAGCAGGGGTACTCGAGATCCTGTGCGCCAATATCCGTTTGCCGCAGGACTCCATGGGTGATTTCTGGGCAGGCGTGGCGGCCAATAACGTGGGAGAGACACGCTTGTTGGGCTTGTTTGAAAAATACGGCAAGGAGGCAGTTTTTCTTGCCACGGAGGAACTGCTGGATTACGGCGAGAGAATGACAGCAATTGAAATGCAAAACTTGCCCCGGGGCACGTTTTATGCGGAAGACTGGATCGACGATGACGGCCTCAGCGATGAGCCGCTGAAAGTCTGCGCCAGGATTGATATCTCCGAAGCCAGGTTCAAAGTGGATTTCACCGGCACGGCGCCACAGGCCCTGGGGCCGATCAATCATTCACGCACTGGTTTGGTGTCAGCGGTACGGACTGTGTTCAAGGCGCTGACCAACCCGCAGATCCCGGCCAATGGCGGTTGTTTTCGCGCCATCGAAATCACCTGCCCGGACGAAACCCTGTTCACGGCAAAACGTCCCGCGCCGACGTCGATTTACTGGGAAACCATGTTATACGTGGAGGACCTTATCTGGCAGGCATTGGCAGAGTATATGCCGGACCGCTTGCCGGCCGGTCATGTACTGTCGGTCTGCGCAAATATTTTATCTGGCGTCCACCCGGAAACGCATGAGCCGATTATCCTGGTCCAGCCCCTGGTCGGCGGTTGGGGAGCAATGCATGACCGGGACGGACAGAACGGCCAGTTCTCTGTTGCCGATGGCGAGACCTATAACATCCCCATGGAAATTATCGAATCCCGTTATGGGGTACACGTGGATCGTTATGAATTTCATAATGAAGACGGTGGCGCCGGTAAATTCCGGGGAGGCAAGGGCCTGTATTTCGATATCCGTATCCGCAGCGACCAGGAGGCCTATTTCACCGGCAGTTTTGGACGCTCCAAATTCCCGCCCTGGGGTATTGCCGGGGGGCGGAAGGGATCGGCAAACTACGTGGAAATATTACGTGGCGGGAAGCAGGCCGAGGAGCGGGAATTATATGCCAAGCCCGCCCGCGTGCCACTGAAAAAAGGCGACGTGGTCAGGATGGTCACGGCAACAGGTGGTGGCTGGGGCGACCCGGCAGCGCGCCCGCGGGGCAAGGTTCTGGAAGATGTAAAAAATGGCTACATCACTGCCGCGCAAGCTGCGCGGGAGCATTGCATTGATTCACAGTAAGCAAAGGAGAATAAAAGTAAATATTCAAAAACAAGATTCTTGGTTGCGGGTTTCTCTTGCACGACCACTTGCGCAATATAGCGCAATATAAATCAATTTATAGTTGCGCTATATTGCGCAATATTGCATAATAATAGGACAGTATCCACACCAGGGACATTCAGATGTTGTCATTCGCACCAAGTAGCAGTATCGAGAATCAACTCAAGGCATTACAGGGGTTGCTGGTTGAAACATACAGGAGCCTTGAAGCCGCTACAACTGAAGAAAAGCGTTTCCTGGAGAAATGCGCCTTGATAAGCAACGTCGGGGCGACGACGCGGATTGAGAATGCGGTATTGACCGACGTGGAAATCGAGTGGGTGGATACGGTCCTGTCGAAAGACGGCAGGATAACGGCTTATGAGGAAAAAAAGGACTTTATCATCGACAAACTCTCGAAGAGCAGGCAAAGGAGTATTGAAGAAGTCATCGGTAGCCGGAGTGTACTCACGACCGTGTATCTCCAGGCAGCAGAGTTGAAACCACTGACCCAGACCATCATCCGGGGCCTCCACCGGGAATTGCTGAGCTATTATCCGCCTGCCGAATATTTTGCGGGAGCGTATAAAACCGTAACCAATAAGGTGATCTCGAGAAACAATGAAACCGGCGCAGAACACACTGTCCTGGAACCCACCGACCCGGGGGTGATGACCGAGATGGCAATGGGCGAGCTGGTCGATTGGTATAACGAGACTATCGATACCTACCACTGGCCCCTGCTCACGGCGGTCGAATTCACCTTTCGCTTCCTGGCGATACACCCTTTCCAGGACGGGAACGGCCGGCTGGGCCGGGCTTTATTCCTGTTGATACTCTTGCAGTCAGACGATAAATACCTGCGGGAAATCGCTGCTTATATAGCCATTGACAGGAAAATTGAGCAGCACAAAACCCGGTATTACACCGTCTTGCACCAGTGCTCGGACGGCAGGTTCCATGCCGATCCAAAGTTGTATAAATTCGATAACCTGGTCCTCTTTTTTCTGAAGATCTTCGCCGCGGCGCTTGCCGATATCGCGGTATATAGAAAGAAATACGCGCAACTCCAGTCCTTATCCGAATCAACGGTTACGGTCCTGGCGTGTTTTAAATCCAATCCGGCAACGAAACTGAAACTCGCCGACATTGAACAAAACACCGTTCTCCCCAGGCGCACAATCCAGTTCGCGCTGAAGTCCTTGACCGAAAAGGCCTTCCTGAACAGGCTGGGCAAAGGCGCCGGAAGCAGGTATCAACTGGTATTCTGACTGCCCATCACCCAATCCGTATCAATATTGACCCACTCCAGATGGCAATGTTTTGTTTTAGCCAGGATGCGATGTCTCTACGGCTGGTGTTGTGGTTCTGACAAGTGCAACTGCAGCCACCCTATCGGGTAGTATTTCACTTTGCCGGGGCGTACTATAATGCCAAACATTCATTAGCGCTCAGTTTGCAGGCTGGCCCGGCATGGGAAATAACAGTGAACATCTCTTCGGTGACAGGGATTGGCTGATTTTTGGAAAGTTCGAATCCCAGCACAGCCTGATTTTCCAGCTTCCCCGTCCGGCCCTGTTTGAAAAACTGAACCAGTCTGCGCAAGGTGTACTGACCCTGCTTGTGGCGCCGGCGGGTTACGGTAAATCAACACTGCTGTCCCAATGGTTTAAAACCCTGAATGGTGACGAGCGCGTGGTGGCTTGGTTGACATTGGACGAAAGTGATCGCGTGGCGCATCAATTCTGCTCCCACGTCGTGCTCTCACTGTGTTATTCAGGCGCCGAGATGGGGCCGTTGGAAAAACTTGCCGAACAGGAGTTTGTCGATGTCCCCATCGATGCAGTGATCCGTATCTTGTCGGCAACCCTGGCCCAGCAAAGTAAATCCGTCACCATCATTATGGAAGACTATCACCGGGTGGGTGACGGTCATATCGACAGCGTCATGGAAAAAATCCTTGACCTCAGTGCCGGGCACATCCATTTTGTCGTCAGTTCCCGGGAAAAGCCCGGATTCAATTTCTCCAGTCTCAAGGTTAACGGCCTGGTACAGGAGTTCGACAGTAACGACTTGCGTTTCAGCCTTGAAGACACGTGCCGACTCTTTCCGGACAATTGTGAGAAGTCCGAACTGGAAATCCTGTCCAGGAAAACAGAGGGCTGGGCTGTTGCTCTGCAACTGGCGCGATCCATCCTGGATGATGAGATATCACTGGCCAACGTCATTCAGAACCTGTCCGGTATCACCGATGATCTGGCAGAGTACCTCAACCAGCAGATCTACCGCGGACTCTCCACCGAAATCAAACAGGTGTTGCGGCAGACCTCGATCCTGGACCGCTTTAACGTCAGCCTGGCCAACGCCGTATGTGAACG
>LXNI01002912.1_pt1 | contig 10784 bp, 9 predicted proteins | sample 809091 | NCBI WGS metagenome assembly LXNI01 (sample SAMN04870527, study PRJNA318959) | sponge metagenome | biome: 01000161; feature: marine sponge reef; material: water | host: Sarcotragus foetidus | place: Greece: Milos, Mediterranean Sea | collected 2013-05-29 | depth 5-7 m | reverse complement strand
CTGCTTTTGTCGCTAAGCAGCGGGAAATTGAGTGAAAACTTGTCTCTGAACTTCTCATGAGACTTTACCCCGTCTGTGCTTACCCCCAGAACCTGTACTCCAAGAGACGCAAGTTCCTCCTCTGCATTGCGAAGCGAACAAGCCTCCTTAATACAGCCCGTAGTGTTGTCCTTAGGATAAAAGTAAAGTACCACTGTCCCTTTAGAGTAAAAGTCGCTTAACCTTACCTTCTGCGCTCCGTAGGTTGCGGCTTCAAAATCAGGAGCCTGACTCCCTATCTCAAGATTTCTCCCCATAATTGTTTCTTTCTTTATGAAGTTTTTTGTGAATAATTTATATAATTCCCTGAATTCTTCGTTGTAATCATTTGCCCACCCTCTAATTGTATCGAATAACCTAGATATTAAATCTATATAAATTTTTTGCTTGATAAAGGGTAGGAAGTTCCCAGTACCTGAGCAACACCGGATTTTTGGGGTTGCGTCCCCTAGAATATCCCGGTATTGTGTCTTCTGTTGCGAAATGAAAGTCACATCTTGATTGTCGCACTATAGTCAGATAAATTGCTGCCACTGGAGAATGGTCATTCAAAAGAATCAACTTGAGTTGCAGGCCGATCAAACCGAAGGGGCCTTGGTAATAAGCGTAACTGGTCGAATTGATGGACTAAACGCACAGGAATTCCACGAAAACTTGGACAAGGAAATTGCTGGCTCCGACAATCCCGTAGTTCTGGATCTTGAAAAGCTGTCCTACATCAGTAGTGCGGGATTGCGCTCAATTCTGCTTGTTGCAAAAACATTACAAGGTAAAAATACGAGATTTATACTGTGTTCCTTGCCTGGTCCTATAAAAGAAATCTTCGAGATCGCAGGTTTTGACAAAATCATTGATGTGTTAGAATCTCGCTCTGATGCCATAGCTGCAGTAACGAGTTAAAACGCGTTACGAAGAAGCAGTTGCTGAATCCTCGCCTTCTGACGTTTCTTCTGAAGTATCAATTACTTGATGATCTGCAGGGTCAAACGGCAAGACAACAATCATATCTGTGTATATCTGCCTTCCAGTGCCGATGGCGTGAGCACTATGGGACGCAAGTGACGCATGCTCGTTAAGCAATACCTTGAGATCGGTTGGTTGCCACTTCCCAACATCACGCCCCATCTTGATTGTCGCACTATAGTCAGATAGATTACTGCCACTGGAGAATGGTCATTCAAAAGAAGCAAGTTAATTTGCAGGCCGATGAGACTGAAGGGGTCTTGGTAATAAGCATAACTGGCCAGGTTCATGGCTTGAATGCGCGGGAATTCCACGACAGCCTGTACAAGGAAATTTCCAGATCTGACAATCCCGTAGTTCTGGATCTTGAAAATCTGTCCTACATCAATAGTGCGGGGTTGCGTTCAATTCTGCTTGTGGCAAAAAGGTTAAAAGATAGAAATACGAGATTTGTGCTGTGTTCCATGTATGGTCCCGTAAAAGAAATCTTCGAGATAACAGCTTTTGACAAAATCATTGATATGTTCAAATCTCGCTCTGATGCTATAGCTGCAGTAACGGGTTAAAACGCGTTACGAAGAAGCAGTCGCTGGATCCTCGCCTTCTGCCGCTTCTTCTGAAGTATCAGTTACTTGATGAGCTGTAGGGTCAAGCGGCAAGACAACAATCATATCTGTGTATTCACCTTCCTTCGTTTCTACGCGAAACTCACCACCGTGCTGTCGTATGATGTCATTGGATAGCGATAATCCCAGACCTGTCCCTTGATCCGTGGGTTTCGTTGTATAGAACGGATTGAAGATGCGCTCCAATGCAGATTCGGGAATACCGGTTCCGTTGTCATGAACATGTACCTCAATATGGTCATCGATTAGACGTGTGCTCAGCTTAAGCGTTGGTTGATAATCCTTCTCTGACTTTCGTCTTTCGTTTGTCGCATAGCATGCATTGGTTACCAGATTTAGGAAAACCCGGCCAATGTCTTGCGGTTGTACCGTGATCTCGCCTATATCTGGCGCATAGTCTTCCTGGATTTCCAGCTGGAATTCATTGTCGGTGGCGCGAGCGCTATGGAAGGCAAGCAACGCATGCTCGTTAAGCAATATGTTGAGATCGGTTGGTTGCCATTCCCCGCCACCACGACCCATCTTGAGCATGTCTGTTATAATTCGGTTCGCACGAGTTCCGTGCTCGTGAATGCGCTTGAGATTTCCTGTCAAATCCTCGGCTACTTCCTCGACTAACTCCGGATCGTACTCCTCTTCTGTGTTCCCGCCAGTCTCAATTTTGTTTACCTCCTCAATCAGTTCTTCCAACAGCTCTTGTGAAACCTCTGAGAAGTTCATGATAAAGTTCATTGGATTTTTGATTTCGTGCGCGACCCCCGCTGTCAATTCACCAAGTGCAGCAAGTTTCTCTTGCATCACGATCTGGTCCTGCGCCCGTTCCAATTCTTCGTTGGTATGTGCTAGTTCCTCATTCTTCTCTTGCAGTTGGTTAGCAAGAGTTTCTACAAGATTAAGGCGCTGTACTTCCAGCGCGTTATTTCGGAACACCTCAAGCGCCTTGGCTAACTGCGCGATTTCATCATTACCTTTGGTGTCGACGGCTACTTCCAGGTTGCCATCAGCCATTTCTTGCATCTGATTCGATATCCGCTCCAGACGCCGAATCAGACGACGTTGTACAAGTAGCCACCCGAGCAAGACTGCACCGCTTATACTAACAATATTGAAAACCAGTAGTAGCTTAGTGCTGGTAGCAGTTACTGCGGCTGCTTTGCTCGCCATTTCCCCTGCAGCCAAGCTTGAATCATTTACAACACTTTCTACTCGCGCTACGATGTCAATTCCTAAAGTCTGATTCTCGAGAAGCAGGGTGGATAATTCATCATTAACTGCAAGTTCCTGACTGCGCAGGTCAAATCCGTTGTTTTCTCTTGTGCCGAATGAGACCAGATCTTCGAAAATCCAAGACAGTCGATTGTGAAGAGAGTTGCTCTTAAGCGAATCAGGCGATTGGCTATCTGGTCTATCGTGAGGGTGGCCTCCTTTCTGTTCGTGTTTCTCAAGCGCATCAAGCGATCGGTTGATACTACCGGCTGTGGCTTGAAATCGTTCTCGCAATGGCTGTAGCATAGCCGCATCGGTCACTACAAGTGTGGTTGCAAGCAACTGTGCGGCGACTGCGGCCGCTTCACGGAGTTCAAACAAGCGACGATAGATCTGGAATTCCGATTCGGAAAAATGAACCGAGCCAGGTGATTGTACACCATCAAGAAACCGATGACCGGTCATTATATAGAACATCTGATCGTCGATTTCGTTAATCATAATCGGTGTTATTTCACTTTGGATACCCTGAAGCTCGTCTCTAAGATCGAAACTGCTCTCGCGAAGGTCAAAACGTTCCCTGACAAGCAATTTTATTCGCTCAATGTTCTTGATTATGGCAACCCCGTCAGATTGAATCTGCCGCGCTTGTTCACTTTCTCCTTGATTTTCCATCATTACTGAGAGTTGTGTTTTAAACGCATCCGCCTGCAGGCCGATTGTCCCAGCTACGGTCCTGAACTGCTCAGGTGTACTTGAGGTGAGTCGGGGGGCAGCGGCGACGAGCGTGGCTGTCTGCTGGGCAATTGCAAACGCCGATGTCATATCGGGTATGTTCTTTTCGTTAACGTCTTGCTGAACCCTGCCAATGTGGCTAAGGAAGAAAAGGGCAATCAAACTGATGATGATGATGAGTACTACAGCACCTCCGAAACTTATATAGAGTTGCGTAGAAATTTGCGTAGAAATTCGATTCCAAATTTTTGAAAGCATTCCGCTTATCTCAATTTAATGTCTTTTGCATATGCAAAACGTCGGTCAGTATTGTCGTGGAGGTTAGAGACGTGAGTGGCATATATTGGCCATCAGGACCAATAATCGTCAAGAACACCCTGTCTGAACCTTGATTGTCATTCTTGCTGTATCGCAAGGTGAAGCCGTCCAAATTAATGTCGTTGCCAGTACGCAGTACCGCATCAATACAACTGCGGTCAAACTGCTTGCCACAATGATCTACGACATAGATAGCCAAACGCCCTGCTAAATATCCTTCATACGATATAAATCCGGGTTTCGCCGCCGGATCGTACGCCTTCAATGCAGCGCGATAGGAAGCGGAAGCAGGTATCGTGTTCCCGGTTGGAAAAGGAACCACCTGCGTAACTAGAACTCCGGTCCCTTGATCACCCAGTTCGTTTGCCAAGGCATTACTGCCTACGAAAGAAAGTGTCATAAAAATGGAATTCATACCGATGTGACGTGCCCACTTAATGAATGTCGCAGTTGGCTTGTAGGGACCAATAATAATCACGGCTTCCGGTCTGGTGGCGCGCAAATCAAAAAGCGCTGTCTTTATCGCGACAGTATTGCGAGGAAATATCCCCGTTCCGATAGCAGAAAGCTTGCGACGCTCAAGGGCAAGAAGGACCCCTTGCAAACCAGCACGACCGAATGAATCATCCTGGTAGAGAATGGCGACGCGGTTAATTCCGAGATCAGCCGTCAATCGTTCTACCATCTCCTCGGTTTCTTGATAATATGAAGCCCGAAGATTAATGACTGTCCGGCGTGCATTGCCACGCAGGAACTCTGCACCGGTCATAGGCCCTATGTAAGGCACATCGTGTTCCTCCGCGACAGGTACCGCAGCTTTGGAGGTAGGAGTGCCAACTGCGCCGATGAGTGCGAAAACGCCCTCACCAATCAGTCGCTGCGTATTTACAATTGCCGCTTCCGGTTCGTATGCGTCATCCATTGATCGCAGTTCCAGACGACGTCCGTTAACGCCACCCCGGTCATTAACCTCTTTAAACGCGGAAAGAATGCCAGCTTGCATGCCTTTACCAAGCTTGCCAGCCGGCCCGCTCAAGGCAGCGGACTGCCCAAATACAATACGATTACTGTATACGCCCGGTACAGCGCGTGTTTGTTCTTGCGCTTCGACTGATGTTGCGCTTATCAGTATTGCAACTATTGAAGAGGCAATCACTTTTTTGAGAGACAGTCTGCTTAATACCCGCATTTTTCTAAATTTTCTTGACCATAGTCAGATGATTGCGAGCACTGTTGCGTTGATAGCGTAACTCCGTCATCAGCCGCTTCGCCAGGATTATCCCTGCTCCACCAATACGGCGGTCTTCAAGCGAACTTTCGACATCAAGCTCCGGTGCTTCTTCTAGCGGATTAAAGGGATGTCCATCATCCAGTATCTCAATAGTTATGGCTTCATCTTCTCTTGAGAATACAATTTCCACTTCATGCTCCTGATCATCATCATGCGCATAGCTGACCACGTTAGTGAAGATCTCCTCTAAGGAAAGCTGCATCTGAAACAATGCTTCAGGGGAGGGATCTTGCTGTTCACAAAATTCCTCCAGCGCTACTGCAATCGTTTGGATTTCTTCCATCCGATTGGGAACGATCAACGTACGTGAAACTTGCATTTTACCGTCTTTGCCCATTATGTGATCCGCAGAACAAGACAGGTTATATCGTCAGATTGCGGATTTTCACCAGCGAACTCTTTTACCGTCTCGAATACCTCATTCGTAACTTCCTCGGAGTCCTTGAAAGTGCCGCTTTGGAAAATTTCGCAAAGCCTGTCCATTTCGAATAATTCCTTATCTTCTTTTTCAGCTTCCACCACTCCGTCAGTGTAAAACACGATCATGGAACCCGGCTCAATGGAGATTGTATTTTCCTGATATTTGAAATTCGGCATCACGCCCAGAGCAACTCCGTCCGTTGACTCTAATAGTTCGGTTGTCAGGTTCGGTTTGACAATGACTGGCGGATTATGTCCGCCGTTTGCGTATACGAATTCTTTTGTTGCAGGATCGTAAATGCCATATAACAGGGTTACGAATGTCATGGCATCGTTGTCCTCCGACAACATCGTATTTACCTGTTCCAGCACGGCGGCCGGAGAGGTGGAAATTGCCGCGCAAGCCTTCAGCAGCGTGCGACTGGCCATCATGAACATTGCCGCGGGCACTCCTTTGCCCGATACATCAGCTATTGCAACGCCAACCCGGCCATCACTAAACTCATAAATATCGAAAAAGTCACCGCCTACGGAAAGAGCCGGAACCATGCTTGCGTACAGATCAAATGCTTGAGAAGTCGGAAAGGATTTTGGAAGAATGTCCTGCTGCATCGTCCGTGCCACATCAAGCTCGTTCTGGAGAGCTACAAGTTTGTCTCGCGCGCTCAGTGCTTTACGCCAGAGAGTAAGGTTTTCAATCGTACGTTCAATGGTAGTCTTGAGGTCCGTGAAATCTATCGGCTTGGTAACGAAGTCGAACGCCCCGCGATTCATGGCAGTCCGTATGTTCTCCATATCACCGTATGCGGAGACCATTACGGCACGAATATCAGGATCTACGTCCGGTATCTGTGCCAATAATGTCAACCCGTCCATAACGGGCATGTTGATATCAGACAGTACAATATCAAACCCGCCGTCTTTGCGTAGACGTTCGAGGGCTTCCACACCATTGTGTGCAAATTCGAATTCGTAACGGCCACGGCGAACTTCACGCCGCATTCTCTGCAGCATAAGTTGTTCTAAATCTATCTCATCATCGACAACCAAAATTCGGGTTTTGCCGTCGTCCATTTAGAACCTACCTTGCCATTTAGGGCTATTAAATTGGTAATTATATACCTGATTACACGAAGTTATGTATAGGGAATCACATGCTTGACTCGCCAAAATATCTGGTACGGTACTAACAAATTCACAGAAAAATAGTCGTTTTATGGCAAACGCACGAAGCAAAAACTTTCGCAAAGACATTTCCGTCATCGAACTGTTCCAGTTCAAAGTCTTTATGTTTTCTGCCCATAGTGGCGCATCCTGCTGATGTCTGTTTGGTGAATTTAAATGAACCGTATGTGCTGCTTTTTTTTCAGAATTTCCGTACACCAGATTTGAATATAGCTCTTGTGGTTGGTAAGCTACATGGCGTGTCCGAACTGGTGTGCAAACCTTCGGTTTTCTTGCAGATACCAATTACTCTGGAAACGTTAGATGAACAGTTGGAATAAACACTATCCAGTTAATGCGGTCTGCCCGTTTTTTTCCTGTTGTCTTGTTTTTGTATACGTTCTGGCGCTGATTGGTGTTGCCCACGCAAAAACTATTGACGAGGCAAAGATGGCTTATACGCAGGGGCGATTCGCCGAGGCGGCCCGGGTTAGTGAAAGCCTCGGAACTTCACAAGGGTTCGCGCTCTCCGCAAAGTCGCTGTCAGTTCACGCCAACTACATCGCCAAAAAAGGCGAGAAGAAAGAATTGCTTGAGCAGGCCGTAACGCTGGCGAGAAAGGCGGTTACCTCCGACCCCAACAACGCGGATGCCCATCTGCAGCTGGCGCGCGCTATCGGACGGCGCGCGGAGACTGTCGGGGTGTTCGAAGCAGCGGGCCAGGCGGAAAAAATACGCGAATCAACGGAAAATGCGCTTCGAATTAATCCCGAATTGCCTGCAGCACATCTCAGCCTGGGGCGATGGCATTCGGAATTGATTGGCGCAATGGGTTCGTTCATGGCCCGCACCGTTTACGGTGCGCGGAAAAAGGATGCCATTGCCTCCTTCGAAAGGGCTCTTGCTCTTGCTCCCAATGCGAAAAATGTGCCCCTGCAATACGCACTCGGCTTGCTGGCGCTGGATAATTTCCAATACCGGAAGAAGGCGCGGGATTTGCTGATGCGCTCCATTGGGTTGCCGGCTAAGGACGCTTACGAACGGATACTCCACGCCGAAGCGGTCGCGGCCCTCAATAGCCTCAATGAATCCGAAGATGACGATGAGGACTACTGACAGCTTGCCCCGCCTCCCGGAACCGAGATGCCAGCGCTGTTTTACGCCTTTCTGAAGCGCCAGCCGTACATGATACGTCCATAAAAGTTAAACCACTTCCTTGCTTCGGAATCCTGAAACGGATAGTCTGCTCCGATTTGTCTCGCCGCAGCGAGGCCGGAAACAAAACATGTCTCTTGACTGTTGATCAGAGTGTGGGCACCACAGTGCCAGGTCCTTTTCCTTCCCTGAACGAAACCAAACAGATAAACAAGAAAGGCTATGTGAAACACATCGTGTACGATATGCTGAAACCACCATTTCTTTACGATTTTTTCTTCGTTGATACGACTGATCGGGTTGTAGGTCACTAGGCACGGTTTGTCCGATTTCTTTGCCCAGGGTTGCTGATTGTGCATGATGTAGGTGATTTCATAGTTATCGGGTCTCACACCATACTGTTCAATGTAGTTGCTCCGGGTCTCGAGGGGTTTGACGGCGTTGTCCGGGAGAACCGAGGCGTCCGAATGGACAACCGTATGGTTGTGCAATTCGCTCTCGTAACGAATCGAAGAAAGAAGAAAGCTTTCCAAGAAAGTCGGATTGTCAAGAATCATTAATGTCTGGTTCGCGTTGCACGCAAAGACCACATCGTCAAATGTCTCCGTGGTTCCGTTCTCATCTTCAATGACCACACCGGATGTGCGCCGATACACTTTTCTCACGGGCCTGTTAAGGTATATCTTGTCCCGAAATCCAGCAGACATTTCCTCGTATATACGCCGCGTACCCATATCCCATGTTTGCATTGGTGTTGCGGTCTCTATATCAAAAAACTCAAGGTATCGGGCAAACAGGGACGCGGGCATGTCGAACACATTTGTTGCCATCAGGAAATTGACGAACATCGGCTTCAGAACCTTGTACCTGAAGTCTCCGGAGAACCTGCCCCAGTTGAGGACCGCACCCATGCTGATGTAGTTAAATGGATTGAGAGCATTGAGCAATCGGGATCTGGAGTGGTTAAGCTGACCGAACCATTTGAGACGCTTAAGGAGCTTCTGGAACTTGGCGATTTCCGGTTGCAGCTGCCTCCTGATGTCTGAGTCGAAATCGTGTGCATAGATTTCGCCACGGTACTTTACGCTGTAGTTGAATTTGGTGTCTAGCAGATCAATACCGTGCTGCTGCATGAACAGCACCATATGGTGGTATGCCGATGGAATGCATGCGGTAACGGAAATATCGAACGGGATCGAGGTTCCATCTTTTTGAGGCATGTCAGCTGTTATGGCGTTACCACCAAGCTGAGACTGGGCTTCAAAAATTCGGAACTCGAACAGACCGGGGTGTTTGTGCAAAGCCCAAGCCACCCCCAACCCGGATACTCCACCACCGATAATTGCAATTTTTCTCATTTTTTCAGTGTTCCTCGTTTCCTTCACAGCCGGCACCATAGCCTCTTAATGTACTTGCCCATTATAGCACCCGGGCAACCGGGTGTAACGCAAGGATGAACAGAAATTAGGAGGAAGCCCAATGAGCACGGATGCGCCAACGTATTCAGGGATCATGGTGCATTAGATGGGCAGTTCGTGTTTCTGTTCGGCGATATGGAATTTAAGCTTTTTGTTCGGCTTCATTGATGGAAACGGGTTGATCCCAAGTTTATAGTCTTCGGGGTATACGCGAAGAGTAAAGTAATGCGCTATGATCAACAGGTTAACAGCCATATGCAGGGTCATCCATCGGGCGCCGAGGCACGTGTGTGGGCCCAGTCCGTATGGGGCGTATCCGGGGTTTCTATGCTCGTTGCGAGGCGGCAAATAGCGGTCGATATCAAATGCAAAGGGATCCGGGAAGGAATCTTCCATATAGTGCGGGGCGGTTTGTGCAATGTTTACTCTGGCCCCCTGGGGTATTTCGTAGCCTTCGACCGTGAACGTATTCACGACGCCACGCATAGACATTGGAACAACCGGGTACACCCGAAGGCATTCATTGATGAAGCGATCGGTGATTTCTATATTGGCGGGAGTGAAGTCTTTGCCGGTTGGATCACCGTTTGAAAACAGTGCGTCGGCTTCACTTCGAATTTTGTCGTAAAGCTCAGGTTGTGATGCCATGGCATAAAGGGCGAAGTTAAAGCCATCACCCAGGTACATGCTGGCAAGCACCACTGCCGATAGAGCGAAACTCAGATTCGACTCGGGCATCAAGAGCGGGTAGTTCGCATTGAGGCTTAGCAGGTCATCCACAAAGTTTCGCGGACAACCGGCCCGTTGGGCTGCTGTATGGACACTTTGTACCCGCTCTATCAAAGTGCCTATTGCCTTGGCCCTGCGTTTCATTCCCGGTGTTTCCAGCATGAATTTTGGCAGGATGTTTAAGAGATGGGTGGTGAGTGCCCGCTCCTTGTAGGCAATTATATCGTCCATGATATCCTGCGTTTCAATATTAAGGGATAAAGGTGACATCTGAGCGTTAATCATTTTTCGGCACAGGTCCCTTGCAGGATAGCTTTCGCCCACTTTCCAATTTGCCATGTGTTCGCGAGCCTTACTGTAGACCACATCCAGCTGTCCTTCCAGTCTCCCACGGGAGTAGGCTGGAGTCATGGTTTTTCGATACCGGAAATGGTCCGCGCCATCCAGGGCAGGTAATATGCCTACCGCCCCATACACTTTCTCAAAGTCGCCAAAGAGGTTCTTGGATGTCAGGTACTTCCGTCCGTGTCGACGTATCCAGCGGTTTATTTCTGGTCCGGAAAGAAAAATATTCGGCTTTGAAAAAGGAAGAGCGATCTCAAAAACTGGGCCGTACTCCTTTGTCAAATCTGCAAAAAGAGCTGGGAGGTTCCCACCACGAGTATGTGGATTAAGCAGTAGCCGATGAAGTGAAACGCGCGGGATTTTTTTGCCAAGATG
>LXNI01002911.1_pt1 | contig 10786 bp, 9 predicted proteins | sample 809091 | NCBI WGS metagenome assembly LXNI01 (sample SAMN04870527, study PRJNA318959) | sponge metagenome | biome: 01000161; feature: marine sponge reef; material: water | host: Sarcotragus foetidus | place: Greece: Milos, Mediterranean Sea | collected 2013-05-29 | depth 5-7 m | reverse complement strand
GGCGGTAGCGGACTGGCCGCGCCCCCTCCCGCTGCCGGGCGCGATAGCGCCGCTGTTTCTCGGCGTTCGTCAAGGCCATGCTGTCTCCTGCCGCCTGCTCACCCCAAGGCCAAATCAATTCCTGCTAGTAACGTTACCACGCTTCCCGCCGTGTGTCTGTCCGCGACGAGTGTACCGGCACAGACCGCCGGATTGCCCCCTGCCGCCTGCTCCCATGGATCAGTCTTGCGCAGCAGCGTCAAATCCCGTCAGCAGCGGCTGGAGCGACTCTTCCCAGCGGACGTACAAGCCCTTGTGCGCTCCCCTCACCACGTGCAGCGCTGACAGCGAGCCGGCCTGGATCTGGGACCACAGTGTCTGACACGACACGCCCAGTTCACGTCTGGCCTCGGCTGCCGACACGTACCCGTCCGGGACCGTGTTGCGGAACCTCGCCCGCAGGCTGTCGTCCAGGCGCACCCTGAGCGGGCCTTCCCCCACCCGCGTCGCGGTTTTTCACCACTTGGCGCACAGGCGACTGGAAGGTGCGCTACGAGTATCTTGCCGAGGGTCAGAAGCGTTACGCCCTCTACAACTTGGCGACGGTTCTGAGCGAGTCACGAAACCTCGCGGCCGAGAATCCCGAACAGCTCGCGAGCATGATGGAGGGCATGGTGCGGGAACTGGAATCCATGGAGGCGGTGTATCCGCTGGGAGACGGGAACCTGTTGGAACCGGTCATTCCGAGCAGTAGGAGGTGCGGACTGCTACCCGAAAACGACAACCTCCATGTCGCCGTGACAGCATTGCTCACCCTCATGGGCGAGTCTGTGGGAGGTGCGAGGTCCGGAAATTCTCTGTCAGAACAACCGGAATCCACAGGTTGCGAATATAATGTGGTCGTGCGGCTCCCAAACTCCGGGATAAGACACCCGAAAACTAGCAAGTTCGACTGTGCCCGTCGTCGTAACTCGATGCTGGCCTTCCTCTTGTGTGCGACAGGTTCGCTCGGGCTTCTCAGCGCGAACGATCGACCGGTGACGGTGAGGATTTTCGAAGACCTTGCCGAGGGAGCTTGGCTGGACCCGCAGGGCGACCCCACGACGGAGTACTCGGAATCCGGCTTTGCCTTTGTGCGCATACCTGCCAAGTTCAGTGGCAACGCTCTTCCTTTGGACCGCTCTGTGCCGTTCTCGCTCGAAGCGAGTATGGAAAAGACGCTGGAGCGCGGTGAGTATCGCATCCGGTTGCGATCCAAGGGGCTGGCTGTGTTCCTGGTCGACGGCAAGCCGGTGCTTCTCACGAAGGCTCAGGCGCCGAACACCGCAGCGCACGATGCCCTCCCCGAGCCCTCCGAGTCCGACGGAGTGATCCGACCCGCTCCGCCGGCCCACCAGGACGTTCTCGCGACCGTTCCTCTGGAGGCAGGGGAGCATCGCTTCCGGTTGGTCGCGGTGATCGGCGGCAAGGGCCTCGCCCCGTTTCCGGGGGAACTCTCGGTGAGCATGGCCCGTCCTGGCGAGATCGACCGAGTGATCGGTGGCTCGGACGCACCGCTGCTGACGGATACGGACTGGTCGGAGTTCGCTATTGCGTCGAGGTTCCGACACCATCGAGATGACATCGAGCGACGGAGGCAGTCTGATGAGTCCGTCGAGGCGCAGTGGACGGAACGACATCGGCAAGCGCGGGCGTGGACTCTGTCGCAGCCAGGCCCGGAAATTCCGCGGGTTGACGACAACGAGTGGATTCAGAACGACGTGGACCGTTTCGTTTACGAGGGGCTGGCGGAGGCGTCGCTAATGCCCAACGATCTGGTGGGCGATCTTGAGTTCTTGCGGCGTCTCGCTCTGGATACGACCGGCCTTGTACCGTCGGCCACGATGGTGAGGTCGTTTCTGGCCCAGCCAGCGGAGACGCGGCGGACCCTGGCGATCGAGCAATTCTTGGAGAGCCCGGACTGGGCCGATTCTTGGGTTCCCTATTGGCAGGATGTCCTGGCAGAGAATCCGGGCATCCTCAAGCCGGACCTGAACAATACCGGGCCATTCCGCTGGTACATCCACCAGGCATTCACGGACGGATACTCATTCGACCGCCTAGTTGTGGAACTCATCGAGATGGAAGGGAGCCTATATCAGGGAGGCCCGGCAGGCTTTGGCATGGCCAGCCTGAATGACGCGCCGATGGCTGCCAAGGCCGACATCGTTTCGCAGGCATTTCTCGCGAACAAGCTGTCCTGCGCGCGCTGCCATGACGCTCCGTTCCATCCCTTCCGCCAGAAGGACCTTTTCAGCATGGCGGCCATGCTCGAGGGAGCCGCGGTCGTTCTCCCCGCATCGAGCACCGTTCCGGTGCGGGAAGGGGGCCGGAAGCCATACGTCGAGATCACCCTGACGGCCGGGGAATCGATTGATCCGCATTGGGCGTTCGATGAGTTTCCCGATGCGGGCAAGTTGGCCCCGCCGCCCAGGAACACCTCGGTCGACGCAAGGCATGCGCTGGCGTCGATGCTGGTCCATCCAGCGAACCATCGGTTTTCCCGCGTGGTCGCTAACCGCGTATGGGCCCGGTTCATGGGCCGCGGCATCGTCGAGCCGCTGGACGACTGGGAAGACGCAGAGCCATCCAATCCCGAATTGCTGGAGTTCTTGGCTAGGGAGTTCGTGCTGAGCGGCTACGACCTGAAGCACTTGAGCGGATTGATCTTCCGGTCGCACACGTATCAACGGCGTCCCGTTCCTGACGACCCGGCCTCGGCCGGCGAAGCGGCCGAGCTCTTCGCCGGGCCCGTGCGGCGACAGATGTCGGCCGAACAACTGGTGGATTCGCTGCATGCTGTGGCGGGCAAAGGGCTGGATTCAGAAGAGCTGAATCTCAACCCGCTCGGAAATCGCTCATTGCGTCAGTTCCTGAACATGGGATCTCCTGAGCGGGCTTGGGAGATGACCGCGCTGTCGAACGAGCGCGATCGTCCGAGTCTGGCGCTGCCGCGCGCCCAGGCGATCGTGGACATGCTGTCGGCGTACGGCTGGCGGCAGTCCCGCCAGAGCCCGGCATCCAAGCGTGACGATTCTCCGTCCGCAATGCAGTCCTTGGCGCTGGCCAACGGTTCGACGGGCGTCCGGGTCACGAGGCTGTCCGATGACAGCTTCTTCACCCGCTTGGCCTTGGAGGAGAGGCCGTTGGGCGAGATGGTGGATGAGGTGTTCGTGCGAACACTGACCCGCTTTCCGATTCCTGCGGAACGGCAGGCGATGCTCGACCTGCTTGGCCCGCATTTCGCGGACCGGGTCGTGACGGCCGACGCCGACCACCGTAGTGGGGACGCGGCCAAGAAGACCGACGGAAGGGTCTCCTGGGGGAACCACTTTGACCCGGAGAGCAACCGCATCCGGATGGAAGAGGAGCGCAAGGTTCGCATGGGGGATCCTCCGACGACCCGGCTGACGCCGGAATTCCGGGAACGGTTCGAGGACATGGTGTGGGCGCTCGTCAACACGCCAGAGTTCTCGATGATTCCGTAGCGCAAGGAGATTTCGATGCAGCCGACTAGACGGGACATCTTCAAGGGCGCTGCGGCCGGGCTGGCCGGATCGCGGCTTGCCTTTTCCGAGGAGCGCCAGCCGCCCAACGGCGGGGCGGATGCGTGCATTTACATTTGGCTGGGGGGCGGAGCCGGTCACATCGACACCTTCGATCCCAAGCGAAGGGGCGACGGCAAGGACATCCCAGGCTCCTACTATGACGCGATTCCGACAGCCGCCCGGGATGTTCAACTGTGTGAGCACCTGCCGCGATTGGCCGACCGCATGGACCGTTGCGCGCTCCTCCGCACGGTCAGTCACGACTTGAACAGCCAGCACGGTGCGGCCTCGAACTTGATGCACACCGGCCGCAAGCCGAGCGGGACGATCATCTATCCTTCCGTCGGCTCCTTGGTCTCGCACGAATTGGGCACCAAGTCGGACGACGTGCCGTCGTATGTGGTGATGGGATACCCCAACATCATGCGGGATCCCGGGTTCTTGGGTGCTCGTTGCGGATATGTCTACCTGACCCAGATCGAGACCGGCCCGTCGGGGCTGAACCCGGCGCCTGACGTTGACAGCGCGCGTCAGAAGAGAAGGGAAATGCTACTCGGACGTTTGCGGGCCGACTATTTGGCGCGGAATGACGACGACGCTCTCGTCAGGGCTAAAGCGGAGGTGAGCGAACAAGGCTTCCGGATGGCGGGCAAGCGGTTCATGGACGTCTTCCACTTGGATCGGGAGTCGTCCAGCCTCCGCGAAGCGTACGGCAGTGAGTTCGGCCAGCGCTGCTTGCTGGCGCGGCGACTCGTGCAGGCAGGGGTGCGTTTTGTCGAGGTGTCGTTCAATCTGAACTTCTTGAATGGGACAGGTTGGGACGTACACCAAGACGGCATCCTGAAGCAGCACCTGCTGATCCAGGACCTCGATCAGGCCGTTGCAGCCTTGCTCGACGATCTCGAAGAGCACAAGCTCTTTGACCGGACGATGGTCGTGATTTCCACAGAGTTCGGCCGACCGGCAGAATTCGACGCGTACGGAGGTCGCGGCCACCAGGCCGGAGCGTTCAGCACGCTGTTTGCGGGGGGCGGAGTTCGCGGAGGGGTCGCCGTCGGCACAACCGACGAAATCGGCAAGCAAATTGTCGACCGCCAGATCACTGTTCCGGACTACTTCGCCACGATCTTCGCCGCGATGGGGATCGACTCGGCCAAGAACCTGTACGCCAACGACCGCCCTGTCCCAATCACGGACCACGGCCAGCCCATGTCAGGAATCCTTGCGTAGCCCCGGGCCGCACTCTATCCGAGCGCCCGGTGTTGCACCGAGCATAGACTGCGAGCCGCGCAGAAAACCGGGTCTTGTGATATGCACAGGACATCCGGCGCGAGCGTTTCCTGCAGCCACGCGACCTGCGACGATTACGGCAACCGCAAGGCCGGCGATTCGAGTGTTTCTCGGGTCGTGACGATCCGGTAATCGGCGTGGTGCCGAATCCACGTCACCGGATAGTCGTCACCTGGAGTCCCGAGAACAGCCAGGCGGAGGATAGTCTTGGCCCAGTCCAAGTCTGAGTCGCTCCTGCAGTAGAGACGGACCCGCCTGGCCGAGAGGCACTGGGCCATCCCGAGCGTCCATGCCTCGCGTGGGAAGTTCTCCAGGTCCCCGCCAACTCCGGCCCGGATTGCGTTGATGGTGCGGGTGAACTCGTTGAGGGTGACGCGCCGGATCCCGGACTTGGAGACTCCCGGCTCCGGCTCGTTGAATGCGATGTGCCCGTGGATTCCGACGCCGCCAATGCAGGCCTCGATCCCTCCGAGCTCTCCGATCCGCCCATCGATCAATTCCGAGTTCGTGCCATCCGGAAACAAGACTGATTCGGGTTCCGGCCGCAACTCCGAAGGCAGAGAAGCAAGCCACTGCAATGCCGCACCTCGAAAGCTCAGCGGATGGTGGGACGGCACAGCGCAGCCTGTGGAGTCCGCGTATTCGTCCATGAAGAACAGGGTGCAGTTTCTCAGCGAGAGTCCTTGAAGTTTCAGTAGCTCTCCAAGAATTGGGTACTGGCCGACAGGGCCCCAAGGCAGGATCAGGGCGAGATGGCGGCCGGAATCCTCGCTTCTGCGCAGTTCCGAAACGATCTCTTGCGCCATATCGAGGTGGAGTTCGTCGATGCCCTCAACGGCGTGTAGGTGCGAGTGGGCCTGCTCCGAGACCTGGGCCGGCGTCAGCGCATTGAGTCGGCGGATTTCCGCTGCCCTGGGGTTTGAACGGGTTCGGTACGTCGGTTGGATCATCGCGAGTACAGTATGGTGGCGGGGCGGATGGCGCTCGAAATGGACAACAGCGGACCCTGGTACCACGGCATCACCAGGCACCAGTGGACAGTGCTCTTGATCGCCTCTCTCGGATGGATATTCGACACGTTCGAGGGGCAAGTCTACGTCTCCAGCATGAATGAGGCCATGCCGGACCTGCTCCCAGGGATGGATCGCCTTGACGCTGCCGAGCGAGCCGGACGGCTCGCGTACTTCAACAACATCGCCTTTGGCGCATTCCTGCTGGGCGGGGCGGTCGGCGGCGTTGCGTTCGGGATCCTTGGCGATCGGGTCGGTCGGGTAAAGGCCTTGATCCTGACGATTGCCACGTATTCGGCGTTCACGTTCGTCTCCGCTTTTTCCACCGAATGGTGGCATTTGGTCGGCTTCCGTTTTCTGGTTGCCATGGGTGTCGGCGGGGAGTGGGCTGTCGCCGCGTCACTGGTTGCGGAAGTGTTCCCGAAGAAAGCCCGGGCATGGTCGCTGGCGATCTTCCACGCCTCCAGCGTCTTCGGAACTTGGCTTGCCGTCGCGGTCGGGGCGTTCATCGTTGCCGGCCGGGAATTCGAGATGTCCTACTTGGGCTTGGGATCTGTCGCGAGTTGGCGGGTCGGTTTTGCCGCCGGGGCACTTCCGGCCCTCTTGATCTTGGTCATCCGATGGAAGCTGCGGGGAGAGACAGAAGCTTGGAGCAAGTCGCGGCTGGCCAATAGGAAGCGGGCTGGCAGAGCGCTGGAATTGTTCCGCTCGGACCTGCGCCGGAAAACCCTCGTCGGAATCTCCCTCGCCGCCATCGGGCTGTCAACGTTCTGGGGGGTCCATATCTACGGGAAGGACCTGCTCAGGGCCCAGGCCGAGCAGCGCATCGACGCAGCGGCACTCTCCGACGGTACGAGCGTAGCCTCGGCCGACGATCGTTTCGCCCGCCTCAAGCGCTGGGAAATGCTGGGAATGCTTCTGGCTTCGACCGGCGGCGCTGCCGGTCTGCTCTCGTTCGGCGCGTTTGCAGAATGGGTCGGCCGCCGGAAGGCGTTCGCGCTGTATCACTTGGCTGGCCTAGGGGCCGCGCTGGCATTGTTCCAGTGGATCTCGACTCCGACCGCCCTGCTGGTGGCGCTTCCGATATTCGGCTTCTTCACGCTCGGAATGCACGCTGGGTATGCGGTGTATTTCCCGGAACTGTTTCCGACGTGCGTACGAAGCACTGGGGCGGGTCTCTGCTTCAACGTCGCTCGAATCCTCGCAGCGCCCGTGCTGTTCATTTCAGGCTGGCTTCAGCGGGATGGTGGCATGACACTCCGCGGCTCCGCGTCGCTGCTGAGCTTGCTGTTCCTTGCGGGCGCGGCGGTCATCGCAGCCGGACCCGAGACGAAGGATGCTGACCTGCCGGAATAGGGATGGCGCGGATACGGACCGCACAGATTCGGAAGAATGGCGAATGCCGTGGAGTTCTTCAAGGACAAGACGCGATAGGCCGGGCGAGCAGCGAAGTGGCCCGGGGCGGCCTGTTCGAGATCTCGCGAGGGCCATGACGAAAAGTCGCCGCGAGTAAGCCGAAGCTCGAGTTCTCGGTAGCGTGACTCTTCGGGTGGGTAGGTCTCGTGAAAGGCGGGCGCTTGTGGATTCGGAGCAATCCGACCCGATTCGCGAGGGGCTCGCCAGCCTACTGCCTGCGGCGGTCCCCGGTGACAGCCGGTGCCTCGTGCGGCTCCGGCCGGGCGACGGTTAGGACTGCGACTTGCGTGTCAGGATTCAGGTCCCGATTCGGGTCGACAAGATGGCCGGCCGGGAAGGCGACGGACACGGCCGGGTCGGCCGTGTCGAGGCACAGAAGGTGGTTGTTGTCACTGTCGCCGAGTTCCGCGAGCGCCGCCGGGGCGATCTCGGCGCGCGAGCCGTCCGGACGCTGCACCGTCACGCGATAGAGCACCCGCTCGGCGTCGCCGGGGTCGTCGCCGTTCGGCAGCCGCACGCCGCCGGCCCAGGTCACCCGGACCACCTGTCGGGCGCTTGCCGAGCAGGCGGACCCGCGGCCCGACATGGACCGTTCATCCTCGGGGACGACCTCCGCCAGCACGAGGGTGGGCCCGGCGTCAAGCGGAATGACATGCGTCTCCGCACCGCGAAAATTCACCGGACGGCCCGTCCTGCCGTCCGAGACCAGGTCATCGACGACGAGCACCTTCACGGGAGGGTCGTTGGCGGCGTCGCCGAGTTCACCGATGAGGAGCACGGTTCTGAGCTCGCCGGGATCTCGGGCCGGCGCGAGCGTCACGCAGGAGGGCGTACGTTCAGCCCCGGACCTCGTGAAAACCCGGAAGTCCTCGCGCTGGAGGGCTTCCGGGTCGATCGTATGAGACAGCACGACCGGCATGCCGTCCTGCCCGGACGCGCCCGGGCAGATGCGATTGATCCCGACCCCTAGGCCGTTGTCCAGTCCGTAGAAGGCGGACAGCAGGCGCGCGGTCGTCGTTGCGGTTGGCCGCGGCTCCTGCGAACCGCACGGCACCGCCGCCAAGCTCGCAGCTGTCAGGACCACGGTGGCACGCCATGGAGCGCAGCATGAGGACTTCATCATGAAGGAGACTGAGATTTCTGCTTTGGTCCGCCGACTGCACCGAAGAGCGCGGAACCACAGCTGTGATTCAACGATTTTGGGGTGTGTTCACTTGCCGTCCTGCTTCTGCCAGCTGTGCATCCGCCGAAACGGGGCCGCCGTTGAGTTGGTTCAGAGCAGGATTGGGCCCCGAGCCCACTGGCCACTCGAACACCTTCTCCAAGCTCATAGATCAAGTCGCCATCTCACGCACGCCAGTCTGAATGGCCGAATAGAGCACCTGTCCTTCTAGACCAGCTCTTGCGAGGATGACAATCGCCAGATCCTCGGCTGATCCCGGCATTTCGGTCAAGGTCTCCCTCGTTGGGCATTGTACCGAAGCAACGGCATCCCACTTCAGGTCGACTAGAAGAGGGAAGACAGCCCGACCCGCGAAGACCACTCGTGCTCCAATTTTCTCGAGGATCGCTTAAATCCCGCCGCGTATCTCGTGTAGTGTTCATCGAAGGCATTGGGCTTGAACTTGAGCAGATTCACCATCACGATGGAGCCGTCGTGGTCCAGGGCCAAGAAGGCTTCCATCTCCTCCGCGGTTGGTCGAACTGCGTTGATTTCACGGGGTTCGGCGCTTCTACTTCCCATCGAAGCCAGTGCGCCGGACGCTGTGGTGCCCGTAAGGACTCGAAATCAGACAGGGATCCAATCGACGAAGGCGTCATCGAGTGGTCATCCTGAAGGCGGTTGCGTCGCTGTGCTCCAAGGTGGTGACAATAATTCGGCACGAGCGTTCACAATCCCACGGATCAGGTGCATTCATTCAGCGAAATCCGCACCTAGCACTAGCACGGCAACCTCAAGGATGATCTCAGAGCGGCGCTCTTCGAGGGCAGCCAGGGAGTCTGGCATAGGGGGGACTCCATCCGTGCGTAACACATACACACAGACTTGCACGGTTCAACCAATGATTCCAGGCCTCGGTCATAGAAACGTCGCGCACCCGTACCCCGCGAGAGCATTGCGCTTGGTGCAGGGAATGTTCAGGGGAGGGCCTAGGTGGCAGAGTCCGGGCACAACCGCGCTAGGCGGCTAGCATGCGACTCCCCTGATACCGACGCGCCAATACTCGGTCGAAGGTCACCACCTGTGCCTCTGACACCTCGGCGAATGCTCTGATGTAAGCGTCCGCCCAGAGCTTTGGGGAGACGTGATCGTTGGAAGCCGCGTTACGAAACGCTCGCTCCAGCGTTGGCGGCTCAGTCAGGAAAACCACCCGGTCGTCCAAATATAGGTAGTCGTGGGCAGACTAGGCCTCCGCCATGGACAGCGGCTGACCGTTCATCGCGGCGGATGTAGTCAGCAAGCGCAGCACGCCGACTTGGGTAAGCCGCGAGAATGCTACCTGATGAGAACGGTCTGCACGCCACCATGCGAGGGCTGCCGGCCTGTGGATGTGGTCGTCGACGAGCAGAGCCAGCCAAACATTGATATCAGGGAAACTCAATAAGTTCATGGATCTGTTCCGACGAGAGGTCGAATACGTGACCGCGTGATGACACCGGTGCTCTATCAAGCGAAAGCCGCCGCCTAGGTCGCTTCGGAGACGCCTCCAAGACTATCCTTTCGACGCTCTCGAGAATCAACTGGCGGGCCGAGCAGCCTCGTAACCTTGCAGCCTCGTGCAGTCTTCGGTGCAAGTCGCGGGGAATGTCCACGCTCGTGCGCAAGCTATCCATCGAAACCTAGAATAGCTCGCCGACTTAAGTAAGTTAATTTGCTAAGCGAACTTCCGCTCCGAGTCTCAGAAGTGTGCTGTGGCTACCACAGGGTCCGCGGCGTTTCTTGAGCTGCCCGTGCATCCGGAGTGCGGCAAGGCTTCATACCCCTCGATAAACGGTTTTGCGGCGTATTCGCACTAGGCGGAGGACGGCACGCGGGACGTCCTACTGCTCTGTTTGGAAGGTTCCAGCACGATTGCGATCTCACCCGCCGCGACAACCCTGTAGGCCGTTCCCAAGTCGGTTGCCGAAGTAATCGCGCCGAAGAGCAGTTTGCGGTGGCCGACTCTCGGATCCACGTTGTCGTGCTGCCGCTGTACTTTTCCTGCCAGACATGAAGGTTCTCCGGGTGCCGGAGACTTGCAGTGTCAATGTGGTTCAGCTCGCGAGAGAAGAATGGAGGCCCGTCGGATGTGAGTAGCCGCGAGCGCTCGAAGTGCTTGGCCAGCGTGGAGAATCCGGCTGGGTCGGTCTGCGTGTTTGGTGCGCCGGCCGTGCCGCTATCAGTGGCTGCACTTATGGCAGCTGATGCTAGGGAAGCGTCTAATCCGGCTGGATCTGGCACCACTGCGGGCTAGCCTGAATTCCCAAGAGAGCAACGGCGGGTGACATTTGGAGCCTCAGGGA
>LXNI01002910.1_pt1 | contig 10786 bp, 13 predicted proteins | sample 809091 | NCBI WGS metagenome assembly LXNI01 (sample SAMN04870527, study PRJNA318959) | sponge metagenome | biome: 01000161; feature: marine sponge reef; material: water | host: Sarcotragus foetidus | place: Greece: Milos, Mediterranean Sea | collected 2013-05-29 | depth 5-7 m | reverse complement strand
TGATCCGTGATCATCGCCAGAGACTGAATGGAAAATAATTCACGCGTTCACGCGCGAAAACTCCATCTGTCCCGACTTAAATTTTAATTGTCGCCGACTTAAATTTTAATTGTCGCTGGACAATAGTTAAGAAGTGGTTCTCCCATCCCCATATAGACCACATTAGATATATCCCGGTCGAAGCGTTCGTAGGCCACTTTACGCATATAGGTGACCTGATCTACAATCTGTCCACAGGTCAGATTTTCCTGAAAACCCATTTTCCCTGTTGCGCAGAACGTACAACCCATCGCACAGCCGACCTGACTGGAAACGCATACTGTCAGTCGGACCGGGTTCCCGTGATCATCAAAATGCGGGATTAGGACTGATTCAACATTTCGCCCTGAGGGTAACTGCATAAGTGCTTTTGCCGTTTGATCACGTGCCGTGAAGAGTGCCTGCACCTTCAAGCGCTCCATGCGAGCACTCTTTATAAGGGTATCTCTAAGCGATACAGGTAGATTCAGCATGGACTCGAAAGAATCCACAGCTTTCTTCGAGTACATCCAGCGCAGAATTTGACGTGCACGCCATTTTGGTTCACCCAATTCCATAACCCATTCCTCCAGCCCAGTGGGAGACAGGGCCTTAAGGTCTGTAGAGATATGCTTCACGTCCAGAAAGTGCATCAGCAGTACTGTATCGGTGGGTGATTAGGATGTAACCATACCGGGTACAGGTAAGGTCAATCAGAGCATTAGGTTCCGAAGTCGGCCAGCTATTTTCGCATACGTGGGCAATTGCCTGCATGGCGGATGGACAAATGGTTACTAATGTGCTCCCGGATGGTCGCATCCTTGGAACTCAGCAAGCTGTGATCTAAGGAATGGCTATTATGTGTCGTGATCAGGAAATATATATTGGTGCGCCTCTTTCAAAACTCCCAAATCGGGGGATTTTTTGGAATTTTGAGGTTTCTGTTCTGATTGGTGCATCCGGGTAGAGGAGGCGATTTTGATTGGGATTCGTGTCTCCCCGGAGCATAGAAAGATTCCTCTATGGGTCTAAAAACAAGGGGAAGCCCCAAGATTTTGAATTTTACTACATACCTTTAGATTGCCCTGTACCGGCAGGATAAAAAATTTGACAATGGTGAGATTGAGTGCTAAGTTGTAACATGGCTTACTAAGGTGTAATTATGAAACGCATACTGAGCATTCTGTTTTTTGTCGCCATCCTAGCGGGTTCCACTGTCTTTGCACAGGCGCCCGCCAATCATTTGGAGGGCAGTTGGCGCATTGTATCACAGCGATCTGTTTATCCGGATACAGTGATCGTAACTCTGAACGTTCCACCCTCAATCAAAATCCTGAATTCCACACACTTTTCCTGGGGTTACCAGTCGGCTAACGGTGCGGAGGTTTTAGCTGGTGGTGGCAGATATACGTTGGAGGGTGACACGCTCTACACGGAGTATCTGGAATATCATACGAGCGAGGCTTTGGTTGGTGAAGCGTTACGTTTCTCTGTTCGCGTTGTGGGCGATCTATGGTACCATGTGGGTGAGTTCCCGAGTGGCTTTCGTCTCGAAGAAGTTTGGCGTCGGATAGAATAGCAGGGGAATTATAGCAGCCAGAGATCAGCTGCAATTGCGGTTACCAGGAGCGGCACGTATACGATGCTGGCCAGCAGAATTTTTCGTGCAAGTCGCGGCGTTTGCTCGCGGTAAAAGCCGATCGCGGGGAAGATGAACCCGATCCCGGTCGGGATTATGATCGCAAGGTAAAGCCATCCTGTGTAGTCTAGCACCGTAGGCAAGAGGCTGACTCCTAGCAGCAGTGTGCTGTATACCAAGGTTCGTTTGGCCGTGGCTTTTCCGTCCGGATTCCGAACAGGAAACATGGCGTGACCTCCACGTGCGTAGTCTTTGCGATACATCCAGGCAAGCGCCAGGAAGTGAGGCATTTGCCAAAGGGCAAGTATAGAGAAAAGAACCCAGCCGCCGATACCAACCGATCCTGTCGCTGCCACGTAACCTCCCAACGCCGGCAGTGCCCCTGGTATGGTTCCAATCAGTGTGTTGTAGGTAGTGCGACGCTTGAGTGGCGTATAGGCAAACAAGTACAGCACGATAGTCAATGCTGCCAGGAGCAGTGTGATGAGGTTTACCCACCAAAGTAGTGTCAGTCCACCGGCAATAAGAATTAGGCCGAAGGTTAGCGCAGCATTTGCCCTGATTCGCCCAGACGGCAGTGGCCGTTGTGCAGTACGACGCATAAGTGCGTCGTCATTGCGCTCTATGTAGTGATTGAGTACGCCTCCTCCCGCACTCGCAAGCGCCGTTCCCCCCAGGGTTAGTGCCAGCAATAATGGGTTAATGATCTTGCCAGCACCCAGCATGAAGCCCGCAAGGGCCGAGAGCACGACCAGAAAGGCAATCTCCGGCTTGACCAGTTCCCAATAGTCCTGAAGGACTGAAGCAGGGCTTGCTCCGGGTCGTAGCAGACGCAGTTCTGCGGCTTCCTCTGATGTGAAGACGTTACTATCCACTTCGCAGTCGCAGAGTTCCGAGCAGGACACACGCGCAACTGCCCATGAGAATAGTTCCAACTACCAGGTGCGAGGACGAAAGTACAACTTGGGCAAGGCTTCGTTGTCCTTGACCTGCGTCATAGAGTAACGTCGTAAGAGCAAACATCCCCAAAATTAGTTGCAAGACCAGACACGTTAACATAACCCAAGCTCCCCGGTTCAGGAGTGGTTTGTCACTGAAGTGTTCCCGAATACGTCCACAGGTAACAATAATAAGAGACAGTACCAGCACGCTGCCCGCGGCGTGGACTATAATAAAAGTTAAGTCCACTCCCGCCCCGGGGTGCCGAAGTAAAGCACCAAGCAGGATCTGTATATATACCGCGACCGCAGTCGAACCCGCCAAGATACGTAATTGCCGTATCCCCGGAGAACTTTCTATATTGTGCGTAAGCCATGTGCGCGAATTGGAAACTGTGAGGATTACCGCTGCACAGAAGAAAAGTTGGGCGCCCATAGCATGGACTACTGCCAGATCCATAGACGTCCAGATTACACGAAGCCCCCCTAGTACCCCCTGTAAGATTACAAGACCAGTTGCTGATACAGCCAGGATACGAACCCAGCGGCGTGAATCCGCCAGCCATGTCCATAAAGCAAGACCAACGACCCATAGACCAACCAGAGCTCCTAGGAGTCGGTGTCCGTGTTCTGCCAGTACCGGTCCTTCCTGCCACCAACGGGCATCTGGATTTGCTGGATCACTGTACCCTGTTGCAATCGGATCATATGAGCCGAATGAGCTTGGCCAATCTGGAACTGCAAGGCCAGCTTCAATACTGGTAACAACTCCCCCCCAACTTACCAAGAGGAGACATAGAAGTAGCCCGCCCGCCGCGTAGCGGTACCGCCAACGGGGATTAAATGTAATTTTCGGTGAGTTCATTCACAAATAAACTGCAGACCGGGGCAACCCAATCAATAGCTACTCTGTTCCATTGTATCAGTCCAGTTACACTCATGCGAATGCTTATTGAATCAATTTCAGGGGTCAGAGGAATTTACGGTGCTGGTTTGGATGCGCTGGTACTCGTACGCTATAGTCTGGCCTTTGGCCAATTCTGCCTGAATCAGCCCAATGATCTCCCTAGGCGTGTTGTAGTGGGTCGAGACGCACGTGTTTCTGGGGAGGTGTGCACGCAACTTGTGGTGTCCACGCTGCGCAGCCTTGGAATTGAGGTCATAGATGCAGGACTTGTACCGACGCCGACGGTTGCCATGGCGGTGCTGTTCGAAAAGGCAAGAGGAGGTATTGTACTGAGCGCCTCACACAATCCGGAAGAGTGGAATGCACTTAAGCTGCTAAATCACAAGAGTGAATTTTTGTCGCCGGAGGAGGGGGCCGCCGTAATGGATATGGCAAAGCATCCGGAAACTCCAATGCACCGGGATATTGTACCTGGTGTTGTAAGAGCCCGTGAGTATATAGACAGGCACGTTGATGCGATTCTGAATCTGCCATACTGTCAACCGGATACAATTGCTTCCATGGGGTATACTGTCGTGGTAGATGGGATCAATTCCGTGGGTACGCTGGCTATGCCGCACCTGCTCGAGCGTTTGGGGGTCGGCAATATTAAGTTGATTAACGGTGATGTTACGGGCCAGTTTGCTCATCCTGCAGAACCTCTGCCACAGCACCTGTACGGCACAATGGAGTATGTGCGCGAAACGGGCGCCAATCTGGGCCTGGTTGTTGATCCAGATGTCGACCGATTGGCTCTGATCGATGATCGTGGTGACTATGTGAGCGAAGAGCTAACCCAAGTCATAGCGGCCGATTTTTTATGGCGCAGGCGCAGTGGGCCGTATGCAACTAATCTGTCTTCCTCCCGAGCGATTGATGATGTCGCTGCACGGTACGGCATGCCGGTTTATAGGTCTGCGGTTGGAGAGATCAACGTGGTCAAGATGATGCAGCAGCACGGTGCTATTCTTGGCGGAGAAGGTAACGGCGGAGTGATCCTGCCGGAACTTCACTATGGCCGGGATGCGCTCATAGGGGCAGCTATGGTGCTCCAGCACTTGGCTGAACTCGGCATCTCACTCTCGGAGTACAGGCGATCATTACCGCAGTATGTGATCTCCAAGAACAAGGTCCAGGTTGCGCATCCTGAGGAAACGCTCGCACGCTTTGCCGCGAAACATGAAGACAAGGATATCTCCACTATAGACGGAGTGAAGATCAACCTACCGGAGGGCTGGGTGCACGTGCGTAAGTCGAACACTGAACCGATCGTACGTGTTTACGCAGAAGCGTCCAGTGAGCGTGAAGCCGAATCTCTCGCACGTCAATACATGGACGACATACGATCCGACAGCAAGGGGGGCGGGGGGATCGTTTGACCGATCCCCCCGGGAAATGCCTAGAAGCCCATTCCGCCGCCCATGCCACCCATACCACCGCCACCATGATCGTGGTGGTCTCCACCACCACCAGCGCCTTTTGGCTCAGGGCGATCTGCTACCACTGCTTCGGTAGTCAACAGCAAGCCGCTGACTGAGGAAGCATTTTCCAGGGCAGCACGCACCACTTTGGTGGGATCAATGACCCCAGCACCCATCAGTGCTTCGTACTCTTCGGTACGCGCATTATAACCGAAATCACCTTCACCTTCCTTGACTTTCTGGGCAACAATAGAACCTTCATCGCCGGCGTTTGCAGCAATCTGGCGCAGAGGTTCTTCAAGGGCACGACGCACAATGTTGACGCCGATCGTCTGATCTTCGTTGTCGGTATCGGCTTTGTCAAGCGCGCTAATAGACCGGATAAGTGCAACGCCGCCGCCCGGAACGATCCCTTCCTCAATGGCTGCGCGCGTTGCATGCAGCGCATCTTCGACGCGGGCTTTTTTCTCTTTCATCTCCGGTTCGGTTGCTGCACCGATTTTGAGAACAGCGACGCCACCGCTCAGTTTTGCCAGGCGTTCCTGCAGTTTTTCGCGGTCGTAGTCACTGGTGGTTGTCTCGATCTGCTGTCTGATCTGGTTCGTGCGGGCTTTGATCTGGTCTGTTTGTCCTGCACCATCGACAATGACTGTAGTGTCTTTGTCGGTCACGATGCGCTTGGCCTGACCCAAATAATCCAGCACGGCATTCTCCAGACGGTAACCTTTTTCTTCACTGATCACCGTACCGCCTGTGAGGATTGCGATATCTTCCAGCATTGCCTTCCGGCGGTCACCAAAGCCAGGGGCTTTGACTGCGGCCACACGGAGTGTGCCACGCAGTTTGTTCACCACCATCGTTGCAAGGGCCTCTCCCTCGACATCTTCGGCGATCACAAGAAGCGGAGAGCTGGTCTGTGCAATTTTCTCCAGAATCGGGAGTAAATCCTTCATCGCGGAGATTTTCTTGTCGAAGATGAGCAGATAGGCATCTTCAAGGACAGTTTCCATGTCATCGGGATTCGTCACGAAATAAGGTGACAGATATCCACGATCGAACTGCATTCCTTCAACCACATCCAGTGTGGTTTCTGTTCCTCGGGCTTCCTCGACAGTAATGACACCATCTTTGCCAACGCGCTCAAAGGCATCTGCAATCAGCGTACCGATTGCTTCATCGTTGTTGGCACTGATCGCGCCAACTTGGGCGATTTCGTTACGGCCTTCAATATCACGGCTCAGTGTGCGGAGGTGCGAAACGATCTGGGCAACGGCTTTGTCGATGCCACGCTTAAGGTCCATGGGATTGGCGCCGGCAGTGACATTTTTGAGGCCGGCCGTCATGATTGCCTGAGCAAGGACGGTTGCTGTTGTTGTGCCGTCGCCGGCCACATCACTGGTTTTGGAGGCAACCTCCTTGACCATCTGAGCGCCTACATTCTCAAGCTTATCTTCTAGCTCAACTTCTTTGGCTACCGTTACACCATCTTTGGTGACGGTTGGGGACCCGAATTTTTTCTCAATGATGACGTTGCGGCCCTTGGGTCCAAGCGTCACTTTGACTGCGCTCGCAAGTTGGTCTACGCCGCGCTTGAGAGCGCCGCGAGCGTCTGCGTCGAAAACGATTTGTTTTGCCATGGTATTTGACTGGGGTTAGGTTGGGTTGATGTAATTCGTTACTGAATGATGCCGAGAATGTCACTCTCGCGCATGATCATGTACTCAGTGTTATCGAGTGTGACCTCTGTTCCTGAGTACTTGCCGTACAGCACGGTATCACCGGGCTCGACAGTCATGGCGATTTTGTTTCCGTTCTCAACACGACCGGGGCCAACAGCCAGGACAATACCCCGCTGAGGCTTTTCTTTGGCCGTATCCGGGATGTAGAGGCCGCTTGCAGTCTGCTCTTCAGCATCCTGCGTCTGTACGACCACGCGATCGCTAAGGGGTTGGATTTTCATGATTTGTAAATGGATTAGGTGGTGGTTAGGCTTGGGTTTTCCGCAGTTGTTAGCAGTCTACGTTAGTGAGTGCTAACAAAAATGCAGCGAATTTGTTTCTGCGAAGTATACACCGTACTGTTGTTCGGCGAGACGTAGCAGCGCATTCAATTGGCGGACTCCGCAAATGGTGTGCCACTCCGTGGTGTGCCAAAAATAGCAGTCAATGGGTGCCAACATGTCAGATGACCATACAGATATGACAATTTGGGGAATTATATACCTGAGCAGCCATGTGTAGGCCTATTTGCGGAGGAGCTTTGAGGAGGGATGCATGGAATGCTATACTCGCGCAGCAAAATGAAGCGTATGGGAAAGCGAAATCGGTTGGAGATCAATCGCCCTCAGTAAGCTTTTTCTCACGGGGTAAACGATTCACGGCGCTCAGACGCAAGGTTGAATGGTTGCCTGAATACTCATTCAAAGTGGTTCGCTACACGCTGAAATATCATGCGGACAATGCAGATTTGAATGCGGCCGCAAGCATACTGGCCTCCGGGATTCGGGTAACTGCACGGCGAGGGGCGTTCGGGTTACCGATCCCTATGACCCATGAAATGGATTTACGGGGATGGTTTGTAATTGTTACTCATAAGATATAATCCCCATAGACTGACGCATGATCCCCCGTATTAGCTGGACTGGTTGGTGTGGGTCCCTGTTTCTCATGGGGATCCTGGCAGTATTTGCCAGTTTGCCCCCATGGGTTAGTGAGCCGATGCGAATAGGGTTAATGTACGGATTCGACCCGCTTTGTCATCAGATAGCAGAACGGTCACCTCATATCAATGGGGTGCAACTGGCCGTATGTCATCGTTGCTATGGCCTACTGGTTGGCTTAGCCCTTGGGCCGATTGCAGCATTGATTATTCGGGGACGGGCCAACCGATATGGCCCCCTTCTTATAGTCGTCTCACTTGTGCCGCTGACATTGGATTGGGGATTGGGAATTGTGGGCATTTGGGCAAATACTGCAGAAAGCAGGCTTATTACGGGGGCGATCTTTGGAGTGGTTGCAGGCATCCTAGTCGCCAGAGCTATGGCATGGCACCGGTCTTCAACGCCGCTCTGATAATTCAATGGATTAAGGTGCATCCGTAGTATTGTCCCAGTATACGACTGGGTGAGTTGTTGCCGAAACGTCCCTGCCTTGGTGTAGAACGGTTAGATAGATCTCAGGTACGTACATGATTCTTGAATAATTAGGATCGAGCAGCCTTAGCAATCTCCTAGCAGTTTGTTATCTTGTAGATGTTCGGAATGCTCCTAAAGCAGTGTTCAGGTAGTGTTCGTGAGATACAACCATAATCAATCAAGCTCCTGATGCCTTCGAAAAATCAATCTATCCTTATTGGTGGACTCATTGCTGCTGTTCTCGGTACCGGTGTTGCAGTGATACAGAATTTATCCGGTGCCAACGATCCAACAAATCAAAACCCGGTCTTGGGTATGATATTTGGCCTGCTGGGCTGTATGGTAATGCTTACCAGTGGTTTGATAGCTGTTTGGCATTATACTACAGAAAATGAGCTTACAATCAAGGGTAAGCAAGGCGTTGGAATCGGTGTGTTGGCTGGGTTGGTCTATGCCGTGGCTGCACTGATCCTGGGGTGGCTGCTGATTTTATTGAATGTAATGCCATCCCCCGAAGAAGCAATGGAGATGGTACGTGCCACGGGTGCATTCGATGCGCCGGGGGCCGAACAGGCAGCATCCATTACTGAGATGATGATAACTTGGGGAGGGCCGATTTTTGCCCTGACAGGCGGGGTCATAATGGGATTGGTAGGTGGAGCGATTGGTGCTGCCTTATTTAAACGCGGCCCCGACCCAGAGTCCGAGCTCTTGAGTTAGCATCGGAATCAACTTGGAGATACCTTCGTGTTGCTTGTCGATAAGCAACACGTGTGCGTATGGTCCATGTTGTTTTTTCTTTGTTCCCAAGGTAGAGCTTGTGATTTGACCACTGGAGGCGTTTTGCTGTGCTGTTGCGCGTATTGGGTTTATTTCTGCTGACCCGAGAGGATTGAATGCATTCGAATACACAAATCGTTGCTGTTCTTCTTCTTGGCCTGTGTTTTCTAGGCAGCGCGGGAGAAAAACCGGTTAGGGAAAACCGGAGCGAGCCAGCGAAACCCAATATCGTCTTCATCTACATTGATGACCTGGGGTGGGGAGACGTTGGATTCAATGGCAGTACCTACTACGAAACCCCAAACGTTGATCGGCTTGCAAGTCAGGGGATCATTTTTTCGCAAGCCTACGCAAATGCCCCCAATTGTGCCCCAAGTAGGGCCTCAGTGATGACCGGACAGTACACACCACGGCATAAGATTTACACGGTGGGAACTTCCAAGCGGGGTAGGGAAGAGGACCGCGGTATGATTCCTGTTCCGAACACAGAAAACCTGCCGCTCCATTATACGACGCTGGCTGAGGCACTGGGGGATGCAGGATATACCACTGGCCACTTCGGAAAGTGGCATCTGGGAGACACGGGTTTTCATCCTGAAGACCAGGGTTTTGATGTGAATGTTGGTGGATACAAAAGTGGATCACCACGCGGAGGGTACTTTCCGCCCTATAATAATCCAAAACTTGTCGATGGTCCTGACGGTGAATACCTGACGGATCGTCTTACAAACGAGGCCATCGCATTTATTGATCAGAATAAAAAGGACCGTTTTTCTTGTATTTGTCTCACTACGCAGTGCATACTCCAATACAGGCGCAGGCAGATATTAAAGCAAAGTATGAGCGCAAGGCCCCCAACGGAGGTCAAAAGAATCCTACATATGCTGCTATGATTGAGAGCGCTGATCGTAGCGTGGGGAGCGTGTTAGGGCGGCTTGCAGCGTTAGGATTGACAGACAATACATTGGTTATTTTCTATTCTGATAATGGTGGAGCTGTCCAAGCAACTTCCAATCAGCCGCTCAGGGGCTACAAGGGAATGTTGTATGAGGGTGGTATTCGCGTCCCGCTGGCCGTAAAATGGCCGGCAAGAATCATACCTGGCCGGGTGGATAGCACTCCTGTGATTGGAATTGATTTTTATCCTACTCTCTTGGAGATAGCTGGTGCTGAGTCTCCAGCGCACAATATGGACGGGATAAGCCTCGTCCCGATTCTTACCGGGAGCAGCGGTTTGACATCGAGGAACCTTTACTGGCATTTTCCGGCATACCTTGAGGCGTCAAAGGGAATACCTGGGCCGTGGCGTACGACACCGGCCGGGGTAATACGGAGTGGAGATTACAAGCTGATCGAATTCTTCGAGGATGGTGTGCTGGAGCTCTACGACCTGCGCAAAGATCCGGGAGAGTCCACCAACCTGACTGACCAATTACCGGAAAAGGCAGAACTTCTGCATGGAAGCCTCAGGGACTGGCGAGAAAAAGTCGCAGCCGATATGCCAACGCCGAGGTAATGTGACTGATAAGTTCTCGGTGTAGCATGGGAGGTGTGTGTGAAACTTTCTTTTTGGGAGCTATATACTTAGGTTCCCCACTCATAAAAGTGAAGAGCCCAGTTATTTAATGAACTTGTCTTGGAGGGTGTTTGGTGAAGCTGTCGGGAACCTCGAAAAAATACGTGAAATGCAAACAAAAAATAGAGAGAGCCTTTGAGTAAATCTTAGATACACTCTAGAACCTAACACACATATCTATCGTAGCCAAGGCATTAAAAATCCCCAATAATGGGAAACGTTTTCGCGCATTTTGTCGTTCACGTTTTATAATGCGAAAACGAAGAAACTCCTTGATACGATCATTGATCGCTCTGTTTTGTGCAGCTATGCTGATGTTTTTCGGCAGTAATGCA
>LXNI01002909.1_pt1 | contig 10789 bp, 13 predicted proteins | sample 809091 | NCBI WGS metagenome assembly LXNI01 (sample SAMN04870527, study PRJNA318959) | sponge metagenome | biome: 01000161; feature: marine sponge reef; material: water | host: Sarcotragus foetidus | place: Greece: Milos, Mediterranean Sea | collected 2013-05-29 | depth 5-7 m | reverse complement strand
GGTGAATCGCGAGCGCAGCGGAACGTCCAACTCCAACAGGAAGGGAATCCGGACGCGTTGCGTGCTGTGGAGTTCGACCGTTAACGGTTCGCGCCAGTCGACCGCCGTGGGTTGAATCGTGAGCGACACCGCCTGGGGATTGAGCCCGGCAGTGACCAGGTCGGCAGCCACCTGCCTGCGGAGGGCGGCGCTGTCACCGCCCTCCTGCGCGGCCTGCCGAGCCGCCGCGGCGGCCACGAAGTTCTGGGCCTGCCAAGCATCCAGGGTCTGGGCGAAAACGATGACGGCCACGAGGACGGGGACGACGACCAGCATCGCCAGTACCGCCTCCGCGCCGACCGCGCCCTGCTCGCCTGCGAGCCAAGGCGGCCAGCAACGGAGTCGTCGCTGAGGCTCGCGCGAACATTGCATGGCCTAGAGCGCGGCCAGGTCGGACAGGACGCCTTTGAGATATGCGGCCAGGCCGTTATTCCACGCCACGATCGCCGCACCGAAGACGGCGACGCTGATCCCGGCGATCACGATGTATTCGGTCGCGCTGCCGCACTCGTCGGTCACGACCATTCGCAGGCCGGCCCGCAGCCGATCTGTGAAGTACTCAATCATTACGGTTCCTCGCAGTCGTACGATGTACAGAAGTTGGCGAAGATTGACGCCGCAGGTCTTGCGGTCGGTCTTCGCAGGGCGGACTTGGCGCCGGCGGGATCAAGGTGTGGTTGCCGATTCCCGCCGGCGCGTCACGGGTTCACTGCAAGACGCGCTCCTTTCCTTTGATTCGGGGCGCCGGCGGCTCGCCCAGAACAGTCAGCTGCTCGTTGCTTTCATCCGCCACCGAGGTCCAAACGACGCCGAGCGGGTCGGCATAAAAGGCCGCGTCCCACGCCACGGCGATCTGCAGCACGTCGTTCGCCCCGTAAACGCCACGATCGGCCACCTCGTGCAGGCCGACCCTGACGGCCCGGCAGAGGCTCGCGACGCGCGTCCGGCGGTTCGAAGTAATGCGCAACGCGGGAAACACCGGAAACTCGGAGCGCCACGCCCCGGAGCGCCAAAAGTGCGCGTACTTGTGCACCTTCCGAGAAATCCGCCGAAGTTCTTCTGTTCCGCGGTCGATCTCGAAGAAGAGCCAGTGATCGCCCCTCGGGCTGCGTACCTGGGCCAATCCGTCAGGATGGATCACGTGCTTGCGGCCGGTCGTGCGGTACCGCATTCGCAGGTGCGGATCAGAATTCCAGCGCACCAGCGAGTGCCCAGCGGTGGATCCCAAGGCCCGCCAGAGAGCGATGAAGCACTGATTGACGGCCAGCTGATGTCGAGCACGCTGGAGCGAGAAGGCCTCAGGATCCCGAACGTAGGGGATCTGAGCACGCGGAGCGTCGTCGATGCGCGCCAGCGTGTCGGCGCCCCTGGCTGACAGGCCGTACACGTAGGCTTGGCTCCCGCCGCCCAACCCACCGGCGACTGCACGCGCCCGGACCACCAGGCCCTGCCTGAACAGCGTCGTCAGACACCGCTGGCAGGCCCGGCGGCTCACGGGTGCGAAGACCACCTGGTGCACCTGCGCGACATCCATGAACCGATGGGCGCGCAGAAGGCGTAAGACCTGGATCTGCCGAGGGGCCCAGATCATCGAAGGGACCCAAGCTTGGCCGGAATAGTTACGCGAGGCGTCGGCCGAGGGTTTGTCGGAACATTCACGCAGATTCGCACGCACCCCAGGTTCGGGATGTCGCGAAATGTCGGCACGGCGACACGACGCTGGGGCATGGCGACGCGCAGTAGTCGGCGATGCGGCGGGCGACGGTCGCTTGGCCGCGTCGCGTCGGCGCGTCGGATGATCACGCTTGGTTCCGCAGCGCGGGTGGTTGTGCCGCACTCGGCTGCGCGGCGAGGTCGACCCGACCCTCGGCCGCGCGCAGCGAATCGTCGGCGGAACCTCGTCCCGGCCAGTCGCTCTCGGACGCGTCGTCCGGCGAAGCCTCGCGCGGATCATCGGAGCCCGAGAGCACGCCGTAGCGCGCGGCGACCAAGGCGTCCAGGGCCTTCCGAGACTGACCAAGGGCTCGTCGGGCACGCCCCTGCATGCGGGCGGCCATCGCGGGATCACCGCGCGGGATGGGGCGGACCGTCGCCTCGAATGGTAGGGACGGGCGGTTATCGACCAGCGTCTTGATTGCCATGTGGTAGGCGGGAAGGTCGTCCAGCTGGGCGGGGGTGAAAGCCGGCGCCATCTCCATCGCAAAGTGCCGCGTCTGCTCCCGAAGACCGCCAAACACCACGTGGGTCCGGGTGTTGAGCAGGACGCTGCTGAGAATGCCCTGCAGCCGCCGATGGCCGGGGTTCTGGGTGGCCACGGCCAGGCCCACCCCGTAGCTGCGCGAACGCTCAAAGAAGGCAGCCATATCGCGCCCGGTATCCAAGAATTCCTGAAACTCGTCGATGACGGCAAAAAACGGCGGCCGCACGCCAACGGGCCGACGGAGAACCGCCTGCCAGAACTGGGTCACCAGGATGCTGCCGAGGAGCCGCGATCCGGCCGCGCCAAGTGCGGTATCGGCCTGATCGAGATTCGCCAGTACGATTTCCCCGCGCTCCAGCACGCCGTCCCAGCGCAGGGCCGATCGAGGTTGCACGAGGATGTTGCGCACGCGCGGGTCCTGCACCAGCATGGCCATACGCCGAAGGGCCCCGCCGAAGGTCATCTCAAACTGGCGTACCGAAATACGGTCAACCTGATTGCGCCAGTAGGACTGCACGAACGGATCCTTAACGTTTGGCATGAGGCTTTGGCGCCAGTCGCGGTCGATGAACAGTCGTTCGAGGTCGAGCATGGTCGGTTTGATCTGCGGGTTGGCGGCCAGCGTGCGGAATCCATACGCAAAGGCCTGCGACATCGAGGTCCCCCAGAGGAAGTCCTCGCCGCGGACTAATTCGCGCAGCAGCGAATACACCGTCATGGCCACCCGGTCGCCTTCGTCCGCGTCCCGCACGTCGAGCGGATTGAGGCCCACGGGCCGGTCCGTGTCCGCGAAGTCCAGAGTCAGCACGTCACGCTCGCGCTCTGGTGGTATTGAGGCCAGCAGGGCGCGCGCAAGATCTCCCTTCGGATCCAAGAGCAAGACTCCGTGTCCGAGCCGTACGGCCGACAGGGCCAGCCAGAAGAGAAACGTGCTTTTGCCGACGCCGGTCGGGCCCACGACAAACAGATGCTTCAACGCGTCGGCGGGCTTCAGCCCGTAGGTCCGCGACTCACCACGCTTATCCATCCGGCGCATGCCCCAAGAAGAGCGCCACGTCGCGTGTGACGCGCCCGCGACGGGCGTTGCGGCGGGTCCAGATGCACCGCTCGGCAAGCCCTGTGAGATCGCTGAGCGAGCGCCCGGTCAGCGTTGCCGCCTCCGCGGCGCTCGCGACAAAGTCAGCGCCCCGCCATGGGCGGCACGCTCGAATAGTCTGGATGTATGAGCCACGACGCATGGGACGTCGCAATTCCAGCCGATTGAACGGCCCGGCACCGTGCGTGAAGACCGCAGCCGACTGCCGCAGCCGCTTCCTGGCCCGCCGTCCGTTCCGCGCCCGGACCAGCAGGTGGATCTCGAGCACCACGAGCTGGCCTCGGACCTTTGCCTCGGCGGCGCTGGCCTCGGCCAGACGTTCCCGGGTGACGTGGGGCGCCCTGGCTCCGTAGGACTGGCCGACGAGGGCGAACGCGAGCAGCTCCCGCATTCCCGCAACGAAGCTCCCCCTGAGGCCCTGCGACAGGCCATGTCGACCGGTCACCCGCCCGGCGCGCAGGGCCTCAACGATCGCCCAGCCGGTGCTGCGGACGTTCGGGGTAATCGGTCTGGCAATGCTGCGGATGAGAACTGTTTCATCGCGCGCCAACGCGGCAAAGACCGAATCGAGGTCCAGCGGGGCTGCCGCAACCGGATCGTCCCACAGGGGCAGCGGCCACGATCGGGCCGGACGCAAATATCCGCCGGTCGTGAATGCGTCGCGACCGGGTGTCATGCCGGCGCACCGGGCCGGGATTCGCGAACGGCACCGGTCGAGCCATGCCGTCCGGTCAGCGTGGCCGCGGCTCGCGGCCACCAGCCCCGGGTGCGGCGGCAGCGCTCGGCGGCATCGAGCTTTTGCGCGTAACCGCGCGCCACCGCCTGCGTTCGCTGGAGTAGTCGCTGCAGCCGTGTTTGCTGACGGTGAGCATCTGCAAGTTCGGTACGGAGCCGGTCGACTTCGCGACAGAGGTCGGCGACCTGGCCGCGGGCCGCTGCGAGTTCGCGCTGGGCATCGGCCGCAGCCGCAATCTCCGGCAGTCGCTGCTCCAGGAGGATTGCCAGCCGGTCACGCTCCTGCGTGACAATTCGGCGGCGCCCGGTGCTCCGTGTCCCCATTCGCCTGCCTTTCGCTCCAGCAGCGGTCTGCTGTGTACCGTCGGCGGGGTTATCGCTGCGGACATCCCGCCAATTGAGGTTCGGCTACGGTAAGCACCGCGCGAGCGACGCGGAATCCAGGATTCAGTAATCCCGCGCGGGCGATTCCAGCCGAGCCTCCCGCGTGCCCGCACCGCCCACGCCCGTCTCGACCGCACCCCAAGCGACGGCTCTGCGCCGCCAGTCAATTGAGTTCGGATGGGTTGCGAGCGTCCTGCAGTGCCGATGGCACGGACGCCGCTCAGTCCTGCAGACGGGAACCCACGGCGTTGGTCGGCATGCGATGTCACTCTCAATCACAGACGGTGCACGAATGCCGCGCCCCAGGCTCGGAAGCACGAGCAGGCGCCGGGTCACCGAGATTGAGATGCACCGTTGCCCGGGCACCAGTCGAATGAAGCGAGCGAAGCCACTGGAATACTCGGCCCAAGCCTCGGTCCAATCCAATCCGTGGCTACCCGTCGTTGCGCGCGTCTTGGCCTGTCCCGGCGGCCCGACCGAGCGGTTCCCTCCTGACACGTCGTCGCGCGCCGCACCGACGAACTCGCCCATGTCGACGGCGGACCCAGGCACTTAACCACAGCGTCGGTTCGAAGATCCAGGCCGACTGTCCCGGCTCCGAGATTGACGTCCATCGCGACGAATGTCAGCTGTCATCTCGCTATCCGGTCTTGCGCAGGTCGGCCGGTCGCGGCGGACGGGAGATTTGCCCACACCCGATGGCGCTTGCCACCTGACGAATGTCCAGACCGGACACATGGTGGACTGATGCTCGGATTCATGATTCGCCCAATTAAGGGGTCTCGCAGGCCGAGGGCGCCTACGTCGTCAGTCCTCAAGCGGATTGCCGAACATCGGTCAGTGGCCGTAGGACGAAATGCGACGGCCTGGCCGCGCAAAGCCTCGGGCAATCGCAGCTCGTGACCCTGGAACCACATCCAACCGCCGGCCTGGACTTTGCGGACCTGATCGTCGGAGCTCCAGGGCAGCCGCGGCAGTCGCGCCGGATAGGGCCGGGGGCCGACGCAATGGCAACTGCCGGGCACCGTTAAGGCCAACGCCTTCATGCGGCCGCCCTTCGCTGTCCTCCCGACGCCGAGCATCGAAGGTGTCTCGCAGGTGTGTAGTCAGTACCGCTAGGCGGCCGGGTCGGGACACGGCGGCCGCTGGCCGAAGTTACGCTGAGATGTGCCGTCGTAGCGTTCGTCCTTCCCCAGCGTCTGGCGATGGGGCTGTCGGCTGTGGCTGATTGCCATGCCGAGGCGCCGCAGCCAGACCGACAAGGGTGTGTAGCGACGGGCCGGGTGGTCGCCCAAGGACTGCCGGTGTCGACGGCTCGCCTAAGACTCACACACTCCAATATCTTGCAATCTTTTGCTGTCCTGCTGGGCTACGCTCGCGTCGCCTCGTGTCGCGGGCAGTCGGGTTCTACCGTATAGATCGGCCCAGCCTGACATTACAAGCAGTTCGCTCGACTCCCATGCGTTTGCAAGCCTCTTCAACCGCGAAGTCTGGCATTCGCTCGCCAAACCGTCGTTCGTGCTCCTGAGTTGGCAGCTGCGCTAACGCCGCAAATGCAGAGACACCAACCAACAGCGTCGATGGAATCCAACCATCACTACTCCTGCCACGATCACTCGAAGCCCAGGCGCAAGACTCCCTACACGCCGATGTCCATTGCCACAAGAACAACCACAAAGACCTCGATGACGCTACCGTTCACAGGTGCCGGTGATACCGGCCGTCGCTGTGTGAGTGCCAGCACCAAATACTCATATGCTTGTCCTCCAGCTCAGCCCGATACTCTTCAGCGGACTTCGTAGGATTACCGTCTGACGAATGATAGCCACGCTCGTATTCGGGGACGTAGCTACAACCGAGCGAATCCGGCAGCGTGAACGTTGCCGTATCACTTGGTGTTTGTGTGCCACCAGTGTCTCCACTGCTTGATGAGCCGCTTGAGGAGCTCTGTCCTGACGACCCACCACCCGACGACCCGCCACCCGACGACCCACCACCTGACGACCCACTACCTTCTTGTTCGCCGTCCTTACGCTGATCTTCTTCAAGTTCAGGAGCCAATGGACAGGCGGCGGACCGATACGTGCAATCATGTAGCCCATACAGTACGTTTTCGTGGACGCCATGCAGGAAGTCGTCAACTCTTTTGTCAGTCACAACAAATGAAGCAATATGAAATGCGAGTTGATCATCAGATCCACGCGCTACTGCCACATCATAGACGGTTTCATAGTCAGGGTCCGTTTGCGGGTCAATCTGTTGGTCAATAGGTACAGGTGAAGTTGCAGGTGTCGTTGGAGGTACATACGGCTCATTCAACGCTCGATACAAGCAATTGTATTCCCAGCGCCACCGTTGCCATGCCTTGTCCTCCCATACTTGAAGAAATGCAAGCTGGACATCACTCGGTTGATACCCGAGTTGCTGGCCATTCACGGCGACGACATTAACATCTGACTCGTCCCAGGTGGGCGTGCATTCGCCGAGAATCCTGTAATACACTTCGATCGGAAGCTTGGGAGGGGCTGCTGGAGCCAAAGCAACAAGAAATGCAATAGCTAGGATTCCAGCAATGGCAGCACTCATGCTTGTGCGACGACTGTGCATCCTCTCACTCTCCCTGCCAGAGCCTCCAGCCCGTCGCCGTGAATACCAGGACGATCAGCACAGCGATGAACTGCCATATCACATCATGGTGTATCTGAACCGATTCACCTTCATTCAGCATCAGCAAGCGAATCCAGTTGTGAAAGAACCAGACAGACAGGCCGACATTCGCATAAGCAAGCAGGCGGGCGCTCAATCGCCTCTGGTCGGTTACCTGGCTGCTTGGACCCGAGTTTTGATAAGCATGGTCAACATTCAGCACCAGCGTTAACAAGATACCAATAGCTGTAATCACGTTCAGTACGGACCAAATACCGCCCGATTCGTACAAGGCACCGAATATGTAGTGTGCGACATATACCACAACATATGCGAGCAATAGTCCACCGACCCACCGCATGTCAGCCGCCTCCTGACTGTGCGTCAAATGCTGGCAGGGTCGCGCGGGCGGTTGGAACGACGACAGTGAGCTGGCTAATCGACAGGAACGGCCGCTGCAAGCTACCCAGAGGGCCGGGCTCTGCGGGAATCGGGCTGGTCGACTCGCTGTCGAGCAACTCCAGGCGCCTCAGTTTCACGAGGCTGCCCGGCCCGGCCGGACGCATTCCGCCAGCCGGCAATCTGCACAGCCCGCCGCCGCGATGGTTGTCTTTGTGCCACACAAGCCAACCGGGGTGGCCACCGACCAGCTCTGTGTCGTGTTCCGGCCGATGTCGCCCTTCAAGTCGATCAGGCCGCCGTCGTCCGGGATTGGGGCCACGCTGGCTTGCGGGTCTCAATGGTTATTCGCGGTGGCCTGGTCCGCGGCAACAAGAGCCAGCCCGAAACGCAGGGTGGCCGCGAACGCCCATCGCCGGGCGTCCGCAGTTTCCGAAGGCACTAACGCGGAGCGGCGGGCTCGTGGCGGTGGTGTCGCCCGGAAAGCGGCACCGCTGCGGTAGCGGCGTTCCCATGGGTTAGCGATACGACTGTCGACGAAGACTCCGGGACGCTGTGCGTCGGCATCCGTCTGTCCGGTTGCTTGAGCACGCGCGTCGCGCCCTTGACAACGACACAAGGCCGCCCGGCACAGTCCAGGCCGACCTAGGTGTCTGAGACGCCTCGGCTGCAGTGGCTTCACTATGGACTGACATGTTAGAAGCCCTTCTCTATTAGATGAGTATCATTAGACCCTCTTTGTATATAAACCTCTGTATAATTCAACTTTCGGTCGGGCCTTGGATCTTCGAGTCTCCGACTGGCACGGGGCCGTCCTGGCACAGGGCAATTGGCGATTCACCGCCGCCAGGTACTTCGCCAACCGGTCGCCGAGTCCGGCGGTCGCGGTGCGGGACGGACGGTACGTCGTGGTCGTCGGCCTGGCTATCGGGTCCCGTTTCGGGCGCCACTGCCGCTCGTTCCTCGCCTGCCCTGCTGCCGGCTCAGACACGCCGGGCCATCCGGCGCAATCTCAGATTCCATGTCGTCCGAGTTCGGCGCGTCCGGGGGGTAGTCGCGGGACGACGACCAGGCCCGCGCCGACGACCGTCGCGGCCACAGCGCGCCAGTAGTGCCCCACCGCCGGGAGGTCACGACGCTGCGCGAACGTGGAGTCACCATCGTCGGCGCCCCGCTCATTGTGCTGCCGCCGCTATCGTCGTCGGCAAAGGTCAGGGTTGCGTGGTCCTACTCGGATATGTCCCCCACGTGGCCAATGACAACGAGGACGGACCTCTCGGCGTCCTTGGGCACCGCGTCGCTGGCGACCGGGATGCTTGCGGACCCCGACTTCCTGCCCGTGGCGATGGCGATGCCGTCGGCGGACAGGCAAGAGTTGGCGTCCGTAGTTGCGCCGCCGTCGATGCTTGCGTCGAGGTCGAGGCTGACCCCGCCGTCCGGCGCCGAGGTGTTTTGCGCCACCGAGACGGTCACCGGCCCAGCGCACCGAGTAATGGCCAGGCGGATTCGTCTGCCGCCTCTTGCAGCCTTGCAGGCAGCGGGGCGACGGGGTTGCGACGGTTCCATCAAACGTTTCTGACGATCGAGCGCACGATCCATACCCTGCGGTATTTGGCAGCCCCCAAAGCCTGCGCATCCCGGATGTCGCCCACCCGCCGACCGTCGGCCTCACCGTTCAGCCCACCGAGTACGACGTGTCGTCGCCAGGAACGCCGGCGCCGATCATCGTGAACGCAGGAATCACTCCCCGTATCAGTCGCACCCGGTCAATTCCGACGACTCCTGCACGCACACACCAGCGCACCACCGGGACGGGCTGAAGCTAGCCGTCGTCGCGGGGAATCGTACCCAGCACCGCCGCCGGAGACGTGTGCGGCGCGTTCACGCGGTTCCAGGGAATCGCAAAGACCAGTGAGTCGGTGGGAGTAATCCAGCGGCGCACGGTCAGGCCATCGGCCGCGCGGCGGAGGACGGCCCGATTCTTCGCGCTGTCGGCGTCGCGAATAATGCCGCGCGAGGCGAGCGCTGTCCCGTCGGCAGCCACGCGCCGACGGCGACGACCGCGGCGGTGGCCGCGGGGTTGCGACGCTGCAGAACCATACGATCACCCGGAACCGCAGCGGCGGTGGCAGCCGCGGCCTGCCCGATAATCTGCGGGATCGGGGTGGTGCGTTCGGCGGCAGTCCGGCCGACAAATTCAGCAGCGGCCGCGGTCACGTCATCCCAGGCGAAGCCGATGGCCTGGAAGAAAGCCAGGTCGGCGACGTGCCACCACTTGCCGCGGGTAGCGTCGAAGGCCAGGACGCGATCGTCGGTGCCAGCGAAGTAGCGGGCGAGCTCGTTGGACGCGGCATGGCGGTCGTCGAGTGGAAGGGCGGCAAGCAGGGGGCGGGGAAGGTGCGCGTCACGTTGACACGATCCCAGCGGATGGCACTGACGAGCGGATCGGCGGCGGCGAGGCCAGTGGCGGTTGATCAGAACATCGGCTTCACGGCGGCGGAGGGCGTACGTGTGGCCACGTGTGGCGTCGCGCAGGCAGCTACCGGGGACTCGCGTGGCGCCGCCGGCCGCGATATGGCCAACCGTGAGCGCGCCGGAGGCCGGTGCGCTGGCATGAAGATGGAGCCGGGCGTGGTTCCCGGGAAACGCGTATGGGGCAGCGGCAGCGGTCTGGCCGATGATGGGGAGGAGCGGCGGAATGTGGGGCGGACACACGCGGGGCTCGCTGGCGTCGCCGGGTCACGGAGCGTCCTATCAGTCCGTCGTTGGCGGGAAGTCGGACAATCTTCTCCCACGCCGACTCTCTGCCGATGGGTTGTGGACAGGCCGGCGGGGAGGAAAAGGGCGGGGCCGTGGAGGGCCTCCTGCCGCAGATCGGTCATGGTGAAGACCTCGCCGGGAACGATGCCCTGGAGTTGAGGATTGCAGACGAGGTCCAGGCGCTGCAGCGCCACGAGTTGGCCCAACTCCTCCGGGACCCTCCCTGAGGATCAGTGTTGTTCAGGAACAGGCGTTGCAGACCGTATCCCATAGCAACGATCTGATATCGCCCGACTGCGCCGGGATGCTCCCGGTTAGACGGTTGTCGTTCAGGTGCAGGAACGACAGGTTGGTGAGTGAGCGCAATTCCTCCGGGATGCTCCGAGACTAGCGATTGTTGTTCAGGCGCGAGTCCAGCAGCCCGGTGAGGCCGCTCAGGTCCGGAGTCTCGCCGGCCAGCCGGTTGTGGCGCGGGGACAACGGCCGCTGGCCGATGAGGCCGCCCAACTCCCGCGGAATCTGATCGCTCA
>LXNI01002908.1_pt1 | contig 10819 bp, 10 predicted proteins | sample 809091 | NCBI WGS metagenome assembly LXNI01 (sample SAMN04870527, study PRJNA318959) | sponge metagenome | biome: 01000161; feature: marine sponge reef; material: water | host: Sarcotragus foetidus | place: Greece: Milos, Mediterranean Sea | collected 2013-05-29 | depth 5-7 m | reverse complement strand
CATCGCTCCGGGAGCGTCGCCGATGTGCTGGGGCGGCGTGCTACCTCTCTAGGACCTACGCGGAGCCAGCTGATCAACAAGGGCATGGTGTGGAGTCCAAGTCACGGTGATACCGCTTTCACCGTGCCGATGTTTGACGAGTTCATGCGACGGATCATGACCAGTACTTCATAGCGGCAGGTTCAGGCGCGTTTTGCGGCAGGAATGCAGCGCAGGGTCCAGCCTGATTAGAGGTCGGACGCAGGCGACCCTAGACCGTGCCGTCGATGATGATGTCGAGGAGGGTGGGGCCGGTGTGGTGGAGGGCCTGGGTTAGGGCGGGGGCGATGCGGGTTGGGTCTTCGATGCGTTCGGAGGGGACACCCATAGCTTTGGCGATGGCGGCGAGGTCGAAGGGTTGGTTGAGGTCCATGCCGAGGTATTGGCTGGGGCGGTCGGGTTCGTGGAGGACTTCGCCGAACCAACGGCGCAGGTTGAGCTTGAGGACGCGGTAGCCGGCGTTGTTGCAGATGCAGTAGACGACGGGGATTTGGTAGGCGGCGGCGGTCCAGAGGGCCTGGACAGTGAGCATGGCGCTGCCGTCGCCGATGACGCCGACGACGCGCTGGTCGGGAGCGGCGAGGGCCACGCCCAAGGCACCGCCCATGCCCCAGCCGATGGCGCCGCCGGCACGCTCGGCCTGCACGCGGCGTCGATGGTCGAAGGTGACGGCGGCATGCAGGTCCGGGCGGCAGGAGATGCTGTCGTCGACGACGATGACGTCGGCCGGCAGGCCGTCGGCCAGTGCGGCCATCATGGCGGTTGAGGGCATTGGTCGGGCGCCATCCATGGCCGGCGGCGAGGCGCGACGACCGGGGTAGCCGGAGGCCAGGGATTCGGCGCGGAGGCGAGCCGCGTCTGCCTGGGCGGGCGTCTGCAACTCGCTCGCGGCGGCGTACAACTCGTCCAAGCCGACCGCGACATCAGACCAGATGCCCACGTCCGTAGGCTCGACGCGACCGATGGCATCCTGATTTATGTCAAGGTGAACCAGGCGCGCGTCGGCGGCGAGGATGCCGGTGGCGGGGGCGAAGAAGTCGTGGAAGACGCGGGCGCCGACCGCGAGGAGGACGTCGGTTTCGGCGAAGGCTTCTCGATATAGCCCGACGTAGGGCGGGAGTTGGTGCATCCACTGGGGATGCGAGGTCGGGAACATCATCGTCGGGTAGGAGGCCCCATAGACGGGCGTGCCCAGGAGTTCGGCCACGCGGATCATTTGGTCGACCGCGCCGTATTGGGCGACGCGATCGCCGACCAGGAGGGCGGGGCGTTCGGCTGAGGCCAGCAGCTCGGCGGCAGCCTGGATTTCCCGAGGGTCGGGAGTGAGCACGGTGCTGAGGTCGCCGGAGGGGGCGACGCGGACATCCGTCATTTCGTCCAGGGCGTTCTGGGCGAGGGAGACGAAGGTCGGGCCGGTAGGGGGCGTTTTGGCTTCGCGGAAGGCGCGGCGCATGACGGCCGGCAGCTGATCGGCGTTGGTGACTTCGGCGCCCCACTTGCTGAAGGGGCGGGCGAGGTCCACAAGGTCCGTGCGACCTTCGGCCACCTTGCCGATTGAGCTGTTGGCGGCGGTGACGACCATGGGGGTACCGCCGGCGTAGGCGTTGCACATCAGGCTGAGGCCGTTGGAGAGGCCGGTCTCGATATGCAGGTTCACGAAGGCCGGGCGGCCGCTCTCGCGGGCATAGCCGTCGGCCATGCCAACGGCGACACCTTCCTGCGCAACGAGGACAAATTCGAGATCGGGACGATCCTCGAGGGCGTGCATGATGGCGCCCTCGGTGGTGCCGGGGTTGCCGAAGATGTACTGGACGCCCTCGGCTTCGAGGACTTCCATCAAGACGTCGCGGCCGGGTCGGGTTGGCATGGCTCAGGCCCCTTCGATCCAGGCGTCCAGCGCCTCGGCGGCGTCGATCACGTACATCTGGCGGCTGCCTTCGTGAACGGAGTCAATGCAAACCTGCCCGCCGTCACGGCTCCAGCGCGGATGCAGGTCGCAGCGGACGGGGCCAGCGTAGCGCGGCGGGGAGTGGAAGCGGCCGAGTTCGAGGGCGCGTTCGGATTCTTCGTCGTAGATCAGCAGGCGGCGCAGGCCGCTGGAATCCGGTTGGGTGTCCATGAGGACGAAACGGCCGCCGGGACGGTAGCTGCAGTGGCCATCGGGCGGGAGGACGGCGCGTCCGACGGGGCGGGCCTGGTTGGCGGCGAGGTCCAGCAGCCAGAATCCCATTTGGCCTGCTCTGGATTCCGGGTCGTCGGGGACGTCCCTGGGAATCGCTGAGAACAGAATCTCCGTCGGCGAACGCCAGCACATGTGGGAGGCGCGAGTGGGCCAGATTTCGCGGACGGACCCGTCGGCGATGCGCAGCAGCATGAAGCGGGTGCGAAAGCGCGGGGCGCCGGGCGGCCACCAGCGGTGGACGAACATTGCATGGGCATCGTCGGGACTGAAGATCAGGTGGTTGACCCAGTTGACCGCGCCGTGCATGGACGGGTGTGGTCGAACGGAGGCGATTTCGTCCAGCGAGACTGCTAGCTCGGCCGCGCCGCTGTGCAAGTCGATGAGGTAGATGCCGTCATCGTTGGGATGGTCCACGCCTTCCCAGGGATCGGGCAGGCCTGGATAGCCGACCTCGGGGCGGACGCGCAGGCGGGCGAAGTTGAGGCTGAGAGCCTGGCGCTGGTCGTGGCTGACGGCGGCGATAGGGCGGTCGAGAACGCGGGATTCTCCGGACTCGATGTCGGCGACGCGGGCCACGAAGCGCTCGTCATGGCTGTCGTTGTAGACGATCGTGGTCGGTCCGTGTTTCGGGAGCCAGTGGAGCATGGCGCCTTGCTGCCAGGACCAGGTGCGGGTGGTCGCGACGGGTCGGAAGCGGCAGTTGTCCTGGAGGTCGATGGCGCCGATGGTGGCGGGGTCGTCGGGCGTGGGGATCTCCACGTCGAGTCCCACTCTTTGCGTCAGCAAGAACCGGCCGGACACGTCCCAGGAGGGCATGTCGTAGTAGCCGAAGAAGTGGCTGGCGGGAGCCGAGGTGACCCGGCGAATCGTCACGCCACGCGCGGCCTGGATCTGGGCACTCACGTACGGAGTCCTGGGCCTCGGGCGGGCGGATTCTAGCCGGAGGCTACGCTCGCCTACTCGCCGTAGAGCGTGGTTCTGGGGAAATAGCTGACCCAGCCGAACCAATAGGCGAGATGGCCGCCGAGGCGATCAAGCGTCTGGTCGTCGGGGCCGACCAGGGCGTCCTCGGTGATCTGCCAGAGGCGTCCTTGAGCATCGCGCACCTGCTCGGCGTCGTCTGTGGGCTCGAAGGTCTGGTCGTCGCGTTTGTAGGCGCGAACCTCGGCGCCGGCGTCCCAAACGACCGGGCCAGCCCTGCGGTCGATACCAACGCCCTTGAGGTTGGGTCCGCCGGCAATGACCACGACCGCCGTGTCGCCAACGGAGTCGTTGACGACGCGCTCCTCGACAACGTCGGCGGTGGCGAGCGCGTGTGGCTGGCCATTGATGTGGAGGGCGAAGATGCGGGCCTTGTCGGGCAGACGCTGGGCAGGATCGCCCGCGGGGAACATTGTTTGGGGACTGGCGAAGTAGCCGCCGTAGGGGTTGCCGGGGGTGTAGTCGCGCAGGTGGCCGGTTTCGAGGCTGAGCACCTGGGTGTCGGGATGGCGCTCGTGCCAGGACTGCCAGGTGGTCACGACGACGGGGAGTCGCTTGAGCTCAATGGAGCCGTCGGCCAGCTCGCCGAGCACCGGCTCACCGGTCAACTGGTTCCAGAGCGTGTAGGTGGTGCGGTCGTACATGAGCTTGTTGCTGCGCATGAGGAAGCCGGACGAGCCGAACTCGTAGGTGGCGTCGCCGACGCGGGTATCAAAGAGCACGCCGGCGCCGCAGAGGGTGCAGTACGCGAGGGCCACGGGGACGCCGCCGACGACGTCGTTGGCCATCTCGTGCCAGTCGAGGATGCGGAGCGGGTAGGCGCGGGCGTCGCCGTTGATCTCGACGCCGAAGACCAGTTCGGTGGGGGTGATGTAGTCGGCGTCAGCGGCAGGCAGCATGCGGGCGTTGACGAGGGCCGGGATGCCATCGAGGGCAACGCCGCCCCAGACGACCTCTTCGACGCGAATCTGGGAGGGGGCGTCCTCGCGGAAGAAGGATGGGAACTCCTCGTCGATGCGGCTGTAGATGCGGCCTTTCCAGGTGCGGAAACCGGGCGGCGGCTGGAGGTCGGTGGTGGCGTACCAGTTCACCCAGTCAGGCCAGGGCTGTTCGGGGATGCCGGTGAGTTGACTGAGAGCCCGAATGGCCGGGGCCGGTTCGCCGGGCAGGATGCCGATTTCCTGGGCGCGCAGGACTTCGATCAGGACTGAGACGAAGCGCTGGTCGCCGCTGGCGCCGGCTTCCGCGATAGCCGCTTCGAGCTCGTCAAGGCTGGTCGTTGATCGGAGGGTCGTAAACATGCGTGTTGCCAGGTCGTCCTCGGCGGCTTGCGCATCCGACTGCTCCGCGGGCTCGGGCTCGCAGGCGGCGAGCAGGCCGGTCATTGCGGCCAGGACAAGCGCGCGCCGCCGGGTTAGTTGAGGAGCCTTCATTCGTTCGATCCGCGAATCGGTGGCTGCCCTCAGCTTAGGGGTGGGTGTGCCGGCGTGTCGTGCGAATGGCCACACACGGTCTGGCCGGCCGCGCGTGCCTTAGGCTGAGCGGCGGTTGGAAGGCAGAGCAGGGACGAGGATCCGAGCATGCGGCTCGCAAATCGCGTCATCGGAATCACTGGCGGGGCCTCGGGTATCGGGCGGGCCTGCGCGCTGGCGGCAGCGGCCGAGGGCGCCGATCTGGCGCTGGGAGACATCAACGCCGACGGGTTAGCCGAGACGGCGGCCGAAATCCAGGCCATGGGGCGGCGGGCCGTGACGCGGATCGTCGACGTGACCACGGACGATGACCAGGAAGCGCTGGTGGAGCTGGCGGTCAGCGAGCTTGGCGGGCTGGACGGTTGGGTGGGCAGCGCGGGGACCGGATCCGGCCAGTTTGCGCTGGAGCACACGCGGGCCGAGTGGCGGCGCGTGATGGACGTGAACGTGGAGGGCGTGTTCTTTGGCGCGCAGGCCGCGGGACGGCACATGGTGACGACTGGCAGCGGCTCGATCGTGAACGTGGCCTCGATGTACGGGCAACGCGCGGTAAAGCAGCGGGCGGCGTACTGCACCTCGAAGGCGTCGGTGGTGATGCTGACGCAGGTGATGGCGCTGGAGCTGGCCGAGCACGGGGTCAGGGTCAACGCGCTGGCGCCGGGCTATACGGATACGCCACTGTTCAACGCCGGCAAGGAGCGCGACAGCGTTGAGATTGACCGCCTGATTGCGCACGTGCCATTCAAGCGCCTGGCCGTGCCGGAGGAGATCGCGGCGGCGGCGATCTTCCTGCTGTCGGACGAGTCCGGCTTTGTCACCGGTCACATCCTGACGGTCGACGGCGGGTGGGTCGCACACGGGCCGCGCGAGTAGCCCCCAATCGAGCGCCGAATGCCTGACGACATTTTTGACCTTGTGCAGGCGGGCGACGTCGCGGCGGTGACGGCTCGGATTGCCAGCGATCCCGGGCTTACTCGCGCACGGAATACCCAGGGACTTTCGCCGATACAGACGGCGTTCTTTATCGGTCGGCACGCGGTGGTTGCCGCGCTGCTGGCGGCTGAGCCGGAGCTGGATGCCTTTGAGGCGGCGATTGTGGGCGATGCGGGGCAGCTGGCGGCGCGGTTGGATGACGATCCCGGTCTCCTGACCGCCTATTCGCCCGACGGTTGGACGCTGATGCACCTGGCGCCGTGGGCGGGGCAGCCTGAGACGACGCGGCTGCTGCTGAGCCGGGGCGCGGATTTGACGGCGGAAAGCAAGAACCCGCTGAACAACCAGCCGCTGAATGCCGCGGTGGCAGGACCGAACGCCGAGACACGGACGGCTTGCGTTCGGTTCCTGCTGGAGGCCGGGGCGGACGTGAACAACCGCCAGGCGCGTGGGAACACGCCGGTGCACACCTCGGCGCACTTGGGTGACGTCTCAACTGTTGAGACGTTGCTGGCACACGGCGCCGACGCCGCGCTGCGGTCGGATGACGGGAAGTCGGCCGCCGACTACGCGCGCGACGGTGGACACGAGGACCTGGTGCGGCGGCTGGAGGCTGCTGAGCCACGGTGAAGCGCTTGCGGACGCCACGTCGTCTGAATGGCACAGACGCCAGCTTCATTGCTGGCTTGAAGACTCGGGCGGAGCAGTTCAACCGCGAGATGTTTAGCGGCAGCCTTCCGCTCATGAGTGTCGAGTTCCTGCCATCCGCGGCCGTTCGCCAGCTTGGGTCGGTCCGGACGAATGCGGACCGGTCGGCCTTTGTCATGCGAATTGCTCGTCTGCTGGACGGGCCGGCCGGCGATGCCACCGTGGAGGGCTCGCGGTTCAACTTGCGTGACGAGGTGCTGGTGCATGAGCTTGTGCACGTGGAGCAGTTCATCAGCGCGCCGGATGAGCGGCCGCACGGGCCGTGGTTTCGCGAGCGAATGCGGGCGATCGGGGCACGTCCGCGGGCCTGTCCGACCGTGCAGTTGGTGGTGACCGGCCGATGGCTGTACCGCTGTCCGGCCGGTCATGAGGTGGCGCGCCTGCGGCGCTACGGCCGGCGGCGGGTAAGTTGTCGACGCTGCGATCCGCGGGCCTACAACCCGAGGCATCGCCTGCGACTTGTAGGAGAAATCACGTCAGGGAGCGGCACAGAGTAGATTAATGGAGTGAGCGTTGCCGGCTGTGGGGCCGAGATCACGAGTTCAATCACAGGCCGGAGGGCAGGAGGGCGCTGACATGTCGATGCGACGAGTCATTTTTGCCGGAGGCGGGGTTGGGGCCATTGTTGCGGTGGCGGTGGGGTGGTGGCTGATATCGCCGCTGTTCGTGAGCAACGTTGTGGACGAGGCCTTTCCGTTCGAGATGCCGGAGTCGGCGGCCATGGCGAGCATGCCGGCTGAAGAGAAGCAGCAGTTGAAGGCCGAGTTTGACGCGGCCATGCCGAGCGCCGAGACCATCGAGTCTCTGAGTGCCGAAGACCGGGCGCAGGTCCAGGAGCGGGTGATGGACGTAGCGGCCAAGATGCCGGACACGGTGATGGAAGAGCCCATGCCGGCCGGCCTGGCGGGGGTGGCGATTGCCGCGATGCCGGCGGCGACGCCGGCGGCGACAGCGACCGCAACCGCGGCAGCAACCGCGACGGCGGCGCCCGAACCCACGGCCATGCCCGACACCGGGCCTGCCGCGGTGGCCATGGGGATGTTCATGGACGCCGACGACTTCCACCGGGGTTCCGGCTCGGCCACGATGTTCCGCGGGCCGGACGGTAGTCACATCCTGCGGTTCGAGGACTTCATGGTGACCAACGGGCCGGCGCTGAGCGTGTTGATCTCAAAGGCCGAAGGGATCACCAGCAGCGAAAACCTGGGCGAGTACCTGGACCTGGGGCCGCTGAAGGGAAACGTGGGGAACCAGAACTACGAGGTTCCGGACGGGACGGACGTGAGTGAATACAAGACCGTGGTGATCTACTGCGTGCCGTTCCACGTGGTCTTCGCCACCGCGCCGCTCGCTTAGCGAGCGGCCGCGGTGGGCGGCGGTTCAGGCGGCTTCGACGAGCTCCTTGAGCTTGCGGAGTTGCTTGCGGCCGAGGTACCTGGTGAACCAGCCGAACAGCACGCCCATGAGGCGGAAGAACCAGGAGGACGAGTTCACGTCGCACACGTTGACGACTTCGGTGCCGCCGTTGGCCGAGGTGAGGTGGTACTCAACGACCATCGAGTAGGAGCCGCCGGACACCTGCGAGCCCCAGGCCCTGGGCGGGTCGTAGGCGGTGATCTCACCGTGGTACTCGGTGATGCGGCCGCCTTCGCGGATGCGCTGGGTGAAGGTGGTGCCAACCGGGTTATCGGGATCGAAGTCGGAGGTGTAGTCGAAGGTCTCCATGCCTTCGGCCCACTCGCCGCGGCGGGTGTTGTCGGCCAGGAGCTCGAAGACGGCCTCGGGCGAGGCTTCAATCCGGATGCGTGCGATTTCCTGCATGGGTGGGGGCCGGGTGAGTGGGGCGATCATTCTGGCATGCGGACGGAGAGCGTAGAGTTGGCTTCGCTACGGTGTGAGTCAGACGCAGGACCAACGGGTATGGATTCGGCGATTCCGGCTCAACGAGCGCCGTAATGCGAGGTTCGTGGGGCGTGGGGTCGCGCTACGCAGCTCGCGGATTGGCGACGCTGCGGGTCACGCCGCTCGTGATCGTGTCGATCATGGTGCTGTTTTCGCTGCCGGCGGCCGGGGTGATCTGGATCACCGCCGTCGACCTGCCGGAGGGCTTCGGGCGAACGGCCGGCACGACAGTGTTGAACTTGCTATCGGGCACGGTTGCACCGGTGGTGTTTATGAAAGCCGTGGCGGCGGCGCACGAGGGACAGCGTCCGGGACTGTGGCGGCACCTGGAGGACGGCACGCGCTGGTTGCCGCGGTACATCTGGACCAATCTGCACACGACAGTGATCTTCTGGGTGCCGGTGGGGATCCTGACGCTGGGGCTGATCAGCTACCAGCGGACCGCCTTTGCGGAGTCGTTCCCGGGTGGGCTGGTCTCGGTTCTATGGATCGTGGTGATCGGGGGGACCGGGATTTACTTGCATTCGCGGACGTTGCTGGCGCCGTTTATCGCGGTGCATGGGAACGTGCCGGGCTCGCTGGCGGCGCTGGAGTCGTGGCGGGTGAGCGGACGCGTGTTTGGGCCAGTGCTTGCCACGTTCGTGATCACGGCGGGCCCGCTTGCGGTGCCGCTGGCGGCGGTGTTCATGGGGTTCTACCTCACGTTGACCGGGCCGGCGCTGGAGGTGTTTACGGCGACGCTGGCGGCGCAGGTGTGGATTGCGATCAAGCTGATCCGGCCGCCGCTGGTGGCGGCGACGTATGCGCTGTACATGGAGGTGTGGCCGGGCGAGTTGGAGCGACGCGCTCAGCAGGGGCATCCGGCCACGCCCACACTGGTGCGCTGGCTGATTGACGTGTCGTGGTGGCCGCCGCGGGTGGCGGCGGCGATGTTCCGAAGGCCGGTGAGCGGTCCGCTGTAGCGCCTCTGGTGCGTGACAGGGGAGTGGGAACGGGCGAGAATCAGCGCACGCGGACATTGACGAGCCGGGATTGGGCATGCGTCTCAACAGCGAGCAGTTGGCGTCATTCCAGCGGGAGGGGTACCTGGTGGTTCCCGGCGCGCTGGATCCGGTGGGTCTGCAGCCGGCGATCGACGAAATCACCGAGGCCATTGATGGGCACGCCGCCGCGGCGGTAGCCCGTGGCGATTTGAGCCACACCTACGCCGATGAGCCCTTCGAGACACGGCTGTGGAAGATTCACCAGGAGTACGAGGACCTGTACTGGTCGGTGATCTACGGACAGTTGCAGGGCCACGGAATCTTCGCGCTGGTGTCGAACGAGGAGTTGCTGGACCTGGCCGAGTCGATTGTGGGTCCGGAGATCATTGGCTCGGCGGTGTATCGGCTGCGACCGAAGCTGCCGGGCCACTGGCATGGCGAGGTGCCCTGGCACCAGGACTCGGGCTACTTCGAACCGGTCTGCGACAACGAGTTGATCCTGACGGTCTGGGTCCCGTTCGTGGACGCGACGGTGGAGCGCGGGTGCCTGGAGGTAATGCCGGGCGTGCATACGGGCGGCGTGGTGCGGCACACGCAGCTGGAAGCGGGTGAGGAAGGCCGCCGCGCTTACCTGGAAATCCTTGAGAACGACTTGCCGGGTGGGCGGGTGGTGGCCACGCCGGTGGACCGCGGCGGGGTGGTTCTGCTGACGAACCGGACGCCGCACCGCTCGACGCCGAATCGCAGCGACGTGATCCGCTGGAGCATCGACATCCGCTACCAGAGCGCGGATTTGCCGACCAACTTCCCGCCGCTGGCAATGGATCGAAACGGCTCGGCCTCGATAAACGGTGCAGACAGCGCGGATGGGTCGCTGCCCGAAGTGCCACTCACCTGCTATCCACCGGAATCGGACTTCCTGGTGCGAAGCCGCTCGCGGCCGGAGGCGGTGGTGCGGACCTGGCGGGAGTTCAACGAAATTCGCCGCGCACACCTGCCGGCGGACAGCACGGTGCGCTGGGAGTAGCCCCCGCTCCGAAGGCAGCGGCGGCCAGCGACTGGCATATCGGGAAAGGAGCAAGGTCGTGCACCCTGCATCCGACGCGCGCCGTCGAGAGATCCTGGCTCAGCGCAGTGCGATGAAGGAGGTGTATGGGGCGGGGCAGGACACGGTGAATCCGCACACGATTGTGCGGGGGCCGGATTGCTGGCACCTGTTCTATGGGCCGTGGCCGGGCCGTCAGAACCTGGAGAAGCGGCATGCGACGTCGGATGACCTGGTGGTGTGGACGCGGCAGGCGCCGGTGTTGCTGGCGGGCGGGCCGGGGGCGTGCGATCACGCGGAGGTCAGCGAGGCGAGCGTGATCGAGCACGAGGGGCGCTGGTACATGATCTACGCGTGCCAACCGCGGCCGGAGGCGAGCCGGAGATTCTCGCTGGCGGTCTCGGACGACCTGTGGCACTGGGACAAGGTGCCGGGGGACGGCTCGCCGGTGTTCATTCCGCTGCCGGAGTGGTCGGGGTGGACCGAGGACGGGGTGCTGGAGTGCAAGGACCCGTGGCTGATCCGCTACGAGGACCGGTTCCTGATGTATTTCGTGAGCCAGAACCGCTGGGGC